>Ga0068871_100000061_pt1 | contig 58884 bp, 53 predicted proteins | sample KBSMisM72_FD_72750 | JGI IMG/M metagenome (GOLD analysis project Ga0068871, IMG submission 72750) | Miscanthus rhizosphere microbial communities from Kellogg Biological Station, Michigan, USA - KBS Miscanthus M7-2 | ecosystem: Host-associated > Plants > Roots > Rhizosphere > Soil ...
AGGCAGCGAGGGCCATTTCATTATCGTTGGCACCTAAACAATAGTCCGATGACGGCGGAACCATACCGGGCAAAAGAACTGCCTTTACACATCCGTCGATCCTGTTTCGCCCCCACAAAAGCCCACTTGAGAATGGGCTTATGGTGGAGGCGCCGGGTACTGCCCCCGGGTCCGGGCTGCTTATTACACAGTCGTTTATCGCCATAGTCGCCCGGGCAAGCCCGGATGACTCCTGCAATATAGGCGCTGGGGGTTAATTTTTGAAGGCCTGGAAGTGCTTGACTTGGATGCGTCTTTCGAGGCAACCGCTTGATAAATGAGGACGATCTATTCCAGCGAAGATGAAATCCTCCGCATCGGCGAGGGAATGGCTGCCTGCACCCTGCCGCGGGAGGAATGGACCCATGCCGCGCATTTCGCCGCCGCGCTATGGTTGATGCGCTATCGGCCCGAACTGGAGCCTGGGTTGGAGATGCCCAAGCTGATCCGCGCCTATAATGAATCCGTCGGGCGGGTGAATGACGATAGTGGCGGCTATCACGAAACCATCACCCAGGCGTCGCTGCGCGCCGTGCGGGGCGTGCTGGATGCCTATCCCGCGGATGTTCCGGTTTATCGCATCGTCAATGCTTTGATGGCGTCCAGCCTGGCGAATCCGAACTGGCTGCTGGAATATTGGTCGCAACACCGATTGATGTCGGTCGAGGCGCGGCAGACATGGCTGGAACCGGATATCAAGCCCCTGCCGTTCTAGGGGATGAAGCGCGGATACGAATCCGCTAGAGTTGGCCCATGCAGCAATATCTCGACCTTCTCAGGCTCGCCCGCGATACCGGTGTGGAAAAACACGACCGCACCGGCACCGGCACGCGCTCGCTGTTCGGCCACCAGATGCGATTCAATCTGGCCGACGGTTTTCCGCTGGTCACCACCAAGAAAGTGCACCTGAAATCCATTATCTATGAATTGTTGTGGTTCCTGCGCGGCGAGACCAATGTCCATTGGCTGCAGGACCATGGCGTCACCATCTGGGACGAATGGGCCGATGCCAATGGCGAGTTGGGCCCGGTCTATGGCTATCAGTGGCGCAGTTGGCCCACTCGTACCGATGGGACCATCGACCAGATCGCCAACCTGATCCGCGACATCAAGCAGAATCCGGATTCCCGCCGCCTGATCGTCACCGCCTGGAATCCGGCGGACGTTCCCAAGATGGCGCTGCCGCCCTGCCACTGCCTGTTCCAGTTCTATGTCGCGCAAGGCAAACTGTCCTGCCAGCTTTATCAGCGCTCCGCCGATATCTTCCTGGGCGTGCCGTTCAATATCGCTTCCTATGCGCTGCTCACCATGATGGTGGCGCAGGTAACGGGCCTAAAGCCTGGCGACTTCGTGCACAGTTTCGGGGATGCGCATCTCTATCTGAACCATCTGGAGCAGGCCGATGCCCAGCTTGCCCGCAAGCCCTTCCCCTTGCCGGTGATGAAGCTGAATCCGGCGGTGAAGGACATTTTCGATTTCAAATACGAGGATTTCGCCCTGGAAAATTACCAGGCCCATGCCGGGATTAAGGCGCCTATTGCTGTTTAAGAGATTGGTTTCAATGGGTGTTTGACAAACGCAGGGCCGAGCTTAAAAGACCGGTCAGTTTTTATTGGTCGCGCAATTTGCCGGGCTCCCGGATTGCGCTATGGGAGGCTTTCCATGGCAACCGCGGACATTCAGGGCAAGGAAGAGACCAAGCTGGCCAATGGCGGCGGCGCCTTTCCCTTCTGGGTGTCGGTCGTCATTGTCGTGGGGTTTGTCGCGGTCCTGTTCGGGATCGTCTATGGCATCATCCAGCTCTTCTAGCCGCTACCTTTCAACCGCATTTCCGGTCTAGCCTCGCCTTCTCGCAAAGAAGGGGTGATCCATGAAGCTGTCCGCCTTTCTCGTTCCCGTCTTTCTGCTGACCTCGCTGCCGCTGCAGGCCCAGGTCGTTCGCCATCCCGCCACCGCGGAGGATGCGCGGCCCAACAATCCCAAGGTCCCCGACTCCTACGTCCTGAGCGGCAAGTTCGACCGCGTCCTGGTGTTGCGGGCGAAAAACAAGACCGACCTGCTCACCGAAATGGAAAAGCAGGTCAAGCAGCAGAACATCAGGAATGCGGTGATCCTTTCGGGCATCGGTTCGGTGCGCGGCTACCGCTTTCACAATGTCACCGGCCGCGACTATCCGGTGCCCGACATGTTTGTCAGTGCGCCCAATACGCCGGCCGACTTTATCGGCATGAACGGCTATATCGTGAACGGCGTGATCCACGCCCATATCATTCTGGCGCTGGGCGACAACAAGGGCACCACAGTTTCCGGCCATCTGGAAAAAGGCACCGAAGTTCTGACATTCGCCGTTATCACCTTGGGCGTGCTCAACACCGACCTGGGCCGGGTGGATGATCTGACCTACCGCTGAGCTACTTCGGTAGCGCGAATACCACCAAACTGTCGCCACCGCTGGGACTGGCGAGATAAGAACCGCCGGTCGCCACCACCGCCACATATTGCCGCCCGTCCTTGCCCTGATAGGTGATGGGCGTGGCATGGGCGGAATAGTCGAGATGATAGGTCCACAATTCCTCGCCGGTCTTGCTGTCAAAAGCGCGGATGCGCTGGTCGTCGGTCCCGGCAATGAAAGTCAGCCCACTGGCGGTGACGATGGGCCCGCCATTGCTGGGCCGTCCGGTGTCCCGCTTGCCTTCGGGCAAGCGATCGGAAATGCCCAGCCTGACCTGCCAGGCGATGTCGCCGCTATTGACGTTGACGGCGGTGAGCATCCCCCAGGGCGGTTGCTGGCAATAAAGCCGAGTCTTGGGATCGACGAAGCGGCCGCTGGTCATATTCCATTCGCCGCCCGCCTGCTGCACCAGTTTTTCGATGTAACCGAAATTGTTGGTATTGACGATGAACAGGCCCAACTTGGGATCGAAGGCGCCGCCCGCCCATTCCGGCCCGCCTTCGCCGCCCGGAAAACGGATGATGGCATGATCAGCGGGGATGGGCTCGAAGCGCTTGGAGCCGGTGAGATGATCCTTGTCGATCATCGCCTGGCAGAAGGCGCGGTGCTCTGGCGTGAGATCGGCAACTTCGCTCAGATCGAAACTGTTGCGCGCCAGTTGCGGCGGCTTGTTGGGGATGGGCTGGGTCGGGGAGGCGCTTTCGCCGGCCACGGGTGACGGCGGCACCGGCGTTTCGGTGACGCCGAACACCGGCTCGCCGGTGACGCGATTCAAAATGAACAGCAGCGCGTTTTTGTTCATCGCCGCGACCGCCGGAATCGTCTTACCATCTTTCTTCACGTCCAGCAGCACCGGCGGGGTATCCAGGTCATAATCCCAGATGTCGTGATGGGTGACCTGGAAGTGCCAGAGATATTTTCCGGTGTTGGCGTCCACCGCCACCAGGCTGTCGCTGAACAGATTGGCGCCCTTGTGATCGCCGCCATAGCGGTCGAAGGTGGGCGCGCCGAAAGGCAGATAGGCGATGCCGCGCTTGGCATCCACCGTCAGCATGTTCCAGACATTGACGCCGGAACGCTGCTGCCAGCCATCATCCTCCCAAGTCTCATGGAATTTTTCCCCGGGGCGGGGAATGGAATGAAAGGTCCAGGCCAGCTTGCCGGTCGTCACGTCCCAGGCGCGCACATCGCCCGCAGCGCCCTTGGACGGCGCTTCCTGCACCCGGCTGCCGATGATGGCGAGATTCTTGTAGATGTTGGGCGGCGAGGAATAGCCGTAATAAGCGTTGGGCAAACCGTTCATGATCTCCGACGTCTTGGTCTCGACCACGCCATTGGCGCCAAAGCCTTTGGCGGGGGCGCCGGTCCTGGCATCCAGTGCGATCAGCTTTCCTTGCGCACTGCCAAAGATGATACGCGGCGCAAGCCTGCCATCGCCCGGCCAATAGCCCAGGCCGCGGAATGGCGGCTGGTCTCCGCCGGGAAGTTCATAGGCCCAGACTTGCTTGCCGGTGGCGGAGTCCAGCGCCACCACCCGGCCATAGGGCGTGCCCAGATACAGCACGCCGCCCACTTGCAGCGGGGTGGTGGTGGAGGTGGGGATGCGGGCGCCCCTGGCCTGCGGCACGGGATTCATGTGGTAGGTCCAGGCGACTTCAAGCCGGCTCACATTGGCGGGCGTGATCTGGGTCAGCGGCGAGAAACGCCCGCCGCCCGCGTCATGGCCATAGGACGTCCAGTCCCCTGCCGACGGCGCGGCCTGGCTTATCGCCAGCGAGAGCCCGGCGCACAGGCAGCCCAGCCCAACGATCAGCTTTTTCATACGACACCCTTGCGAAAGTCAGCGGCAGTGCGACAGCGGCAAACCCCGTTTGATCAGGTCCGGCAGGTCCGCCACGCTGGGTAAGACGCCGGTGTTGCGTTCTTTCCGCAAGCGCTCTTCTGTCGCAGCACCCGACCACACCCCGATCGCCGCTCCCACCCCGGCATTGTTGGCGGCCTGCAGGTCCAGCGGCGTGTCGCCGATCGCCAGCACCTCGCGCACGTCGTTGACACGGGCGGCTTCCATGGCGCGGAACAGCATGTAAGGCGCCGGCCGGCCATCGGTCACGTCGTCGCTGGTGATGTTGGCGGCGAAATAATGTTGCCAGCCCAGATGCGACAGGACCTGCGTGGTCAGCACCCGGTCGAAGCCGGTGGTGGTGGCCAGCCGCAAGTCCATCGCCTGAAGTTCCTTGAGCGCATTTTCCGCGCCTGGAATGGGCTGCACATTGGCATAGGCTTTCGAGGCCGCGGCGGTGAAATCCGTATAGATCGCTTCAATCAGCGCCGCGCCGCCGGCTGCGGCGTGTTGTTCGACAAAGTTTTTGACCATGCCGCGTTTGGAGGCGCCGCGCCATTCGCCGAATTCCTGCGGCGTGACGGTGATGCCGTGGCGCGCGAAGGCGCCCAGCATCGCATCCGGAACCTCGCCATGGTCGCCAATGATGGTGCCGCCGATGTCCAGCACGATCAATTTCAGGATCATCGGCGGATCGTCGTCATCTTCAGCCGGCTGTACGGGCTGGGCGCCCGCCGATCCCGCCAATACACTCCCGGCCAAAGCGGGAAACACGCCGCGCCGGGAAAATCTCATGGCCTCATTTCGTCTTCTTGATAGACCTTTATGATCTCGTCGAAATTCTTTTCGCCGGCAAAGCCCATGCTTTTGGCAAGCTGGGGGTCATAGCGCCCGGCCCAGCCCTTGACGATATTGGCGATGAAAGGGTCTTCGACGCGCTTGATCAGGGCCACGGCTTTTTCGCCGCCGACTTTGCGCAAAGCCTCGATCTGCTCGCCCACGGTTGCCGAAACACCGGGCATGGTCATGGAGCGGCGCACGCCCAGCGATGATGTGTCGATGGTGGCGGCGGTGATGAAAAAGCCCACCGCGGCGCGGGGGCTGGCGAACCAATGACGGACCTCATCGCCCACCGGCAGCGGCGCTTCCTGGCCGGCCAGCGGTTCGCGCAGGATGCCGGAGAAGAAGCTGGACGCTGCCTTGTTGGGCTTTCCAGGCCGGATGCAGATGGTGGGCAGGCGCACGCCGACGCCGTCGAGATAGCCCTTGCGGCTATAATCGGCCAGCAGCAATTCGGTCATTGCTTTCTGGGTGCCGTAACTGGAGCTCGGTGTGGTGGCCAGGGAATCGGGGACAGGATCGGGGAAGGGCGGCCCGATCACCGCCAGGCTGGAAGCAAAAACAAAGCGCGGCTTGTAGCTGCTATTGGGGCCGTCCTTTTCCCGTTCCTGGCGGATGGCTTCGAGCAGCGCCCAGCTGCCGTTGAAATTGATGCGATAGCCTTTCTCGAAATTGGCTTCGGCATCGCCCGATACGATGGCCGCGAGATGGAAAATCACGTCCGGCCGTTCCTGGATCAGGGTCGCGGCCACGCCTTTTTCGGAAAAGTCGGCGGTGATGGGCTTGGTGTCCTTGGGCGCGCCTGCGGGAATCGGGCTTTCCACCACATCGACCAGGGTCATGCTTTGGATCGGCTTACCGGCCAGCCCCCTGTCGGCAATCAGCCGCTCAACAAGTTTGCGGCCGATCATGCCGCCCGCTCCGGTGACCAAAATCTTCATGACGTCTTCTTCCAGGGATTGCGCGGGCGACCATAGCGCAATTGATTGCAGCGGGAACCGCGCTGCAATCAATGCCAGGCGCGGTTAGCGTCAGCGTAGTGCCGCGCCGCGGCAGGGCAGCCTGTATAAATACCATGCTGCACCGCAACTTCAGATGCGAATATATCGCATATTTGGAATCTTTGACGGGCCGCTGGCCGGGGGATAGCGTCCATCAAAACAAAGCCGGAATCGGCCTGACGGGGAAGGACGCACGCCTTTGAAATCTGTTTTCGCATTGGCCCTTATTGTCTTTCCCGTCGCTGTTTTGGCGCAGGACGCACTTCCCAGTCCCTATGGCGCGCCCGAACATCAATGGGCGGCGCCGGCTTCGGGCTCCTGGGGTTCGAGCGCGGGCATCGAGCGTGGCCCGCATGGCGAGATCTGGGCTATCGACCGTTGCGGCGCCAATAGCTGCGACGGGTCCGATCATGCACCCATCGTCCGGCTCGACCTGAAGACTGGCAAACCGGTCAAGAGCATCGGCGCGGGGCTGTTCGTGTTTCCGCATGGGTTGCATGTCGACCGCCATGGCAATGTCTGGGTCACCGACGGGGCGATTTCCAAGGACGGCAGCAAAGGCCTGCAGGTCACCCAACTGTCGCCCGACGGAAAAGTGCTGATGCAACTTGGTGTCGCCGGGCAGCGTGGTGACGACGAGACCCATTTTCAATCGCCCAGCGATGTGATTACCGCTCCCAATGGCGATATCTTTGTCACCGACGGCCATGCGCCCATCCAGCCTTTCATTCCCGCCAATCTGGACATGCGGGTGATGAAGTTCGATTCCCACGGCAAGTTCCTCAAGCAATGGGGCAAGGCGGGCAAGGGCACGAGCGAGTTCAGCAATCCGCATGCGCTGGCCTTGGACACGAAGGGCCGGCTCTATGTCGCCGACCGCGCCAACAACCGCATCCAGATTTTCGACCAGGACGGCAAATTCCTCGCCGAATGGAAACAGTTCGGCCGTCCGTCGGGCTTCTATATAACCGGCGACCGGCTTTATGCCATCGATGCCGACTCCACCGAGGCGATTCATCCCGGCTGGAAGAAGGGCGTGTGGATCGGCAGCATTTCCAGCGCCAAGGCGGAAGCCTTTGTGCCGGACGACCAGGCTGGCGAGGGCGTGGTGGTCGCGCCCGACGGCAATATGTATGGCGCAGTGAATGTCGCGCCGCGCGGTATCACACGATATTTGAAACAATCAGCTTCAAAGGAGAAGCGGTCATGAGTGACAGCAGACGAAATTTCCTGATCAAGTCTTTCGGCGCCAGCGGCGCCGCCTGGCTCACGGCCAACTGGCCCGCCCAGGTCGCGGCGGCCGAGAAGGCGCAGGCGATGGGCAACTTCACCTATTTCACCCGCGAACAGGCGGCGGATGTGGATGCCATCGCGGCCCAGGTCTATCCCAGCGACTCCACGCCGGGCGCCAAGGAAGCGCAGGTGATTTATTTCATCGATCTGGCGCTGGTGACCTTCGCCCAGGATAAGCAGGATATCTATGCCAAGGGCCTGGCCGATCTTTCGACCAAGACCGGCGGCAAGCGTTTCGCGTCGCTGTCGTCCGCCGACCAGATCGCGCTGCTGACCTCCATCGAGAAGACGCCCTTCTTCAGGACGGTGCGCGACCACACCATCATGGGCATGTTCGCGGCGCCCCAGCATGGCGGCAACTACAAGAAAATGGGCTGGGCCCAGATCGGGTTCGATGACAGCCTCAATTTCCGCGCGCCGTTCGGCGCTTATGATAAGGCTTGAGGGAGAAACAAGATGAAAAAATTCAATCCCTCCGAAGAAGTTGACTTTGTGGTGATCGGTTCCGGCGCCGCCGGCGGCGTGATGGCCAAGCAGCTGGCCGTGGCCGGTTTCTCCGTCGTGGTGATGGAGCAGGGCAGTTGGGGCGCCTATGGCCACGAGCAGGACTATACCAAGGACGAATTGTCCAACCGGTTCCCCACCGAGCAGGACATGCTGATCAGCGATCCCAAGAAACAGCGCAACACCTTCCGCCGTAACGCCAATGAAAAGGCGATGCCGGGCACCCACAGCTATGGCTGCGTGGTGGGCGGCGGCACCATCACCTATGGCGCCTCAAGTTGGCGGCATCTTCCCTATGAATTCAACGAAGCCAGCACCTTCGGCACCATGGCCGGCACAGGCATCGCCGACTGGCCGGTGAGCTATGACGAGATCGAGCCTTATTACACGCAAGCGGAGTGGGAGATCGGCATTTCCGGTCCCAACATCAAGACGCCGCTCATCGCGCCCATGTCCAAGCCTTATCCCTGCCAGCCGCTGCCGCTGAAAAGCTCCGGCGCGCTGATGATGAAGGCCGCCGCCAAGCTGAACCTGACGGTGACGCCCAATGTCGCGGCGATCATCACCGAGCCCTATAACGGGCGCAGCGCCTGCATCAATTGCGGCATGTGCTCGGGCTATGGCTGCCAGGTGAAGGCGCGGTCCTCCTCGGCGGTGGCGCTGCTGCCGATCGCGGTGGCGACCGGCAATTGCGAGATCCGGGTCAATTCCTATGTGCGCGAGATCACGGTGGATGCGTCGGGCCGCGCCACCGGTGTGACCTATTTCGACAAGGCCAACAACAATCGCGAGGTCTTCCAGAAGGCGAAGTGCGTGGTGCTCTCCGCCAACGGCACCGAAACCCCGCGCCTTTTGCTTCTGTCCAAGTCCAACCGCTTCCAGCAGGGCCTGGCCAATTCCAGCGGCATCGTCGGCAAGTATCTGATGAGCGGCAATGCCGGCGGCGCCTCCGGTCTCTTCAGCGATCCGCTGAACGAATATAAGGGCTGTGTTACCGGCGCGGCGGTGCTGTCCTATGTCCCCAACGATGTGAAGGGGCGCGGCTGGTATGGCGGCGGCCGCATGACGGCGCGAGGCCAGATGTCGCCGATCCAGTACGGCCTGGCGGGGCCGCATGGCGCGCCGAGCTGGGGCGCCGGCTACAAGAAGGCGCTGATCGAGCAGGCCAACCGCCGGTTGACCATGGTGAACTTCATTTCCCAGTTGCCGGTCGAGACCAACACCGTCGATCTGGACCCGGAGGTGAAGGATGCCTGGGGTCTGCCCGCCATGCGCATCACTTCCACCAGCCATGAGAATGACTTCAAGGCGATGCAGTTCTTCATCGACAAGTCGGCGGAGATACTGAAGGCCGCGGGGGCTCACGAAGTCTGGATGGATCAGATTTCCGACAGCCGGGGCGGGGCGCATGCACGCGGCACCTGCCGCATGGGCGACAATCCCAAATCATCGGTGGTCAACAAGTATCACCGCGCCCATGACGTGCCCAACCTGTTCGTGGTGGATGGCTCCAGCTTTGTCACCGGCGGGCGCAACCATCCCACCATGACCATTTCGGCGCTGGCCTATCGTTGCGCGGATCATCTGGTAAAGGCAGCCAAGACCGGCAACGTCACGATCTAAGCGAGTCTTTGGCGTAAGACGCGAAAGTCAGACGGCGCTCCGCAATCGCGGGGCGCCGTTTTTGCTTTGAGGTTGCGTGTTTTCCGCAGAGATTGTGTTTGCAACTTCTGTTGCGCAAGGCGATGGGTGTTGAGGCGCAGTCATGCCAGCTGCGATACTGGCCGCGCGCCCCAGGGAACGCAGGCAATCCAGCGGCCACCAACCCGGCCCTTCCTGATCCATCGCAGAAAACCCTTCCCGGCGGCTGCACGTTCTGCAGCCAAAAAACGAAATCGCAGCCAGCTTAGTGGCGGCGATTTTCGGGGGGATTACGGCAGTTGTTAGAAATGGAAAATCCGCAGCTTTAGGCCAATTTGAAGCAAATCCGGTTTCCCGCAGAATGCCGCCCTTTTTAGGGAACGGACCTAAACAGTAGCGGCGCCGCATCATGCAGACCTTGCCGCCAGACCTTATATTCGTGCATCCCGGGCACAGCCAGGAAGGTAAGCTTGACGCCATTTTTGGTCAGCAGGTCCGCCAGCCTCTTATCGGCTTCATGCAAGACGTCCTGGTCGCCCACCACGAAGTGCAGCAGCTTGAGGTTCTTCTTCAGCGCCTCCGGATGCTCGTAGATATCGCGGGAGATTTCCACGAACTGGTCGTCGCCCTGATTTTCCGCGCCTGCGCTCATCGGCACCAGCCAATGGAAAACATCGCTGTGACGCAGGCCGATGGTCACGGTCTGGATGCCGCCCTGAGACAGGCCTGACAAGGCGCGATGGTCGGCGTCGGCGAAGACGCGGAAGCGGTGTTCGACAAAGGGAATGATGCCGGTCAGAAGATCGGTCTCGAACAGGTTGCCGGGATCGTAATTGGTCTGCTTTCCGGCCGGCGGCTTGAAACCCTCCATCTGAGAAGTGACTGGTTCCAGCGCCTCGCTGGGCCCCGAACGCGCCCCCAGTGCCATCACCACGATCATCGGCCGGGCCTTATGCGCGGCAATCAGATTGTCCAGGATCAGGTTGGCGCGCGCCTGCTCCATCCAGCTATATTCGCAGCAATTCCCGCCATGCATCAGATAGAGCACGGGATAGCGCTGCTTGCCGGTGTCGTAGCCGGGCGGCGTATAGACCCGCAGATAGCGCGCCGACCCCGTCGCTTTGGAATGATAGACCACCATATGGACATCGCCGTGCGGCACATCTTGCGCGTCGTAATAAGCGGGTGTGTTGCCGGGCACCTCTACCAAGTTCAACCGGTTGCCGGGGTCCGAGGCCGCCACGCCATCCACCGTATAGCCATAGTCATAAATCTCAGGCGCCAGCGGGCCCACGGTCAGGGACCAGAAGCCGTCGGCACCCTTGGTCATGGGCAGCGAGCGGTCCTTGGACAGCCAGTGGGCATTGGGCCCAATGACATGGCCGGTCAGACGCACATCCCTGGCTTCCGGCGCGTTCAGCCGGAAGGTCACGCGATGATCGGCATGGATCACCGGCGAAATCACCGCTCGGGTGCGGGCATAGTCGGGACGCAGGATTGTCGGTCCGTTTTGGCCCAGCGCCCCCAGGGATGCGCCGGCCGGGACTTGAGCCCCTGCGGGCGTGGTCGCCAGCAACACCGTGCCTGCGCATATCATCAAGAATTTTCGTGTGGTCCCCAATTCTGCCTCCCTGGTCTTTTGCCGCCATGGTAGCGAGGCCCGGCGGGCCCCGATAGCCGGTGTCTATCAGGTTGGCGGTAAATTTCGAACTTCCTGGTGGCGAGAAACTGGACCGCCATGCCGGCGTGTGTGGGCGGTTTGGAAGAGGTATGCTACGGGCAGAGGCGAGGGGCCGAGTGACAGTGAAGGCGGCCGCCTTCGAGACAAGAACACGGGCGGACACATGATACGGCTTCCGGCCTTAAGTATGAGCGTGGCGTTGTTCTGGGCGCTCTCTTGCCAGGGCGCGCTGGCGGCGGAGTGCCCGCTCGTCCGGCTGGCCAGCGTGAAAACCGACAGCCTGGCGGACGGGCGCATCAAGATTCCCATCACGCTCGAAGGCCATCCTCTGTCCTTCCTGGTGGACACGGGCGGCGTCAGCACCACGATCAAATGGGAACAGGCCAGGGACTTGCAACTTCCGGTCAAACAATCCCTGCGCAAGCTCACGGGTGCCGGCGGAAGCGTGCTGAACTTCACCGTCACCGGGGAAAATTTTTCGATTGGGGATCTGCGCGTCCGCAACCGGCCGATATACGTGGAAACGCGCCCACTGGCGGATGCCGATGGCACCCTGGCCCCGGACATTCTGCGGAATTATGATGTCGACATCGATTTTGCCCATGGCAGCCTGAGCCTGGTTTCGCCGGACCATTGCGCCGATCAGGCCGGCTCCGCCGTCATCGCCATCGATGTCGCGCAAAACGGGCATGTTCGTTTTCCCGTCAAGATCGACGGCAAGACCATCATGGCGACCCTGGACACGGGCTCGACCATCTCCTTGATCAACATGCAGGCCGCCGCTTTGTTGGGGATCTATCCGGCGTCGCCGCAGCTGAACCTGGTGCGCGACACTGGGCAATACCGCCTCTACACCTATCCGTTTCAGACCTTGGAGATCGGCCCGGTGCCGGTGAAAAATCCGCATATTGCCATCGCCACGGACAGTTTTTTCCCGGGGCTCGGCAGCGATCTGGTGCTTGGGATGGACGCCTTGCGCCAAATGCACCTCACCATCGCCTATGGCGAGCAAAGGCTCTACATCACGGCTGGCAATTGACGCAGATCATGAAGGCCCATCACAAGAACGCCATGACGAAGATCGGTCTGGGATTTCGCGCCGGCCGCGGGGGAAGCGTGATCGTGGGGGTTGCGGTAAAGGGCCGCGAACCCCGCATTGTGTTGTCGAGCTTTCTTCCAACCGCCGCCAAGGGAGACCGCCTTGCGCTTGAGCCCTATCATGTCGCCGCCGGAATGACGCGCGGCCCGCAGGGCCAAGTGTCGGACGAGGCCGTTGCGGCTGTCGCCGAAGGGCGCAAGCGCCAAGATCGCCTGACCGCGGATGGCCTGGATGCCATTATCCGCGCGTTGCGGAAAGAAAAATGCAGGCCCGTGGTTGCGGCGTTGCTGGTCAATCGCGCCGGCTGGATCACCGACCTGTTGGAGTACAGTCTTTTCGCGCCGGAGCATCCGCCGGTTGCCGAAGGGCTCGCCGTGCGTGATGCGCTGCGTTCCGCCTTGGGCCGAAGCGGCATCAAGCTTGTCGAAATGGACGAGAAGTGTCTTCCGGAGACGGCATCAAAGGCGCTGGGTCTGTCGACCGCCGAATTAGATTTGCGCCTAAAGGGCCTTGGCATGGCCGCCGGCAGGCCATGGCGGAAGGAACAAAAACTCGCCTGCCTCTCAGCATGGCTGGCGGTCAAATCAATCTAGCGATGCGCGGATTGCTAAAATCGAATTTGGTGTTTCAGGACTGCAACCCTTATCGGCCGCCTTGCGCCACAAGTCGCGGGACCGGCGCCATGATGCGGTTTTTGGGCAGGATTAGTGTCATGCGCGTGCCTTGGCCCAGTACACTTTGGGCGATGATATCGCCGCCCTGCAGCCGGGCCATCGCCTGGGCGATAGGCAGACCAAGCCCGGTGCCCTGGCGGTCTTGCGCGATCTGGGAGTCGACTTGACCGTAGGGAGAGAAGGCTTTTTCAAGCTGCGCCGCGTTCATGCCAATGCCGGTATCGGCGACATAGATTTCCAGCCCTCTGTCGCGACGTTTCTGGGCACCAATCGTGATGTTGCCTCCTTGGGGTGTGAATTTGATGGCGTTGCTGAGAAGATTGATCAGTATCTGCTTGGTCAGCCGCTTGTCCGCCAGCACCTGGAAGCCATCCGGCATGCAGACTTCCAGCTTGACGTCATTTTTCGCCTTGCCGCCTACCAGAAGCACCGCATCATCGACCAGCTCGCCGACCGGGAAAACGCTTTCGCGCAATTCCATCTTGCCGGCATCGATTTTGGACAGGTCCAGCACGTCGTTGATCAATTCGAGCAGATGGGCGCCGCTTTTGTGCACGTCTTCGGCGTATTCCACATATTTCTTATGGCCCAGCGGACCATAAAGCTGGGCCGCGAGGATTTCGGAAAAGCCCAAAATGGCGTTCAGGGGGGTGCGCAGCTCATGGCTCATGCTGGCCAGAAATTCCGACTTGATCTTGCTGGAAGCTTCGGCGCTTTCCTTGGCGACGCGATTTTCCAGCACTTCGGATGCCAGGCGCTGCCGCTCCAGCGCACTGTCGCGGAACAGGCGGAGGGATTGCGCGAAGCGGCCGATTTCGTCGCGGCGGTCTTCAAACGGAATCTCCAGTTCCAGATGGCCGCTAACAACGCTTTCCATTTGCTGGGTGATCAGGTTCAGGGGGCGGATCACGCGCCAGACGATGATGATGGTGGTAACGGAGGCCAGGCATATCGACAACAGCATCAGCCCGATCGCGATATAGAGGCTCCTTTCGGCCAGCATGGCTTTTTCCGTCGCGCGCGATTCGGCCAAGTCGAGTGCCACACGCGACACTTCCAGTATGCTGTTCAGGGCGGGCGTGGATAGATCGAACCATTGCTGCAGGGACATTTGCGGGGGCTGCCCGCTCATCCACCATTCGATGGCGGCACGCTGTTGGGCCGCATACCGGACAAAATAAGCGTCATCCGCCGCCTGAATCGCCAAGCGAAGACTCGCAGGCAAGTTATAGAGGGTCACATCCGCGCCAATCGCCTCCCAATCCGCGCCTATCCGTCCCTCAAATGCGGCAATGGACAGGATTCGCTCGTGCGAGGGTTTGGCGCCGAATATCGCTTCGGCTATCACGCTGCGGCCATTTCCGCCCACAATGCGCGTCCGCCAGGCCAGGTCGCTGATCTTCATCATCTCGTTGATAAAGGGGTCTGAATTGGTTATCCGCGTTGTGACGGCCTCGGCCTCCTTGGTGATTGCGCCAACCAGCGGTCCGTCCGCGGCGCGCCGCCGAACAGTTAGGTCCGCCCGCCGCTGGGTCTTGGGTAGCAGGAATGCGCGGGCGGTTTCGGGAATGACCTTTTCATAGGCGTCTGTCCATTTGACGATATCGGTGAGCCTTTGGGTATCGCTCGAAGGCCTGGCCCGGAGGTCAGCAATTAGCGCGCGGAGCTGGGCCGTCATGCGGGCATGCGTTGCAAGAAAACGGTCGACCTTGGCCGGCGAGGAGACCTGGTCTGCCCCGAAACTTGTCGTTATGACAGCCGCCTCGGCACGGAGCATGGCGCGCGCAGACAAAAGCTTGCGCGCGATGTCCACATTATCGGCGACTTGCCGCGCAGCTTGCCGTTCGTCGAAAGCGCTCTTCGCGGACATGGCAAAAACCGATACCAGCACCACCACCAGGACGCAGGTGATCGCGGATAGCAATGTCCCAACGGATAGAAGTCGTCTCACGAACACAGTCCTTCCAACGCCCAGGCGAAACTCCGGCCGGACAACCTAGCGCGCGCATGGTTTGCAGAGATTTAAGGGTTGCGGCATTCCGGCGGCGGATAAGGCCGCAGCGGCCGGTTATTTTCGTTCCTTATCAGAGCCATGCGGCATGGCGCCCAAGGTTAGGTAATTTTACCTAGGCCTTATGAGGGAGCGGGATGAGCCCGTCCGCTGCTGGCGGAAGCTCGGCGCGCGTGGGGGATTTCGGGGACATAATTGGCAGCGCGGACGTGTGCGCAAGCTGTCGCCCGAGCACGCAGTTGGATCATACTCCCAGCAGGAACCGCGCGTTCAACGCCAGTACCAGCCCGCACACGCTCCAAGTGCGCCAAGACATCGCGCCGGCACTCCGTTCGTCGTTGACAAAGATAAGTAGCAACAGAATACAAAGCCCAAGCTGAAGAGGGCGTGCGTAGGTACTTACCAGCACTGGGATGATCTCACCGCGCGGCTGATTGGGGTATAGCGAAGCGCCCTGAACGATCAGGTCCAAGATGTAATGCGAGAATACCGCCAGCCATAAAGCAGCCAGCGCGACGCGGCCGTATCTCCAGAACATGGCGGCGAACGCCGCCGCCCAGACCATGGCCATCGCCAGTGAATGCGACCAGTCATCCCACCGCGTATGGTCGACATGCGATACGCCGAAAATTATCCAAAGCAGGTCGAGGACAAACGCCCCGACGACGAAAGCCGCGACGGGGACCGTTCGGGCGCGTCCGCGCAGTGCGAGCCCGGCTGCGACATGCCCGGCATACATCAGCGTTGCTCCTTCCGCGCTCGCCTGCCCGAAAGCAGTACAGTGATGATCGCTGCCGGCCCAACGATAAAGGCCAATTCTATCAAGCCTTGAGTCCAGGTCATGCTTTTCCGGCTCCCGCGTTTGTCAGAAGGTCAGGTGAACACCCAACACGATGAGACAACTTGCGCCCATGAGATTGGCGGCAAGCCTTGGCCGGGAAACTTTCCCGTAAAAGCCAAGCAGGGGAAGAAGGATGGCGAGCTGTACCCACCAGTAGACGGATTTCCCGAGCGCCAGCACTATTTGGCCCCATGACCAGTCGGAGAATCCGAGCACCAGCGAAGCATGGGGCCAGAGTTCGAGCGGTTTGGGATGGATGATCGCGTCGAGGGGAATGTGGGTGAGGACGGCTAATCCGACGGCGAGCATAACGGGCCGGCCATACTGAAAGAAGCAAAGCGCGAACGCGACCGCCTGGACCGCCATGGATGCAACAGAGTGGGACCAGCCGTCGAAGAAGTAAGCATCGTCCGCGGGTTCCAAACCTGCCCAGGAAAAGCCGATCCAGAACAAGTCGGGCAGAAACGCTCCGGTGAGGACAGACCATGCCGGCGCCTTGGGTTGTGCCCCTTTGATCGCAAGGCCAGCCGCGAGATGGGCTGCAAACATCAGGGTCGTCCTGCGTTGATCAGCGCCAAGATGGCGACCGGGACGCCGATCAGGAGGAGCTGGGCGATGGCCTCCACGGTCGTCATGGAACTTCCCCCTCCTAAATATTATAACCGTAACTAGACAAAAAACAGGTTATAGTCAATCAATGTCCCAGCATCACCTGCCGCCTCTGCGGATCGTGCCTCACGCGTTCACGGCTGCGGACCTCTGCGCCGGGCATGCGGTGCTGGACTTCGTCAACACGGCGGCCGGCCTCAACCGCGATCCGCGCGATTGGCTCGACAGCTATGACGCCCTGCTTGTTTGGGCGGGACTGAGCGGTTCGTTCGACACATCCCTTCTCTCCAACCTCGCGGCGCGCAGCCAGGGCAATCCGCGGGAGGCGAACGTTGCTTTGGCCGGCGCGAGAAAGTTGCGAGCCGCCATTTATGCCCTTGTCCACCACCGCCGCGAGGCAACGCCGGCGCCCATGCGCGCGGTCGAGGCGTTGCAGCATTGGTGCCGCCGTGCCGGAGGCGCGATGACGTTGACGCCTATGGCCGATGGCGTCTTGCAGCCGTCGCTTGCATGTTGCGGACTGGATGCCATTGCCGCCTCGATCGCATTGAGCGCCGCGGACCTGTTCTCACAGCCCCTGAACGGGCGCTTTGGCGTATGCCAGGGGCACAATTGCGGTTGGGTTTTTCTCGACACGTCGCCGACTCGGCGGCGCCGCTGGTGCGACATGAAAACCTGCGGAAATGCGGCGAAGGCGAGTCGCCACTATCGGCGCAGCCGCCATCCCCCAATTTGAGGCGCGGCGGGCACCATGCTAAGACCGCCGGGCGCGGGTGTAGTTCAATGGGTTTGAAGCGGTCCGGCGGCGCGTAGCGGCGCGGACGAAATGGTCCAGTGGACCATTTCGAGCGACAAACGCGCCGAGCACGAGCGAGGCGCTGGGCGAAAACTCCGGCAGTATGCTACAAGCACCTCAGGCGCGGGTGTAGTTCAATGGTAGAACGGCAGCTTCCCAAGCTGCATACGTGGGTTCGATTCCCATCACCCGCTCCAATACTTCTCAGCAAAGAAAGCCCGTCGATGCGGCACCGCCGGCTCGGCCGCTCGCTTTAGCTCGCGGCGTTCGCCGCTCAAAACGGTCCGCCGGACCGTTTTGTCCGCCTTCGGCGGTCGCGGCTCACCCCATCACCCGCTATACTGTTTCCAGTACGAGGGCTCGGCCCGCAGGAGGCAAAGATGGAACAAATCACGCGGCGTACTTGCATGGCGATTGCAGCGGTGGGCGGCGCGGCCGCGATGGCGGCCGGCAATGCCAAGGCGGCAACCGCGGGCTCCGATCCCCAGTCGCTCGCCGGTCTCGCCAGGGCAAAGGGCTTGACCGGTTTCGGCAACGCCATCGGCGGGGTCGGCGCACCGGGCAGCGCCTTCAATGATCTGGGCGCGCGGGAGATCCAGCTGCGCGAATGCAATATCCTGGTGCCGGAAAATGAATTGAAGTGGACTTCGGTCAGGCCCACTGCCAAGGACTTCAACTTCACCGGCGCCGACGCACTGCTCGATTGGGCGGAGCAGAACGGCATGAAGATCCGCGGCCACAATCTTCTCTGGCTGCGCCCCGACCGCAATTCCGATTGGCTGAACAATTACGATTTCGGGCCGCGCCCGGGCGCCGAGGCCGAACGGCTGCTGCGCGAGCATGTCAGCATCGTGTGCAAGCGTTATGGCAACCGTATTTTCACCTGGGATGTGGTCAATGAAGCGATCGATCCGGTTACCGGCAAGATGCGCGACATGGTGTTCAGCCGCCATCTGGGCGATGACTGCATGGACATTGTGTTCGACGCCGCCCGCAAGGCCGCGCCGCAGGCTGCCCTGGTCTATAATGATTTCATGACCTGGGGCGACAACAGCGCCCGCCACCGCGAGGGCGTGCTCAAGCTTCTGGACCGCATGAAAAGCCGCAAGATTCCGGTGGATGTGCTGGGGGTGCAAAGCCATATCGGCGCGGGCGAGATCGGCAACGTCAAGGGCACCATGACCTTCGACGCGCGCGAGGAAGCGGATTGGAAAAGTTTCATGGATGCCGCGACCGCGCTTTATCCGCGCCTGCAGATCACCGAATTCGATGTCAGCGAAGTGGGCACCCCCGCCGACATTACCACCCGCGACCGCATCATTGCCGATCTGGCGCGGCGTTATCTCGACATGATGCTGCGCTATCGCGGACTGGATCATGTGATGTGCTGGGGCATGCTGGACCACCACTCCTGGCTGCAAGGCCGAACCAGGCGCGCCGACGGCATGCTCAAGCGCGGCTGCCCCTATGATCCCAACTATCAGCCCAAGCCTTTGCGCCAAGCGATTGCCGATGCTTTCCGCAATGCGCCGATGCGCGGCTGAAACCGGCAGAAGTCACGATTTCCGGCAATGTGTACGCTACGGTACGCAAAGCCGTCTCGCCTCAAAAGTTCCATGCTATTAGCGCTGGTTGATGGTGGCCATTTGCCTTAAAAAACCCCCGCCGGCCGAAAAAGAAGAGCCGCAGAGGAAGGGAAATCACAATGAAATCGAAGTTTCTGATCGCCGCCGCCGCAGTGGCGCTTTTGACGCCGCTCGCCGCGTCGGCCCAATTCCTGGGCAAGGAAGAGAATCCGATAGGCAGTTTCGCCAAGGGTACGGTTTTTTGGTCGCCCAAGCCGACCGTGCCGACGCCCTATGCGGCGCCCAACAAACCACACTGGAAATTGTCGGAAATCCTGGCGGCCCATAAGGGCCAGAGCGATTGGGTGCAGCCCATCGTGCGCAACAAGGACCAGGAGGGCGATTACATCTCCATGGCTCCGGGCAAGAAGACCAAGCAGAAAATGTATCCGGACGACCGGCTGGTGTTCATCGTCTGGGACGGTTCGATCAAGGTCTCGATCGACGGCTATGCGCCTTTTACCGCGACCAAGGGCTTCATGGTCAACGTGCCCTTCCGCCACCTGTTCACCCTGGAAAATGTCGGCTCGACCCCGGCACTGCGCTTTGAAGTGCGCCAAGTCGGCTCAGTTCCGCTCTATCCGGTCAGCGAGACGCCCGATCCCGTCAAGGGCATGACCTATACAAAGGTCACAAACTTGACTGGTCCGGCCAAGGAGAAGGAATCCAACCCGATTTATGTCGACTACATGAAGGAGTTCAACGGCACGGATAAGCCGTATGGCGGCAAGTTCGTGTGGGACGACCATTTCACGTCCAACATCCTGCGCGGCAAGGGCGCACCGGTCCCTCCCGACACCAACAAGGGCCATTTCCATGTCGGCTGGACCGAATTCTGGTTCATCATGGAAGGCCATATCGGGATGAAGGTCGAAGGCGAGAAGTATTTCGTCTGCGATCCGGGCGATGTGATGATCGCCGCCCAGGGCCGTTGGCATCGCGCAGGCGATGATCCCAGCGCGCCCTGGTCCACGCGCGTGCCGTTCAATCCGCGTCCCCCGATCCTGCACAATTTCGAAGTCACGGGCGACTAGGAACCAGCCAGCACCCAAACGGCCCCCGCGCCCTCGCGGCGCGGGGGTTTTTGTTTGGGCCCGGGCCATCGATGATGCGAGGTTCCGTGCCTTTAGCGCTAACATTTGCTGCATCGCACAAAAGGCGATTTGCCGCGCGCAGCCGGGTTAAGGATATTGCTGCAGTTACCGCTCCTTAGTGTCCGCGGTAATTTTACAGCAACCCCGAATTCTGCTTATTTGTCCAAGGATTGCGGCGTGCGTTCGCGGCGGCCGTTCAGGGGATTGGCCGCGCCAAGCGGCGATGCAACCAAACATGCGAGCAAAACAAAAGAGTCGTCCATGAAGCGTTTTGTCGTTCTTCTTTTGGCCTGCGTCAGCACCTCTGCCTTCGCGGATTCGCCGGTGTTGCAGAAACAATTCGACGACACGGTGAAACCCTTTGTCGGAAAATACTGCGTCGGCTGCCACAGCGGCGCCCAGCCCACGGCGCAGTTCGATCTCAAGTCTTACACCAGCATCGACCAGGTGAAGGAGGATTTCCCCCGCTGGTCGCTGTTGGCCGACCGGCTCACCGCCCATGAAATGCCGCCCAAAAGCATGCCGCAGCCTTCGGCCGAGGCGGCGCAGAAAATCATCGACTTTGTCCATGCCGTGCGCGGCGAGGAGATCAAGCGGCTGGGCGGCGATCCTGGCACCGTGCTGGCCCGCCGTCTCAGCAATGCTGAATATAACTACACCATCCGCGACCTGACCGGTCAGGACATGCAGCTCACCCGCCAGTTCCCGGTCGATCCGGCGAACACTGCGGGCTTCGACAATTCCGGCGAGTCCCTCACCATGTCGCCGGCGCTGCTGAACAAGTATCTGCAGGCGGCGCGCCAGGTTGCCAATCATATGGTGCTCAAGCCCGACACCATCGATTTCGCGCCGCATCTGATGCAGGTGGAAAGCGATCACGACAAATACGCCATCCAGCGCATCATTGCCTTCTACAAGGCCCAGCCCACCGACTATGCCGACTATTTCCAGGCTGCCTGGCGTTATCGCTATCGCGCCGCGCTTGGGAAGCCTGGCGCGTCGCTGGCTTCGACCGCCGCCGACAGCAAGCTCAGCGCCAAATACCTGCCGCTGGTCTGGTCCATTCTGCACGACCCGCATCCGCTCGGTCCGGTGGCCAAGTTGCAGGCGATGTGGAACGCCTTGCCCGCGCCCAATGCCGGCAGCAGCGACCAGCTCGCGAGCCAGACCATCGCGATGCGCAATTTCGTCGCCCGCATCCGTGCCCATACCGCCATGCAATTCGCCGCGCCGGCCGTGACCGGTCTGCCCGGCCAATCCGAGCCGCTGCACAATTGGCGGCTTGAGGAATATGCGCAAAACCATCGCAAGAGCGATCCCAATGACCTGCGCCCGGCCAATGTGCCGGAAGAAGCGCCGCCGCTGGTCCCCAAATACCCGCAGCTGCATGACGACGCTTCGCCGCGCTGGGCGATCCTGTCGGCGCATGCCCGCTTCGCAGACGATGACCTGGTTTATCCCGCCGGCCAGAAAGCCGCCTATCAAAAGGCGTTCGCCCGCCTGGCCTTCGTCTTTCCCGATACGTTCTATGTCACGGAGCGCGGCCGCTATTGGCCCGACGATTCCACCGACAATGGCCGCTTGTTGAGCGCGGGCTATCACAATACCGGCGGCTATTACCGCGACGACACTGCGTTGATGCAGCTGATCCTGGACAAGAAAGGCCAGGCGGAACTCAACGGACTGTGGAACGAGTTCGATTTCATCGCCCACCAGACCGAGCGCACCTGGGTCCAGTATTTCTTCAATCAGAGCGGCGAAGTGGACGGCAATATAAACGGCGCCCTGTCCACGGAGTCCGGCTCCAAGCGCCCCGTCGGTCACGAAGTGACGGACGAATTCGTGATCATGCAGATGCGCGACAAGTATCTGGCGCGTTGGGCGTTGGACAAGGCGCACAACGATCCCGTCGCGCCCAAGGCCTTCAAATGGCACTACGGTCTGATCAACGCGACCCTGCGCAATCTGGAAAAGCAGCGGGCGGCGGCCGAACCCAAGCAGCTGGCGGCCTTGATCCGCTTCACCGAGCGCGCCTATCGCCGTCCGCTGACGGCGGGCGAGCGCGCCGATGTCTTGGCCTATTACAAAACATTGCGAGCCAAGAAGCTGTCGCACGAAGACGCCATCCGCGATTCGATTGTCGGCGTGCTGATGTCGCCAGATTTCCTCTATCGCTTCGATCTTTCCCGCAAGCTCGCCGATGCCAGACCTGGGCTGACCAAGGCGGCGATGACCAAGCCTTATGTCGCCGAGCCGCTGTCCGATTACGGCCTGGCCAGCCGGTTGAGTTATTTCCTGTGGTCCAGCATGCCCGATGCGGAACTGATGAAACATGCCGCGGCCGGCGACTTACACCGGCCCGATGTTTTAAAGGCACAAGCGTTGCGAATGCTGAAAGATTCCAAGATCAACGGCTTTGCCACCGAGTTCACCGGCAACTGGCTGGTCTTCCGCCAATTCGAAACCAACAATTCGGTGGACCGCCAGCGCTTCCCCGCCTTCAACGACGATCTGCGCGAAGCCATGTTCCAGGAACCCATCCATTTCATGCAGGACACTATCCAGCATGATGGATCGGTGCTGGACCTGCTTTATGGCAACTACACCTTCGTCAATCCGCCGCTGGCCAAGCATTACGGCATGCCGGACGTGGCCGGCGACGTGAACACATGGGTGCGCGTCGACAATGCCAGCAAGTATGGCCGTGGCGGCATTCTGCCGATGGCGGTGTTCATGACTCAATATTCGCCGGGTTTGCGCACCTCGCCGGTCAAGCGCGGCAACTGGGTGGTGCAAAAAGTGTTGGGCATTCGCGTGCCGCCGCCGCCGCCGGTGGTTCCCGAGCTTCCCAGCGATGAATCCAAAACCGACCTGCCGATCCGCTTGATGCTGGAAGAGCATCATAAGAATCCCTTCTGCGCCGGCTGCCACCAGCGCTTCGATTCTTTCGGCCTGGTGTTTGAAGGCTATGGCCCGGTGGGCGATGCGCGGGCCAAGGATCTTGCGGGGCGTCCGGTGGATGCCTCGGCGACGTTCCCCGGCGGGGTGGACGCCACAGGCGTGCCTGGCCTGCAGACCTACATCAAGGAGCATCGCCAGGACCGTTATGTCGAGAATCTCTGCCGCAAGCTCCTCGCCTATGCCCTGAACCGGTCGCTCCAGCTTTCCGACGAATCGCTGGTGGACAAGATGAAAACTGGCCTGGCCGCCGACGGTTACCGGTTGCGAGCCATGGTCGCGGCCATCGTGACCAGCCCGCAATTCCTTAACAAACGGGCGCCCGAGCTGGCCGAGATCAAGCATGCGGAGCTGCAGCCCGCCGGTATTGATGCTATAAAAGCCTATCTCAGGAAGAGGAACTGACATGTCTGGTTCGAACTCTCCGCTGTCCCGGGCCTTTTCCCGCCGCGCGGTGCTCAAGGGTGCGGGCTGCACCATGGCCCTGCCCTGGCTGGAGTCGGTCAATGCCCTGGCGGCGCCGTCGTCGGCCGATTTCCCCAAGCGTTTTGGCGTGGTGTTCCTGGGTTGCGGCGTCAACGAAAATCACTGGAGCGCCGAAGGCTCGGGCGCCGACATGAAGCTCAGCAAGACCTTGCAGTCGTTGGAGCCCCTCAAGCAGAAGATCAATGTCATTGACGGTCTCCAGGTCAAAGCCCTGACCAATCAGGGCATCCATCCGGCCCAGACCGGCAGCCTGTTGTCGGGCGAACACATCACCAAGGGCGCGCTGATCCATTCGGGCATCAGCGTCGACCAGATGATCGCCGGCTATGTCGGCCAGGACACGCCGCAATCGTCCATCGTGCTGGCCTGCGAACAGCCGATGACGGGCTATCACGAGACCAATTTCTCCCTGGCTTACAGCTCGCATCTGTCCTGGCAGACGCCGGATTCGCCGGTGCCGGTCGAGGTCTATCCCTCGCTGGCCTGGGACAGCCTGTTCGACAATCGCGGCAGCATGCTCAATCTCAGCGTGCTGGACCGGGTCAAGGACCGCGCCCAGGACCTGTCGCGCAAGATCAGCGCCACCGACCGCGGCAAGCTGGACGAATATCTCACCAGCGTGCGCGAAATCGAAAAGCGCGTCGAAGTGATGCGCAAGGCCAAGGACAGTGCCGACGACAGCGCCAAGGCCAAGAACATGCAGGCCGCCCTGATGGAGCGGCCGGCCAGCGGCTTGCCCGAGGACCTGCGCGAACATGCCAAGCTGATGTGCGACATCGTCGCCATCGCCTTCCAGACCAATAAGACCCGTGTCGCCTCTCTGATCATCTCACGCGATCTGTCCGCGATGTATTATCCCTTCCTGGACGTGAAGGAAGGTCATCACGCCTCCTCGCACGACAATGCCTCGGACAGCTACGAACGCATCGCCAACTTCCATGTCAGCCAGTATGCCTATCTGGCATCCAAGCTCGACAGCATGAAGGAAGGCGACGGCACCGTGCTGGACAACAGCTGCCTGATGTTCATGTCCAACATGTTCGTCGGCCGCAAGCACGACAATTCCAGACTGCCGCTTATCCTGGCGGGTGGTCTTGGCGGCACGCTGCAAACCGGACGGGCGCTGAACTTCGTGGGCGAGAACGAGGACAAGCGCAAAATGTGCAGCCTGTATCTTTCGCTGATGGACCGGTTCGGCATGAAGCTGGACAAGTTCGGCGACTCCGATACGCGTCTGGAACGCATCTAGGGTCAGTCTCCGGGCGGTTCCGGCATTGCCGTCCGCCCCATCCCTCACGTGGGAATCCCGCCTTTTCCGGCGTTTCGGACGCTTGCCGGAACCGGCCTGCTTGTCCGGGCGTTATGGCTCCCAAGAGGGGACGACCTGCAAGGAGATAGCTATGCGCACAAAGATGCTGATTTTGGGATTTGCCGCGACTTTGTTGGTTGCGGGTTGCGGTACAAACCCGGGTGATCGTGCCGCCAGTGGCGCGCTTCTCGGCGCGGCGGGTGGCGCGGCTATCGGCGCGGCGGCGGGTAATCCCGCCTTGGGCGCCGCAGTAGGCGCGGTCGGTGGTGCCGTGGTTGGTGCCGCGACGGATCCGTGTGATTTGAATTTGGGTGATCCGGTATGGCGTGACCATGGCGGGCGTTCTGCCTATGAACGCCGTTGCGGTCGTCCGTATCGTGACTAGCCGGCTTTAGAACCTGATGCAGAAGACCCGGGCGTAAGCCCGGGTTTTCTCGTTTCAGGGCATTTGCACGCGGAAAGGATCGGTGGACGCAGGAGGCAGGCATGAAGCTCATACCGACTATCGGCGCGCTTCTTCCGACGCTGTTCTTCTGCTCCGCCGATGCCTTGGGCCAGGCCCCGCCGGTTGCATCATTTGCGCCGGTAACCGGCGTTCCCATCCCGGTGCAGAGCGCCAGCGGCCGGTTCAGTTCGCTTAACCCACCCAACCGGCTTAACTGCTCCTATAAAAAAATCACCGGCCGCGTGGTCTCGCCACGGTTGATAATGGTGAAGGAGATGAACTGCGGCCGGCCGGGACACGATAATGTGCTGGTGAATGTCCAATTCAGCAATCCCGCAGATGCTGCGCAAATGGTTACCGGAAGGCGCGTTGCCATAGCGGCCAGGTTTAAAAGTGCTCAGGAAGATCGTGATCCGCTTTTTTTTGCCGAATATCTGATAGCGGAGAAGGCCGAGCTTGTGGCGGTGGATCCGCTTGATCGTTCCGCTTCGCCGCCTCAGGCCTTTACCAGCTACATGATGTGCCAGCCCCCGGAACTGGACGCGCTCGCCGCACAGCTTGGTAAAGAATTGTGTGTGCAGAGCACTATCGTGGCGGATCTCGCGGCAACAGGGTCAGCGCTGGGAGCGGCTGCCCGGGCGCCTGCGCTGTTGTCGCCCGAGGATACGGTGTCCGGCGATCCTAACGCGATCTCCTGCCGTCTGGACCCAAAACGTTCGGATTCTCATCTGCCGGCCGTGGCCTGCGCCCGGGGCAGTTATTGGGCCTGGTACAAGGCGAAATGGAATGACCCCTTGTCTCCGATTCCAGCTCCGCCATGAGCCTATCGGAATTTTTGCCCAAAACTCCGCCGGCTCGAGCCGATAGATCCAGCCGCGTAGCCGCAGGTCTGCTGACGGCGGTCCTCTACGCGTTTTTTGCGCTATTGGTCTGGCGTACCTCTCTGGCGCCGCCGTCCAGCCCCGTCGCGTCTCAGATCGTCGCCACGCTGTTGCCGGATAGGCCAAAGAAGCGCGCCATTGAGCCGCTGCCGCCGTTCCTGGCTCATCTGATCCGGCCGCGCGCCGAAAAGCCCGCGCCGCCGGTTTTCACCATCGCCTCGGGGGCGCCGCCACAGGCGCCCGCGCCGCTTCCGGCATCGGCGGCAAAAACCTCGCCCATGCTTGGCGGCACGTCCGGCAACGGTCCGATGGGTCAGGCCGCTTCGGGTAACGGCACCAGCGGCACTGGCGGCGGGCTGGCCGGTTGTCTTGATCCGATCTGGATGCGCGCGGTGACCGAGCGGGTCCGCCAATTCTTTTATTATCCGCCCCTCGCACTGGCTGTGCGCAGGACGGGTGTGGTGACCATGCATTTCTCGGTCCGCCGTAATGGCCAGATAGAAAGGCTGGAGATCAGCAAGTCATCCGGTGATGACGGGCTCGACAAGGCCGCCACCGACATCATGCGCAAGGCCCAGCCTCTGCCGCCGATTCCGGACCGGATGCATACTGACCGGGTCGATGGCGATCTGCCGATAAACTTCGGGGTGCGGAGCTTCAATAGCGGCGCCAGCCCAGGTAATTGTCGCTGAACGCGCGCCCACGCAAATCCCTGCCGGTATAGTCCTTGGTCGCGGCCCAAGCCGGCACGGCGCTTGTTGCCGCCTGGCCGTCCTTAGCGTGCGGCGTGAAATGTTCCAAAGCTCCAATATCATGCCGCGAGCCGCTCTTTTTTGTCCTTAATCCGCAGGCAAGAAAGTTACACGGGCGGTCCCGGCCCGGCAAATTTAGTTATCGGTAGACGCCTTATGGTAATATAAAGGGCCATAGTGGGGCGCTCGATAATGCCCTGAAACAACAGGTACAGGGCAGGAATGTTTGGAACTGGCAACCGCGCGCGGCTGACTTTTCCGCGCTTCAGAATTAGCAAGGTGATTACGTCGTCGCCTCTTCATTGCCATAGGAGGGGATGAGTGGAGACCAGCGGCCAGAATTTTATGGAGACTGGGGGCGGCCCCGCCGCGCCGAGCACTTTGCGGGCGCATGTCGTGAAGATTCTGAGTGCCGCAATCCTGTCGGGCAAATACCGGCCCGGCGATCGGCTGAACGAGAGCCAGATCGCGCGCGAACTGAACATCAGCCGGATTCCCGTGCGCGAGGCGCTGTCCCAACTTCAGGAACAGGGCTTGGTGCAGAATCGCGAGCGGCGCGGCATGTTCGTCACCAATATCGGTCACGAAGAGGTGCAGCAGATCTCGTCCCTGCGCTTCATCCTGGAAACCGAGGCTTTGCGCCTGGCGCGAACACATATGACGCCCGCGATTCTTTCAGCGCTCGACAGACTGGTTCACCAGATGGACAATTGGGATAGCACCCTGTTGGAGGCCGCCGCTCTCGATCTCGAATTCCATCGCACCTTGTGGAAGGCGGCCGGCAATCCCTATCTCGAGCGCATGCTGAATGGGCTGATGGTGCCGTTGTTCGCCCACAAAACCCTGGAACATGTCACTCGGGATGTGCGCCGCTGGCGGCTGAGCCATCACCGCATTTTGCTGGACGCGGTTGCGGGCCGTTCCCATGACGATCCGCAGGCTGTGCTCCTGACTCATATGCGCATGGCCCATACCGAGCCAGAGCGCTATTCGACCCAGCCGGAAAAGCTTTCCTAGAAATTCTCCGCAGCACGGGCCGGATCATTCCCCGATGTAGGCGCACGCTCTGCCGGGGGCAGCCGGCCCGTGCCGCGGGTCCGGAGCATTAATCAGGGCATTTTCCTGAGGACCGCCGGTCTTGGCGGGGCGGCCGTTCATCTTCCAGTCAGGTTGAGAAAGATAGAAAGGTTGTGCAATGAAGGCAGCGGCCATGAATGCGGGCGTTCCCAAACCCGGTCCGTGGTTACCAGTGATGAGGTTATCGCCTTCGCCTTGCCGAAGCAGTAGACTGAGGCCGGCAGAAAAGAGAGAGAGATGATCGTGCGTGTTCTTGCAGTAGCTGTTTTGTTTGGTTTGGCCGCCGGCCCGGTCTTGGCCGATGACTACAAGGCCTTGCCGGAAGGACCCGGCCGCGATGTCACGGTGCGGATCTGTGCCCAATGCCATTCGCCCGAAATCGCCGCGCACCAGAGCCTGGACCCCCAGGGCTGGAAGGACTTGGTCAATCAAATGGCCAACAATGGCGCCAATGGCACCGATGCCGAGTTCGACACCATCGCCAAGTATCTGGCGACGAGTTTTCCGGCCAAATAGCCCATAAATTGCTGTCCTAAAGGCCTCCGCCGCGCTAAAAGCGCGGCGGAACTTTTTGCGCCATAGGAAAGAAAAAATGAAGTTATTGCGCTACGGGCCCAAGGGCCAGGAAAAGCCGGGCCTGTTGGACAAGGATGGCCAGATTCGCGATCTGTCGGGGATCGTGAAGGACATTGATGGCAAAACGCTGTCGGACCTTTCCGCGATCCGCGCCGCAAAGATCGATACCTTACCCATCGTGGATAAGAATGTGCGTATCGCCGAGCCCGTGGGCAAAGTCGGCAAGTTCCTCTGCATCGGGCTCAATTATTCCGACCATGCCGCGGAATCCGGCCTGCCCGTGCCTAGCGAACCCATCATCTTCATGAAGGCGACTTCGGCGATTATCGGTCCCAATGACGATGTCTATCTGCCGCCGGCCGCCAAGAAGGGCGACTGGGAAGTGGAATTGGGAATCGTGATCGGCAAGGAAGCGCGTTACGTCTCCAAGGAAAAGGCGCTGGATTATGTCGCGGGCGCCTGTGTGGTGAACGACCTGTCGGAGCGCGAATTCCAGCTCGAACGCTTGGGCACCTGGGACAAGGGCAAGGGCTGCGACACGTTCGGTCCGTTTGGCCCTTATCTGGTGACCCTGGATGAGGTCGGTGACCTCAACAGCCTTGGCCTGTGGCTGGACGTGAACGGCAAGCGCATGCAGACCGGCAACACCTCAAGCCTGATTTTCGATGTTCCCACCTTGGTCAGCTATGTCAGCCAGTTCATGAGCCTGCAGCCGGGCGATGTGATCTCCACCGGCACCCCGCCGGGTGTCGGCCTGGGCATGAAGCCGCCTGTGTTCCTGAAAGAGGGCGATGTGATCGAACTCGGCATCGACAAGCTCGGCAGTCAGAAGCAAAAAGTTTATCGCACCAAGATCTGATTTTGGTTCTGTAGAAATTAAAACGGCGCCGGATTGCTCCGGCGCCGTTTTAATTTGCACCAATCTCAGGCCCGGAGAGGGTCAATGATTATCGCGCGGAACGCCCTTGGCCAGGTCGATATTCTGGTACTTGATGGCGTTCTCCAGCACCATGCCCGTGCCCATCTGGCCGACATGGGCGCGCTGGATTTCCTGCCACGGTGTCTGGGAGGCCGGGTATTGGAAACCGCCTGCCGCTTCCAGATCCTTGCGGCGCTTGGCCAGTTCTTCATCGCTGACCAGGATATTGGCCGTGCCTTTGCGCAGGTCGATGCGGACCCGGTCACCCGTCTGGATCAAGGCCAGGCCGCCGCCCGCCGCGGCTTCGGGTGAGGCGTTGAGGATGGAAGGGGAACCCGAGGTGCCGGACTGGCGGCCGTCGCCGATACACGGCAGGGCGGTAATACCGCGCTTCAAGAGCGCGGTGGGCGCATGCATGTTCACCACTTCGGCGGCGCCCGGATATCCGATCGGGCCTGCGCCACGCATGAACAGCATGCAATTCTCGTCGATATTCAGCGACGGATCGTCCAGCCGCTTGTGGTAATCCTCCGGTCCGTCGAACACCACGGCCCGGCCTTCAAACGCGTCGGGGTCCTTGGGGTTGGAAAGATAGCGGTCCTGGAATTCCTTGCTGATGACGCTGGTTTTCATGATGGCGCTGTCGAACAGATTGCCGCTCAGCACGATGAAACCCGCATCCTTTTTCAGCGGCTTGTCGAAGGGCCAGATCACTTCCGGCAACAGCACCTTTTTGCCGCGGCAGTTGTCGCCCATGGTCTTGCCGTTGGCGGTCAGCGCCTTTTCCTTGATCAGGCCTTTTTGCATCAAGACATTGACGACGGCGGGAATACCGCCGGCGTGATGAAAATCCTCGCTGAGATATTCGCCGGCCGGTTGCAGATTGACGAGCAGCGGCACCTTATGGCCGACGGTCTGCCATTCCTGCAGCGGCACATCCACGCCCATATGACGGGCGATGGCGGTGATGTGGATCGGCGCGTTGGTCGAGCCGCCGATCGCGGAATTGACCACGATGGCGTTGTGGAACGCTTCCTTGGTCATGATCTTGGAGGGGCGCAGGTCTTCATGCACCATGTCGACGATGCGCTTGCCGGTGGCATAGGCCATCTGGCCGCGCTCGCGATAAGGCGCCGGGATCGAGGCGGAACCCGGCAGTTGCATGCCCAGCGCTTCCGCCAGGCTGTTCATGGTCGAGGCCGTGCCCATGGTGTTGCAATAACCCACCGACGGCGCGCTGGACGCCACCAGTTCCATGAAGCCGCGATAATCCAGTTCGCCGCGCGCCATCATCTCGCGCGCCTTCCACACAATGGTACCCGAACCGGTGCGTTCGCCTTCATGCCAGCCGTTCAGCATGGGGCCGACCGAGAAGGCGATGGCGGGAATATTCACCGTCGCCGCCGCCATCAGGCAGGCGGGCGTGGTCTTGTCGCAGCCGATGGTCAGCACCACGCCGTCCAACGGATAGCCGTAGAGCAGGTCCACCAGGCCCAGATAGGCGAGGTTGCGGTCCAGGCCCGCGGTGGGACGCTTGCCGGTTTCCTGAATGGGATGAACCGGAAATTCCATGGCGATGCCCCCGGCCTCACGAATGCCTTCGCGGATGCGCTGCGCCAGAGTGAGGTGATGGCGGTTGCAAGGCGACAGGTCGCTGCCGGTCTGGGCGATGCCGATGATCGGCTTGCCGGACTGAAGTTCCTCACGGGTCAAACCGAAATTCAGATAGCGCTCCAGATACAGCGCCGTCATATCGGGATTGTCGGGATTGTCGAACCAGGCGCGGCTGCGCAGGGTCTGGGGAGTTTTGCCGTCGTATTTTTTGTCGGACATGAGTGATTCCTAAAAAGCCAAAAAGAAATTCGATTCAACCGGCGAACGGGGTCATGCCACCATCGACCCTTGAGACCTGACCGTTGAGAAACCGCCTCACGCCATGGAAGGCATGGGAGAGGGCGGATACGGCGCTGAAAGCCCTTGTATTTTTTGGCTATTTTCGAAGCTGCGCGCGCGCAAAACGGCCCGGATACATTGACTTCCCACGGACCGAATTTAGTATAGAAGTCGCAAGCCGATGTGAAGCCTCCTGGCCAGGCCCGGCTCCCATGCCCCAATAAAGGGACAGGATATAAGGGGCGGGAAGGCTCATGAAACCAACGCACGCGCGCTATTGGGTGGTGGTTTTCGCGCTCTCCCTCGCGATGGTCATGTATATTCAGCGTGTGGCGATCAGCCAGGCCATCGTTCCGATATCGGCCGATCTTCACCTCAACAAGGCCCAGACCGGCCTGGTGCTGGGGGCGTTCGGCCTTTCCTACGCCCTGTTTGAAATTCCCATGGGCCTTTTGGGCGACAAGCTCGGGGTTCGCTGGGTGTTGAGCCAATTGGTGCTCATCTGGTCCTGTTTCACCGCCCTGACCGGTGCGGCATGGAACCTGACATCGCTCTGGATTGTCCGCTTCCTGTTCGGCGCGGGCGAGGCTGGATGTTTTCCAAATCTCACGCGCATGCTTTCAGCCTGGCTGCCGCTTCACGAGCGGGTGAGGGCGCAGGCGGTGATGTGGGCCTTTGGCCGCTGGGGCGGGGCCTTGGCGCCGCCGATCGCCTTGGTGGCGATTTCCCATCTTGGCTGGCGGTGGGGTTTTGTTGCTCTGGCGCTTCTGGGCGCTGCCTGGGTCGCCGTGTTCCTGCCCTGGTTTCGCAACGATCCGGCCGAGCACAAGTCGGTCAACAAGGCCGAGCTGGCGATGCTCGAAGAGTCACGCTTGCTGGTGTTGCACGATCACGGCATGCCTTGGTACCGGTTGCTGTTGCAGAAGGACATTGCATTCCTGGGCCTGCAATATTTCGGCTTTTCCTACACCTGGTACTTCTACGTCACCTGGCTGCCGACCTGGTTGCAGCAGGCGCGCCATCTGCCGCCCGCTGCGGCGGCAGGATATGCGATGATCCCGCTGGCGTTGGGCGGGCTTGGTTCCATCGTCTCCGGCTTTCTACCGCTCTGGGTGCCGCGCAAGTGGGTGGCGATTTTCGGTTTTTCGGTAACAGCGGTTTTGATTTTGATCATTCCCAATGTTTCCGGCGTGGCGCTGCCGATGGCGCTGATGGGGCTGGCCAGTTTCTCCAGCGATCTGACCATGCCGATCAGCTGGAACACCTGTGTGGAAATCGGCAAGCAATATACCGCCACCGTTTCGTCCACCATGAATATGCTGGGCAACTTCGCCGGTTTCGTGGCGCCGGTGGTGTTTGGTTTTATTCTTCAGAACACCGACAACAACTGGGCCGCCGTGATGTACACGATGAGCGCGGCCTCCCTGGTTTCCGCCCTATGCTGGTTTTTCATAGAGCCGGACGCCAAGCGTTGAAAATTTGCAGTTCGAAAAAGGGTTGCAAGCGTGAAAATTGATCTCAGCGGCAAGACGGCAATCATTGTGGGCGGCTCGGGCGGCCTGGGCGAAGCCATGGCGCATACTTTGTCCGGGGCGGGCGCGGCGATCGCGCTGGTGGGGCGCAACCAGGCCAAGCTGGACAAGGTGGCGGGCGACTTGAAAGCCAAGGGCGGCAAGGTCGAAAATTTCACCGCCGACATGACCAGCGAAAGCGATGTCGCCCGGCTGGCCAAGAATGTGAACGCCAAGTTCCAGCATCCGCAGATTCTGATCAATTCGGCGGGCATCAATATCCGCAAGAGCGTGACCGACTTCACGCTTGCCGAATTCCAGAGCGTCGTCGACTCCAGCCTGGTGACCACCTTCCTGGCCTGCAACGCCTTTGTGCCCGGCATGAAAGGCACCGGTTATGGCCGCATCATCAACCTGTCCTCCATCATGTCGCATGTTTCGCTGCCCAACCGCACGGCTTACTCCAGCGGCAAGTCCGGACTGTTGGGTTTTACCCGCTCCTTGGCGCTGGAGCTGGCGGGTGAAGGCATCACCGTCAACGGCATTTCGCCGGGACCTTTCCATACCGAGATGAATCTGCCGGTGATCAACGATCCGGAAGCCAACAAGCTGTTTCTCGCCAAGCTGCCGGTGGGCCGTTGGGGCAGGGTGGAGGAGGTTGGCGGCCTGGCCTGCTATCTGTGCAGTGACCTGGCGGGGTTCATCACCGGGACTGATATTCTGATCGATGGCGGCTGGACCGCCGCTTAGCCGCGATCTTTGGCCTAGCTTTTCTTAGCGAGCGTAGCGAGCTTAGAAAAGCTGGCCCCGCTTCGAGCCCGCAGTACGCGGGCGAGGGCGGTAGCGCCGTGAGGTGAGCCGCGGCATGCGTCGCATGTGAGCAGGTCCAGTGGACCTGCGAAAGCGGCGAACGCCGCGAGCTTAGGCGAGCGGCCGTGGAGGATTGATACTCGGTCGTTTGCCCGGCGCGTCGCTTTTGCTCCGCGCGTTCGGCCCTCGAAATGGTCCACCGGACCATTTCGTTCGCGCGAGCGCGAACTGGGCCTCACCCTGCTCACGCCGCAAAATCTCTGCGGCTAAGTATTCGGGAAAATCAGATCGGCTATTGCACGGTGAAGTGCATCACCGTGGCAGAGGTGAAGGTCTCGACCGGCCGCAGCACTGTCGATGGAAAATTCGGATGATTAGGACTGTCCGGGTAATGCTGGGTTTCCAGCGCCATGCCATCGGTCGCCCGCATCGTCAATCCCAGCGCATTGACCGCCCCGGGCAAGTTGTTGGAAGAATAAATCTGCACCCCAGGCTCTGTGGTGGACAATTCCAAAGTCCGCCCGCTGGCCGGATCACTCAGCCGTGCCGCCAGCTCCAATGCGCCAGGCTTTGACTTGCGCAGCACATAATTGTGGTCATAGCCGCGCCCGATCAGCATCTGCGGCTCCGATGACCGCAGATCGCGCCCGATCGGCTTAGGTGTCCGGAAATCCAGCGCCGTGCCTGCGACATTGGCCATTTCGCCGGTCGGCACCTGATTGACATCGGTGGGTGTCACCTGGTCCGCCATCAGCGTCAGGACCTGGTTCTCCACCGAGCCCGCGCCCGCCAGATTGTAATAGGTATGGTTGGTTAGGTTCACCACCGTCGGCTTGTCGGTGACGGCCTTGTACTCCATGCGGAAATCATTGTTGTCGGTCAGTGTGTAGGTGACATCGATCGTCAAAGTGCCGGGAAAGCCCTGATCGCCATCCGGCGACACCAGCCGCAAGGTCACCCCGGCGTCATTGGCATGCTGGAAGGTCCCCACCGTCTGCAAGATGCGGCTGCTATAGGCTGGGCGTCCGCCATGCAGGGTGACGCCTGCGGGATTGGCCTGCAGGTCGTAATGCTTTCCATCCAGCGTGAAGCCGTGGAGCAGGCGGTTGGCATAGCGCCCGGTCAGCGCGCTCATCGGGCCGGTGGCTTCGATGCCTTTAAGGTCCTTCTGGCAGAGGATGATATTTGCCATTTTGCCGTCCCGTCCCGGCGCCTCGACCGCGCAAACCACGCCGCCATAATCCAGCACCTGGGCGCGCAGGCCATGGCTGTTTGTCATGGTAAAGCTGTGGACCGTGGCGCCGTCCTTGGTGACGCCATAACTCTCGGCCTTGACCGTCCCGGCCCAGGCGGGGAAGGCCGCGGTACCCAGCAGAGCCGCCAGAAAAACGCTTCCGAAAATCGCGCCAGTCTTCATATTTCTCCCCACTGGATATTTCCTGCTGTCAGCCGTTTTCGCTGTGGCTTTGTCCGCGCGACATTATAGTATTCCGCGCACAGAAAAAGACTGTTGGGAAACCGGAGCAGGGAGTGGCCGCCAGCCTGGCGTGGGCGGTCCGTATCGCATGAAACAAAATGTCGAAAAGCCGCTGATCGTGGTGATGGGGGTCGCGGGGTCGGGCAAGACCACAATTGCCAGCGGCCTGGCGGAAAAACTGGGCGTACCATTTGTCGAGGGCGATTCCCTTCATCCCGTCGCCAATGTCAAAAAAATGTCCGGTGGCGTTCCCCTGACGGACAAAGACCGCTGGCCTTGGCTGGAAGCGATTGGCGAACGCATGGAAGTGGAGCGTGTCACCGGTCATGGCGTGGTGGTGTCCTGTTCCGCCTTGCGCCATGTCTATCGCGACTGCCTGCGCAAGAAGGTGCACGGCACGGTGCATTTCATTTTGCTGGACGGCTCGCGCGAGCTGATCACCGACCGCATGAAGCAGCGCAAGGGCCATTTCATGCCGCCCTCTTTGCTGGACAGCCAGTTCGCCACCCTGGAAAAGCCCACGCCGGACGAGCATGCCGTGGTCCTGGATATCAGCCACGCCGTGCCGGCTCTGTTGGCCGAGGCCGCCCAATCCGTCATCGGGGCGAACGCTTCCGTAATCGCGCCATAACCCAAAAGAGGATAGCATGCGCAAATCCGCACTGCTTCTTGCCGCAACGGCTCTCGCCACCTTGCCTGTCATGGCGCAGCCGCCGTCCGGCGCGCCGCCGCAAAAATTTCCCACCCCGCCGCCCGCGGTAACGGCGGAAAACAGCATCATCGGGCCGGACTATGCCAATGCGCCGGAGTCGGTGGCCAATCCGGCCGTGCCGGAAGGCGAAGTGCGCGAATTCATCCTGTATTCCCAGGACAGCAAGATCTATCCCGGCATTGTCCGCGTCGGGACCATGCAGCGTGATGCCCATGGCAATTATGTCGTTCCGGCCGGTACCAGCCTTTCCGCGCCCGGTCCTTATGAGCGCCATGTCTATGTTTATATCCCGCGCCAACTCGCGCCCGGAACGCCCGCGCCCTTCATGGTGGTGCAGGACGGTCATTCCTATGTGAAGCGGATGACCAACATCCTGGACAATATGATCGCCGCCAAACGCTTGCCGCCGATGGTGGTGGTCCTCCCCGATTCCGGCGGCAGCGACGCGCAAGGCTCTGAGCGCGGGCTGGAATACGACACCATGTCAGACCGCTATTCCAACTGGGTGGAATCGGAGCTGCTGCCGGCGGTGACAAAAAATTACGGTGTGACCTTTACTTCCGATCCCGAAGGGCGCGCCGCCATGGGCGGCTCGTCGGGCGCCGCCGCCGCCTTCACCATGGCCTGGTATCATCCGGAGCGGTATCACAAGGTGCTGAGCTATTCCGGCACTTTCGTGAACCAGGCCTGGCCGCCGGATGCGGCGACCCCGCGCGGCGCGTGGGAATATCACGCCACTCTGATTCCCAAGGCGGCCAAGAAGCCTATCCGCGTCTGGATGGAAGTGGGCGAGAAGGATAACCGTTTCGATGTGCCCGAAGAGACCTGGCACAATTGGCCGCTGGCCAACAACCGTATGGCGGCGGTGCTGAAGAAAAAGGGCTACGATCACCGCTATGTTTTCGCCATGGGCGCGGGGCATGTCGACAACCGGGTGGTGATGCAGACCTTGCCGGCAGCGCTGGAATGGCTGTGGCGCGACTTTCCTAAGTAACCCCTCCGGCTTTCGCTGGCCCAAGGGGCCAGCTACAGCCACCTCCCCTTCCTATGCGCTACGCGCATGAAGGGGAGGGAACTGCACAGCCTAGACCAACCATTGACGAGGAAAGAACGATGAAAAATTGCAAACTGGCATTGGCGCTTCTGGCTGGCGTGGTTATCACAGCCTTTCCGGTGTTGGCGCAACCTGCACCATCTTCAGCATCAGATCCGTCGCTGCCGAAATTCCCGACCCCGCCGCCCGCCGTGACGGCCGAGAACAGCATCATCAATCTGCCCTATGCTGATGCGCCGGAATACAAGGTCGATCCGGCGGTGCCCCAAGGCGAGGTGCGCGAATTCATCCTCTATTCCGAGGACAGCAAGATCTATCCCGGCATTGTGCGGATCGAAAATGAGATCAGCGCCAAGCGTGATCCTTACGGCAACCGTCTGCCCGCGCCGGAGGCACAAGTGTCCAAGCCCGGCCGCTATGAGCGCCATGTCTATGTCTATATCCCTAAGCAGGTTGCGCCCAATGCGCCCTTCATGGTGGTGCAGGACGGCCGGGGCTATATCAACCGCATGGCGCCGGTGCTGGACAATATGATCGCCGCGCACCGGTTGCCCGCCATGATCATCGTTGCGCCGGATTCCGGCGGCAGCGACGCGCAAGGCTCACAACGCGGGCTGGAATACGACACGCTGTCGGACCGCTATTCCAACTGGGTGGAGCAGGAATTGCTGCCGGCGGTGTCGAAGAATTACGGCGTCACCTTCACATCCGATCCGGAAGGGCGCGCCACCATGGGCGGTTCGTCGGGTGCGATCTGCGCCTGGACCATGGCCTGGTACCATCCCGAGCGTTATCACAAGGTGCTTTCCTATTCCGGCACCTTTGTGAACCAGGCCTCGCCCCAGGATGCCAAGACGCCGCGCGGCGGCTGGGAATATCACGCCACTTTGATTCCCAAGGCTGCCAAGAAGCCCATTCGCATCTGGATGGAAGTGGGCGAGAAGGATCTGCATTTCGACGATCCGGAAAACACTTGGCACAACTGGCCGCTGGCCAACAACCGCATGGCGGCGGTGCTGAAGAAAAAGGGCTACGACTACAAATATGTCTTCGCCATGGGCGCGCATCATGTCGACAATGCCGTGGTGCGCCAGACCTTGCCGGCGGCGCTGGAATGGCTTTGGAGAGACTATCCCAAAAACTGAAGCAGGCTCAGGCCTGCCTCCCCCTCATGCGCGCAGCGCATCAGAGGGGGAGGGTGAGTAGCGACAGCGTGCGAACGTAGCACCGATCAGGTGCGAAGGCCGGAGGGGGTAGATATACGACGTGCCCACCAGGCCGTGGTCAGCGGCACCGTCAGCATGGTGACCACTACGCTGGCCGCGACCAGCACCGTGGCGGCGGGTGCCGCCGCCGCGTAGGCGGGGTTGGCGGCGGCGACCAGCGCCGGCACGGCGGCGGCATTGCCCGCCGTCGCCGCCGCGGCCAAGCCGGCCACGCCCTTGCCGCCGCTGATGCGGTCGGCCAGGAACATCACCAGACTGGACACTGTCAACACGCCAAATCCCAGCGCGATCCCCAGCAATCCCGCCCGCCAGACATTGGCCAAATTTAAAGATGCGCCGATGGCAAAGGCGAAAAAGGGAATCAGGGCCGGTGCCGCCTTGCCCAGGAACTCGCGCATCTCCCGGTCCAGATTGCCCAGGGTGATTCCGATGGCCAGCGGCAGGATCGCACCCAGCAAAGTCTGCCAGGGAAAGGCCAGCAGCCCGCCCAGGGTCACCATAGTGATGAACGGCCCCGACTCCAGTGACATCAGCGAATAGGCGGCAATGTCCTGGGGGCGGCCGTAGCGGCCCATTAGCGCCATATAAAGCCCGCCATTGGTGTCGTTGACAGCGGCCACTACCGCAAGGGTGGACAGGCCAGCCAAAAGTCCGGTCTTGACCGGCTCGGTGCCCAGGAAATGGCCCGTCACCAGCGCGGCGGTGGCCCCCAGCAGCACCTTGGCCGCCAGCAACACGCCGCCCTTGCCCGCCACCTGGGGCAGGGTTTCGAACGGGATGGTGGCTCCCATGCAGACATAGAACACCGCCAGGATGGGCAGGGCGCCGGTAAAGAGGGCACCGGTAAAGGAACCGAAAAACGCCCCCGCGCCTGGCGCCAATGTCGTAATCACCGCCCCCAGGGTGAGGGGCACAATCACCATGCCGCCGGGAATATGTTCGATGCCGCGCTTGATTGGTAAACCCATTTTCCCCTCGAATTTTGTGAAAGCTTAACTGTGGCAGCGCTTGGTTGACAGCCGGGACGGCAATAGGGGACGCTGAAGGGCAAGACGGCGCTTTGACCGTTATCGGGGATCGGATGACCAGGATTTCAACCACGTGCAAACTTGCGGCCTTGACCGCGCTTACCTCGTTCTTGATCGGGCCGTCGGGCGCGCAGCAATTGGCGACGCCCCCGCCCGTGCGTCCTGAGCCGCCCCCGGTGTTCAAGCAGATCGAGCCGGGTCCGGCGGTGGCCGGTTGGGCGTCCTACAATTACGACCGGGAACGCAGCGGCTGGAATCGCGCCGAAACCATTCTGAACAAAAAGAGCGTGAGCGGGCTCAAGCCGCTCTGGAACAAACAGCTTTTGACCGGAACGCCTGCGGTCGTGCTGTCCACCCTGACCGCGCCCGTGGTGGCGGTGGGCGTGTCCACGTCGAGCGGCGCCAAGGACTTGGTTTTCACCATTGGCATGGACGATACGTTGAGCGCTCTGAGCGCCGATACCGGCGAGATCGTTTGGCAGAAGCATTTCGCCAACACCCTCAAGCCGCTCAGACCGGCCACGGTCAACTGCTCCAACACCGAGCAAGCGACCCCGATCATCGATAATGCCAAGGGCCTTATTTATTTCACCACCAGTGACGGCAAGTTGCGCGGCGCCAAGCTGGGCGACGGCGCCGAGGCGATTGCTCCCACAGACATGGTGCAGCCCTTTAGCCGTAACTGGAGCCTCAATCTGATCGACAATGTGGTCTATACCACCACGGCGCGCGGCTGCGGCGGCAGCGCGGCGCAACCGATCGAATTCGGCACCGTGGCGGCCATGGATGTTTCCGATCCCGCGCATCCCTCTCTCTCGCGTTTCTATACCGGCAAGGGACGTCCCGCCGGCCCCTGGGGCGCGGGCGGCGTGGGCTGGGGTCCGCAGGGCGTTTATGTCGCCACGGCCGACGGCCCCAACAATCCCGGCAGCGGCGTCTATGGCGACATGGTGCTGGCGATCCGCCCCCATGCCTGGGGCCTGAACGACAGTTTCGTTCCGACCCACTGGAAATATCTCAATGCACGCGACCTGGATTTCGGTTCGGGCGGCGTAATGCTGTTCCCGTTCGGCAAGCGCAACATCGCTGCCACGGCCTCCAAGGAGTCGGTAGTGTTCCTGTTGGACGCCGACAATCTGGGCGGGGTCGATCACATGACCGCTCTTTATCAGTCGCCGCGTTTTGGCAACGACAGCCAGGATTTCCAGGCTCAGGGCGTGTGGGGCACATTGGCCACGCAAGTGAGCGCCAATGGCGATCGCTGGCTTTACACCCCGATGTGGGGTGCGCCCGGCAAGGAGGCGCCGAAATTTGCTATGACCAACGGTGATGCGCCCAATGGCAGCATCATGGCCTTCACCGTGATTGAGGAAAACGGCAAGCCCTCGCTCAAGCCGCAATGGATTTCGCGGGACCTCTACCTGGCGTCCTCGCCGGTGGTGGCCAATGGCGTGGTCTATGCGTTGCAAACCGCCGAGAGCGCCGTCCAGATACCGAAGGGGATATTCAACCCCGACGGCACCCGCAATCCCGGCTGGAATCCGGAGCAGGGCGCCCGGGAGCGCATCATGGTGCCGCATGCCACCATGACCTTGTTCGCCTTCGATGCGGAGACGGGCAAGGAATTGTGGTCGAGCAAGAAGACCATGGACGGCAACACGGTGCACTTTACCCAGCCGGTGGTGGCCGGGGGCAAGGTGTTCGCCGTCGATCATGCCGGCCATGTCTGGGCATTCGGCCTCAAGCGCTAGGGGCCGCTCGCAGATAGAAGGCGCAATCCTTCTTCTGACCGTCGGCAAGGACGGCCGGCCGCGACTCGACAAGCGCGAAGCCGTTTTTTTCCAGCACCCGCAACGCGGCGCGGTTGGCTGACTGGGCCACCGCCGCCAGCCGCGTCAGTCCCAGCGCGCCCAAGGCATGCGCAATCACCGCGCCCACCGCTTCGCTGGCCAGGCCGAGACCCCAATGATCCCGCCGGAACAGAAATCCCAATTCCGCCGATCCTTCCTGGATCAGACTGAGATCGACGCTTCCGATCGCGCTGCCTTTGTGGATCACCGTCCAGTAGCGGCAAACGCCTTGGACCATCGCCGCCTGCTGTTCGCGCACCAGTTCCTCGACGACGGCCAGGCGCGAGATGGCGGGGCGGTTCCAGAACCGCGTCGCTTCACTGTCGCTGAGAATCGCGAACATGGCCGGGGCGTCGGCCTGGGTTTGCGGCTTCAAGACCAACCGCTCCGTTTGCAGGATCATGGAGCTGGCATACCGGAATGGCCGGTTCCCACAAGGCGCTCAAAAACCGAGAGGCGGCCGGCAGCTTTCGCGCCGTAACCGCCTCTCACTGCCCCCTTCAATAGGACCATTGGACCGGACTCCCATCCGAAACCAATCACCCGCGAGGTTCCCCCGAACTGTCCGACCGCGAGTCCACTAACTGTGCCGCAGCCACAGGCGTGTGCAATGGTTTTGCTTGTATTTACCGTGCCTTGGCGATGGTTTGGCGCGCTATGTGGATTTTTCGCAACAATTGTTAGGAGTGGTTCGCGTTAAGGCGCCCGGAAATGCTTGGAAAGCTTCAGGCCCTGCCGCTGATAGTTGGAGCCCAGGCCTTCGCCATAGCCCTCCGGGGGCGGATCGGTTAACCGCTCGAAAACCAAGCGGCCGATGACCTGGCCATGTTCCAGGATGAAGGGAACTTCCCGCGAGCGGACTTCCAGCACCCCGCGCGCCGATGGCGGCTTGCCGGGCTCATAGCCGAAGCCGGGATCGAAGAAGCCCGCATAATGGACGCGAAATTCACCCACCAGCGGATTGAACGGCACCATCTCGGCGGCATAGTCGGGGGGAATCGCCACACGCTCGCGGCTGACCAGGATGTAGAACTCATCGGGATCCAGCACCATGTCGCCGCGATTATTGGCTTCGATCGGTTCCCAAAAATCGGCGGGGTCCAAGGCGCCGACCTTGTCGACATCGATCAGGCCGGTATGGCGCTTGGCGCGAAAGCCGATTCTCTTTCCCCCACTTCCAACAGTAAAGTCGGCGCTGCCTTTGAGATCGATAGACAGCGCAAGACCATTATCGATATTGGGCTCGCCCCCAAAACCATCAAAAGCGACCAAAGCCGTTTGCTCATGCAGGCGCCGTAGCGCGGCGTCGCTGAACTGCGGCGAGCCGTGGCGGATACGAAGCTGGTTGAGGCGCGAACCCTTGCGCACCAGAACCGGAAAAGTCTGCGGACAGATTTCGGCATAAAGCGGGCCGCGATAACCCGGCTCGATCCGATCAAAGGAAGGGGCATGGTCGGTGATCAGCCGCGTGAAGACATCGATGCGGCCGGTGGAGCTTTTGGGATTGGCGCCGCCGGAAATCCGTGCCGAAAAGTCGGCCCGCTCCAGCAGCGGCGCGATGTAGACGCAGCCGGCTTCCAGTACCGCACCGTCGCGCAGATCCACTTCATGCATGAAGACAGTGCGCAGCTTTTCTTCAACCGTCGCGGCGGGGCCGGGCAGGAAACTGGCGCGCACCCGATAGGCCACCGGTCCCAGCCGCAGATCGATGCTGGCGGGCTGAATCTGGCCCGGCGCGAACGGCTCAGAGGCGGTGATTTCGCGGCCCTGATCCAACAGGCGCCTCAGCACATGGCTGGGCAGGATGCCGGTGGAGAACCGGCCATAGCTCTCCTCGCCGGGCGAATGCAGGGTTTCAAGGATCGCGGCCATCAGCCGGTTATAAGGGGCGTGTGGGCTTGGGTCACTGTTTGCGGACCCAGGAACTGCCGGATATCCCCAATCGCCTCCGCCAGGCCGCAGCGCTTGACCGGCGCATTCTCGGGAAAAGCGCTCAGCAGCCGGGTTGGGGTCGCCCCTTCCAGGATGACAAAACAGCCCCGGTCCTCGGGCCCGCGGATCAGGCGCCCAAAAGCCTGTTTGAGGCGGAACCGGGTGATCAGGTCGTCATAGCTCTTGCCGAATTTGGCCCGCCGCGCCTTGTGCAGGATGGTGGGTTTGGGCCAGGGCACCTTGTCGAACACCACCAGCCTGAGCGAGCGCCCGGGCACGTCCACGCCGTCGCGCAAGGCATCGGTCCCCAGCAGGCAGGCATTTTCCTCGGCCCGGAATAAATCCACCAGCGCGCCGGTGTCGAGCTGATCGATATGTTGGGCGTAGAGGGTAAGGCCCGCCTGGGCCAGCGGGGCGGCGATGCGGTTGCCGACATCGCGCAATGCCCGCACGGCCGTGAACAGGCCCAGCGCCCCGCCCCCCGCAGCCAGGAACAGTTCGCGATAGGCCGCCGCCAGCGCCTCGGCGTTGCGGCGTTCGACATCCTTGATGATGAAAATGCGCGACAGCGCGTCATAGCGGAACGGCGAGTCGAAATTGGAGCGCCGCGCCGGCTGCGGCAGATGGCCGGCGCCGGTGCGGATCTCGGCGCTGGCCCAGTGATCGTCTTCGCCGCCAAGACTGTTTGAAGTGTCGCGCAAGGTGGCCGAGGTGATCAGCGCGCCATGCGCCGGCTCCAGCACGGCGGTGGCCAGCGGCCTGGTGGGATCGATCCAATGCCGCCGCAAGCCGACATCGGCGTCGCGGCCATCCTCGCGCTGGATCTCGAACCAGTCCACGAATTCCTCGGCGATCTCGCCTTGTTCCAATGTATCCAGCATGTGAATCCAGGCGGGCAGTATGGCTTTGGCGCGGCGGTCCAGTCCGCGCGCCGAGGCCGCCAGGCGCGCTTTGGTATAAGGCTCCAGCGCGGCGGTCTTGTCGTCCATCTTCTTGCGCAGCAGCCGCGCGAGATTGGCCAGCGGATCGGCGATGCGCTTGAGACCGCGCGCCAGGCCGCGCACCGCTTCCAGCATCTGCTCGTTCATCGGATGCGGTTCGGCTTCCAGCGAATAGAAGGCATCGGCATCGGAACTGCGCGCCCGGACATGGGCGTAGGCGGCGGCGAGAAATATTTCGCCGGGGCCGCGTGGTCCAGTGCCAAGACGTGCCGTCCAGCCTTCCCCCGCCAGCGCGCCAGAGGCCTGGACGGCGTCGTCTAGCGCGCGCTGCGCGCCCTCATCGTCGGCGATCAAATCTTTCAACCGTTCTTCCAGTCCGCGCATCCGGCTGCGGGCGCGGCCTTCGGGCCCCCGGATCCACCGCCGCAGTTCCGTCATCTCGCGCCCGGACAGAGCGGCGGAAAAACCGCTGTCGGCGGCATCGAACAGATGATGGCCTTCGTCGAAGACATAGCGTAGGCGGCGCTCATTTGGCGTATCGGTGGTCTCGTCTTCGCCCAGCCAATCCTGCGAGGCTTGCGCGATCACCAGGGCATGATTGGCCACCACGATATTGGCATGGCGGGCGCGGCGGATGGCGCGCTCGATGAAGCAGCTGCGGTAATGCGGACAGGCGGCATAAATGCATTCGCCCCGCCGGTCGGTGACGGTGGAAAGCGGCATCGCGGCGGCGAGAAAGGCGGGAAAGCCGATACCCGACAGATCGCCGTCGGTATGGGAGGAAATCCAGCGCGCGATCAAGGCCAGCGCCACGGTCCGCTGACCGGGCGCCAGCGCGGTTCTTTTCGCTGCTTCTTCGAAATTCAAAAGGCAGAGATAGTTTTCACGCCCCTTGCGCACCACGGCTTTTTCGGCGCGCTCCACCGGATCGGGCCAAAGATGGGCGATTTCCTGCACGATCTGGCGCTGCAGATTGCGGGTATAGGTCGAAATCCAGAGGCCCGGGCCGTTCTTCTCGGCCCAGAGCGATGCGGGCGCAAGGTAACCCAGCGTCTTGCCGGTGCCGGTTCCCGCTTCCACCAATGCCACGCGCGGAGCCCCCGCTTGTTCGCGCGGGCCGAAGGCATAGGTCGCGGCGTCGGCGTAACTGGCCTGTTGCGGGCGCATCATGCTCACCATGCTGGCCAGCCGGGCGCGAACTTCCTGCGGCTCCACAGGCTGCGAGCCGGGATCGCCCACCGGCGCTTCGTCTTCCCATTGCGGCAGTCCGCGCCAGGCTTCCAGTCCCGCAATGGGTGAGCCATGCGGGACTTCGCCGACCAGTTCCTTGAGCAGCGGCGCCCAGCGCCAGCCGGCGCGCTCCAAAGTGCCCACCAGCGGCGCCAGCGCGGACCGCACATCGCCGGGCCAGGCGGCGACCTCTTCCAGCAGTGCGTCAGCGATGGCGGGCAGGGCGGCGGCACATTGTTCGGGCGTATGCGGCACCGCCAGTCCCAAAGCGCGCGCCAGCCCCAGGGCACTGGGCACCAAGGGCAGGCCGGGACGGACGAAAGCAAAAAGCTCCAGCACGTCAAACAGCATCGGATGGGCGCGGCTTCCCAGCCGCCCGGCGACGAAAGCCGCATGGGCCACCAGCACATCGCCGCTCTCGAACAAGGCGCGCGCATCGCGCAATTCGATGCGCTCGGCTTCGCCATTGTCGCGCGCGATCGCCGCGCCATCTTTTGATCGGTCGCGGCGATAAATCGCCGCTCCGGGCGGCGCGGGAACAAGGGCAATCAGGGTCGAGAGCGATTCCATGGGCGCGCGATACTGAAGCGCGCGGAGGCAACTTCCAAGGTAGATATGCGAATATCCGGGAATCTCGAGCGAGGCATTCCGCCGAGCGACGTTCAGCTTCCGAAAGATCCCTTCCCCCTCGCGGCGAAGCCGCCGGAGGGGGAAGGTGTCACAGCGAGGTGTTTGTGGAACGCAAACCCGAGCTGTGACGGATGGGGGTCATAAAAAAAGAACGCTGCGACGGATGGGGGTAATTAAACTAAGCCACATCCGGATAGAGATGCGCCAAGGCCCGCTGGGTACGCATGTGCGCGCTCACGATCATCTGGGCAGCGTTACGCAATTGGTGGCGGCCTTCGCCTTCGCGCGTCTTGCGCGCAAAGTCGCGGGCGGCCTGGGTGATGGCCGACAGACCCAGCCCGCCCGCCGCGCCGATAATGTCCTGGGCCAGCCGCGCCGCCTCGTCCCATTCCTCGGCGGCGCAGGCTTGCGACAAGCCTTTGGTCAGTTGTTCGGCGGTCACGATGTAGCATTCCAGGATTTCCGCCAGCGCCTTGGCGCCAACCGATTTTTCCAATGTGTTGAAGGCCAGCGGGTCGATGGCACTGCCCGTTTCGGTTTCGCCCGGATCCGGCGCCTGGCAGACCTGTTCCAGCACACGATACAGCTGTCCGGGTTCCACCGGCCAGCGCAAGAGGTTTGGGGTGCAGGCCGGTGCCCGGCCGCCCCGCAGCAAAATCGCGATCAGCGGGGTGGTCAGTCCCGGCGCCGCCGCTAGCATGTCGGCATCGGCGGCGCCGGCGATGATGGCGTCGAAATGCTGGCGGTTTGCCAGTTCCTGCGCCTCGGCCAATGTCTCGGCCTGTACCACCCGGTTGCCGAAGGGCGTCAGCAGCCTGGCGGTGGCGTCGGCGATTGCGGTGACGGGCAGGAACAACAGCAGCGACCGCCCTGCCGGCGGAACGACCGGACTTTCACTTTCATTCGCTTCAGCCGCATGCGCCAATCCCGATACCGGCAGGACGAAGAAGAATTGCGCACCTTCATCCGGCTTGCTCTCAAAACCCATCGTGCCGCCGGCCTGTTCCACCACCCGTTTGGCGACCGCAAGGCCCAGGCCGGCGCCCTGCTGCTTGCGGGCATAGGATGTGTCGCCCAGCGAGAAAGGCTGAAACAGCAAGGGCGCCATTTCCGGCGCCACCCCCTGGCCCGTATCGGATACGCAGAAGCGCACGCCTTGGCCGTCCTCGCTTGGGTCCAGGCGAATATCGACCAATCCCCGCTCGGTGAATTTCAGCGCATTGTCCACCAGCTTGAGCAGAACCTGGCGCACCTTGCGCGGGTCCGCCGCCACGCGCGGCAATCCGGGCGCAAAACTCAGGGTCAGGTGCAGGTGTTTCTGCCAGGCGCGAGGCTGCAGCAGCCGCGCTACCACGCGCGCCGCCTGCACCGGATCGCAATCCTCGTCTTCCAGCCGGTGAGCATCGTCTTGGGCGCCATTATCGCGTGTCAGCGCGATGACATCGTCGATCAGGGTTTGCAGGCCCCGGCCTGCCTGCAGCATCACCTTCACATGATCCTTCTGCTGCTTTTGCAGCTCGGCGCGCTCCAGAAGCTGCGCCATGCCCAACAGCGCGTTCAATGGCGTGCGCAGTTCGTGGGACATGTTGGCGATAAACACGGATTTGGCCTTGGCGCTGGCCTCGGCGGCCTCGCGGGCACGGACGGCATCTTCTTTCTCGCTCTGAAGGCTCACGACCAGCTGACCGTTTTCATTGCGCAGGCGGATGCTTTCATCCAGCAGGCGGCCCATGCCGCTGCAGTAGCTGACCAGGACGATGGCAAAAAGCAGGATCAGGACGGCGCTGCAGTCGGCATAAAGCCCGCCCTGCCAGACCAGCTGCCCGACCAGCGGTCCCAGCGCGAACATCGTATGCGCGATATAGGCGGGACGATGGGCCGCGCGGGCGATGAATTCCGTTGCCGTCATGCCCAGAAAGGCCATGGCCAGATAGGCCTGGGCTGGGAAGGAGTCCGGCACAAACCAGAAGAACGACGCCACGCCCCAACTGGCGCCGGAAATCGCCGAAACAAAGGTATAGCGCCGGGCCCAGAAATGCGGATCGCTTCCGGCGGGACGGCTTTTGTAGGCGGTGGTGAGCTGTTCGGCCGCGATTACCACCGCCAGCTGCAGCAGCAGCGGCATCAGCGGCAGGACGCTGGAAGCCTGGCGGGCGATCAAGGTCGCCGGAACGCACAGTACCGCGAAGGGAAGGGACAGATAGTGGCGGCCCAGCGCATACAGGATATCGATGCGGCCGGCGAATGCCGCATCCGCGGGTGTTTCCTGTGACGTAAGTCCCTCGGTCATTGCGCAAATCCCGGCCAAAGCTTAGCTTTCGCGCCCTTTCGAAACGCTTAAATCGGCCTTAACCAAGGGTGAAGACGTCCGTGAAAGTAACAAGCGAACAGGCGCTTGCCGCCAAGGCCTGGCCTTTCGAGGAAGCCCGCAGGCTGCTGGCCCGGGCCGAGGCCCGCAAAAAGGCGGGAAAGCCGGTGGAATCGGTGCTGTTCGAGACCGGCTATGGTCCTTCCGGCCTGCCGCATATCGGCACATTCGGAGAAGTCGCGCGCACCAGCTGGGTGCGCCATGCCTTTGAGACCATCAGCGATATTCCCACCCATCTGATCGCTTTTTCCGATGACATGGACGGGTTGCGCAAAGTGCCTGACAATCTGCCGCAGCCGGAGATGCTGGCGGCCAATCTGGGCAAGCCGCTGACCGCTATTCCCGATCCGTTCGGCACCCATGAGAGTTTCGGCCATCACATGAATGCGCGGCTGCGTGCCTTCCTGGACCGTTTCGGCTTCCGTTATGATTTCTATTCCTCCACCGCCACCTACAAATCGGGCCGCTTCGACGAGGCGCTGCTGCGCATCCTGGCGCGCTATGACGAGGTGATGAAGGTGATGCTGCCCACGCTTGGTGAAGAACGGCAGCAGACCTATTCGCCTTTCCTCCCCGTAAGCCCGAAGAGCGGCAAGGTGCTGCTGGCCAAGGTGGTGGAGCGCGACGTGGCCGCGGGCACCATCACCTATGTCGAGGAAGACGGCAGTCACCAAACCGTGCCGGTAACCGGCGGTCACTGCAAACTGCAATGGAAGCCCGACATGGGCATGCGCTGGGCGGCGCTGGGCGTGGATTACGAGATGTATGGCAAGGATCATCTCTCGCAGGCGCCGCTCTACAGTGCCATTTGCAAGATCGCCGGCGGCAACCCGCCCGAACAGTATATGTATGAGATGTTCCTGGACGATCAGGGACAGAAGATTTCCAAGTCCAAGGGCAACGGCATCAGCCTGGACGATTGGCTGGCTTATGGCTCGCAGGAAAGCCTGGCGCTGTTCATGTTCCAGAAGCCGCGCACCGCCAAGAAGCTGTATTTCGATGTCATCCCCAAGGCGGTGGACGAATATATCGCCTTCCTGGAATCCTATCATGCGATGGAGACCACCGACGCGCAGCGGCTGGAAAATCCTGTCTGGCATATTCATGCCGGCCAGGTGCCGCAGGAACGCTATCCGGTCAGCTTTGCGCTGTTGCTGAACCTGGTTTCGGCGTCCAACGCGCATAATCGCGACGTGCTATGGGGCTTTATCCGCGCCTATTCGCCGGAGCCGGTTTCGCCGGAGACCAATCCGGGCCTCGACAGACTGGCCGACTTTGCGCTGCGCTATTACGAGGACTTTGTGAAGCCCATCAAAGTCTATCGCGCGCCCAATGAGCAGGAGCGGGCTGCGCTGGCCGATCTCGCCACCCAGTTGGAAAAACTGGGCGATCAGCGCGACGGCAAGCTGGTGCAGGATGTCGTGTATGAGGTGGGCAAGGCGCATAATTTCGAGCCGCTGCGCGCCTGGTTCGCCGCCCTTTATGAAGTCCTGCTGGGCCAATCCCAGGGGCCGCGTTTCGGCTCTTTCGCGGCGCTGTTCGGCTGTGCCCAGACCGCGGCGATGATCCGCAGCGCCCTGGCCGGTGAATTCCTCAAATGAAATCGGCGCTGGCCGGGCTTCTGTTGTTGATCCCGATTTCCGCCGGGGCCGCGGCCGGTGACGAGATTTTTGCGGTCTATGCCCGCGGCGATTACGAGCAGGCGGCGCGGCTGGGCGAGGCCTCCCATACCGCGCCGGGACTGGCGACAGCCGCGCGCGCCGTGCTGGCTGATGCGGTGCTGCGGGATGCGCCCTGCCTGCCTTGTTTGGAACGGGCGGAGGCCCTGTCGCGCCAGGCGGTGGCCGCCGATCCTCATTACGCCTTTGGCCAGGTCTGGCTGGCGGTGGCGCTGGGCTATCAGGCGCGCATCACCGGCGCGGTCAAGGCGCGGATCAAAAACGCTCCCGCCCAATCCAAGACAGCGCTGGATATGGCGGTGGCGGACGATCCCAGGAACGCTTTTGCCGTGTCGGCCCTGGGCGGCTGGCATATCGAAGTGGTGCGGGGCGGCGGCGCCTTTCTGGCCAAGCTCGTCTATGGCGCGCGGGAAAACACCGCTTTGTCCTTGTTCGACCGCGCGGTGAGCTTGGCCCCGGACAATGTCGCGGTGCGCTACCAGATCGGACTGTCCCTGGCGGGGTTTGATCCGGACAAGTATCATGCCCGCATCGCGGCAGAACTGAAAGCGGCGGTGGCGGCGACACCGGTTACCGCCTATGAAAAAAGGATTCAGGCCCGCGCCCAGGACTTGCTGGGTCTGCTGAACCAGCGCGAGGCGTTCGATTTGCGGGTTCGCAAATACCAGGGGTTCCCCGATTAGGAGGTTTGCTTGCGAAAGCTTTTCATCCTTCTGCCCTGCATCCTGCTGGCGGGTTGCTGGCAATCCACCGGCTCGCTGTTTGGCGACGTCAAACCGGTCCAGCCTTTTGCAGCCGGAAAACTCCTGTCCGCCAATCCTGGTAAGCCTGCCGATGCCGGCCATTTGCTGCTGACAAAACAGAAAGACGGCAGCTATCGCCTGGCTGTCACCGACAAGACGGACATGGGCGATGCCATGGTGCTCAGGTTCATCGCCTTGCCGGGATTGCCTGCGAATGTCTATGTGTTCGAGGCGGTGTCGGATGATGCCTGCAAGCCCGCCCAGACCTGCCATCCCATGACGGCGCAATCGGAACGCGATTATGGCTTGGTGCGTACCACCAAAACCGGCGCGGAGGTCTTCAATCCCGATTGCGGCAAGTCCAGTCCTGTCGCCAAATTGCCGGGGGTGAAAGCGGATAATTATGGCAGTTGCAGCTTCAGTGACCGTGTTTCGCTGGAGAAAGCGTTGCTGGACTTAGCGAAGCAGGGATGGAAGACCAGCGTGATTTACAGACACGAGTAGTGTTACTGACTCGCCCAAATAATCCGGTGCGCGAAGGCGATTTCGGCCAGTGCGAAACCGCGATCCTCGAACGCCGGATTGAAGCTCTTGAGTTCGATACGCTGCGCCGTCATCCGGCCCAGCTGCTTGGCCATCACTTCTCCGCCATGGGTCTTGACCACCACCCGGTCGCCGCGCCGCAAGGACGCCGATGGCGACACCAGGATGCGGTCGCCGTCGCGATAGACGGGCAGCATGGATTCGCCGGTGATCTCCAGCGCATAGCAATGCGCGTCGGCGATTTCCGGAAAGGCGATATTCTCCCAGCCCGAACCGGCGGGAAAACCGGCATCGTCGAAATAGCCGGCGCTGCCCGCCTGGGCCATGCCGATCAGGGGCACCATGCGGGCCCGCACGCTGGGCACTTCGCTGACCAGGGCGACGAATTCGTCCAGGCTTTCATCGGTCGCCGACAAAATCTTGGCCAGGCTTTCGGTGGAGGGCCAGCGCAGCTTTCCATTGGCGGTACCGCGCTTGCTCTTGTTAAAAGTGGTGGGGTCCAGCCCGGCAAGCCTGGCGAGGCCCGAGGGCGACATGCCATGCCGGGCAGCGAGGGCGTCGATGGCGCGCCAGATTTGCGGATGGGTGAGCATTAGGAATCAAACCGGACTTTACGGTTATATTCCTATAATAGGAGCGGGACGGGAAACCGTCTATAGGGGTCGGGCTTGGGTATCATCGATTTCAGCGCCGCCCTGCTGCGGCACCTGCCGGCCGAAACCGCCCATGACGTCACCTTGAAGCTGGCGCGGGCCGCCGGCCCGTTTTTGCCGGGGCCCGCTCCCGACGATCCCCGCCTGGCGGTTTCGGCCTTTGGGCTGAGTTTCCCCAATCCGGTTGGGCTGGCCGCGGGCTTCGACAAAAACGCCGCCGTTCCGGGTGCCATGGCCAGGTTCGGCTTCGGCTTTGTCGAATGCGGCACCGTCACCCCCAAGCCGCAGGCCGGCAATCCGCGCCCCCGCCTGTTTCGGTTGCCGGAAGATGGCGCGGTGATCAATCGCATGGGCTTCAACAATGGCGGGATGGAGCAGGCGGCGCGCAATCTGGAACGCCGTTCGGGCAAGGGCATTGTCGGGATCAATATCGGGGCCAACAAGGACAGTACCGACCGGATCAGCGATTATGAAAAGACCTTCGCGGGCCTGGCGCCGCTGGCCGATTATGTGGCGGTCAATGTTTCCTCGCCCAACACGCCCGGCCTGCGCGGTTTGCAAAATCGCGACGAACTCACTGGCCTTCTGGGCAAGCTTGTGGCGCTGCGAGGTGCGCGCAAAATTCCTTTGCTGCTCAAGATCGCGCCCGATCTGGACGAGCAGGCCCAGGATGACATCGCCGATGTGGTGCGCCGCTCCGGCATCGAAGGGTTGATCGTCTCCAACACCACGGTTGCGCGTCCGGCGCTGAAATCGCCTCATGCCGGCGAGACGGGTGGCCTGTCGGGCAAGCCCTTGTTTTCGCCTTCGACCCGCATGCTGGCCGCGATGCATGCAAGGTTGAACGGTGCCGTTACCCTGGTCGGCGTCGGCGGCATCGCCAGCGGCGAAGACGCCTATGCCAAGATTCGAGCCGGCGCCAGCCTGGTGCAGCTTTATTCAGCGCTGGCCTTGCAGGGGCCCGGTCTTGTGACGCGCATCAAGCGCGAATTGCTGGCTTGTCTGGCGCGCGATGGCTTCGTCAGGCTCAGTGACGCCATCGGCAAGGGCTGAACGCTAAATTTCCCTGGTGTGGTGAAACAGGGTCAGGTCCAGTATGCGGTCACCGGCGGGGGTCACCGAAATCACGTCGACAAAGCGGTGATTCCACACGATCTCGTCCGCCCAATAGGCATGCCGGGCATAGATGCGGTCGGCCAGGATTTCATCCAGCCCGTTCAGCATCACCACGATTTCCATATCCTGTTCCGCCATGTCGTCCGGCGTCAGGCCGTAAAGCGGACTGTCCTGGTCGATCGGATGCATCACCGTCCAGGACAGAGCGAACAGCGAATTGTTGGAACGCATCAGCTTGAGTTCCTGGAAGCGGCGCATGGTGACGCCTTCCTGGGTGGTGTACTGGCGCGCCAGGGTCACCACCACGCTGGCATCCATGATGGCTTCGCCGCGCTGATTGGCGGTGCGGAACATCAGGGTGGGGGTACCGTCGAACGGCGCCACCACCGCGATCTTGCTGAACAACACACGCGCCATGGGACGGGAAAAACGGGCAAAGATGATGCCGGTGAACAAGGAGATCAGCAGGATGCCGGCGAAGCTTTCCGCCGTCACCAGCAGGTTGGTGTACAGCGTGCGCGGCGACATCACGCCATAGCCCAGAGTGCCCAGGGTCTGGACACTGAAAAAGAACGCATCGGCAAAGCGGCCGGGGCGCGCATTGATGATGCCGTTGCGATCCATCGCATAAAGCGTGGCAAAGATCAGGTTGGTGACGCCAAAAACCGCCGCCAGTTGAACAAAAAACCACGGCCAGGAGACGGTCAGGATATTGTGATAAATATCCAGGAAGCGCCCATTGTCCTGGCCCTTGACCACCGCGACGCGCTGACCGCGCTTGAGCCGGGCGACGCTGCGCTTTTGCGGCCGCACCCGCCGTATGCCGGGTGGCGGTGGCGCGACCCCGGTCATGAATGCGGCGCGGGCGGGTCGGACGCCTGAACATAGGCCGCCCAGATCCGGTCCTTATCCGTTCCCAACTGATGCAGATAGGCCCAGCTGTAAAGCCCGCTGTCATGGCCGTCATCAAAGCCGATGCGCACGGCATAATTGCCCACCGGCTCCAGGCCTGAGATTTTTACATCCTTCTTGCCGCGCAGGATGGTCTTGGGTCCGCCGCCGTGACCGCGCACTTCGGCGCTGGGCGATTCCACCCGCAGATATTCCGCCCGCAATTCAAACCGGCTGCCATCCTCGAAGGCGACCGTCAGCACATCGCGCGCCGGGTTCAGGCGGAGCTCGCTGGGCCAGGGATTGGACGGTGGGCTATCCGAGGGCATCGCGCTCCTCGTCACTTAGCCGCCTGGCCGCATCCTGCAGCATCACCGGGACGCCGCCGCGGATGGGATAGGCCAGGCCCGCGGCGCGCGACACCAGCTCCTGCTTTTCGCGGTCATAATACAAGGTCGCCTTGGTCAGGGGGCAGACCAGGATTTCCAGCAGCTTGGGATCGGTTTCCATCAAAGGACCTCAGTTCAGCGTCGAGGAGCCGGGTTCGCTGCCCATTTCCAGCAGCGCCATCAGGGTGGACGCGCGCTCGTGAAAGCCTGGCGCTTCCAGCAGCGCCTGTTTTTCGTTCGGCTCAAAAGGGCACATCATGGCCAGCGCATTGACCAGCGCTTCGCCCGGCGCCGTCATTACGCCCTTCCAGTCCGCCTGCAGATCGCGGCTGGCAAGATAAGCCTTCAACGCCACCAGCAAGCGCTCGCGGGGAAAGGCCTCGTCGCGCGGCTGCGCCAGGTCGCTGGCAAAGGCGCCAAAGTCGCAAAAACCCGCCCGCCAGGGCGTCGTCGTCTGCATCTCGCCGCTCAGGCGGAAGCGGCAGATCCCCGCCAACGTCACAAGATAGCGATTGTCCTCGGTTTCACGGAACGAGGCGATTTTGCCGGCGCAGCCCACTTGCGTCAGGCGCGGATGCGGCACGCTGTCTTCATGTTCCACCGGCTGGATCATGCCGATCAGCCGGTCTCCCTGCAGGGCATAATCGAACATCTCCAGGTAGCGCGGTTCGAAGATGTTGAGCGGCAATTGCCCGCGCGGCAACAGCACCGCGCCGGTCAGCGGAAACAGCGGCAGCGATTTGGGCAGGTCGGAATAAGAGTGATAGTGGCGCTGCATCAGGAGAACAAAAGCCCCGAAAGCTTGCGCCGTGCCTCGATGGTGCGCGGATCGGTGAAGCCCATTGCCTCGAACAGGATAACCAGTTGCTTGCGGGCCGCGTCCTCGTTCCATTTGCGGTCCAGCCGGACCAGCTCCAGCAGTTCCGCCACCGCGCCGTCGCGGTCGCCACCGGCTTCCAACGCCAGCGCCAGGTCGTAACGCGCCTGATGATCCTTGGGGTCGGCCGCCAGCTTGGCGCGTAGCGCCGCCGTCTCGGCGGCTTCGACCGGCGCGCTGGCGGCGGCCTCACGCAACTTCAGTTCGGCTTCCATGGCGCGGATCGCTTCGTGCTGGGCCGCGTCCGGGGAAACCATCTGCAAGGTCGCCCGCGCCCGCTCCACGTCGCCGCCCTTGAGATAGGCGTGCGTCAGTCCCGCCACCGCCTGGGGGTTCCCCGGCTCATCTTGCAGGACATGGCCATAGGCCTGCGCCGCCATGGCGATATCGCCGGCTTCCAGGGCCTCCGCCGCCACCGCCAGCACTTCGGCGGTGTGTTCGGGGCCGCCATGCCCATGGTCATGACCGTGATGGTCGTGGCCGCCATCCGCCAGGGCCGCGACAAAAGCTTTGATCTGGCTTTCCGGGATCGCGCCCATGAAGCCGTCCACCGGCTGGCCATCCTTGAAGGCAAAGACGGTGGGAATGGACTGGATACGCAACTGCTGGGCGATCTCGGGATTCTCGTCGATATTGACCTTGACCATCTTCACGGCGCCCGCGGCGGCGTTGACGGCGGCCTCCAGTTGCGGCCCCAGGGTTTTGCAGGGACCGCACCAGGGGGCCCAGAAATCCACGATCACCGGCACGGCGCGGCTGGCTTCCAGCACATCGGCGGCAAAGGTGGCCAGGCCCGAATCCTTGATGTGCGGGCTGGTGCCCGACGCCGCATTCTGCACGGGTTGGGAGGTGACGGGACGCCCGCCGGGGCCGATCAATGCCATGTCTGTGCTTTCCGGGTTTTCTGCCGGGAAACATGGGCATTCGGGCGGCAAAAGGAAAGCCCGCCCGCACAGCCGGAGGGGGAAACTACGGAACCAGCTTGCCGATCCAGTTGGGCAGGGCGAAGGCGGCGGCATGGACGGCCGGATTGTAATAGTCGGTCTTCAGCTTGGCTTTCCTGTAGGCCTTGGCGGCCCGCTTGATGCCCTTTTCCGTGCCCAGGGCCTCGCCGCCCTTGGTGGCCCAGCTCAAGGCCATGAAGCCGCCGATATAGGTGGGCACCACAGTGAGATAGAGGCCGGACTTGGAGAAGAAGTGTGACAGCTCCTCCAGCGCCTCGGTGATCTCCCAGGGCTGGTAGAAGGGCACGCCGGTCTGGAAGGTGGCATAGCCACCCTTGCGCAGCGCGCCTTTGACGCGGTCGTAGAAGGTCTCGCCGAACAGCGCCTTGCCCGGCCCCACCGGATCGGGGCGGTCGGCGATGATCAGGTCGAAGCGGTTCTTGCTGGACTTGCGGCCCAGATATTCAAAGGCGTCGGCCGCTTCGATGGTCATCCGCTTGTCCTTGAAGGCCTTGGCATTGACCTCGCCGAACAGCTTCTTGCACAGCTCGATCACCCGCCCGTCAATGTCGACAAGCACCACTTCCTTCACGTTTTTATGCTTAAGAGCCTCGTCGGCGATGGAGAGATCGCCGCCGCCCACGATCATCACCCGCTCGACCGCGCCATGCTCCAGCATCGGCAGATGCGTCAGCATGTCGGCATAGGCGCTCTCGTCCCGGCTGGTGATCTGTACGATGTCGTCCAGGGTCATCACCCGGCCGTTGGCGACGGTGTCGAAGATACGGATGTGCTGGAACTGGCTCTGCTCGTCCGCCAGCACCTTGGTGATCTCCATCGACTGGGCATAACCCTTGTGCAGCCGCTCGATCTGCAGATCGTCGGCCTTGTGGTTCTTGCTTTTGGTCGGCTGGGGCTGGGGACGGGCCATAACGTTTCCTTAACATATGTGACAAGGCTCCGCCGTATAGGACTGCTTTGCGCCGCTGTCTACCGTGCCGCCTCGCGCGCATCTTGTGCCCATTTCATCGGACTTTCTGGCGCAGTGCGCGACGCCGTGAGAGGCGCTTGACGCGCCCGTCCGTGGCGCCGGTGTGAGCGCGCCGCGGACACGGCTGGGAAAAAAATTCGCTCAGGGGGAAATTTCTTCTTGCATCGCCTGGGAGTTAGCCCTAATTGGACCTCGACCCGGCGAGAAAAAAAGCCGGACAAAGCGGCGACCGGGTGACCCCGTGCGTCGCTTTCTTCTTTAGGCGCGTCCGGAAGTCCGTAAGGCCAAGGCGCAGGTGTCAACTCCAAGACGGGTAGGTGCTTGAATGGCTCGACTTAATCTGGTGGCGGCGAACAAAGAAGCAAGGGCGCCTCGCGTCCGCGCGACTGCGAGGCCCGTTCCTGTCATCGTTCCTCCTTCGAACGATGACCAGAAAGACCATTTCATTACCAAGAACGGTCTGTCCTATGCGGGCAGCCATGTGATCATCGACCTTTGGGAAGCCAAGGGATTGGACGATCGCGAACGTATCGAAACGGCTTTGATCGACGCGGTGAATGAGGCGGGCGCAACCCTGCTGCATATTCACCTGCACAAGTTCGAAGACGGCGGCGGCATTTCCGGCGTGGCGGTGCTGGCGGAAAGCCACATCTCCGTCCACACTTGGCCGGAAAAGGGCTTTGCGGCCTTCGACGTCTTCATGTGCGGCGATGCCGAACCCCGCAAGGCGCTTGAGGTTTTCAAGCGCGCTTTCGAGCCGGGCCGGGTCGTGGTCGGCGAGCATAAAAGAGGCGTGATCTAAGCCACTTTCGCGTGAAAGAAATCAGGGCCGGAGCAGCAATGCTCCGGCCCTTTTTCTTTGGCGGAACTGAAACTCCATTGTCATCCCCGGCCGAGCATTGCCTCAGCAATGCGAGGGGAAGGGGACCCAGGCATTTTCAACCAAACAGGTTTTCAACGCATTTCCGCTATTCTTCGATGGCCGTCTATCGGCAACAGCCTGGGTCCCCTTCCCTCGTACTCGCTATCGCTCGTACTCGCCGGGGATGACAGCCGAGATGTTGATGAGCAGCGACGCTCCGGCCCTTTTTCTTTGGCGATTGACAGACCCGAGCTCAATCCTTGAATTTTCGCTCAGGAAAGGCCTCTACGATCTTGAGCCCGACCTTGGGAAAATCGACGAACCAAATATCGAGATGAAATCCGAGGTGAGGATCGTCAGCTGTTGGGTCCCATGCGTGCCACATCTCTAAACGATGCTGATCAAGTCCGGCTTCCTCGATTACTTCGTACCGTACGCTCAATGTGTCCAATAAAGCCGTCACTTGGGTAATTTTCTGTTTCGACCATAGACCGAAGTAGGTTGTTGGGGGATTAGGGCCGGGCATGGGTCACTACCTGACTTAATTTTTGGGCTTCCACCGCTTCACTGCACGCCCGCTTTTATCTCCGTCCAGGCGCCGACGATCTTTTCCTTGTTCGGCAGGGGCCGCTGGAAGATGCCGCTTTTGAGAAAGCTTTCCAGGTCGCGCGGCACGCCCAGGGTCTGGAACACGCTGTCCGGCACGGTCTTCATCGCCTCGATATTGGCGGGCTCGTCGCCGATGGTGGTGATCATGTAAACGGCGGCCGAGTCGGCCAGGCCGGAATCGATCAACGCCAGGGCCTTTTCCTCATTCGACGGGTCTTTGTGCATCACCAACCCGCAGACATAGGTGAACATGCCGCCCGGGGGGTTCAGATAGGCCACTGGCTTGTGCTCGCGGTTCAGCGCCGCAAAGGTGGTGCGCCAACTCATCGCCGCCACGATCTCGCCCGAGGCCAGGCCTTGGGCCAGGGCGGTATTGTCCGCCGAGACAAAGCGCAGCTGCGGCACCAGTTGGCGCAGCTTGGCCTGAACCTTCTGCCAGCCGGCTTCGTCCATGCTGTAGGCGTCCACCCCGATCATATGGG
>Ga0068871_100000063_pt1 | contig 58377 bp, 51 predicted proteins | sample KBSMisM72_FD_72750 | JGI IMG/M metagenome (GOLD analysis project Ga0068871, IMG submission 72750) | Miscanthus rhizosphere microbial communities from Kellogg Biological Station, Michigan, USA - KBS Miscanthus M7-2 | ecosystem: Host-associated > Plants > Roots > Rhizosphere > Soil ...
TTCAAAAGGAAATGGGTTAGGTAATTCAGTGGATTTGGTGGGTTTCTACGGGTATTGGTTAGGCTTTTCGTGGATTTGGTGGTTTCTTAGGAATTGGTCAGGTTTTCAGGAATTGGTGGGTTTTCAGGATTTGGTCAGGTTTTTCAAGGGTTGATGGTGTTTCTTAGGTAGGGTCTTTCTCAGGATTTAGGATTGATGGGTTAGGAATTTGGATGGTTTCTTTCTGGATTTGGGTTCAGGGGTGGTTTAGGGACTAAAGGGGTATCGGATTTGGGTTGTTTTCGTATTGCATACTGACAGAACAAAGATGGGGATTATGTTTCAGCCGTTTATTTATATTCGGCCGTTTGGAGGGATGTGTCGATTTTTGGATGGATTTGATCGATTTTTGGATCGACGAGGGAAGGAAAAAAGAGCGGAAAACGGGGCTTCCCGCCTGCGGCGGGACCACCTACAGCTTGGGACCCCGCCGTTGGCGGGGCTACCAGATGAACAAAGAGCGGAAGACGGGGCTCGAACCCGCCACCTACAGCTTGGGAAGCTGTCGCTCTACCAGATGAGCTACTTCCGCTTGAAATTCCAGATTGAATTTATGAAACTGATTTCGAAAAGGACACCTTTTTTATCAACCAGCTCTTCCCGGCGGGAACCAGCCAGTCGTTCTTTAAGTCCTTCAAATCTTTTACCGTATTGCAGAAAAAGGGGGTATCAAACTGAATGAATCCTTCATCGATGGCGGCCTGCAAACGGGGCAAAGGAACCAGCACAATCTCTCCCCTTACCAGGAAGGCCAATGACTGCCAGTCGAATAACTTCAAATTGAAATTTTGTTCTAATTCTTTAATCAGTCTTACCGAACTATCGGTACTGCATCCACTCACGCCGGTGGCAGATTCGTCTGCAATCAGAACGACGAATTGAGAATTAAGAATTCGCCCGAATCCCTTTACTGGCGTTCCATGGGAATGCCATTCACTTGAAAAATTCTCCAGTATTTTGTTGATGGAATTTTCTTCGGCGGCTGCAAATTTTCTGTCGGATTGATAAATCCAGACCCTCGAATCTGATGCAAAGTCTTTCGGTAGCAATTCCGCATAATCTGTTTTCATGCGGCAAATTTACGAAAGAACAATCTTTTTACTGGCGGGAGATTTCGAGCAGCTCGGCACCGTACATTTCGCCATTGCTGAATTTGCCGTGACGGATTTTATTTAAATCATCCTTTGAATAGGAGAGCAGCTTTGAAGTTTCATAATGATCCAGGAGCACATCGGTGATACCCCATGCAACGAGTTTGCCGCGGTAAAAAAATACCGTGTTCTCATTCATGTCTGCGATCTTATAGTATCGCACCCACCGTTCACCCAGGCTATTCCTGAATTTCACTTTGTACACATCTCCAACCTTTGGGGCATCGAAAAATTGATTGATGGCCTGGGCGCGTTCTGACCTGACGTGCTGCAGGTAAATGAAAAGAAAAACAGAAAGGCAGAAGACGATGATCAGGGCTCGTTTAGGGTAACTCATTGGGAGAGGGTATTGGGTATTCGGTATTGGGTATTAGGGTGTGTGAGTTAGGGTTTGGGTTCTTATCCATATAATGACGTGCAAAAGAAAATTTTATTGTCTCAAATGGGTTAAAATCGATTAGCGTTATGGTTAGATCGATGAAGCGATAAGCTCCGCAATGTCAAGCACTTTTACGCTGTCTTCTTTTTCATTTCCTTTCACGCCATCGGTCAGCATGGTGTTGCAAAAGGGACAGGCCGCGGCGATCACCGTTGAACCTGTTGAAATCGCTTCGGCGGTTCTTTCGAAACTGACACGCACTTTGCCCTTTTCTTCTTCCTTAAACATCTGTGCTCCACCGGCACCACAACAAAGTCCCTTCGATTTACACCTTTTCATTTCTACCAGTTCCGCATCCAGCGCCTCAAGCACTTTTCGCGGCGCTTCGTAGATTCCGTTCGCGCGTCCCAAATAGCAACTGTCATGATAGGTTATCTTCTTCCCTTTGAAGGAACCACCTTCTTTTATCTTAATTCTTCCTTCGTCTATCAATTGCTGTAAGAAGACGGTGTGATGAATGACCTCGAACTTCCCGCCTAACTCGGGATATTCATTGGAGAGAATGTTGAAACAATGCGGACATGCAGTGACGATCTTTTGAATGCCATAGTTATTCAAGGTCTGAATGTTCTGGTATGCCATCATCTGAAACATGAATTCATTGCCCGCCCTGCGAACCGGGTCACCCGTACACATCTCCTCCGCACCAAGAATAGCATACTTTATCCCCGTTTTATCAAGGATGGTCGCAAATGCCCTGGTAATTTTTTGGGCACGTTGATCAAAACTGCCGGAACATCCCACCCAAAATAATACATCAGGTTTCTCACCTTTTGCGAACAATTCTGACATCAGGGGTACCTGCATCTTTCAATTTTTTGTAAATCTAAAAGATTTAAGTTGGAAATTCTTCAATCCGGGCAGCGCCTTGCAACCCCGGCAAAGCCTGGATTGTCTATTTGTGACCCGGCGTTGTAAGGAATTCTAAAATTTGTCGTCAATACAACAGTATTTTAACCAAGGCCGGTCATATTTTTGCAAGCATGCTACCAATGAAAAATTATCTTTGGATTGGAGCCATATTGCTCAACGCCGGTCTTATGGCGCAGAAAATGACGCCTCTTGATGAGGGGTCATTTGTGAAATTCACGATCAAGAATTTCGGAGTGAGCGTGGACGGAAGTTTTACGGGTGTGAACGGCGATATCAATTTTGATCCGAATTTACTTCAGGCCTCCACCTTTAATGTGAGCGTCGAAGCGGGCACGGTCAATACGGGTATCGAGATGCGAGATGAACACCTTCGCAGGCAGGAATATTTCGATGTGAAAACATATCCGCGAATAAAGTTTGTATCTACCCAGATTGAGAAGGGTAGGAAGGACGGCACTTACCAGGTTACGGGCCATCTAACGATCAAGGATGTGACAAAAGAAATCAGTTTTCCTTTTACTGCCTCCACAAAAGAAAATGGATATCAGTTTGAAGGCGAATTCAGAATCAACAGAAGAGACTTCAATGTGGGCGGCGGCAGTCTCACACTTTCCGACAACACCACCATCAGCCTCTCTGTCTTTGCAAAAAAATAATTCGCTAAGTTAAAAAAGCGTAAAATCATTTATGGAACAGCTACAACAGGCGGTTAAGGGAGTTTTTTTTCAATTGTCAGCGACGTTGAGTCAGTTAACGCATGAGCAATATGTGCAGCCCTGCAAAAATCTTTTTGGGAATACGATTGGTCAACACGTGCGGCATATCATTGAACTATTCCAATGCCTGGAAAAGGGTTACGAAGGAGGCATTGTGAATTATGAAAAGCGCAATCGCGACCGACAGATCGAAACCGATCATGAGCTGGCTTGCAGGTTACTACTTGAAATACCCGATGAATTGGCGAAGCCCAACCGTGATTTGGTATTGGAAGCTACTTATGATGAACAACAGGAAGACTACCTGAACATTCAAACCAACTTCAAGCGTGAGATCGCCTATAATCTCGAACATACCATCCATCATATGGCATTGATCAGGGTGGGTGTCACAGAAGCTACCACGCTCCAGGTTCCCGATGAATTTGGTGTTGCATCGGCAACGGTTAAGTATCGCAAATTATGTGCACAGTAACCTTCATTCCTTTCGGTGAAAAAGTCTTCATCACGTCCAATCGTGATGAAAAGCATTTCAGGGAGCCTGCAACATATCCGCTTCCTTTCCAGCGAAAAACGGGCACACTTGTATTTCCCCGCGATGGTGACGCAGGTGGCACCTGGATTGCCCTGCATGAAAATGGAAACGCCCTCGTTTTTCTGAATGGAGGAAGGGTTCCGCATCAACCACAGCCGCCTTACCGCATTAGCCGCGGCCTGGTGTTGCTTGAACTGCTCGACACCGATGCACCTTATTTTCATTTCCTGGAAATGAACCTGGAGGGTATTGAACCTTTCACCGCGATCATCTGGGACAACCGAGAATTGTATGAATGCCGCTGGGATGGATCCAGGAAATATCCTTCCTGTCTTAATGCACAGGAGGCACATATCTGGTCCTCCGTTACTCTTTATGACGAAGTTGCCATCAACAAGCGTCGCCAATGGTTTGAATCCTGGTGTAAGACAGCTCAGCATCCAACGCTTGATGAGATCCTGCTGTTTCATCAATTCGCCGGCGACGGAGATGACCACAATGATCTGCTGATGAACCGGGATGGTCATGTATTTACGGTGAGTATTACGGGTATGGAGCTGAAACGGGGGAGGGGCCTGATAAAATATTTGGATCTTATCCGCAACCGGACTTATTTGCAGCAGCTCAACTTCACAAAATCTCCGGTATTGCCATAATGAACATTATCCAGCGCATTCTTCACAGGCCTTTTTTCATTAAGCTTTTCAATTGGGAGTACTGGAGTTTCAACGCTGTTTATGGTTGGATTTTACCCATTTGGATTTTGCTATGCCTTCGTGCGCGATCGTTCTTTTTCTTTTCTGCATCAAATCCAAAGATCGACAATGGTGGCTTTCTATTGGAGAGTAAGATGAAAATTTATGAATTGATTCCCCCGGAATATTTTCCTGCCACCGTATTGGTGAAACCTGGAGAGGCAGCGAACGCAATATTGGCACGGGTGAGAGACAAAGGAATTCGTTTTCCACTCATTGCAAAACCTGATATTGGGGCCCGCGGCAGGGGCGTAAAAATTATCGACAACGAAACCGATTTGATTTCTTACCTCGGCCATTTTCCCTTCGATATGGTGGTGCAGGACCTTGTCGCATATGCCAACGAGATCGGTATTTTTTATTACCGCTACCCTTCAAATACCAGCGGAAAAATTTCAGGTATTGTGGGCAAGGAATTTTTGAGCGTAAGGGGTGATGGCATTTCCACGATTGAAGAACTGATATTAAAGAATAAACGCGCCGTGCTGCAACTGCCTGTGCTCAAAAAATCTTTGGGAACAAGGTTGAAAGAGGTTTTGCCTGTGGGAATTGAAGAGACCCTCGTGCCCTATGGCAATCATGCGCGAGGTTCACTTTTTCTCGATTGCAGTCACTATATCGATCCCGAATTGGAAGCAGTCATCAACCGGATATGCAAACGAATACCCGATTTCTATTTTGGCCGTCTCGATATCAGGTATGAAAGCCTGGAATCTTTAAAACAGGAGCGTGCATTTTCGATTATCGAATTGAATGGCGCGGGCAGCGAACCCACACATATGTATGATCCCCGGCATAGTTTGTTATTTGCATGGAAGGAAATTATCAGGCATTGGATCCTGCTTTGGCGCATCAGTCGCCAGAACCACAAAAGAGGAATTGCATACATGGCCTATGCTGACGGAATTAAAATGCATCGCGACACCAGGGCCTACGATAGAACGTTGGCAGAAGCAACGGAACGGGAGATGTCTACTGCCAGCGCTGAATTTGTCCCCTTGTGAGCCATCATTTCAGAAAAGGTTCAATATATTCGACCGAATAAAAGACACTAACTGCAAGGGATGCCTCAACTCCTCAGGATTTTTTTTACCGGCATGATGATCAGTTTTCTCGGCACACTTCCACTGGGAACGCTGAATGTTGCCGCCATGCAGATCTCCATTAGTGATGGCATCAGGCCCGCGCTCTATTTTTCGATAGGGGCGCTGCTGGTGGAAGTTGCATACGTTCGGGTCTCACTGGTTGCCATTGACTGGGTGCGAAAGAACAGGAACATTTTTATTTTCCTGGAATGGCTGACGCTGATCGTCATCGTGGCGCTCGCCGTTTCCAGCTTTGTGGCGGCAACAGGATCGAAGGAAGCCAAAAATGTGATCCTTTCCAATACCATGCACCGGTTTTGGCTGGGAATGGCGATGAGCGCGGTTAATCCGATGCAGATTCCCTTTTGGTTTGGATGGAGTAATATTTTGTTCACCCGGCAGCTGTTATTGCCGCGGAAAGATTTTTACAATTCATATACCTCTGGCATCGGCTTCGGTACCCTCATCGGTCATTGTATTTTCATTTTCGGGGGGAGACTAATCGTGGAGTGGCTCAATGCCGGCCAGCATCTTATTCAATGGATCATCGGCGGAATATTTTCAATTACTGCCATATTACAGGCTTGGAGAATGTTCAGGCATAAAGATGCCATTACGAAGATGGAATAAAAGGTATTGGGTATTGGGTATTAGGTATTGGTAGGTATAGGGTATAAGGTATACGGTGTAGGGCATTCGTCCCAATACCTAATACCCAATACCCAATACCTCAAAAAAGCAACACGCAACATGGAGAAACAATTACAAAGAACCTTAGGCCTCAACCTGGTCATCGTCATGGTGATTGGCAATATCATTGGTTCAGGCGTGTACAAAAAAGTAACGCCGATGGCCGCCGAGCTTCATTCCTCGGGCTGGGTGCTGGTGGGTTGGATCCTGGGTGGCATCGTGAGTCTCTTTGGTGCCTTGTGTAATGCCGAGGTTGCAGGTTTGCTGGCAGGCACGGGAGGAGAATATGTCTATTATAAAAAAATCTACAACCGTTTCTTCGCCTTTATTTTTGGTTGGTCCCTGTTTTCCGTTATTCAAACTGCGGCCATTTCTTCACTCGCGTATGTATTTGCGCAATCGTTGAACAGCATCGTTTCTTTGCCGCCGATTTTGGACGGCTGGTCGCAATTCAACATCCTCGGCGTATTCCATCCCTTCCAGGATTTCAATGTGAAACTCACCGCCATCATCCTGATCGTGATACTAACCTGGATCAATAGCCGCGGCATAAAAACGGGCGCGGGATTCAGCACCGTGCTCTTGCTGCTGGTATTTGCCGGACTATTCACCATCATCATTTTCGGGCTTGGCAGCCACTCCTCAAACCTGAAGCAGGTGGTGGATTTTCACACGTCGGACGGATCCACCGTGAGCGCTCGCGCGATGTTCACGGCCATGCTGGCGGCCTTCTGGGCTTACCAGGGCTGGGCGTCGATTGGATATATTGGGGGAGAGGTAAAAAATGCGCAGCGCAACTTGCCCATCGGCATCATGATCGGCATCTTCATTGTCATTGCGATTTACCTGCTGGCCAATATCACTTATCTCTCACTGCTACCCGTAACCGAACTGGAACATATGTATAAAACCCAAAATAGTATCGCGGCGATTGAAGCCGTCAGAACATTTTGGGGAACGAACGGCGCGATATTCATTTCGGTATTGATTGCCGTAACCACGCTCGGTTCCGCACACGCCACGATTCTCACCAGTTGTCGCACCTATTTTGCAATGGCGAGGGAAGGACTATTTTTTGCACCGGTAGCGAAACTTAATAAAAAGCACGCGCCTTCACAATCCCTCTACTTCCAGGGCGTGTGGGCTGTATTGCTGGTGCTTTCCGGTACTTTTGATCAGCTCACCGACATGATCATTTTCGCTGTATTTATTTATTACGGGGCTACCACCCTGGGCGTATTCATCCTTCGCAAAAAAATGCCCGATGCTCACAGGCCCTATAAAGTCTGGGGGTACCCGGTAGTGCCCGCGCTGGTGGTCATTTTTTGCTTCATACTTTTTGCCAATACGATTTTTTCAAGGCCAAGGGAGGCCGCCATTGGGATGGTCCTGATGCTAAGCGGGGTGCCCTTTTATTTTTGGTTTTTGAGGAAAAACAAACAAACCATCACGTAGAAGAGTAACCGCATTTCTCCCTGGTAATCATCGCGCTACAAAATGATCTCAACCGACTGTTAACGCGTTGAAATGGATACTAAACATCTAAATTTCCCGTTTTAAAGCTTCCGCGAGGTGCATGGGCAGACTATGCAATTCACTAAATCCCAATTGTATGAAACCAACCAGATTTCTGTTATTAGGCGCCGGTGCCATTTTACTTTCAGGCATGGTGTTTATTTCCTGCAAAAAAGAGAACAACAACAACAAAGGCAGTGCTTCCGATATTGAAATTGCGGAGAGCAGCACTGTTGCTGAATCTGACTATAACGACGTAGGCATCCTGGTAGACCAGGCCGCCATTACGGGCGATGTTAATTATCGCCTTGCCAATGGATCTTCTACCTGGTCACAGGAAGGCTCCCTGGGCTCTTCCTGCGCCTCAATAGGCATCGACACTGTCAGCTCGACACATACGGTCTTCATCGATTTTGGGACCTCTAATTGCCTCTGCAACGATGGCCGGTATCGCAGGGGAAAGATCCTGGCTACATTCACGGGCAGGTATCGCGACCAGGGTACGGTGATCACCATCACTTTCAGTAATTATTTCGTAAACGATTACCAGGTCATGGGCACTAAAACCATCACCAACCAGGGAAATAACTCTTCCGGCCACCTGGTGTACGCCATACAGGTAGACGGATCGATCGTGAAACCCAATAACGGCGGGACCAGCACCTGGTCGTCTACGCGTCAGCGTGAATGGACTGCGGGACAGGTAACACCTTCATGGGCTGATGACGAGTATTCAATCACAGGCACCGCCAGCGGTACGACTGCGGGTGGTATTTCATATACGGTCACAATCAACAAGCCCCTTGTCCGCAAAGTGAGCTGCAGGTGGTTCGAGAGCGGTTCGTTTTCGGTTACCCCTCAGGGTGAGCCGGCGCGTACGCTCGACTTCGGTAATTCAGGTTGTGATGCGAATGCCATTTTCTCTGTGGTTGGAATCAATATTCCGGTAGTACTTCCCTAAGTAGATCCTTCCAAAATAATATCAAACGCAGCGCGGAATTTTCCCGCGCTGTTTTTTTATGATGCGCCGGCAGTAATTCTCAAATCTGTCCGAACCGGGCATTTTCCGCAAAATATCTGCGGTTACCTTTCGTTTCAAACTCTCAATGTCATCATATGAAATCCTACGTACCTTATATTTTCGCTACTTTTCTTGCCACCAACATTCTTTTTATCTCCTGCAAAAAGGAAAACAACACCGAAAAAAAATCTGCTGACAATGAACTGGCCGATGCGGTAACACTCGCTCAATCCACTTTTGGCGATGTTACAGCTATGATTGATCAGGCTGCGATCTACTATTCCGTAAATCTCAGGACGTCGAATGGCGCTTCACAATATTCCCAAATGGGTTCCCTCACGTCACCCTGCGTTCACTTAACCAGGGACACTGTGGATGGCGTGGCGACGCGCTACACGATAGACTTTGGTAGCCATAACTGTTTGTGCGTTGATGGCCGGAATCGGCGCGGGAAGGTCATAGCGAGCTTTACGGGCGGGTACAATGAAGGAGGCCAAACCATTGGCATCCACTTCGAGGACTATTTCGTTAATGACCATGAAATCCTGGGAGAACAGTGGATTACCAATCACAACAATAACATGCAGGGCCGAATGTATTATGCTGTACAGGATGTTGACTGCAAGATCATCAGTCCGAATTTAACCGATACGATTCGTTGGACTTCCTGGCTGGAACGAGATTGGACAGAAGGAGGGTTTACCCTCCAGTGGTCAGACGACGTATACTCGACCACAGGGGGCGCTTCCGGAAAAACGCCGGACGGAACCGCATTCAATATTTCCATCACAAAGCCATTGGTGCGACGAATGAATTGTCAATGGTTCGAGAGCGGAACAATTTCGGTTACGCCTGAGGGAAAGGCTGTGCGAACTATAGATTTTGGTGACTCGGGATGTGATTCAAAAGCCGTTATTACGGTTGAGGCTGTCAACATCCCGGTGGTACTTCCATAAAAGATTGCCGATTGCAGATATCCACAATCTACAATCACCCCCCGGCCCAATCATCGCGTTGATCGGGCGCAAATTTCCAGGGGGCAAAATTATTTTCAACGTTGCTGAACATCGTGTTCCATTCCTGCGGCGCATTGCTTTCTTCCATGACCAGCGAACGACGCAGCTCCAGGATGATCTCGAGCGGACTGATACTAACCGGGCATTCTTCAACGCAGGCATTGCAGGTCGTGCATGCCCTCAACTCCTCCACGCTGATGTAATTGTGCAGCAGGGATTTTCCATCGTCTTTGAAAGTTCCGTTCTGGTTCATGTTCCGGCCCACCTCCTCCAACCTGTCCCGCGTATCCATCATGATTTTTCTTGGCGACAATAATTTACCCGTCAGATTTGCCGGGCAGGAAGCGCTGCATCTTCCGCATTCCGTGCAGGAATAGGCGTCGAGCAGGTTTCTCCAACTGAGGTCGAAAATATCTTTGGCGCCGAATTTTGCAGGTGGTGTCCCGGCATTCGTCGCGAGTTCAGGCTTCATCGCATACAGCACTTCCTGTTGCACGGCCGGCATGTTTTTCATCTTTCCTTCGGGCTCCAGGCGTGCATAATAGGCATTGGGGAAGGCGAGGAGGATATGCAGGTGCTTCGACCAGGGCAGGTAATTGAGGAAGACAAGAATACCCGTAATATGAAGCCACCAGCAGGTTCTTTCCAGTATAACCAGGGAGGATGAACTCCTGCCCTGCAAAATGGATCCCAGCCAGCCTGAGAAGGCAAATGAGCCCTGCTGTTCATGATTCGCATAATGGCCAAAGCCGCGCGACTGAAGGACGCCATCGGCTGCATTCATCGTTAAAAACAGCGCCATCAGCAAGATCTCTGTAATGAGGATATAATTGGCGTCTGATCGTGGCCAGCCGTCAAGATCATGGCTGATGAACCTTTTCAGTTTTAAGATATTCCTACGGCATAAAAAGATGACGCAGGCCAGCAGAACGCCGATGGCGAGAAACTCAAATGCATTGATCAGAAGTAGATAGGAGCCCCCCATCCAGTGAGAAAAAAGACGGTGTGTGCCGAGCAAACCATCGAGTACAATTTCCAGCACTTCCAGGTTGATGATGATGAAGCCCGCATAGATGACAAAATGCATCACCGCCACAAGCGGATTGCGAAACATTTTTTTCTGGCCGAAGGCCAGCAACAAAACATTGTTCCATCGTTTGCCGGGATGATCGCTAAAGTCTTCATCCTTCCCCAAGAGGATATTCCTCCTGATTTCCCGGATTTTCTTCGTGAAGAAATAAACAGCGGATCCTAAAAGAATGAAAAAAACAATTTGCTGAAGCAAGTGCATACCTGAAGATTACTCAGACTAAGATAAGCCCTTGTGATGAATTGTTTTATTCGTTTAGTACCATTAGTTTTGGGAGCCCAATCCATTCAAATGAAGAATTATATTTTAAGCCAGGCCATGTGTGAGCGGAAGTTGGAAAGAATGGCATATGAAATTGCCGAGCAGAATGTGGACGAAAAGCTACTCATCCTGGCAGGTATCCGTGAGAACGGAGAAGTTATTGCGAACCTCCTTAAAGACCTTCTGGCTGGCATCTTTCCCGGCAAGGTAGATGTCATCAGCGTTAGCCTGGACAAGCGAAATCCCGGTGAAATTACATTGAGCAAGAGCCTGAATTTTAATGAGGCCATTGTTATCCTGGTTGATGATGTTGCCAATAGCGGGAAGACCATGTTGTATTCCCTCAAACCCTTTCTTGCCTTTCATCCGCGCAAAATACAAACCCTCGCCCTGGTTGAGAGAACCCATAAGGCTTATCCTGTAAATACAGATTATGTAGGCATCAGCCTCGCCACAACTTTGCAGGAGCACATTTTTGTTGAAGTGAAACACGGAAAATTGGGCGGTGCCTGGCTCGAATAATCTTATCCATCCGATTTGTTTACTTTCGCAGCATGACGAATGAAAAGGCTGTAGCCGAAAAGCTTCTACAGATAAATGCGATCAGATTAAGTCCGGATAAACCCTTTACCTGGGCCTCGGGATGGAAAAGTCCTATCTACTGCGATAACCGGAAGGTACTTTCCTTTCCCTATAGCCGGGATTTTATCAAAAGCGAAATGTGCAACCTGATTTTCGATCAGTTTCCCGAAGCAAACCTGCTTTCGGGCGTGGCTACGGCGGGCATCGCCTGGGGAGCCATGGTAGCCGATCAACTCAAGTTGCCCTTCATTTATGTTCGTCCGAAGCCTAAAGAACACGGATTGGGAAACCAGATCGAGGGGTCTTATGAAAAAGGACAAAAAACAGTAGTCATTGAAGACCTTATTTCTACAGGCAAGAGCAGTTTGCAGGTGGTGGATGTGATGAAGGAAGCAGGTCTTGACGTGATCGGCATGGTTTCTATCTTCACCTACGGCTTCGAAATCGCCAGCCAGGCCTTCAAACAGGCCGGGTTGCCCTATAAATCCCTCACCAATTACGAGACGCTGATTAACCTGGCCATCGAAAAGGGCATTGTGACGGCGGATCAGCACCAAACATTGTTAAATTGGAGGGAAGACCCCGCTCATTGGCAGGCAAATTGACCGTCTTTGCTTAAATTTGGTGACTATGAAACAAATTAAACTGATCGCCCTGTTCCTGGCGGGTTTTGCCATCTCCGCAACCGCACAGCAAAAGAAACCCATCACCGTAAAAATCTCCACGCCCACCGTTCAATGTGAAGAGTGCAAGAAGAGAATTGAAAATTTCATGAAATACGAGGAGGGGGTGACGAAGGTGGATGTAAACTTCAAGAGCAAGGTGACTACGGTAACCTTCATGTCTGACCGGACCAATATCGAGAATGTAAAGACCGGCATTGCGAATGCGGGTTATGACGCCGATGACATCAAGGCGAACGAAGATTCCTACAAGAAATTACCTACCTGCTGCAAGCGCCCCGAAGATGGTGGCGGGCATAAGAAGCCGTAGTAGATTGTGGATTGTGGATCTATTGAAATATTTTCAACTGCTGCATTCCCTCGTATCGCACAGGAATCGTCACGTAAAATCCGGAGCGGCCAACCTTGACCGTTCCCTCCAATCTTAATTTCACCTCCTTTACGCCAAGTACCGCCAGGGCATTCCCGAGGATGTTTTTCGTGTCCACCTTCACCCAAACGGGTAGGGTAAACGTGTCCAGTTTCGGAATATCGAAAGTGGAATCCAGGGTACTGTGCCCAAAATATTTGTCCTGTACATACACGTCTACATCTGCTTTTTTGAGCTGTATATCGTAGCTGTTTGGATTGTAATAAACCAGGTCCATTCCCAGCCTCGTATCCGTAAAACCATTCTGCTCTACACGCACATTCTTCTGGGTGACGAATTGTAAGTCCTTGGGCTTTTTGCAGGAGTCTAGGAAAAAGGGTAGAAGCGCCAGCATCGCAAGGGTAAGATTTTTCATGTCAAATTTTTAGTCCCGCAAAAATGTTGATTTTAATCCATCAAGCGTCAAAAAATCGTCAAAAACTTGTGCTAAATTTGTTAGTCGACCCAACTGCTATTTTGTCAAAATGTTCGAAATTCGTCCGCTAAATTTTATAGCAGTTCAAATTTTTGTTTAATAGTTGGTTTTGAGATAGAAAATTCAAATTATTTAAAGTATGAGTTCAAAATATTGGAGCCAAAAAACGGCAATTTCCGGTGCTTTTTCCGGCTGTGGAACAGGTTGTACATAATTCAGTTTTGATATGGATGTATTAATTGATTCTCAATATTTTTATGGAGTTGATGCATTTAAAAGTTTGTATAAGGCATCGTATATAAAAATAGAAGTATATGAAAATTTTAGAAAAATGAGTTTCAGGAACCGATGCCGGATAGCGGGGTCGAACGGCCGGATTGATTTGAACATTCCGATCGAAGGTGGAAGGGATCAAAGGAGTCCAATGAAAGACCTTAAAATCTCATATCGGGAAGACTGGCAACGGAAGCATTGGGGAGCGATTTTTTCTGCCTACGGCAGGTCGCCCTGGTTTGAACATTACCATGAGGAACTGAAAAATCTTTATGAAAAAAGGGTCGGTTACCTCGTCGACTGGAACACCCAGACTTTCGAATGGGCCACTAAAAAACTCGGGAGATTTCCAGGTATATCATTCACGGAAAACTACAGGAAAAATTATTCTTCGGAAGAATGCCTGGATCTGAGGAATGAATTCATGCCCCGAAATGACGCACGGATTTTACATCAAAATCTACCCAAATACCACCAGGTTTTTGAACACAAAAATGGCTTTCTCCCCGGCTTGTCCATCCTCGATTTGCTTTGTTGTGAGGGGCCGGGGGCAGCGGGTATATTAGCGAAATCTGAATAAATTCCCTTGGAATTGCCCGGCCCAATCTGTAGATTTGGCGCATAATCTGAAGTACCCGGTTTAATGAAACCCATCCGGTACCCAATTCTCCCGAGCTGCTTCAGCATCCATCTCCTCGAAGCCTTCCATCTTCCTTTTTAAAGCGTAGTCCTATTCCTGAAAATCCGTGCATCAACATTGTTGTACCTAATAACCTCATGTCATGAAAAGGACTTTCGCGATTTGGATGATCATCTCAATGGTTGCAGCCCCTCCTGCAAAGGCTCAAAACTACCTGGCTTACTTAAACAAGAAACCGATGCAAGAAGCGGTGGCATCGGGCGCGGTTTCCCCGCTCAGTGATTTTACCGTTGTCATCACCCAAAATAAGCCACACTTGTATTGGCAAACCGGTGAATCCGCCGACTATAGTTATTTCGAGGTGCAGCGCAGCGAAGACGGCCAAAACTTTAAGACCATCGCCATCTTCTTTGCTAAAGAGGACGCAAAGCCGCATGAGCTATATAATTACAGGGATGCGTCGGCTAACGCCAACGGCAAACCGATGTTATACCGGTTGCGGATCGTAAACTCAAAGGGAGAGGATGCTTACACGGAGGCGAGAAAAGTGCAGAATGCAATCAAAAATGCAGGCGTAAGGGTTGGGCCCAATCCGTTTTCAGACGATCTGACGATCGACTTTATCTCATCGCAGGATGGCGTTTGCACGGTAAGGCTTTATACGCCCACCGGATCACTTTTGGGAGAGGGCAGGCAGGAAGTGGAAAGGGAAGGTGATGTGAGCATGGATCTCCCATTCGCAGCGAATTTGACGAGGGGAATTTATAACGTGGAAATCCTGGTGAACGGCGTCATCATGCACCAGCAGAAGGTAGTGAAGAATTGATCGAATGGGAGCACTTCCAGACCCATTGGTTATTCCTGTGATGCAAATTGTTTAAATTGTGAGACTGGCTTCGGCCAAGGATTCTTATATGAAGAGAATTTGCTGGCTTTCCCTCTCCGCCATATTCGTCATGCCTGTCATTGCCCAGCAAAGACCTCATTACACCCAGTACATCCTGAACAATTATATTCTCAATCCGGCGCTCACCGGAATAGAAAATTATATTGACGTCAAACTCAGCATTCGCAATCAGTGGATGGGCATTCCGGGCGCACCACAGACTTACTATGTGACTGCGCATGGTCCGATTGGGAAAAAGGATCTCAAAAAAACCAACACCTCATTTGATATGAAAGGCCAGAATCCGCGGGGAGAACGGTATTGGGAAGACTACACTGCGTCAGAGCCGCATCATGGGATAGGGATGCAGGTGATCAATTACCGGACGGGCTATATCAATCGCTTTATCGCGGTGGGAACCTATGCTTATCATATGCCGGTAGGAGATCGCACGAATCTCTCAGCAGGATTTGGTGCGGGCGTATCGGGCACCACTATTGACAGGAGTAAAATTCAACTGGCAAACCCGATAGATCCTGCCATTGGAAATGGAACCAGTAGTACAAAAAAGCTAAGCCCGGAATTGAATGCAGGTCTCTGGCTCTATTCTTCAAATTATTTCCTCGGGCTTTCGGCACAGCAAATCATCCCGCAAAAGCTTACGCTGGTGGACAGCAGCTATGATCACAGTACCCTGGTGCCTCATCTTTTTCTCAGTGCGGGCTACCGGTTCCTGATCAGTGAAGATATTAACGCACTGCCCTCGTTGATGTTCAGGTATATTCCTTCGATGGCGATCTATGCCGATTTTAATGTGAAGGTTCAGTACCTCGACAAATTTTGGCTGGGTGGAAGTTATCGCATGAAGGAAGGCTATGCGATCATGGCGGGATTCAATCTCTCAAATACATTTAATATCGGTTACTCTTACGATATAAATAACGCAAACTATATTCTTTCCACGCAACAGAAGGGTACCCACGAACTGGTACTCGGTTTTATTATCGGAAATACATACGGCGACTGGTGTCCGAGAAATGTTTGGTGAGCCCTGTCCCGACTCAAAGATTGATTGATCGGAGGGATGTGGGCGTTTTGGGTTCAACGCCCTTTACGTCAATTGGTTTTTGGAATGACTTTACGGTCATGATGACTGGCTTCATATTTTGATTTGGGGATTCAACACATTTTGTCGTGAGGGTGAACATGACCTTCATTCCATTCTCATCTTTGGAATTGGAAGAAGTGGCAAAAATGATCGTGTTGTTGTCACTTGAAATTTTGTTGGTTCCATCCAGGTTTAATATCACGTCACTTTCCTCCAGTGTTTTCTTACGGTTCAGTTTTTGATCCTCCAATCCCTTCTGGCGATCTAAGGCCCTTTTTTGCTGCATCTCCAGCATCCGTTGGTAATCTTCCAGGTTCCTGGTCCTGTCGCGATAGCTTCGCAGCATTTGCTGCTCTTCTGACTCAACCGAAATTTTTATCTTTTGTTCCGTAGCCGTTGAAACTCTCTTGTGGGTTTCCGTTTTTTCCTGGTATTCACCATGACCCGGATTGACGCGCTGCAGGAATTCATTGTATTGCATGGCGTGGTTCTTTTCCATCAACATCTGGTGCTGGTCCTGGGCCATTTTTGCCTGTTGACTCCACAAATTGGCAATTGCGTGCTCGCGCTCCCGCTGAATAGACAAGATTTTCTTTTTTAGCTCAGTTGCCTGCTGTGTGCTTAGGTTCTTCATTTTTTCCAGCGATTCTGCATTCAGGTCACGAAGCTTCTTTTTATCCATATCGAAATGGTACCTGAATTTGAAATTGCCCGAGTCGTTTTGAGATTTTTTAACCTGATCTTCGGAAGGAGGATTGATAAGATCTAACTCCGGACCGTTTTGGTTAATTTGAATTTCCAACAGGTTCTTCAAAAGATCGGATTCGTCTTTCGACAGGTTTTCTGTTTCCCTGTCCAATTCTCCCATCTTCATCTGAAGTTGTTCCAGCGCAAGATTCCAGTTTTGATTCCAGGAATTATCTGGGTTGAGGAAGTATTTTTTGATCACTTGTGAATCGGCATTGTTGGGTTGGACGTTGTAGACGCTGGGTGGCATCGAATAATATACGCGTGGATATTCAGCTCCGTGGTTATCATCGGGGTTAGATCGATTGGCTTCTATCCAGGCTTCCTGCTCAGGATTGGGCTGCACAAAAAGATTGCCCGCGTTCCATTCAGGCGCTTTCATATTGTAGGCATGTTTTTCAAAAACATCTTTTGAGAAACCGGCGAAACTATCCGGGACTCGATATGAAAAGAAGCCGGGTTCAACATCTTTTTGTTCCCAACCAGAATTGCGCAATTCACGTTCTATCGGAGCCAGGTTGATTTTGGTCTTCGAAAGGTCGAACGCAGCGATTTTGCGTTTTTCCAAACTTTGCTTCGCAAATTCATGTCTTATATTAGCGAGCGCAGAAGATTCCGCCGCCGGCCCGCCCTGCTTCGCGATCGCCTGTTGCTGTAAATCCCTGCCCGACTTTGACTTTTCATCGGGACTCAACCAGGCAAATGAACTGAGGATAAATGCCGTGAGCATGAGCGCTGTCAGTTTCTGGCCATAATTAAAGCTGCGACTCTTCACGTTTAAAATGCGCTTTACCCTCCCCAGCAGTTGATTCTTATTTCCAGTTGCCGCCATGGCCAGTTGTTGCTGCGTATTGACCCTCATTTTTTCCAGCGAAAGCAATGCCGCTGCATAGCTGCCTGGATCGCAACGAAGTTGTATTACGAAATCATCACAGCAGTTTTCTCTTTCTTTTTTAATGGTGGAAGCCAGGAGCTGGCAAAAGGGATTGAAGAATAATATGGTTTCAACGACTGAAATCAGCAGGTTCACGAGATAGTCGTTGCGTTTAATATGGGATAGTTCGTGCAGGATTACCGCTTCAACCTGTGCCGGAGAAAGATGGGTGAAAGTGGCAACCGGAAGCAGGATTACAGGTTTCAACCAACCCATCGTCGCGGGCACGTCAATCAGTTCGCTCAGGTAAATTGCAACTTCGCGCCGGATGCCAATGCGGTTGGCGAAATCCTTAACAAATATTCTCCAGTTGTAATCGATCTTGATCAGCCCCCTCGTTCTCACTTCCTGCGAGTACCCGTAGGCGTTAGCCAGGCGGACAAATAGAATGACCAGTATGATTAAATAGCTTGCTGAGAGATAGGGGAGGTATTTTTCACCCAGTGAAAGGAGCGCGGCAAAACTGAAAGTGCCCGCTGTGCCGGCAGTCGTCGCTGCTGCCCCCTCGTCTACCTGAGGCAGGTTCGCCAAATATCCACTGATGCTGCTTGATGCCGCATATTGCTGTGCGAAGGTGATGCCAAACCATATAAATCCGCCAAGCATGAAAACCAAAGCGCCCAGGTAGGTCATCCTGGGAGACATCTTCTTATTAACCCCAATGCACAATTGGAATAGCAACCACAGCAGGGCCATCTGCCAAAGACTGTTGGCCAGCGCCCAACCCAATGCTGACAAGAATGGTGATTGAAAAAAGGCAGTCATGTTGGTCAATTTGAAATTATTGCTTCTTCAGGTCGTCGAGCATTCTTTGAATGTCGTCCAACTCCTGTTTGCTGGCCTTGCTATTACCCAGGGCCTGCATCACGAGCTGTGCGGATGAACCGGAAAACAGGGTGTCGATCATCTTACCAACCATGTGCCTCTGTGTTTTTTCCCGCGTCACATTGGGCTGGTAAATGTGCGTTTTGTTTGAATCGTCGCGGATTACAATTCCCTTTTCAAACATGATCTGCATCAGCTTCAGCGTGGTTGTATATCCTGAATCCTTTGTCCTTGATAATTCCTCATGAACTTCCCTAACGGTGGCCTTTCCCTTCTGCCACAATACCTGCAGGATTTCCAACTCACTTTCTGTTGGCTTGATAGGTTTCTGACTCATATCTACGATTTAGTTCGTACCTAAATTACGAGTTCGTTCGTAAACAGAAAAGAATTTCATGAAATTTTTAAAAAAATTAACCAAAAAAAGACCCTCCTGCACCATCGGAGGGACAGGAGGGTCAAATGCGTTGCAAATATTTTTTTACTGCTGTTGCACCTTGAGCTCCAGCTTCTCTGCGCCTTTCAGGAGTGGTTTGTATTTTTCAAGAAGCGCGAGCGGCTGATCTTTTCCATTGATCCTGAAAATATCTTTGTTGACTTCAACGCTGAAATTTTTTCCGTCTATCAAACCATCTTTTATAAGGGCCTGAACGAAGGCGTCATTCCCTTCGCCGGGTGCGATGGTGAGGGTAGTGGTAGAAGGACCTTCTTTTTCGATCTTGAGTTCAACCTTTGTCGTTTCAGCTTGATCATGCGTATGGTGAACACTCGCAAGCGTTGGTGCAATAACGAGTGAAACGATGCTCATCAATTTGATGAGTATGTTCATGGAGGGTCCGGACGTGTCTTTGAAAGGATCTCCAACGGTATCGCCGGTTACAGAAGCTTTGTGCGGCTCTGATTTCTTGTAAAACATTTCGCCATTAATCTCTACGCCCTTTTCAAATGATTTCTTGGCATTGTCCCAGGCGCCACCGGCGTTGTTCTGGAACATTCCCATCAATACACCACTTACGGTTGCACCTGCAAGAAATCCGCCCAACGCTTCCGGGCCCAGCAGGAACCCCATCAAGAGAGGGGACAAAATTGCAATTGCGCCAGGCAACATCATTTTCTTAATGGATGCCTGTGTTGAAATCGCAACGCATTTGTCGTATTCCGGTTTTCCGGTCCCTTCCATGATTCCGGGAATGGTGCGGAATTGTCGTCTTACTTCTTCAACCATGGCCATGGCTGCTTCTCCAACCGCCCTGATTGCCAGAGATGAAAAGATGAAAGGAATCATGCCACCCACGAAGAGTGCCGCGAGAACCTTGGCTTTATATATGTCGATGCCCTGTATACCAGCAACGCCAACAAATGCAGCAAAAAGCGCGAGTGCAGTAAGTGCGGCCGATGCAATTGCAAATCCTTTTCCTGTTGCTGCTGTGGTATTCCCCACTGCATCCAGCACGTCGGTTTTTTCGCGTACTTCTTTCGGCAGTTCACTCATTTCAGCGATGCCACCTGCATTGTCTGCGATAGGTCCGAAGGCATCAATCGCCAATTGCATGGCTGTAGTTGCCATCATGCCTGCTGCTGCAATTGCAACACCATACAATCCTGCGCACGCAAATGAACCCCAGATACCCGCAGCGAGTACGAGGATGGGAAGAAAGGTAGATTCCATTCCCACTGCAAGGCCACCAATCACATTCGTTGCATGGCCGGTTGATGATTGACGAATGATACTGAGCACGGGTCGTTTACCCATGGCCGTATAGTATTCAGTAATCATGCTCATGAGTGTGCCTACAACCAGGCCAACGCCAATCGCGCCCAGCACACCCCATTTTGTAAACTCATGCCCGCGCAAACTCATGGTTTCCGGAAGCACATAATAAACTAGACCAATACACGCCATTGCAGTCAATATGATAGAGCCCCAGTTGCCCATGTTGAGGGCCTTCTGGACGTTCGCGGTGTTGACTGCTGCGGTATCACTAATTTTTACAAAGAGCGTACCGATGATGGAGAAAATAATTCCTATACCTGCGATGAGCATCGGAAGAAGAATAGGAGAGATGCCACCGAAATGATCACCGCCAATAATTTTTGTTTCCTGTCCCAACACGATGGTTGCAAGAACTGTTGCAACATAAGAACCAAAAAGGTCTGCGCCCATTCCGGCTACGTCACCAACATTGTCTCCAACGTTGTCTGCAATGGTAGCCGGGTTACGCGGATCGTCTTCGGGAATTCCTGCTTCTACTTTACCAACCAGGTCGGCACCTACGTCTGCGGCTTTGGTGTATATGCCGCCACCCACTCTTGCAAATAAGGCGATAGATTCTGCGCCCAATGAAAAACCAGTGAGCACTTCAACAGTCTTTAGCATTTCTGTTGAGTCGAGCGCTGTTGCTCCAAAAACAGATTTCAACAAAATAAACAATCCACCGAGTCCGAGTACAGCGAGGCCTGCAACACCCAGGCCCATCACCGAACCTCCGGTGAAGGATACCTTCAGTGCTTTGCTAAGGCTGGTTCTTGCGGCTTGGGCAGTGCGCACGTTCGCCTTGGTTGCCACACGCATTCCGATATAACCCGCAGTGGCACTGAATACCGCGCCGAGTACAAACGCAAGCGCGATAATGGGACTTGAATTGGGATTTGATTTCGCCATCACTGCGAGCAGGATAGCAACGATGACCACGAAGTAGCCAAGAATTTTCCACTCGGCTTTGAGGAATGCCATGGCACCCTCGGCAATATAATTACTGATCTCCTTCATCCGGTCTGTTCCGGGATCTTGTTTGGAGACCCAGTTAAATTTCCAAAAAGTATAAAGAAGGCCTACGACGCCCATCATGGGCACGAGATAGAGCAATTTATCCATAAGCGAAACTCAAAATTTAAGGTCGGCAAAGATAGGGTATTCGGTCTAAAAATGCCTTGATCCATTATTTTTTAGGTCCCTTCCTGAAGGCCCGCCGGTCAGGGTTTTCACCGAGAAAAGAGAAAAAAAAACCCCGACATAGGTGTCGGGGTCCCTGTTATGGTTGGTTTATCAATATTTCATCAATTTCTGCTGAATGCTGGTTTGCTGACCGCGGATATCTACCGTGTAGACGCCGGTGGGCAGGTTGCCGAGATCGTTAAGCAGGAATTGGTTTTCGCCATTGTTACCCGTGAACTTGTAGCTGCGCGCAAGTTTACCGGATGCATCGATCACGCGCACCTGCAGATCTTCTTTTTGTGCAAGCATGATGGAGATCGTTGCCATATTGTGAACGGGGTTCGGGATGATTTGAGCCTTCACAAACGCGCCGTTGTTCCTGATGACAACAACGCCACTGTAAACAAACTTGCCATCTTTATCAACCTGTTTCAAACGATAGTAGTTGAGGCCCTTCACAGGAGCGCCATCGGTGAATCCGTAGTTGGAGGTCATCGTTGAATTTCCCTTGGCCGCTACCTGTCCGATTGAACCGTAGTGGGCGCCATCAACACTTCTTTCAACTTCGAAGTGGTGACTGTTATTTTCAGAAGCGGTTACCCATTTCAGTTGTGTTTTGCCCTCAACCAGTTTTCCTGTGAAATCGGTCAAAGAAACCGGCAACACACTCAGCAGCCTGAAACTACCTTCAGAAGTGTTGGCTGGGCCGGACAGGGCGTCAAATACGATCGCGCCAATATCATGCGTCGTGGTACCGTCAAATCCCGGGATCAGGCTTGCAATTGGAATGGTAAAGGAAAACCTGTTCTCAGTGCAGGATACACCAATTCCATCATCCGGATATGCGGAAGTGGTGGCATCACCATCTGCTACGCCGGCCTGGCTTCCATCATCACCTTCTACCAGCGTAATCAGGTGTGATGTCAATTCACCAAAGGGCATTGAAAGCGGAACGATGTAAAAAGGCTGGGAGAATGACGTCATGCCCGTTGTAATATAAAATTCTATGGTAGAGCCGGGCGCAGCCCATCCTTTTATAATAAGTGTATTGGCATCAGAAACTGCACTTTCAATTACCGGCCTGTTCAGTTGGTTATTACCACCTCCATCAGCATCTCCGCAATCATTGGGTTGAGGTGCGGTATTAAATGTGTTGGCAATGCTGAGACCCGGTACCGGACCGGGAGCGCGGCGGTTATTGGTAAACGAGTTGTGGGAGATCCTGTTCAAATTGGCTGTGCCTGTTGCGCCACCGCCAAGACCCGTTGCAACGCCTCCAACTGCGTTATTCTTGATTACGTTTCCTTCCACTGCTGCAAGAGAAGGGTCAACATCATCGGCACCTATGAAATTACTTGAAGCGTTCAGTGCCTGGTCTGCACGAATCGCAACGCCATATAGAGTGTTTCCGAAATCTGCGGTACCTGCCGCATCCGTACCAATGAAATTACCCCAAACCCGGTTGTCTGTGGCATCATTTGCATTAGGAGGAAAAGGAACGCCCTGGTCAATGGCCTCAATAAATACGCCAATGAAATTAAATCCAACCGTATTGGCCTCAAGTGCATCATCAATGCCGTTGGCATTTGTACCAATAATATTTGAGCTGGAACCCCAGATCATAATGCCGGGACCTAAGAGCGGAAATCCTCCACCGTTATTTCCTGCATTCGTATTGCCAGGTGTTACGCCTACAAAATTTCCTGATATGATATTGTTGTTAGAATTTCCAAAAAGTATAATACCAGCGCGGTTGTTCCCAATAAAGTTAACCTGGCTGGATTGGGTGGACGTGGCGTCGTCAACGCCAATGACATTCTGGAAGGAGCCATCCATCAGGCCGATCCCGGCAAGACCGTTACCAATTGCCGTTGTTCCATTCGCACCAATACCAATATAGTTGCCTGAAATTCGTGCTGCTGTTGTGCTCGAGAGGAGTATGCCACTGAAGAAAACCGTGGGTCCGGCGCTACCATTGGCCACGATCACGTTGCCTTCGTCGGCGTCGCTGCCGTCGAATGGACCAAACGGAGGCTGTTGGTCGCCTTCAGAACCGATCACCACGCTGGAGCTAACATTTGATACATCTCCAATCTGTACACCGTTCTGGGCGTTACCCAATCCAGTGGCAGTGCCTGTGGCATTGGTTCCAATATAGCATCCCCAAACTTTCAGGGTGCTGAACCCGGCCCCCAGGGAAATTCCATTTCCGCCTGCGCGAAAGATGGCCATCCCACTGATGGTGACACCATCTGCCTGAACATTAAGACCGTTGCCGACGGTATTGTTACAATTGAGTTCGACAACAATGGTCCTGCTTGCTCCAATTGGACCAATCACCGAACCGGGTTGGGAGTAACCCTGTATGGTGGTTGATTCAGTAATGGCCGGAAGGGGAGTTGCCAGGGTAATGGTGGCAGACCCTGTAATGTTAAATGTGATAAAGGTGCCAGGATTAGCATTGGCGAAAAGGATAGCATCTCTTAATGAACCGGGTCCGGCGTCTGCATTTGTTGTTACCACCTGAGAATAGGCGCCGGTAGTGAAAATCATTAAGCAAGCCACGGTAAGCATACGGATGCCGTTGCAGTAGAAAATCTTCATGGTTGAGATTTTAGAATTAAATAATGCGCGGTTTTATGGAGTCTGGAATGTGGGGTCTTTCAGAGAGATGGGAGAAAGAAACCTCGAAGTAAATAAGCAGTTACGTTACGTGGCTTCGCGGTGAAATTAGTAAAATCTTTTTATTAATTCCAAATAAAGAATAAAAAATATTACACTGTGTTACATCATATTATGGAAGATTATTTAATAAAAACTTCATAACAGTGAGGATTAACTGATGTTCCACGATTTTTCAACAAAATAATTGTGTATTAATGATTAACCAATAGTAATGGGAAAAAAATTTTAGAAAGGGAAAAATTACCGGAAAATGGGTGTTTCGGGCAATGAAAGGAAGGCCATTGGCAGGTGGTTGATGATGTCGGAGGCCTGCATCGCCTCAACTCCAATTTCATCTTTTGCCAGGTCACCCGCCAGGCCATGAAGGTAAACACCCAGGACTGCAGCTTCGCGGGTGGAATAGCCGCGGGCCACCAGGCCCGTGAGCAGACCGGTGAGTACATCGCCGCTACCGGCCTTGGCCATGCCGGCATTTCCTGTGGAATTGAATATGCCCTTTCCGTCGGGAAAAGCAATGAAGGTAAAATGGCCTTTTAAAACAATAATCACATCAAGCGCGGCAGCTTTTTGAAGTGCCTGTTCCATCCTCGCAAAGTCGCCCGTGCTGGCTCCAAAGAGCCTTTCCATTTCTTTAGGATGTGGCGTAAGAATGGATTGAGGTGGAATTTCGTGCACCAGTTCCTGGTGCGAAGCGAGCACATTCAGTGCGTCGGCATCAATCACCAGGCGTTTTCTGTTTGCAAATAAACCGCGAAGCAGTTCACGATGCTGTGGAAATTGTCCAATTCCCGGGCCAACGCCAATGCCCTGGTAGTCCGATTTTGGTTTGAAACCCGAAATCTTCAGTTCGTCTTCATCAATCTGCAGGATCGCTTCGGGGACTGCGATTTGCATCATCGTATTCGCCGATTTGGGAATATGGCAGGTGAGCTTTCCGGCGCCGCTTCTGAGGCATGCACGGGCGGCCAGGATGGCTGCACCCATCATGCCATAGGAGCCTGCTAACAGTGCCGCATGACCGTAAGTGCCCTTGTGGGCAAAGGGATGTCGCGGCCGGATGATCTTCGAGATATCCTGGGCATCTGTGAATTCAAGCCGAGTGGGGGTGGACGCGTAAAATCCAGGATGTAAGCCAATGTCAAGCGTGAACCAACGCCCAACGGCATCCGACTGATCGGCCATGAAAAACGCGGGCTTGGGAACCTGAAAACTCAAAGTGACATCCGCACGAACCGTGAGATTATCTTTTGAGGACTGATCGGCAAACATGCCACTGGGAATGTCGATGGCAATTATTTTTTGACCCTGTTGGTTTACATGTGAAATGAGTTCGGCGGCCAATCCCGATACGGGCCGGTTCAATCCGGTTCCAAATAAAGCGTCAATGATGACATCGCCTTTTTTTGAATTCGGAAACGCCGCTGAATTTAGGATATGCGTGACCGGTAGTTTTGCGATTTGCGCTCTTTCTACATTCGCATTGAAGTCGGAGGACCCCTTTGTATCAAGGGTATAAAGATGTACATCCTTTTTTTTTGCAGCAAGCATCCTGCCGATGGCGAGTCCGTCACCACCATTGTTTCCCGTGCCACAAAAAATAAGGAACCGGTCTGGTTCCGTCAAATTTTCTTCGATCCAATTCACACAGGCAGTCGCAGCTCTTTCCATCAGGTTGAGAGAACTGATGGGTTCATGTTGAATGGTGTATTGATCCCACTCCCTGATTTGGTTGGAGTCAAAAATTTTCACAGCCAAAGATAAAGTTAGGGCTAAAGGTAAAAGGTAAAAGGTGAAAGGAGAAAGGGGAAAGGGGAAAGGAAACCCGACCCTTCGCATAATCCGAAATCCACAATCAGCAATCTACAATCCAGTCTATTCTTCCGTATCTTCTTCACTATCGTAATGGCCAAAGAGAGGGAAGATTTTTTTGGCCTTGTAGATATTCCTGTTGAATTTGTTTCCGAGGATAATAACAGTGGCGGAATCGCCGATCATTCTTGCGAATACCGTATTGTTTCCATGCCACCAGCCATTGTGATAGATCAATTTTTTGCCATTCGGATAGGTGTACATACGCCATCCCAAACCATAATTCTTTCTTCCCGGCTTTTCAAAACTGTAACCGGAGTAAGCAGAATCAAGCGTGGCGGGTTTGAACAGGGGCGTGTAGCTCAATGCATCATTCCACTTCATCAGGTCGCGCGCCGTGCAGTACACATTCTTGTCGCCATACACTTCGTCCAGGAAGGTCACCGGTTCTCTTTGTCCCCGCCAGTTAAAGGAAGGAAGCGCCTTGAGTGAATCGGCGTGCGTGTAAACGTAGGTCTCGTTCATCTGCAGCGGCTGGAAAAATGTTGTCTTCAGGAATTCGCCCAGCCATTTGCCACTCACTTTCTCAACCACCAGGGCGAGCAATGCATAATTCGTATTACAATAGGAAAAGCCACGATTTGGCGCACCTACCTGCAATTTCTGTTTATTGTCAATCAGGAATTGCAGTACATCCTGGTTGGTTGCCATCCTGTTTCGATCCCATCCGGTATTCTCCATCACGTGTACGTAGTTTGGCAATCCGCTTCTATGTGAAAGCAGAGATTTGATGGTAACTCCGGGGTAATTGAAACCGGTGAGGTATTTTGAGACCTCATCATTGATGTTGAGCTGGCCATTCTCCCAAAGTTTCAGGATGGCCATTGCCGTAAAGGTCTTGGAAACAGAAGCCAGGTGAAAAGCGCTGTGTTCGTTAATCGAATCCTTATGCGCCTGATCCTCAAATCCGGAGTACTTCTCGAAGATGATCTGGCCGTTCTTCGCGACCAGCATGCTGCCACTGAAGCCGGTTGCATCCAGGCTGCTTTCGTAGAAATCATTGATCTCACGAAAATATTTTCTGAAAGCATTCTTATCTATGGCGACGGGAGTAGGCGGGTAGTAGTGCGCAGAATCTTCTTTTGGAGCATCGGCCTTCTTTGGGTTCGTGCCAAAGCAGCCGAGAGAAACAAAGGTTAACAATATGAGTCTGAACGCGTTTTTCATGGAGGATCCGTTTTACAAAAACGTAAAACAAAATTACTTATTATTTTTGCAGCCACAAATGGAAAAAAATATGCCAGAAAAAGCGGAGACCAGCTATCCTAAGGAAAAGATTAACATTTTGCTCTTAGAAAATATCAGCGAAGCTGCGGTTCAAAATTTCAAGCGGGCCGGATATACGGGTGTGAAGAAACTCACGGGCGCCGTATCTGAGCAACAACTCATAGAAGCCGTATCCAACGTGCATTTGCTGGGAATTCGTTCCAAGACCCAGGTCACCCGGAAAATACTCGAGGCTGCCCCAAAACTGCAGGCTATCGGCTGTTTTTGCATCGGTGTGAACCAGGTTGATCTGGCCAGCGCAACCAAACACGGTGTCACCGTGTTCAATGCCCCATATAGCAACACACGGTCAGTAGCCGAATTGGTGATCGGTGCATCGGTGATGCTCATTCGCAGGATACCCGACAAAAACAAGGCTGCCCATGAAGGTGCATGGATGAAAGAGGCGAAAGGAAGCTATGAATTGCGCGGGAAGACCCTTGGCATTATTGGATATGGAAATATTGGCTCACAGGTAAGCGTACTCGCTGAGGCCTTTGGGATGAAGGTTATATTCTATGACTTGCAAACCCGGCTTCCCCTGGGCAATGCACACCAGGGAGAAAGCCTCAAGGAGGTCCTGAACCAGTCAGATATCGTCACCCTGCACGTACCCGAAACGGCCCAGACCAAGAACATGATCAATAAGACCACGCTCAGACATTTCAAGCCTGGCGCCATTTTGATTAATTATGCCAGGGGTGAGGTAGTGGATCTTGATGCGTTGAGTGTGGCCATCAAAGAGGGTCATCTTTCCGGCGCCGCGATCGACGTTTACCCGGTGGAGCCCGAAAAGAATGGGGATCGTTTTCTCTCACCACTTCAGAATTTGCCTAACACACTCCTTACGCCCCATATTGGCGGATCTACGGAAGAGGCGCAATTGAATATCGGCGATGATGTGAGCAGCAAATTGCTGGGTTACCTTGAAAACGGCGTCACTATCGGTTCACATACCGTTCCGGAGCTGGCGCTGCCCCTGCAGGAAGGCGCGCACCGGATCCTGCATATTCATAATAATGTGCCGGGTGTGCTTTCTGCCATCAACACGGAACTTTCCAACCACCATATTAATATATTGGCGCAATACCTCAAGACCAATGACCGCATCGGGTATGTTGTGCTTGATGTTGACAAAGCCCTTTCAAAAAATGCGCTTCATTTGTTGAAAGAAGTGAAGGAGACGATTAAGGTGAGGTTGCTGTATTGAATGTTCGTTGACCGTGGTTCTTTGGCTTTTATTCGGCCAACGAACAACGGTCAACGGTCAACGATTCAAGAATACTGATGAATAATCAAAGACAACTCCTCCCAATAGTTATTTCCGATCGGGATATACCTGTTCTTGATGATGAGCTCTCTTCGGGTAACGACTTCGATCTTGTCGATGGCTACGGCGAAAGAGCGATGAATCCTTACAAATTGAGAGGCCGGTAATTTTTCGCAGACCGATTTCAGATTCTGAAGCGTTATAACTGGCGTATCAGAGTTTTCCAGGAAAATCTGTGTATAATCTTTCATCCCTTCACAAAAGAGAATATCGCTGAATTTTATTTTGACGATTTTATAATCAGACTTCACAAAAATGAATTGCCTGCGTTGCGAAGAGTGGTGGAGTTGACCTCTAAGTTTTCCCGCAAGATCAAAAAGACCATAGAGTTTTTCAAACGAGACCGGCAACGCAAGAAAGCTGAATACGGGAAGATCGGCGAATTTGGCCTGTTTGGCTTCAGAAATATTTACGCCCAGCACCAACGGCGCATTTTCCATCTCAGATAACCGCCCGATGATGGATTCGCAAAGACATTTATCGTCTACAAACAGGAGGTCCGCGTGCTGAAGGCTGTTTTCATCCAGGATGGTTTCACAGGAGGAAGCTTCCATAACCAGGTGGGCTGAGGGTAGCTGGCTGATGTGTTTCTTCAGGAGTACAGAAAGATTTTGGTCTTGTATAACGAGTGCAGCATTCATAAGTATCCGAGTATTATTCGCTAGACACAAAAGTCAGGACTTTGTTTGTTAACGCCTTGCAAAGGGGAGTTGCGCAAATACCAAGGGAGGCCCGAAAGCCTCCCTGGTTTCCCCATTAATCTAAAAGTTAGCATTACACTAACATCGTTTGCCCTGAGCGCAATATTTTTTAGAAATACTTTTTACCCTTGGTATTCCAGAAATCACGATATGAGATGGTGATGGAAAAACTGGTCGCTGTTTCTTTGATCAATCCGTTTGTGGTGGTACCGCGTTGACCGACATCCAATGCAAATGCGACGCCCATAGCATTCCGTTTTGAATTAAAACCAAGGCCCATCGTGAATCCTTTTTCATCAATCTGCTGATTATACAATTGCAAGTATGAATTGGAATAATACAAACCCGCCTGGTAATACATACTCTCCACCAAAACATTTCCCCAGGCCAGTCTCTTCTGTGAAAGTTCGAATCCGGCAGAGTAACGATTGCTGTTCACCAGGGCGTATTGCGTGCCCTTTTCCTGCAGGTCCGACCATTTTTGAAACCGGTAGTCGGCCGTGAATGTATACTTCTTGTCTTTTGTCAAAGCGATGCCTCCTCCATAACAATCCGGCAATTTGAAATAGTTGTTATCCGTGATGGCATAACTTAGGGTGTCCGTTGCCGTTGTACTTACTTTGGAACTGTATTCCGCTTTCAGTGTGGCCTTCCGGGAATAAGTTCCACCCAGCGCCAGGTCCCAGTGTTTTCCCAGTGCAGTGAAATATTGCGCACCCCCACTGAAATAGGGGCTGTGCAGGTAAATATTATTGGTTGTAATCAGAGATGCCGCCAGGGTTTGACTAAGTACGGATTCTGTCTGGCTCATGGAACCGAATAAATAGGCAAGGCTCACACCTGCCGAGAAGTGTTTTCCAATCCTGAAGCCGTTGGCCCAGTACACCTGGTTCACGCCCCCTGTGCCTTCATACTGAGCATCGGTGCTTTCCGTGGTTCCCTGGATGAATTTTTTGGCGCTGAATAAATAGTTTGACACACTAAAAGGCATAAAGCCAATGCCGGTGCCCCACCATTTGTTGGCCTTGATGGCCAATGACAGACGTTTGACGCTGAAATCACGGGACGTGGAATTGCCTGGAACAATATCTGCACCCTGGTAATTGATATATCTTCCTCTCAAAGCAAGTTCGAAAGAAAAGAACTGATCGTCCATTGCCGAGAGGGAGGCCGGATTGTTAAGAATGCTGTACCTGGTATTGCGCAACGCAATCCCTGTATTCGCCATACCGGAAGTGCGATTGAAATAGCTGCTTTCGATGTCTCCTATACCTAGTATTGAATAAGGGGAAGTATTGTTTTGCGCATGGGCAACGCCGTTAAAGAGGGACAATCCCACCGCCAGGGACAAAACCATTCGATTTCGCTTACTCACGCACATCAGGGATTGGGTTGTTTGATTGAGAGGTAGTATAATTTCAGGTAAGATTTTCCCTGGACCGGTGCCCCATCGCGTATCAATGCACGATCAAAGGCCTTCGTTCCGGTGGGAACGTTAAGCAACAATCCATTCTTGTTATCAGTCGCAATGCTGAGTTGACCGGTGAGATAACCCGTGACGTCAAAGGTGTAGGCCGTGGCTTCCCTTTGCAGGTAATCGGTCACCAGGCTTCCGGTCTCGCTCGATATGGCAGTGCCCTGCGTATTGGTTTGATCTGTGGCGTAAAGATTCACCTGGGGAGGAAGTTGAAATGAGGGCGTATAAGATTCCTGGAATGGTTTGATGACGAGTTGAGCCTTCATCAGTTTCTTGTAGTCGGTTCTTAATAACAAGTCGCGAATAGTGGGGAATCGAACCTTTGCAAAGAGCCCGGTTGCCGGTTGCAGGTAGGCGCCGCCTTCTGTAGCGCTGGACGGCAATTCGGGTTTTATCGCATTCAGCGCTTCAATGGGTGTTCCACTTCTGTCAACTCTAATTTGGTTGAACTGAAATTGAGTTTGTGTAATGTTGAAATCAATGCGCTGGACTGTATTGAAAAGATTGTTTTCGTGATAGAAAAGCGAAATTTTTGCATTCGCCGAGAATCCATAAATGGCACTCGTCTCAGATGCATCTGGCGCAAGCACCAATCCTTTGAAATAATTGATAAAGTCATCTTCATTCTTCATTTCATCTGCCTTATCGCGAAATTTTGTGAACAGATCCATTCCCAATGCGTCCGACAACCTGATTTCAACGCTGTCCCCAAGATGAGGTCTGATTCTTGCAAAGCGGCTGCCCAGCGGCGTTGGATTCATTTCTATATTCCTGTTATCATAGATCGCCGTATTTCCTTCGAGATCAAATAATTTCTGCGTGAGTTGAAATACATTATATCGAATCGCAACGGTACTATCTCCATAGAAACTTTTATCTGATTTTAAAACGAGGGTGAGCGAGTCGAATGTGGCCGTATTTGCGATATCGATCAATGGTGGTGGAGCAAGGTGAAAAGCAGTTAAGGCTGAAATTTTCCCGAAGAGGGGATCCGTGTAACGCCCCACCAGCAACGATCCTGTACCCGAAGTGGGGAAGGAGTCCCGGTAGATTGTGCTCCATGAAGTGCTGAACGTGTCAACGTAAACGATGTTTGTGTAGCTATTATCCAGGAACTGTCCGCCGAAATCGATTTGTGTTTTTGTACACGACAGGAATCCAAGTACGGCGACAGAAATGAAGAATGCAAATTTTCCGATCCTGATGTTATACATGGGGTTCATGGTGATGCCGGTGGCATGCTGGGAGCAATATTAGGACAGACGATTGTTAGCGAATTGTTAGTATAGATTAAATGTGGCAGGCAGAATACCAGGATAGGAATTTTATATATTAAAGTGAAAGGTAAAAGGTAAAAGGTGAAACATCTTGTAGCCTTTCACCTTTTACCTTTTCACTTTTGCCTCAGTCCTTAAAATTGTTTGTTTCGTAGATAAATTCCATCTATCAATACATTTTAACGAATTCCTATAGGCCGTCCCTGATAATTTAGCTTTTCCTCCGGGAAATGATCAACTTCAATAAGCATGCTTTCACCCTATTTTCAAAACATTCGAATGAACAAATCCATTTATGCGCGCCGGACATTAAGCCGGCTATCTGTGGCCCTTTTTCTGCTATCTGCTGCCTGCTCAAAATCAACCACTTCTTCAACTGATGGAGAAGGCAATTGGGTGACACGTTCCGAACTGGAGGGCGTTGGCCGGAGTGAGGCGGTGAGTTTTGTAATTAATGATAAAGCTTATTTGGGAACGGGTTATGATGGCACCAACCGTCTCAATGATTTTTGGGAGTACGATCCCGACCAGAATTTCTGGACACAAAAAGCTGAATTGCCTGGCACGCCGCGCAACTCTGCAATAGCTTTTGAAGCGGGTGGCAAAGGTTACGTGGGAACGGGTTATGATGGAACCAACAAGCTGAAAGATTTTTGGGAATACGATCCTGAAAACAACACCTGGAAACAGAAGGCCGATTTTGGCGGATCTGCCAGGTACGATGCGGTTGCCTTTGGCATCAACGACAAAGGCTATGTGACTACAGGATTCGATGGGAACTACCTAAAGGACTTCTGGCTCTACGATCCCGGATCAGATACCTGGACCCAAAAGATCAGCATGGGTGGTTCGAAACGTTCGGGGGCCGTGGCTTTTGTTCATGACAACAAAGCGTATATCGTAACAGGCACCAACAATGGTCAAACCGTCAATGATTTTTGGATGTATGATCCAGGTGGCGACAACTGGACCGAACTGAGGAAGATTTCTAATGTGAGCACCGATAATTACGACGATGCCTATACGATTGTACGCGGCAACGGAGTGGCCTTCGTGATGAACGATAAAGCCTATGTGGCATGCGGAGAAAATGGAGCCATCTACCGGGATTGCTGGGAATATGATTTTTTGACCGACCTCTGGATAAAGAAAACAGCATTTGAAGGAACTGAACGGACAGGCGCCGTTGGTTTCGCCGCAAAAAACAGGGGATTTGTAACCACGGGAAGGAACAGCAGCCTGAGCTTCGACGACCTGCGTGAATTCCTGCCCTTCGATACATATAACGTCAATGACTAAACGATATTTATTCGCTGGCGGGGTAATGGCTGCGCTGATCTTTTTTTTCGCGTGTCAAAACCGCCAGGCGAATCCTCCCACAACGAAAGCAGAGGAAAAAATACCCCTTCAGTTTGCGACCTATCGCACGCCACAGGGGTGGGGATATGATATCCTGGTAGACAGAAAGGTTTTCATCCACCAGGATTTCATTCCTGCCGTACAGGGCAAAATGGGTTTCGATTCTGAAGCCAAGGCCGAGTTGGCGGCGCGCGCTGTTATGGGTAAGTTAAAAAAAGGGCAGAAACCTTTTATTACCGAAAGCGAACTGAAAGCCCTGGGATGCCTTCCCAAAGCTAACTTTCAATAATTACTGAAAATTGTGTAAATTTATGCTGGCAAAATTTACAGCATGAAGATGATCATTGTGGGTGGCGGATTTGCCGGGCTCAAACTGGCACGTTCACTCAACAACCACGAGGAATTCAGTATCACATTCATTGACCGGTTTAACTACCACCAGTTCCAGCCGCTGTTTTACCAGGTTGCAACGGCCGCGCTGGATCCAAGCAATATTTCATTCCCCCTGCGCAAGGCATTCCACAAGAGTAAGAACGTAAGGATTAGGATTGCAGAATTGAAATCCATTTCCGTTCAGGAAAGAAAAATTTCGACAGACATCGGGGAGATGGAATATGATGTGCTAATTCTCGCCAGCGGCGCAGATACCAATTTTTTTGGAAATGAGCATCTCGTGAAACTTGCCTTTCCAATGAAATCCACGGTAGATGCGGTGCAACTCAGGCACCGCCTGATTCAAAATTATGAAGATGCTTTGATTGCGAAATCACCGGAAGAATTAGAGAGCCTCATGAATATTGTGGTGGTAGGCGGCGGTCCTACCGGCGTTGAAGTATCGGGTGCGCTTGCAGAAATGAAAAGATTCGTTTTACCTGCCGACTATCCTGAGCTGGACTTTACAAAAATGAAGATCTACCTGCTCGAAGGCAGCCCGCGCACACTGGGTGTGATGAGCGAAGCATCCTCAAAGCAATCACGTGCCTACCTTGAAAAACTTGGTGTGACGGTTAAAACAGAAACAATTGTAAAGGATTATGACGGTAAGCATGTATTTCTGAATTCAGGTGAAAAGATTTCCGCTGCAACCGTCATTTGGGCGGCTGGAATCAGGGGCAATGTTCCTGCTGGAATTGATCCTTCACTCGTGGTAAAGGGGAATCGGATCAAAGTTGATCGCTACAGCCAGGTGCAAGGCATTCCGGGAGTATATGCGATCGGCGATGTTGCTTATATGGAGACGCCCTTGTATCCGCACGGGCATCCTCAACTTGCAAATGTGGCCATCAGCCAGGGTTCCAACCTCGCTAAAAATTTCATGCGTGAATTGAAGGGTAAGACAAAAGAACCATATGAATACCATGATAAGGGCTCATTGGCAACCGTGGGCCGCCATCTTGCGGTAGCCGATTTAACGGCGCCAAGGATCCACCTGGCAGGCAGCATTGCCTGGTTTGTATGGATGAGTCTTCATCTTTTCCTGATCCTGGGCGTGAAGAACAAGTTGCAGGTTTTTATAAACTGGATTTATAAATACTTCACCTATGACCAGTCGCTCCGACTACTTTTTAAAGTCTTTAACAGACCACGTACCTGATTTAAGTATATTTGTAACTCGGAACGATTGGATATTTAACCGCTTATTGTTAACAGAACAAGCTTAGTTTCCCCTACTACCAAATTATTGAGAAGATTGACCGTAGATGCGCTGAAAGGTTGTCAATGCCATTCAGTCCAGAATACGTAAATCGAAAAAATTTCGTTATAAGTGAAGATGCGACCGCTTTTTGAAGGGCGGTGCTGTCTCTCTGATATACACAGGAAAATAAAGACCTAGAAAAATTCGACCAATGATGAAAGTGTATCAGTCGCCGTTGTCCATATTTGGACTATTCCTGGTGTCGCTGTCAACGGCATTTATCATTCGTGTGTTCGCTGGAGAACCATGGAGGGGACACGAATTCCTCCTTGCAAGTGTTTTGGGACTCGCCATATTTCTATTTGACCAATTTTTCATTTCCCGTTCTGAATCCCTCTCTTTTCGCGAAAAATTGTTGATACAAAGTTTAACCGTCTTCGCCTTCTTCCTCGGATTTTCGTTTTTCTATTTTGTCAAATAATTTAACAGATCGTTTTGCCCTCGACTTAAATGCCGCTGTTTGATGCGGCAATTGTTCTTCGATCATGAGCCGTATTTCAGGAATAATTTCAGGATAAGACCCGGCAAGTTTCGTTACAACCGTAAGTGCAAAAGCCTTGATCGCCACCGGTTGCTGAGGGTCCTCAACGTATCGGAAACAAATATCCATCACCTTTCCATGTTGTGTCGCTGGAATGGGAACATCCTGGAGCAATCTGATCGTGTTCCTGATGACAGCATTATGCAGGTCAGGTGTAGCCAGATTCCGGATAAGTTTTGGGAGGTGTTTTTTTACCAGGGATGAATTTCGCCGGGCGATATAAGAGAGTGGCCATCCGGCGCGCTGTGTTACCCTGTACTCTCCCTCGAGGAAAAGTTTCACCAATTCATCCATCCTGGATTGTGAGCTTCCGACCCATGCAATGATTTTGTCTCGTTGCGTCACGGAATGTGCTCTCAAAATTTCCTCGCGAAGGTTCATCTGCCGGAATTGTAAAATGACTTATTTTCGGACTTCTGAAGCTACTGCATGATTGAAAACATCCTGGATGAGTTCGGATTTGATGCCACCAACACGCAGGTCAGTGCCTTTGGGAGCGGACTGATCAATAATACATGGATGATCCGCAATGGTGATCGCGAATTCATCCTTCAACGCATCAATGATTTTGTATTTACCCGCCCCGGCGATATTGCCTACAATATTAGGTTAATGGCAGATTGGCTGGGAAAAAATCACCCGGAATATTTTTTCGTCATACCGCTTCCCACTACTTCCGGATCTGATCTCGTGAAAAATGACAAGGGATACTTCAGAATATTTCCATTTGTCCCCGGATCACACACCATCGATACTGTGCAGGATCCTGCCCAGGCTTACGAAGCTGCTGTTCAGTTTGGAAGGTTCACGCGAATGCTGGCCGGGATGGATGCACAGCAATTGAGGACAACGATTCCCGATTTTCATAATCTCACGTTACGATACAAGCAATTCCAGAAAGCCATTCGGGAGGGAGATGAAAAGAGAAGGGAACAATCCAAGACAGAAATTGATTTCCTGAGTTCACACGGGGATATCGTCACAAAATTCGAGCAGATCCAGTCTGACCCCGAGTTTTCGATCCGTGTCATTCATCATGATACCAAGATCAGCAATGTCTTGTTCGATTCGAGGAATAAAGGTATTTGTGTAATCGACCTGGACACCACCATGCCCGGCTATTTTATCAGCGACCTGGGCGACATGTTCAGAACCTATCTCTCACCCGTAAGCGAAGAAGAAAAAGACTTCGACAAGATTGTAATTCGGAAGGAATACTATGACGCGATTGTGAAGGGTTACCTTTCTCAGATGGGAGAGATTCTTAGCACGCGGGAAAAAGAAGCCTTGGTATATGCCGGAAAATTCATGATCTACATGCAAGCCCTGCGATTCCTGGCAGACTATCTGAACAATGATATCTACTATGGCAGCAAATACGAGGGCCACAATTTCATTCGTGCGAAAAACCAGATTGTGTTGCTGCAAAGACTGATGGAAATTGAACCCGAATTATTAGTCTTGCCAGTCTGAATATTTACTTTGTTTTCTTCAGGTCCTTGAAGTGCAAAATGGAAGTGTCTGATTCAAACATCGGCACCACGTAACCGCCACTATCAATCCTGGTATTCTTAAAGGCCTTCATCAATTTTGCCCAATCATCCCCTTTCACTTTGGTGTTGTTGCAATAGAGATTGGTCAATTTATGGAGAGAGTCCAATTGCAGGATACCCTGCAAGGTCACCGCGGTACCACCAAGGTTGAGCCATTGCAGGTTGATTAAAGACTTCAGGGAACCCAGTCCGGCATCCGTAATCGCGGTATTTTCAAGACCCAGCCGGGTAAGGTTTTTCAAATGAGCCAGGTAGCGAAGCGCACTATCGCCGATGCCCGTATTTCCTAATTTCAGCCAAACCAGTTGATTAGAGAGGCTATCCAATAGTTTCAATTCAGACGTTCCTACCGATGTCGCATAGGCGAAGTTAGCCACGAGGTAGTTGCTTTCCTTAGCGACGGGCAACACGACAATTCCCTTGCTTTGCAACGCAAACAAAACAGAGGGCATAGCAGCGTCAACGGGCTGATCAGGAACATCGGCTGGCCGTTTGGGTAAGGCTGTCTGTTCCGATTGAAGGGAAACCAGGATCGGCTTGATCTTTTCAGGTTGTTGCACCTCCTTCACCTTCTTGTCGAAACTCGCGCCTTCTTCCAGCCACCAATGCAACAATGCAATTTCCTTTTCTGATAATTGAGGTTTCCCTTTCGGTGGCATATGGTGTTCTTCCAGGGGATCCAGCATCACACGTTTGTAAAATTCACTCTTCATGGGATCTGTAATATTCAGTACCTGTCCGTCTTTACCTCCCTTCAGGATCCAATCCTTTCCGTCCAACCTCAATTTACCTTTTTGTTTTTTCGGCCCGTGACAGCCATAACATCGCGATTGGAAGATCGGCGCAACCACATCCTGGTAGGCCTGCGCCTCTTGCACGTTTGGAATGGGTTTTCGGAAACTGGCCTGCGAGGAATCTGATTCTTCACTATAAAACCCGTGGGTAAGGTACCCCTCACCGTGAGTGAGGGTGCCTCCCAGGTGGCCCGTGATTACAATCGACAACATCAAAACAGAAGTGCTAATTAAGCTCGCACCTGGTTTTTGACCGGTTTGCTTTTCCTTATTGAAATAAAATAATGCGATCAGTGAAATGAAGGCCGTTCCAATACCCATCCATTGATGAAGGCCCAGCGTGGCTTCATCGTACTCACCCGAGGACGACAGCATCCAGCCGCTAATGCAGGATAGAACAGCAGTTGCCGCACCGAGCGCCAACGCCCAAAAAATTGCTTTTTTCTGATCCGCAAATTTTTCATTGCGCGAAAGCCAAAGCAGTACGACAGCGAAAATTAAAATGCCAATCGGCAGGTGAACCAACACCGGATGAAATCTCCCGATAAACTCTGTGATGTTCAGTAAACGCATTTATAGTTAGGAATATCTTTTTCTAAGGAGGTTCATCATATGCACATTAATATCCCATTGGTTCGCGACGGGCTGCCTCGTGTAGGGAAGGGTTGGCATGTAGTCGGGCGGACCAAATTCAGTGAGCATGGTCATGGTTTTTCCATCTGCTTTTTTCTTTGCAATCACCTTGTCCCACCATTCGAAATGACGCGCAACCACTTTATCCCATTCGGGGGCCCTGGGGTCATTGACCTGCGGACCCTCAGGATGCCCAATCCTGGCATGGATATGATCCGTACGCGAAATGGCGAGGCTCACCGTTTCCTCCTGGTCCGTCAACATGGACTCATGTACATTGCACCAATGTGAAATATCGAGCGTCATTCTTAGTTCAGGAATTTTTTCAATATAATTTCTGGCCACCGGTGCAGCAAATAATATTCGGGAACGGTGCGACTCATGGCAAATGATGACGCCGGTTGTTTTCGTCAGCTGGGTTGTGAGATCGATAAATTGCTTATTCTGGTCATAACTAAAGTGGTCCCTGCCTGAATGACAATTAATATATAGCGGTCGCTGAATTTGTTGTGTGGCCGCTGGTTCTACCATGGCTTTAAATTGGTCGAAATGTTTCTGCGCATTCGCGTCTGAACCGCCACAAAGGAAACCTACATCTAAATTGTGTTTGGAAAGGGCAGCGAATAGTTCGTCCTGGGCAGGTTTGGTTGTAGGCCACCAAATCTCGATGCCGTCATAGCCCACTTCTTTTACCTTGCCGCAGAAAGAATCGATGGTTCCCTCATAGCCCCAATTGGTGGCTAAAACTTTTAATTGGTATCCGGCTGACATAAATTTTTCAGGTTGTGTTTGGGCGAAGGGCCCTATGGATGAAAATAACAAGGAAGCGGCAGAACTCGTAGAATACTGAAGAAATCTTCTTCTTGATTTTTGCATAGCTATTTTGTCCGGCTGATCCGGTTCAGCAATATTAGTTGATAATTTCTTCAATGACTTTTCCGCTCACATCTGTCAGCCTGAATGGCCTGCCCTGGTAGGGATAGGTAAATTTTTCGTGGTCAAATCCCAGCTGATGTAGAACGGTTGCCTGTATATCATACGGCGTCACCTTGCCGCTAATGGCACTGTAGCCGATCTCGTCTGTTTCACCGTGTGAGTATCCCTTCCTGATGCCGCCGCCCGCCATCCAAATCGTGTACGCTTCAGTGTGATGATCTCTTCCCTTGAATGGCATTTTCTTGCCATCGCGATTTTCCTGCATGGGCGTCCTGCCGAATTCACCACCCCAGATGATCAGGGTTTCATCCAGCAGACCACGTTGTTTCAAATCCAGCAACAATGCCGTCATGGCCTTATCGACTGTTCTACATTTGTTCACCAGGCCAACCTCAATCGAAAACGCTTCGTCAGTGCCATGACAATCCCAACCCCAATCGAACAACTGCACAAACCTTACACCTTTCTCAACGAGCTTTCTTGCAAGCAACACATTATTTGCGAAAGAAGCCTTTCCGGGATGTGTTCCATACATCTCGTGGATGTAACCAGGTTCTTTCGAGATGTCCATGGCTTCAGGAACCGACATCTGCATGTTGAAGGCCATTTCATATTGCGAAACGCGCGAGAGGATTTCAGGATCATTGAATTCCTCGTAGGTTAATTCATTCACTTTATTGATGGCTTCAATGCTGGCTTTTCGAAGGTCACGGTCCATTCCCTCCGGGTCTTTGATGAACAGTACCGGATCGCCTTCCGAACGACACTGTATGCCCTGGTATACGGATGGCAGGAAGCCACTTCCCCAAACACTTTTGCCGGCATCAGGAAATCTTCCGCCAGAAGTCAACACTACAAATCCGGGAAGATTGTTGTTTTCAGTACCAAGTCCATAGGTCACCCAGGCACCCATACTCGGACGACCCAGTCGGGGTGAGCCTGTATGCATCATCAATTGTGCGGGTGCATGATTGAATTGATCCGTCTGAACTGCTTTCAAAAAACTCACCTCATCAACAACATTTGAAAAATGTGGAAGGTGTTCCGAAACCCACGCGCCCGATTTTCCCCTTTGTTCAAATTTCGCCTGCGGCCCCAACATTTGCGGTACGCCCCGAATAAATGCAAAGCGCTTCCCTTCCAGCAATGACGGCGGACAATCCTGCCCGTCCAGTTTATGCAGCAGCGGCTTATAGTCGAACAATTCGAGTTGTGAAGGTGCGCCTGCCATATGAAGGTAGATCACGGATTTGGCGGTGGCAGGGAATGGGGGGGATTTCGGCGCAAGTGGATGTGCACTGTCGAAAAATGAAGTCAGCCCTGTATTGCTGCCATTGCCACAACCCGCGAGCAAAGAACTGAACGCCATGCCTCCAAGTCCTGTCACACAGTTTTTCAGAAAATGCCGCCTCGCAAGGAAATGCAATGCTTTATCATTTGCTTCTGCAAGGAGTCGTTGGTTATGAATCTCTTTTTGAGTCATATTTAGATTTTGGGATACTGCCTGCCTGCCGGCAGGCAGGGATTTTGAATTTTACCTTTTAACTTTTTAATTCTTCGTTACAAATTCATCCAGGTTTAAGATCGCATTGGCTACCACAACAAGAGCTGCAGTTTCAGGATTGTTGTGTTCGTCATCAATTCCCACCATTTCGCAAGTACTTTCCTTGTCTTTTCTGAATTTGTCCAGGGCCGTATGATACAAATTCTGCAATGCTGCAAGTTTCTCTTTGCTGATCGGTTTGATCATTGCCAATTCATATCCTTTGCAAATCTTCGAGCTCACATCACTGGTATTCTTTTCCATTCTGTAGGCCAGGAAGCGGGACGCTTCCACATACGCAGAATCGTTCAGCGTGGTAAGCGCCTGCAAGGGTGTATTGGTCCTGATTCTCCTTGCTACACAAACTTCACGCGCCGCGCCATCGAAGCTGATCATGGAAGGATAGGGAGCCGTTCGCTTCCAATAAGTGTAGAGTGCGCGCCGATATTGATCTTCCCCCTTACTTTTTTCCCAGGTTCGGTCATCATAAGGGGAAAGCCAGATATTCTGCGGCTGGTACGGCATCACACTTCTTCCATACATTTTTAATCGCAGCAAGCCGGAAACCGATAACGCCTGGTCGCGCAATTGTTCAGCCGATAGTCTTACCCTGGGCGCTCTTGAATAATATTTATTAAACGGATCCTTCTCGAGGGATTCGTGGTTTGCTTTTGAATCCTGTTGATAAGTGGCCGACATCACGATCTCTTTCATCATTTTTTTCATATCCCATTTGTACTCATTCATGAATTGCCCGGCCATCCAGTCCAACAATTCGGGATGCGTGGGCGGAATGCTCTGTGTGCCCATGTCTTCCAATGTTTCAACAATTCCCTGCCCGAAGAATTGTTCCCAAATCCGGTTTACCATCGTGCGGGAGGTGAGCGGATTTTCTTTGCTGGTCATCCATTCTGCAAGTCCCAACCTATTGTGCGGTGCACCATTCGGAAGCGGATTGAGTGAATGTGGCACATCCGCGCTGACTTCTTTACCCTTCACCATCCAATTTCCCCTTTCAAAAACCTGGGTAGGCCGGAACATATCAGCCGGGTTGTCCATCATGATGGGCGTAATCTCAAGGTCCTGGGCCTTCATGACATCCCAGAAATATTTGTAGGCACTGTCATATCCTTTTTGTCCCTTGCCAGGGAATGGCTGTGTAAAATAAAACCAGTCGAACATCACACCATTATCTTCCGGATGTTTTAGAGCGGGATTGGAATAGGTGAAGTAAAGATCATGCACACCTTCAACCGGGGTGAAATCAACTTTTGCAAGACCCCACCCGTCTTTGATGACGCCGATCGGGATGCTTGAAAGCACGGGGCCATCACGCTTGTCCAGGTGAATTACCCATGTCCCCTTCGGTTGTCCGGCACTGTAACGAAAGAGCAGCTCAGTTTTTCCATTCAAATCAACCTTTTTCAATCTCGCCGATCCATGATTACGAAGCCCCAGCCACTTTGTGTCGTAGAGCGCACTGTTGATCATGCTATCAGACCGCAGGGAATTAATGGCGGGTTGCCAGGTCTTGAGAAATGTGATGATTTCTTCTTTTTGATTAGCGTCCGCATGATCACCAAGCCAGGATTTCAAATACTCCAGTTTCGCACTGTCCTTTCCCTTGTATTCATGCAGCAGGGGATAATCTGCATAAGTGTCTTCATCACGCGTGTTGTTGAAAAAAGCCATGAACTTATAATACTCATCGTGTGAAAAAGGGTCGTAAGGATGGCTATGACATTGCACGCAAGCAAACGTGGTTCCTTCCAAAACTTCCCAGGTGGTATTGATCCGGTCGATGATGGCCGCGGTTCTGAATTCTTCGTTGTCCGTTCCGCCCTCGTCGTTGGTCATGGTGTTGCGATGAAATGCCGTTGCAATCAATTGGTCGTCGGTGGGGTGGGGAAGCAGGTCGCCGGCAATTTGTTCGGTAATAAATTGATCGTACGGCATGTTCTGATTGAATGCCTTGATCAGCCAGTCGCGATAGCGCCAGATGCTCCGCTGGTCGTCTCTTTCATAGCCCTTCGTATCCGCATACCTCGACAGGTCCAGCCAAAGCGCCGCCCATCGTTCTCCGTATTGAGGCAAAGCCAAAAGCGAATCCACGAGGATTTCATATGCGCGGTTACTCGTGTCGGTTAGAAAATGTTCGCGAAGCGAATAGGGTGGCGGCATTCCAATGAGATCAAGACTGACGCGACGTAGCAGGGTGGCTTTGTCGGCCATACGGGACGGCTGAAGTTTTTCTTGCCGCAATTTGTCATAGATGAAATAGTCAATATCGTTTTTGACCCAGTCAATTTTTTCTGGACTCACCAATCCAAACAGTTTTGACTTGGGTAGTGGAACCGGCACGGGCTTCAGGGGAACGTAGGCCCAATGATCGCCCCAGGTCGCGCCCTGCTTAATCCAATTGCGAAGGATTTTTATTTCAGTGTCTGAAAGTTTTTCGTGTTTGTAGGGCATCCTTTCTTCAGGATCCTTGAGTGTAAGCCTGCGAATCATTTCACTGTGATCAGGATCTCCGGGAACAATTGCGGGTTTGCCCGACTCTGCGGGAGCGAGGGCTTCTGATCTGAACAGTAAACTAAAACCAGATTTTTTTCGAACGCCGCCGTGACAAGTGATGCATTTCTTGTTGAAAATTGGCTTGACCTCCGTGTTGTAGTCAATTTTAGAAGGAATGATCAGCCTGGTGCCCAACAGAACAACCAGGACCAGTGCAGCAATCGCCCAAACTAACTTTCGTTGAAGGAATGTTTTCATTTGTTGAGACGGTCTGAAAAGCAGCTCGGTAAATTTTCAACTGCTCCGGATGACTTATTGCCGGCTTTGAAAGCTTTATCCTTTCTAAATTTACGCCAATTCTGCCATAGAGCCGCTCCTGAATTAGGGCTTTGCTGCCATCTTTTCCCTCATTTTTTTCTCATTATCGCCATTCCAATAGGCACAGTTCAATTGCAGAAAGACTGAAGTGTAGGGCAGGAGTTCGTCCGTCTTCAGCACAAGTACTTTGAACAACTTTGATGACTGGTCAAGTTTGGTAAAAACCGAATCGTGCAAAATGGTTTGAACCTGCTTTCCGTTTAGTGTTTTAGAAATGGTAGCGCGAAAGGCATCGATACCTTTCGACTGATCCTCTCCAATATATTGAAGTTCCCTGTCCTGGTAAATTTCGGGTTCAACATGGCCTGCCTTTTTGATTTCTTCCATCACATATTCAAGGACCGGTGCAATCTTGCCATGGGTGTCGATATACTCAATGCCCGGAGCCGTTTGCTGTGGGAAAGCCTTATCCGCAACAATGATCCAATTGCGATGGCCGAGTATCCCCAACTTTTGGTTAAACTCCTCTTTCCATTCACCCTTGCTCTCAACTTTGAATGTAACCTGGGGTTTTCCATCAGAATTCTTGCAGGATATCCAGGCAAAGGCAATTGCAATTGTTATTAACCATTTGAAACGGCTCATAAATCGTTTTTTAAGTGTATCGAAAGGCTTTATTTTCTTACCTGTAGCCAGGATTCGATGATGCGGTAATTTTCATCCGTGCGCGTACCTTCCGGAACCTGGAAATTTTCTCCCTTAAACCTGGCCTCGGTCCATTTGAGAACCTGGTTTTGCGGATATTTCTCTGACCAGGATTTCAGAAACTGACTGCCTTCATTTTCCTTGGCCACCTGGCGATAGGCCCATGCTGTAACGAGGTGATTCGACATGGAAAAATTACTAACGGTATTGTCTACCCGCGGAGAAAACTGGATGATCCTTTGCAAATAGGGATCCGCCTTTGCCGGCTGCTTCATCGCCGAATAGGTTTGATAGCTCAACCAGTTTTCCAGCCGTTCGTCAATTTCTTCGGCATAAGGCTTACCACTTCCTAACCGGTCAGGCCATTCTTTGGATTGTTCTATATCATTTAATGCATCCTTGAATTTTCCGGATTTGTAAGCTTCCAGCGCCAACATCAGTTTTGACTCCTTATAAAGTTGTCTTCCATCTGTGGATCCCTCAAATGGAATGACCTTTATCTTCGATAGGATCTGGTCGGCCTCTTTGAATTTGTGATTAAGCAAAAGTGTTTTGGCCTGCAACATGCCCATGACATAATCTTCGGGATGTGATTGGTAGTAAGGGCCGGTGATGGCAAGTGCCTTGTCATATTGCTTTTTCCCGATGTACCATTCTGCCAGTTCTTTATGAAATCTCCAGGGTTCGGGATCTTTTTGCAAAGCCATCTTATAATCATTTTCTGCATCGGCACCTGCTTTGGCATTTATCCTTGCACGCACAATATAGAAAGGTGCCCAGTTGGGATCATTTCCTAGCTCTGTCAACAATTTTGTAGCTTCTTCCATACGGTTACGATAGTGGTAAATCAACGACAAATAATACTTCGGCTTCCAGTCGCGGGATTGATTCATAGCCCATGTCAATGCCTCAGCGGTTTCGGGTCTGAAAGGAAAATTCAAGCCGGGTTTTAAAGTATTGGCTTTTTCTACCGTTTTTGAAAAATCGCCGCTGAGCTTTGACTGAAGCCATGCCTGTTCATAAAGTAACACAGGATCGTCTCCGGCCAACTCAAGCAGGTTGAGGGCCTCAGTATATCTGCCAATCGAAACATAGGCTCCGGCCAGTTCAGCCAGCGTTTGTTGTGGCAATTCATTCCTGATGGCGGAAAGAAATTTTTGTTGATCCAATTCTTTCAACTGAAACAACTCATAGTTGGCGAGATGATTTAGCGGATCGATTTCGAGGATTTTTGAAATTATCTTCCGGGCCGATTCATTTTCACCCAGGAGCCGAAGTGCAATGGCCTGCAGGGAAAGCGCTTCAACATTGACCGCGTCATGCAGCATGGCCGTTTTTGAATAATAAACGGCCTGTTGAAAATGTCCCTTCTTCAGTTCTAATTTACTAAGTTCAATATTTGCGGCGGTATGGAACTCAGGCGCGAGCGAAGCGAGGTCAAACCCGTCGGCGGCATTTGTAAAATCACCCAGGGCTGCGTTCGCAAGTCCATACACATAATTGGCTTCCCCATCATGCGTGTCAATGCTGAGCGCCCGCGTAGCCAGGTTAAGTGCCTCTTTATATTTCAAGTTCCGAAAATCCAGTGCAGCAAGCCGCACCAGGGAAGGAACATAGTTGGGATCAAGTTGGAGGCTCGACTTCAACTTTTCTTCTGCCTGCACATACAGTTTTTGGTCCATGTATTCTTTCGCCATCAGCCATTGACCATAAGCGCTGCTCCAATTGAAATTTACGGGAACAACCACCGGGCGATCCAGTTTCTGCCATTCGGGATTGGAGTTATACTCCAGTTTTTCTTTTCCGATTTCCACCGAATAGTTTGCCGGGCCGCCAACTTTCACAGAGTCTTTAAAGTTTGCAGATGAAGGCAAGTCCAGGGCCTTTCGATATACTACTTCATTTTCATTCCGAACCCATAAACTGTCTTTGATTTGTTGAAGTGCGAATAAATCTATTTTCAGCCAACCCTTTTCGTTGCGCAGATTCAGCACTGCCCAATTATTGGCCTTAACCATGCCCCTCGTGCCTTTTGCGGGGAACCAGTATTCCGTCCACTCGTCTTCTGAATAGGGAGAAAAACCGCGATGTTTAAAAGGCGTGAGGCTACTGTTTTCGGTATTTTGGTTGAATAACCTTCCGCTCTGCACTTCCACATATTGTCCGTCGTTGTCACTCAACAATTTTTCCCAAATCATGCCTTGCTGCGATAATCCCCAGATCCAGATTTTCTTTCCGGCTTTGTCGGCGTGTGTGGAGTACCTGCCCATCCCAAAGTCTTCATCGTGCCAGTATGCCCCGAAGAAATCGGTGTACTTTCCAAACACGTGATAACTCTTGTAACCGCCGAAATTGTTGTTTTCGTAAAATGAAATGTTTTTGCCATTGTCCTTGTTGATGGGCCAGTCATTGAATTCCCCGTCATGCCCGATATATCTTGTTCCCGGGTAAATAAATTCGAGATTCCCCTTCGCCTTGATCCCCGTATTCATCCAGGTATAATAAGGTTGTTCAAGAGGCGTCGGGTTATACCAAAATGAACGGGTTGTGAGATAAACTTTATCCTTCGGCAGGTTGATTTCTACACGCCAATTCGATTGACTAAGCAGATCCAACACGCCAATAAAACAACTGACACTGCCATCGGGATTTTTTCTAACGAGGTAATCCACCGGTGTTGCGCAATTTGGTGTATGACCGATGATGCCGTAGTTGGCTTCAATGCCTCCACTGGTCCAGGGTCCGCGCATCGCCACATCCCTGAATTTTACAACATGATTATAGTAGATAAATGATTTTCCGGTTTTCTTTTCAATGGCCGCCCAGATCTTACCACCCACTTCGGGAAGGATCAATACTTTCAAATAATCATTTTCAAGTTCAACCACTTTCCATTCTTTTTGCACCGGATTGTCGGTAAATCCATCAAACCTGAAATAAGGATAGATCTTCGAAGATGGATCCGGAATAGGATTAGGGTCTGAAAAAGGGTAGGTCGTAAAAACTTTTTTATACTCAGAGAACTTCGCATCACTTTGGCTTTTCGCAAACAAGGCCAAACCGTTCAACAACAAAAACAAAAATGACTTTCTGATCATGTTTCTATTTTATTCCAACCGTGTTTATTAAGGTTCCGATGTGCTGAATGCTAATATTAACCTGGTCTCCTTCCGCAAGCGTGAAGTCGTGGGAAGGAACAAGGCAGGTGCCTGTCATGAGATATACGCCCTGCTCAAAATCCATGGACCTGCAAAGGAAGGAGGCCAGTTCAGCATGTGAACGCTTCATCTTATTGATGGAAACCGCATCCTTGTATATCGATTCGCCGTTGCGAAATATTTCCATCTGAATTTCCGCGGCAGGATCTATGGGTTTTGACGGCACAAAAAGACAGGGACCCAATGCCGCACTGCGCTGGTAGGTCTTTGCCTGCGGTAAATACAAGGGATTTTCACCTTCAATGCTTCTTGAACTCATGTCATTGCCTATCGTGTAGCCTTCTATGTTACCCAGGCTGCTTATAAAAAGCGTCAGCTCCGGTTCAGGAACATTCCACGTAGAATCCTTCCTGATGTTGATAATGGATCGATGGCCGGCCACGCGCTGCGGATTTGACTTAAAGAAGAGTTCAGGCCTTTCGGCATCATACACCTTGTCGTAAAAATTTGCGCCGCCCGTTTCCCTGGATTCGTCCATTCTTGCTTCCTTGCTCCTGTAGTAAGTTACGCCCGCAGCCCACACTTCCTGGCTGCCGATCGGTGGTAGAATTTCTTCTGAGAGGATTTCATTGCCGTCCGGATAGTTCTCCAAATTCAGGAATTCCTGCTCCAGCGTATTGAACAAATTATCCCGGTTAATCAGTTCATCAAAATCACGCCGGGAAATGCGAAACAGGTTTCCGTGCTCGATTAAAATGCCATTTGTTGTCTTGTAAATTTTCATGAGATACGAATGTTTAACCTTTTATTTGATTGCTGTTCCATTTTTCTCCAAGTTTTAAGATTTTATACGGCTGACTTAACTGGTCAGCTATTCTCGCAAAATCTTCAGGGTTGGCCGTATTGAAGGCGAATAAATCATAATGGCAGGGTATCACCATCTTGCTGTTGATGCGAAATCCCAGTTCGGCAGCTGCACGTGTGTCGAGATTGCCTGCAACGCCTCTTGCCGGATCATTTCCATTGATGGGCAGGAGCGCCAGATCCAGGTTAAATGGAGCCAGCAATCGCACCATATCCACAAAATAAAGGGTATCGCCGCTATGGTAGATTTTCCATTTCCCGAATTCAAATACATATCCCATGTATTTTGGGTTTCCATTTTCATCCCTGTCAACTTCGTTGTGTGCAGAGGGAATTCCGTGAATGGTAAACGGGCCTACGATGATTGGTTTTTTGTCGTCCAGACCAATCAGGGCTTTTGGATCGGTTTTCATTCTTTCGGCTACAAATTGCCTGTTGGCTTCCGGAATGATGAATGTAACCTGCGGATTGTTGCGCAGGATCGGAATGATGGTCTCGGCGTCGAGATGATCCGTGTGATTATGACTGGATGTGACAATATCAATAAAATTCAATTTCCCGGGATCGATCACCTTTTCACTAATTCTCTCGTGCGGTTTATTGGTTTGAGCATATTTTGCTGTAAGCGAATCCGACAAATAGGGATCGAATAAAACGTGCTGATCTTTCCACTTCAGGAGAAATCCACTCTGACCGAGCCACCACACACTGAAACTCTCACCCGTGCTGTCTGCCCGGTGAATATCTTCGAGAAGTGTCTCATCTTTTTGCAATGCCGGAATAAGTGATCTGTTCATGGATCAGGATAATTTCTGTCTCATTTTTTTTGCGCCAGCAACCATATTTTTCATCTTTTGGCGCGAAGCCCAACGCGCGGTCTGGCTAAGGCCACAATCTGGTGCAACAGATAATTTGTTGGCGGGGACGTACTTAAGGCAAAGCGCGATTCTTTCAATAATATCATCCACGGTTTCGATATAATAATTTTTTACGTCAACAATGCCAACGGCAACATCCATTTTTTCTGCGAATGCTGCCAGTTTCTCAACTTCTGCAAATTCCCGGTTTGCCATTTCAATATGAATCTCGTCCACCTTCAATTCAAGAAAATCCGGGAGCATGGGCTCTATACGCCTGTATCCTACGGGTCGACCCTTGAAATTTCCAAAACACAAATGCGTGGAAAGCCTGCATTTGCCAGCGATGGTGCCAACCGTTCGATTGAAGATGTCTACAAATCTTTTTGTGTCTTCTTTATATGCATAGCAACTCATGCTGGGTTCATCCACGGTAATTTCTTTGCAACCTGCGGCCACCAGGTCTTCCAGTTCCTTTCTGATGATGGGCAAAAGTGCGTCCGTTATTGCGTAGCGATCTGGGTATTGCTTGTTGGGAAGCAACCGGCCACTCAAGGTATAAGGACCGGGGACGCTGGCTTTGAGTACAGGTCCGCCCGGAGCAAGCCGCACAAGACGTTGGTACTCCCTGATCACACCCAGTCCGTTGGGTGCGGTGATCGCATCTACAATTGAATGTTTGCCGCGCTGATCGTGCGCAGCGGGACCCCATTTTCGCGTTTCACTGTGATTTGCTGCAATGCCATTTAAATGGCCGTAAAAAGAAAGATTGAAATCAAGCCTGGTTTGCTCTCCGTCGGTGATCACGTCCAGTCCGGCAGTCACCTGGTCGTGGATGGCAGCGATCACTGCGTCTTCAATCATTTCATCAATGTCTGCGGGTCCAAACTGGTTGAGATTTTGGGAAGCATATTCAAGCCATCCGGGGAAGGGATAGCTGCCGACGACTGTTGTCTGTATCGGAATCGGAGTCATAAGTTATTTGTATTAAAAACTTAGTACATAGTACTAAGTTCTAAGTTTTTTTCCAACGTTTTCAAAAAGCCTTGCAAGCCGATGCGCGTGTTCATCATAGGCCGATTCAAAAAGTTCAACGGCTCTCGCTGCACCTACAACTGCACCCGCGCTTAAAACCTTTGGTGGCTGTCCGGCTTTGGTGAGAAGACTAGCCAACTCAGCCTTGATGCAATTGACCAGCAACACGCCGCCCAGACTGCTTCCGGGAGCGACAGGCGTGTCCAATCCTTCAATCTTCACCATCGCATCACCAACCGGAGCACCCGTGTCAAGAACGAGATCGGCAAAGTCTCCCAATTTCTTACCATCATTTCTTTTGCTCGTCGATTTCGCCGAATGTTCTTTCGTAATGATGGCGACCACCCTGATTTTATTTTTTTGAAAGGATTCAGCCATTTCCACCGGAACAACATTCGTACCGCTCGAAGAAATGATGAGCGCACAATCTTTTTCGCTGAGATCAAAATTGCGTAGTATCCTTTCGGCTAGTCCGCTCACATTTTCCAAAAACATCGCCTGTCTTTGACCGTTAGCACCCACCACCAGGTTGTGGAACGTGAGCGATAGCTCCACAATCGGGTTGAAGCCCGGAAAAGATCCATAACGGGGCCACATTTCTTCTACCATGATCCTGCTATGCCCTGATCCAAATACATGCACAACCCTTCCGGCGAGTATGGATTGTGCAAACCACGAGGCTGCTTTTTCGATTTCCGCAGCCTGTTTCTCCACTGTCTTTAAAATGGCTCCCGACTTCTGCAGATATTCCTGTATAGGACTCATGGTGTTGTTATAATTGATTCAATCGAGTTTGTTTTGTTTTTGAAGGGCAAATGCCGCTGCACCGATTGCTCCGGCGAACTCACCGAAAGCAGCAGGCACAATGGGGATGCTGGTTCCCGCGGCCTTCCATTCGAATAATTCGACAAATGCGCGCAGGGGCTCAAATAATGATTTACCCGCGAGACTAATTCCGCCGCTCAGGATCACCAGTTCCGGTGATATAATATTAATGTAAGAACAAATAGCAGATGCAAGGTCCTTAACCGCCTTCAACCAAACAAATGTGGCAATGGGTTCTCCTTTTTCATAAGCCCGCACCAGTTCTGCAGTGGTTGAATATTTGTCGAAGGATCTTCTGCCCACCGTCAAATTTCCGATCGCATCTTCAATACTCCCCACCATACCTGTAACGTCCTGCGCCTGCGTGTCTGCATTGACAGTAGAATGGCCCATGTGTCCCGCGCGCTGTATCAGGCCCTGGTGGAGGGTTCCATTGATCACAATGCCGCCTCCTACGCCCGAACCTAAGGTGAGCAGGATCATGTCTTTCTTATTTTTTCCGGCTCCAAATTTTGCCTCTGCGAGGGTGGCCGCATGAGCATCATTCAACACGACCATTGATGTTTTTAGAAAATCAGACCACATAAAATTTTCGAGTCCTTCCAGGCGTCCGGGCATTACAGCGATCCGGTCATTATTCGCGTTTGCGAGTCCGGGCGCCGACAAACCTACGAGACCGGGTGATGCCCCGGATTTTTTAATCAACGCTTGTAAAGTGGCGGCCACCGCGTCTTTCCACGCACCCTCCTGGTCTACCGTATCTGTTTGGATTTGATGTAAAATTTTACCGCCGGCGTCAATGACCACGCCCTTGATGTGCGTTGCACCCATGTCGATTCCTATGGCCAGTTCAGACATCTTCTTAATGATTTATTTGTCCCTCACTCACACTCCATCCGCCGTCTACTGAAACGGCTTGTCCGGTGACGAATGAAGAATGATCAGACATAAAATAGCAGGCGAGGCCATCGAGGTCGCTGGCTTTGCCTATTCTGCCGCCATCCAGAGGCTGTTTGGATTTTATGTAGTTCATGATGTCTTCGTTACCGACGGCACGCTGGGCCATCGGCGTTTCAACCAGTCCGGGCATAATGACGTTAAACCTGATGTTTTGCGGGGCATAATAGGCCGCTACCGCCTTCGTATAACCGAGAACTGCAGATTTACTTGCACTATAAGCATGCGTGGAAAAATACGCTGGGGCAGGAGCATAACTCAGTACGGAACCCATGTTCAGAATGGTACCGCCTTTTCCATCCTGCAGGAACTGTTTGGTCGCGCGCTGATTCGAAAGCATCATTGAACCCAGGTTGAGCTCAAATGTTTTGTTCCAGCCTTCAAGTGTAAGTTCATGCAGGGGTCCATCCCCGAATTTTCTACCACTGCCTCCGGCTACATGGTATAAACCGCTAAAATTTCCAAAGCTTGAAATACAGGTGCTGATTGCAACATCTGCTGTATTTGGATTTGTGGCATCCAATTGCAAGACCACTGCAGTTTTTCCAAGTTCAGTCACTGCCGATGCACAGGAATCTGAGTCTACGCCCACTACGATCACGTTCGCGCCGGATATTACGAATGCCTTTGCAGCCGACAGGCCAAGGCCTGTGGTGCCTCCAATGATGACGATATTTTTATCCTGAAGATATCCGGGTACCATGCGCATCAGGTTGAAGCGTGCAAAATGCCGAGGAGGTTTTCAATGGTTTGTTGCAAGCCGGAGAATTCCTCTTGTTCCAGGCTTTCTTTTGGAAACAGTTGCGATCCCAATCCAACTGCATTCGCGCCGGCGCGCATCCAGCTGCTGATGTTTTCTTCGTCGGGCCTGACACCACCGGTCACAAGCAATTTGATATCGGGAAAGGGTCCCCGAATGGCTTTGATGAATGAAGGCCCGCCCAATTGTTCGGCGGGAAATATTTTTACGAGTTCAATGCCCCAGTTTTCTGCCATTCCAATTTCGCTCGCGGAACCGCATCCGGGGATCCACAGGATTTTATGCCGGCTGCAGTACTCGAACAACTCTTTTGAGATCAGCGGAGAAATCAGGAAGGGTGCGCCGGCTGCGGTGTACGACGAAGCGTCGATGATATTTTTGATGGTTCCTGCACCCAGCATCATTCCGGGCAATTCCTTCAAACAATATTTCTGCAACCCGGTGTAAACATCCAGCGCATGATCGTTCCTGTTAGTATATTCAAAATAGCGCAGGCCGCCATCGTAGCAGGCCCTGATCACTTTCTGGCTGATCTCCAGGCTGGCATGGTTGAACAGCGGCAAAATTTTCTGGTCCAGTATTCCATTCAGGATATTTCTGTTTGCATTCATTTTCGCTAGCTTAAAAAAATGACATCAATCATGAAACAATGCTGACTCCGGGATTGCCGCTTTGGGCAAACCAGACTGGCTCATTTTCAATTCAAGTTCAGATCCGCCACCGCGCTGGAAATATTCCAGCCTGATGGCGTGGTAACCTTTCTTCAATGCGATGGACCCGGTTTTTTCTTCGCCACTGTGTGGGCCGTCGTTGTTGATCAATTCCTGTCCGTCAATCCAAAGTTTCGAACCATCATCTGTTGCGAGATAAAAACTGTACAGTGCATCGTCCGGAATTTTTATGTAGCCATCGAATCGAAGCCCGGTGTATTCCTTCCTGGTGGTGTATTTCAGGTCAACCGATTGAGCAATGCCAGACCTGGCAACCGCTGAGTCTGCAAGCGCGGAAACCGTCGTGAATTTGGCTTCATAAGCACTATATTTTAAACCCGGTTTTGATTTCTTTCCGGATTTTGCCTTGTTCCAGCTATAAGTTTTCAGGTCGGCTACCTGGACTGCACTCGGCAATCTGCCGGAAATAAAAGCTCTTGCCTTCAGCGTTGCAGGATGGTCTACCACAAATGGTTGCGTAAAGAGGGGAGAGGATGTTGTTGGCTCCGATCCGTCCAGCGTATAGTGTATGGCTGCATTTTCCGACCTGTTCTTAAAATCGATCGTAGGATTGATGGTACCCTTTGGATAACCAACATTCACGATCGGATTTCTGGTGAAGGAGCCCGTATTGCTGATGCTGATCACATAAACCGGCTCATCCGGAACCTGGTTGGGGTCGTATTCAGGGAGGGTGATGACGAGATCGGCGCCAATTTGCTGGAAAGCAATTTTGCCTTTATAACCCAAAAGGCTAGCCGAAGCTCCGGAACCCGCTACCAGGTCATGGACCACAAAGGATTTTGAAGAGGGCCATTTGGGCAGCAACAGGTAAAGTGTATTCTTTTTTTCATTGTATGTAAAAAAGCATTCCTTCACCGCATAACCGGGTTCGGGATCCACTGTGAGTTTGAGCGCGATATCACCTCCTGTTTTCCAGTCTTCATTACCAGGCTTGTAATCTCTCTTGCCTTCGCTCCATTGTGATGGGCTGCGCCACCTGCTGCTTCCGTAAATTGATTCGCTGTTGATCTTCATCCATTGCCCGATTTGCATGAGCCTCTCCTGCATAATGGGAGGAATTTTTCCATGTGCGTCGGGACCAATGTCAAGTAGGAAATTTCCGCCCCTGCTGACTTTGTCGACCAGGCTCAGAATCAAAACCTGCGCGCTGTTGTAATCCCAGGCATCTTCCTCACGGTTATAGCCATACGAAAATCCCATTCCCCGGCTTTCTTCCCAATAATGATCTTCGAAGTCAAGGTCGGGTTGATACTCAGGTGTGTAAAAGCCGCCGTGGTGAAAACGGATACCTGAGCCCCAGCGATCATTGACAACCACTTTATCTTTCACCGGACTTTCATTGAACATCCAGCTCAGGAATTCGCGCGATTTCCAAAGTGTGTCCGGACCTTCCCATTCACCGTCTGTCCAAAACACATCCGGCTGATAGGTGGTGATCACGTCTTTCATTTGCGGCCACATGTGTTCGCTAACGTATTTCGGTTTGTCATTCAGGTAAAGCGGATTAAACCATTCATAAAGTGAATAGTACATACCTGCATGAACAGAAGTCTTCCTGATCGCGGTAAACAGATCGCCCAGCAAATCCCGGTGTGGACCTGCTTCCGCAGCATTCCATGGAAAGCCCCAGGTTCGGCTCGCGTCCTTGCTTGGCCAGAGCGCAAATCCATCATGGTGCTTGGATGTTAACACGACATATTTTGCGCCCGATTGCTCGATGAGCTTTGCCCATTCGTCGGGTTCATATCGATCAGCTTTAAATTGGTCGACGAGTTGATAGTAGGTGAGATCGCCAAAATTTTTTTGATGGTAGTCCACCACGGCACCATTGTATGCCTTTGTGTTCAGCCAGTATTGATACCATTCAGAATAATTTCCTTTCGGCGTCCAGGCAGGAACAGCATAAACGCCCCAATGAATGAAAATGCCAAATTTTGCGTCCTGGTACCATTCCGGGATGGGCCGCTTGTCGAGTGATTCCCAGGTTGGTTGATATTGCGCGAAGCAGGGAGAGGAAAGAAAAAATAAAAAGAGAAATTTTTTCAGCATGGCAGTTTATTTTCAATCACCCGGTCGATGAGATCCAATATACGACAAGTTTTGAAGGCCGAATGGCTTTCAGCTAAGCGGCTTGAACTCGTCCAGGTGAGCAAGAATTTGTCTTACCTCTTCTTCATTCAGCACGGGCGCTTTGAGTTCTTCTTTCAGTTCAGGATTCTGGTATTCCATCCGGCTCGGTTGGTCTGTTCTGGCTGAACTGTGAAATTCTCTTGCGCCGGTTTGTTTTGCGATTTCCAGGATATTGTTGGCGCGCACACCTGAACCCGGCATGATGATTATTCTTTCATCGGACTGCTCTACCAATTGCTTCAGCAGAAATGAACCTTCAATTGCAGTGGGTTTTTTCCCGCTGGTTAAAATTCTTTCACAGCCGATCTCAATGATGTCTTCAAGGGATTGAAACGGATCCAACACACGATCAAACGCCCGGTGAAACGTGGCACTCATGGGGTAGGCGAGTTCAACAAGTTTCGCAGTCCTTTTCCTGTCTACCGTTCCATCTTCCTTCAGCATGCCGATCACCACGCCGTCGCAACCGTTTTGTTTGCACCAGAGAATGTCTTTTTGCATGATGACGAATTCTTCATCAGAATACAAAAAGTCCCCGCCGCGTGGACGAATGATGGGAAAAAGTTGAATGCTTGTTTTCTTCCTGGCCAGCTCAATCATGGCATGGCTGGCGGTGGTGCCGCCATCACCTGGATTGTCACAGAGCTCTATCCGATGCGCGCCGGATCGGTCTGCAATCAGCGCACTTTCGATGGTAAAGGCGATCACTTCCAGGATGAAATCCATTGCAGAAAGAAGGGGGTTATTTAATTAAAGCCAGCTTTTGGAGGCATAAATTTTTTCTTCATGGTTCGATTTTACTGCGAAGGTGAATCCTTTTTGAATGGCATAAGATCCAAACTCACCTTTCTTGTTCAGGGCCAAAAATCCCACTTGCAGTCCTCTTGCCTTTTGTTCGTCGCGTTTGATGATTCTTTCCACGGCCTGCTTGCAGGCGGCTTCAGGCGACAATCCCTGTCTCATCAATTCCACCACGAGATGAGATCCAACGATTCGGATGACTTCTTCTCCAACGCCCGTAGAGGTGGCGGCACCCACTTCGTTGTCAACAAAGAGTCCCGCACCAATGATGGGAGAGTCCCCCACACGGCCATGCATTTTGTAAGCCATGCCGCTTGTTGTGCAGGCACCACCAAGATTGCCTGAATTGTCGAGTGCTACCATGCCAATGGTATCGTGGTTAAAAGATCCGCCCGGCATGTGCGTGTTGACAAATGCCGCGGGCTGGCCCTGCTTTTTTGGTGGCTGGTTTTCAATATTAATGACCGGTTCATATTTGGCCTGTTTCAACCATTCCTTCCAAGCCTTTTCAGATTCGGGCGTCAACAAGTTTTCTTTTTTGAAACCCTGTGCCAGTGCAAATTGCAGCGCACCATCGCCAACCAGCACCACATGCGGTGTCTTCTCTAACACCAGTCGTGCTACCGATATGGGGTGCATGATGTTTTCGAGGCACATCACAGAACCGCAACCGCCTTTTTCGTCCATGATACAGGCGTCGAGTGTCACGCGACCGTCACGATCGGGCAATCCGCCATAACCCACACTCTGGTTGTTGGGATCGGCCTCTGGGATTTTCACGCCAAATTCAACGGCATCCACGGCGCGGCCTCCAGCCGCCAAAGTCTTCCATGCTTCTGCATTTGCAGCTTTTCCAAAATCCCAGGTTGAGATTACGATCGGGCCATTGGCGGCTGTTGTAAATCCGGGATCTTTTTTCAGCGCAAGCAAAGGAGCAGCCAGGGCTGAAAGTCCGAGGAATTTTCGTCTTTGCATATTTGATATTAATATGGGATCACCCCTTACAAATGTATTGCAAGCAGGCGCGAGTTTGCTACGCGAACTCAAAATTGATCATCCAGGCAGAACACCGGTTTGCGGGTCTTCCATTTTCCGCGCGTGAAATCGGGAATATCCTGAACCTGTCCGCCTTCGGCGATTGACTTTTCACTGAGGGGCGTGATGGCGTACCAGGTTGCATAATCATAAACATCAAGAGGGAAGGGAACTTCGCGTTTGACGCATTCGATGAAGGCATTGTCCACGAAAAAGTCCATCCCGCCATGCCCCGCGCCTTTGGCGTCGTTCTCAAATTTTTTCCAAAGGGGATGGTCGTGCTCCTTCATATAATTTTCCGGATTCTCCCAGGTGTGAGGTTTGCTGACGCCCTCGAAATAGATCATGCCGGCGTTGAATTCTCCGGCGTGGTTGTCGAT
>Ga0068871_100000065_pt1 | contig 58280 bp, 47 predicted proteins | sample KBSMisM72_FD_72750 | JGI IMG/M metagenome (GOLD analysis project Ga0068871, IMG submission 72750) | Miscanthus rhizosphere microbial communities from Kellogg Biological Station, Michigan, USA - KBS Miscanthus M7-2 | ecosystem: Host-associated > Plants > Roots > Rhizosphere > Soil ...
ATACCAGCCAGCTCCTTGCGTTCCTTTTCACTTTGTTCAATTCTTCTTTTCAGAGCTTCAGCGGTGGATGGATTTCGGTGCAGGAAATTGTCTAATTCCTTCGCCAGAAAATCAGCCACGAAATTTCGTACGCTGGGGCCACCCTCATAAACATTTATTGAACCCAACTTTGTTTTGGTCTGGCTTTCAAAGACCGGCTCCTGTACACGTACCGAAATGGCAGCGCATATGCTGCCCCTGATATCTGAAGCATCGTAATCCTTTTTGTAGAAATCACGAATGGTCTTCACATACGCCTCGCGAAAGGCTGCCAGGTGTGTACCACCCTGGGTCGTGAACTGGCCATTCACAAATGAATAATATTCTTCTCCGTACTGGTTTTCGTGGGTGATGGCCACTTCGATATCATCGCCCTTGAGATGAATGATGGGATATCGAATCTCATCGGCATTCGACTTGCGCTGGAGAAGATCCAGCAAACCATTCTTGCTTACATATTTTTTACCGTTGAAATTGATGACCAGTCCGGCATTGAGATAGCAATAATTCCAGAACTGGTTATCGAGGTATTCGTGTATGTAATGAAAATTCTTAAAGACAGATCCATCCGGGATGAATGTAATCAGGGTGCCATTGTGTTCGCCACTCTTAGATTCCCGGAATTCTTTGATGAGAATGCCTTTTTCGAACTCAGCGGATTTCTCCTTTCCTTCCCTGAACGCCGTGACTTTAAAATATTGGCTCAACGCGTTTACGGCTTTAGAGCCAACGCCATTCAAACCAACGGATTTCTGAAAGGCCTTGCTATCGTATTTAGCCCCGGTATTGATCTTGCTCACCACGTCAACCACCTTGCCAAGTGGTATACCCCTGCCGTAATCGCGAACGCTCACGGTCTTCCCTTCAATCGAAACATCTACCTGCTTGCCATAACCCATCGTGTGCTCATCAATACAGTTATCCAGCACTTCTTTTAAAAGCACATAGATCCCGTCATCTGCACTCGATCCGTCGCCGAGCTTTCCGATGTACATGCCGGGTCGAAGGCGGATATGCTCCCGCCAATCCAGGCTCTTGATACTATCTTCTGTGTAGTCGAATAAATTTGTGCCTTTTTCTGCCATTTGATGAATCTTAAGCCCAAAACCTGGACCCTGGTGGTTTTAAAGTAAGCTCGAATTAAATACAAAAATACTAACATAATTAGCAAAATCCGGGTGCGGCAAATATACCGAAATGCACCAAAATGCATGACAACAGACTTATTCACGCGCTGTGTATAATTAAGAAAAGTTTGGTGTAGTCAGGTGACCATTGATTTGGGAATGGGCTGAGCCGGGCTGCCTACATGAATAACGGAAATGCCAATTTTCCGGAACACCAGGTAATCCAGGAATTTCGCAACAGGCACCATGAAATTATATACGTTTAAGAGAGACTGCGGAATGATCTTGCTGTGCAAAATGGCACCTGAAAACCACCAGCCGGGTATGGCTGCGAAATTAAAGTATTGCATATGGAGCGTCTCGATACCATTCGCTGCATGAATGGCCTGCAGGGATTTCTTATCATATCTCCTGAAATGACCCAGAGCCTTGTCAAGGGAGTTGTACAATTGTGTCACCGCCGGAACCAGGACGATCAGTCGTCCGTTCTTATTCAGCATTTTTCTGCAATTGGAGATGGCCAGCCGGTCGTCCTCGATGTGCTCAATGACATTTAGAGCAACGATAGAATCAAAACAACCCAGAAATTCTTTATACCTGTCTTCAAAATCTTCGGCCGCCAGGTCAATAGAATAAGCTCCGGCAAAAAAAGGGTTATCCGCAAATCGCCTTTTCAGCAAACTGCAATATTGTTCGTTGCCATCACTGAGGGTCGTGGAAAATTTCTCTCTCATAAAGTATTCCGACAGGTTACCTATGCCGCTCCCCACTTCCAGCACCCTGCCCTGACACCAGGGCTGAATTTGCCTGAAGAGCCACGCATTAAATTGTTTGGCTGAAGAAAAGCGATCTAGGGTATCCTTTCCAACAGGATCGTCGGGACGAGGGGGATTCCCTTTCATTTTGAGAAAATATTGTATTTCAAAATACAATAGAGCGCCCTGAAGCCGTCCTTCCAATTGATCTTTTTCCCTTCGGCGTAGGTTCTGCCATAGTAGGAGATCCCGACTTCATAAATTCTCACACCCGGCACCCGGGAAATCTTAGCCGTCACTTCGGGCTCAAATCCGAAACGTTTTTCTTTGAGTTGAATATTTTGAATAATGGAGGTTTTGCAAAGCTTATAACAAGTTTCCATATCGGTCAGGTTCAGATTAGTGAACATATTGCTCAACATGGTGAGAAACTTGTTACCTATGGAATGCCAATAAAAAAGTATGCGATGGGAACGTCCGCCAAGGAACCTGGAACCAAAAACCACGTCGGCAGAACCTCTCAGAATGGGACGAATTAAGTCGTTCAATTCCTCAGGATCGTATTCAAGGTCCGCGTCCTGGATGATTAAAAAATCGCCTGATGCCTTCTGGATACCGGTATGAATGGCGGCCCCTTTCCCCTGGTTGACTTCATGGCGGCAATATTTCATGTCCTCATCCGGATGATCGCTGATAAATTTTTGCAATACGGCATCTGTATCGTCTTTTGAACAATCATTTACCAGGATAATTTCTTTTTGGATACCGTTCAACAGTTTCACTTCAATCAACCGCTCCAAAATCAGGTGGATCGTCGGCCCCTCATTGTATGCAGGAACGATAACAGACAGCTTTTTAAACGATACCATACATTTTCATTCTTTAGATTAATGAGATTTGTCCCCGGGGACAGATTTTGAAAAATTGAAATTCAGTTTGATGGATTGCTGAGCCATATAGGCCATCCAAAAGAGGAAGATGGGAAGCATCACATAATACTGGCGCGGATAGGCGCTCACCAAAACCGTAGCTCCCATATAGAATGTAACCAAAGCCATCAGAAATTGAATGGGGTAAAGCAACCGACGCCAATTAAGGATGGTGGGAATCATAAAGAACAGAATCATGGTAAGCAAGATGCCATTGACCACTACCCGGAGAAGGGAATGATAAGTCTCGTACCGATATGCGTAAGGATAGTTAAAAACCAGGCGACCAGCATTGGACACTATATTCTGAATGTATTTTGCTGGATGCGCCTTGATATTCCGGATGGCAATTCGTTTGAAAGCATCGTCCTGTTCAATCCCGGTATAACTATACACCTCATTGTAATCTTGCTGATGATGCTTTTTTATCAGGTCAACTGCGTAAGCTGAATCCTGGTAGGGAGCGAAATTGACATCAACCAGGGTTTCATCGTGCCAGTCACCAAACTCCCCTTCATATGGGCTGCTCATCCAATACAAGCTCATTCCACCAGAGTTTGCCCAATATGGAAACCTGCCTGTGAGGTGGTGTGTGTAAGCAAGGTATGGCAGGTTGGTGATCAGGGCCATCAGGACAACCATGAAGCCCATGCGAAAATTTTTGTTTTGCCTGTGAAGGAGCCAAAGCAAGAGTGTTCCTGCCAGCATGATCAGTATGACGTATCCGAATATTACTTTGGTAAGAGCGAGCCATCCCAGGAGGAATCCCGTTGCAACAAGATGCTTTCTTGAACGGTCCAAAAATGTGCAGGCGATGCAATAGATGAGCAGCGAAAGAAGGAATACCGTAAAGATTTCAGTGATTATATAGGGCAGTTCTTTATACAGGTTATAGTAAAACCCAAGAATACAACTGAAAACCAGTGAATGACGAAAACTCACAACTTTCCGCAAGGATTTGAACAGGAAAATAATTGCCAGGTACAAGAGCACTGCGTTGGCCAGGGTGATGGTAATCAAAGGCAGCTTTAGGCCTACAAAGGGGATCAGGAAGATGGAATACCCCGGGCCGCTCCATAAATTGATGTGTGGAGGCGGTGGTGAATAAAATCCGTTTAGGAGATTTTGAGCAAATTCATAATACCGATTCTCATCGCCCTCCATAGCATCGGCGTGCAATCGAAAAACAATGAAGAAGAAAAGGAGCAAAAAGGGAAGAAAAATGAAATAGGGATTTAGTAGAAAAGTCGATTTTTTTTGAAACATGATGTCTGACCTGAACGGTTTGATTTTCCCCAATAACTACGGCTTGATGACCATCCCTCCAATATAGAAAAATTTTAATGAAAATCTAAATCGGGAATCACTATCCATACATAATATGTTGATATTCAATTAATTAATTATTTAGAGAAATATTATTTCATATTCGTCTTTTTACGGCATTCCAGTATCTCCAAATTCGCTAAATTTGACTACCGTTTCTCCTTCAGGGGTCACTCCTCTAGCCGGTATAAGCTCCCGGAAGCGGCACTGCCTAACTGACCATTAATTCTTACTTACAGCCTTTATCAAATTCTTTGGATAACCCGTTGGTTCTTCTTTATGAACCTTTAAAATTGAAATCGTATGTATTCGTATGCTTTGTTGGAATCCGGGTGTCACTACCTGGTGCAGGAAAAAGAAGACGGCATTATCAGCCTGATCAAAGTAACCCTTGAAACGGATTATTGCATGTTTATTACGAGATTCGCCGAAACCGAAATCATGGAGTGGAAGAAGAAATCTGATCCAATTGTAGAGATTTTGGAATTGCTGAGTGATGACAAAGTGAGGGAATGGCAATCCGTTTATAATAACAACCAGGATGCTTATTATGAAGAGGATGAAGATTGAACAGGTGAGTTGATCCAGTCAGATTGATTTCGGCCAAAAGGCCGGCGCAAGAAAACAGAAGGCTTGGGCAAATAAGCGTAAATTTGCAGGCCTTCTGTTTTTATTATACAAATGCTTAGAAATCCAGCCGAGACCGCAGCAGCCGTTGCGCAGATGCAGGAGGAAAATGACAGTTTCCTGGATCATTTGCGACAATATCCCGCCGCTCAACTCGATGGACTCGTTCATCGGCTAAACGAGACCGTTAGTTCAATAATTGACTGTACGCAGTGCGGCCAGTGCTGCCGCTCCCTCATGATCAATGTGAAACCAGATGAAATCCCGCCACTGGCGCGGAAACTTGGCCTTGGCCCAACCCAATTCACTTCACAATACCTCGAACAAAGCCAACAGGGAGCATTCATTGTTAACCGCCAACCCTGCTATTTTCTCTCCGATAACAAGTGCTCGGTATACGAACAAAGATTTCAGTCTTGTCGCGACTTCCCCCACCTGCATCAACCCGAAGTAAAAAGAAGACTGTTTGCCATTTTTATGAGTTATGGCAGGTGTCCGATCATCTTTAATGTGATGGAAGCACTTAAACTTGAATTGAATTTCCTCCCCGTCACTTGAGCTATTCCCTTCTGCACGCAAAAGCTTATTTTCGTTTACACATATTTTTGCCATGAAAAAACTGGTAGGACTATTCTTTATTACCTGCATTTCCACTTCTTCACCTTTCGCTCAATCCTTCGGGAAGCTTGCGCACACTTTTTCCATTGTTGCCAGGGATTCGGTGACCGGGGAAATGGCTGTTGGCGTACAAAGCCATTGGTTCAGTGTAGGCACAGCTGTTAGTTGGGCAGAAGCCGGTGTGGGCGCTGTGGCAACACAGTCCTTTGTGGACAAATCTTACGGCACCAAGGGGCTGGCCCTGATGAAGACAGGGCAAACTGCAGAAACAGCGTTGAAGGCACTCCTGGCTGAAGACGACGCCAGGGAGGTTAGGCAGGTGGCGATGATTGACAAGGATGGAAATGTTGCAGCACACACGGGTAAGGGCTGCATCGACTACGCTTCTCATATTACCGGAAGAAATTATTCGGTTCAAAGCAATATGATGCTGAATGACAAGGTTTGCCCGGCCATGGCAAAGGCATTTGAAGAAAATGCCGGGCTACCCCTGGCAGAACGCGTATTGAAAGCACTCAAGGCTGCCCAGTTTGTGGGCGGAGATGTAAGGGGAAAACAATCAGCAGCCATCCTGGTAGTTGCAGCAAAGTCCAGTGAGCAACCCTGGAACGATCGACTCGTGGACCTCAGGGTTGAAGACAATCCCGCGCCACTCGATGAAATGGATCGACTGCTAAGGCTTCACCGCGCATATGAACACATGAACAATGGTGATTTATACACGGAGAAAAATGACATGGCCAACGCGATGAAGGAATATCAGGCAGCCATGAAGGCTTTTCCCAACAACCTTGAGATGAAATATTGGACGGCAATTACCCTAGCCAACAATGGAAAGGTGAAAGAGGCTGATCCAATGTTGCAGGCCATATATAAAAAGGATCCGCACTGGCGGAATCTCACAATGAGACTTCCAAAAGTAAAATTGCTTAATGTTTCCCCTGAAGATTTGAAAAAGCTAACCCGATAAGCTACGTGACCAAAAAGATTATTCTACTGTTTTGCCTAATTGTACCGATACTGTCGCTGGGGCAAAATACAAGACCCAAAATCGGGCTTACGCTTAGCGGCGGCGGAGCCAAGGGACTTGCCCATATTGGTATTCTTAAGGCTATTGATTCGGCTGGGTTGCAGATCGATTATGTGACCGGCACCAGCATGGGCAGTATCATAGGATCATTATACGCCGCAGGTTACACTGGCGATTCGATTGAAATCGTGGCCAGGAAAATCAATTGGGATAACCTGCTCACCAACCAGTCTTCACTTCGCGCCGTAGCGATGGAGGAAAAGGATGAATACAATCACTATGCGATAGAGTTGCCCTGGGTCAACCACAGTTTTCACCTTCCCAGCGGCGTTCTGGAAGCGCAAGAACTTTGGCTGAAGTTTTCAGAAGTATTATTCCCAGTCTACACCATCAAAGATTTTTCAAAATTCAGCATTCCTTTTAAGTGCATTGGAACAGATATCGCAACAGGCGAAGCAGTTGTGTTGGACAGCGGAGAAGTGATCACAGCCGTTAGGGCCAGTATGGCCATCCCTTCCATTTTCACCGCCGTGCAATATGATGGCAAGAAATTAGTAGATGGCGGTGTTGTGAGAAACTTCCCGGTTAAGGACGTCATGGATATGGGCGCGAATTACACCATCGGCGTGAATGTGTCAAATGGCTTGCTGGCAGCCGACAAAATTTCCAACGCCCTGCAGATTTTATTACAAATCACTTATTTCAAAGAAGCTGAAGACAGTAAAAAGGAGATTCCGCTTTGTAATATTTATGTGCCGATGCCACTGGAGAATTATTCATCGGGAAGTTTTGGGCGGGCACAACAGATACTCGATTCCGGGCTCGTAGAGGGAAGAAAACTTTATCCCCGCTTCAAACAGCTTGCAGATTCCATCAAAGCGATTTATGGACCAAGGGGTCAAAGGCCACCTCTCCCACCGGTTGATTCTGTATTGATCACATCCTACGCCGTGGACGGATTACATCACACTTCCACCTCGTTTTTCCTGGACATGATGAATTTCAAAGCGGGAAGATATTATACAGCGCCGCAGTTGTCTTCAAGGGTGAGAAGAGCCTTTGGAACGAGGTATTATGACAGAATCGTGTACAGGCTTGAGCCGCAGCCGGACGGATCTGCGCATATTATTTTCGAGGCAAGGGAAAACCCACTGACCACGGCAAAACTTGCCATTCATTACAATAGTTATTCGGGAATTAGCCTGATCTCCAATCTGACCACAAGAAATTTTATTACCAGAAATTCAAGGAGCCTGGTCACGGTGGATATTGGTGAAAATTTCCGGGCAAGGGCTGAACACCTCGAATACTTCGGCAAACAAAAAAACAATGCTGCCATCCTGGGGGTACAGTTTGAGAATTTCAAGGTGACGACCTATAATGCGGACGATAAATTTTCACAGGATGGACTGTATAAATCAAGTTATCTGAAGGCTGAGGCCAAATTCCAGCACTCCTTCAACAGAGATTTCACAATGGGCGCCGGACTTCGATATGAAAGGATCGGCTACGAACCAAAAAATTCCTCCATTGTGGATGTTGATGGACACACCGGATTCATGAATCTGATTGTCTACTTCAGAAGGAATACGCTTGACCGCGTTATCTATCCAAACCGGGGATGGAAATTTAATGCTGAATTTGATTATATTTTTGGACAGGAAGGAAAGGCAAAAATTACCAACAACGGACAGGTTATCCTGGATTCGGATTCAACAGACGTGTTTAATCACAACTATCAGCGAGTCATCTTTGACATGGAAGGTTTTATTCCGGCGAATAAACGATTGGTGTTCATGGGATCATTTCAATCGGGTATTAACTTTAGCAATTCGCAATTACCCCTCAATGACTATTCAATTGGGGGTTTAACATGGCAATTCCGCAACCAGATTGTTTTTGCAGGCCTGCCTGAAAATGCGTTGTTTACCGGAAGTATTGCTGCAGCGATGGTCGGTTTGCGTCAACAATTGATTTCAAACGGATACTTCCAGGGAAGAGTCAACCTGGGCATGTATAATTTCTTCAATTCATCCAACAGCTTGCAACAGCCTTCCTGGCTTTCAGGTTATTCAGTGGGCTTTGGCTATAACTCCGCAATTGGCCCCTTGGAGCTCAGTGCTATGTATTCTGACCAGGCCAGGAGAGTCATGACCTATGTAAATCTGGGTTTCAATTTTTGATTGTGGCATGGCGATTGAATCAGTATTGATGAATTTGCCAGTCCGGCCTCTATAGGTAACTTAGCCGAAGAGCATTACACAGTCATTATTTAACCAAACTCTTATTTTATGAAAAAAACAAGCCTACGGTGGCTAACCGGGATGTTGCTTTTTTTTCTAACAAGCATTGTCTTCTATTCCTGCGGTCCAAAAGACACCGACATTAATGCCGCAGTCGACGCCAAATTAAAGGCCATTCCTGACCTGGCTGGCGTTACGGCAACCGTCAAAGACGGTGTTGCCACAATAGCCGGGGAATGCAAGGACGAGGCCACAAAAACATTGGCTGAGTCAACAGTTAAGGGTGTTGAACACGTAAAATCAGTTGTAAACAACTGCACCGTCACACCTCCTCCTGCCCCTGCACCAGTAGTCATCGCGCAGGATGATCCCCTCACAAAAAGTGTCAATGATGCGATTAAAGATTATCCCACGGTAAAAGCCGAGGTGAAGGATGGCGTGGTTACCCTCACGGGTGAACTAAATCGCAGTTCAAACAAAAAATTGATGCAGGCCATTCAGCAACTGCATCCGAAAAAAGTCGAAAATAAATTAACCTTAAAATAAGCGGGAGGGAAAACAATGGCACTACAAGACAAATACAAGGAACTTGTTGACACGGCCAAGACTTCCGGCGTGTCTGATCTCCAGGTGAGAGAACAAGATAATGTACTTTATATTGACGGCGTTGCGCCAACAGGAAGCGTAAAAGATAAATTGTGGGATGTGTACGGGAGAATCGACCCCGATTTCCGTGCAGCCGACGTAGTGATGAATATCAACGTTTCTACGATGGCTCCCGGAGGGAAGGCAAAGGTGGTGACAGAAAAATCAAACCTGAATATTCGCAAGGGCCCAGGCACAGATCAACCCATCGTGGGTAAAGCGTCTCACGAAGAAATGGTGACCCTGGTGAGCAAAATGAACGATCAGTGGTGGTTGATCCGAACCGATGGAGGAGCTGAAGGATATGCGTTTGCGCAATATCTGGCGCCGGAGAATTGAGGAGTAGTGGACAGTGGACAGTATATAGAAAGCTTTACCGTCTACTGTCTTCTGTCTACTGTCCACTGTCTTCTGTCTACTCTTTATTCTCCTTCACAAAATCCGTCACGAGGTAACCAATCAATTTACCCATTGTGCTTGATTTTGTGCCATCGATTTCAGATGCACCTTCGCAAATATGCAGGTAGGCGCATTTGGCATCGGTGGCTACAAACGACAGGTATTGCCTTGCCTGCTGAATCGTAATTCCACAGGGTGTCATAGCGCTGCTTAGCGTGTTCTCCAAACAGTCGAGATCCAATTCAATTCCGGCAAATCCGTCTTCGGTGAACCCGAGCGCCTGCGCTACAGCCTGGGTGAAATTCAGTCTTTGGCGAATGAAAATGTCTTCGTAAGTACAATACTGGTTCAGGGGATTGCTGTAGAGGTCGTCCATCATGCTCTGGCTATTGTAATTCTCGTGCAGGCCGATCACAGCATAGTGATGCAGATAGCCCTCGTCCCGTGCATACCGAAAGGCATTGCCACTGTGCCTACCCTCCATGATGCGATAGTCCGCATGGGCATCGAGATTGATCACATTGATAGAAGAATTTTTAATTTTCCCAGTTTTTTGCAATCCCTTGGCTGCGCCTTTTATCAGCGGGTAGGCATTATTGTGGCCTCCGCCGATGACGATTGGGATCTTGCCTGCCGCGCAAATCAACTTTGTGAGCTCCTCCACCTGTGCATCGATTACATTAGCCACGGCGTGCCTGCACGCGTCCATCAATTCTTCCTCATTCCTTGCGTTGGCCATGATGACCTTTTTAAGATCAGCAAAATTAAATTCGCCGAGAAGTAACAATTCTTCCCCGGTGAAGCCGTCCGTTCCCTGGACATTCAGAATCGATTTCAGAAATGCAGGCCACGCCGTATCGGTTCCCGGTCTTCCACCGTTCGCCATAACACCGATATCTTCAGGTATGCCAAACAGTATGTACTTCGCAGGGCTCGCATTCAATGATTCCAGCAGGTGAAGTTGGTCCGAAATCACGCGTAGCTTTTCCCCCAGTTTCGTTTCATAACGCCTGATCCTGGTGAGAGCCAAAACGTCCTGCTTGTTGAAAAATCTGAAATGATTCATTTTCGTATGTTGTTGACTGGAATCCGGGCCTGCCTCTAAACAAATTCCCCGTTGATCATGACTTTGTCAATCAGGTTAGACCCAAATGCATAGGGCAGGTAAGATAAGGAAGGAATTGGTTTCGTGAAAATGAGGTTGGCTCTTTTGCCGATGGAGATTGAACCAACTTCGTCAGCCAGGTTCATGGCATGGGCTCCGTTAAGCGTCGCAGCATTGATGGCTTCTTCGGGTAACAGGCGCATTTGAATGCAACTCACGGACATCACCAGGTTCATGTTTCCACTGGGGGAACTGCCCGGGTTATAATCAGAAGCCAGGGCTATAGCACAACCGGCATCGATTAATTTTCGCGCGGGTTGAAAAGGCATTCTGAGAAAAAAGGCAGCAGTTGGCAACAGTGTGCCGATCGTATTTGAGGAGGCGAGAGCGTCAATAGCATCATCATCCATTTTTTCGAGGTGATCTACCGAAATGGCCCCGATTTTAACACCCGTCTGGACGCCTCCCGAAAGGTTGAGCTGATTGGCATGGATCTTTGGTACCAATCCGTACCCGATACCCGCCAGGCAAATCCTTTCGGTTTCCTCCGGATTAAAAAAACCCTCTTCGCAAAAAACATCAATAAAATCCGCTAAGCGCTCAGCTGCCACGCGGGGCAGCATTTCATCGATGATCAGCCTGATATAACCCTCATGATCATCCTTGAATTGTTGAGGATAAGCATGCGCCGCAAGAAAACTGGATCTGATGGGAATAGACGCATTTTCTTTCAACTTCTTAATTACCCTGAGCATCTTCAACTCATTCTCTACCGTCAACCCGTAACCGCTCTTTATTTCCACGGCGCCAGTTCCAAGGGCAATCACTTCCTGCAACCGATTCCAGCTCAGTCTGAACAGTTCGTCCTCGGAGGTTTCCGCCAGCTTGCGAGCGGAATTCAGTATCCCTCCTCCCCTTGCCGCAATTTCCGTGTAACTAAGTCCTTTGATCTTGTCAATAAATTCCTCTTCCCTGCTGGCTGCGTAAACAAGGTGCGTATGGCTGTCACACCAACAGGGCAAGACGGTCTGGCCAATTGCATCAATGGAATGCTCCGGCAATTTTATACTTTTCGAATCGAGATCTGCCATGGGTCCAAAGCCAGCGACGTGCTCATCGGTGACCAACAGGTAGGCGTCCCTGATGGCAGGCAGTACAGACATTTCAGCATTTCGCAACGCCTGGCCAACATGCCGCGTACCTGCGAGGTTGCCAATATTCCTGATCAAGAGAGAACCCATAACACCAAGGTAATTATTTCCCTAAACAGTCAGCAATGGTGATGGCTATAAATAGAAATTGCCCGCGAAGGGCAATCTAAATTTTGGGAGCAACAAGGCTACTGTAAACAGGCCATCCCTGGCCTGAATCGTGGATCAAATTATGGACCGGTTCCCATTTTAGAAACATGCCGCCTGCTGATCATCATGCTATCCGCGACCCTGTTACCGAATATGGTGGCGCCGTTGTTGTTCAAATGGTTTGCGTCTGCGAACAATTCGGGATGGGATACAAAGAAGGTGTCCGTACTGAAATCAAAAAAAGAAACTTTGTATCGGGCGGCTATGTCCTTGCCAACCCTGATAGAATAGTTGGTCGTATCGAATTTTCTATAATAGGGGGAAGTCACCACACTCAACTCAATGTTATGGCTAAGACAGTCCCGTATAAAAGATTCAAAAACCTTAATCTTATTCGTGTCGAGTTCATACGGGCTCTGATGTTGTTCGGTCAATTGCGGATTGGCCCAAATATCATTGGAGATAATATAACCTTTTACATCCCCCATCCTCCTTTTGTTGAATTCTGCATTGCCCACTGCAATGCTAAGCAGGGAAGAATTAAAAGGGTAGATATCTGACAATAATTTCAATCTTTCATATGGACCCTTTAATTCCACGACCGGCCTGATTTCAGGATGCGTTTTGTAATAAGGTAACAATGCCGATAACCTGTCGTAATTGCTTTGGTCTACCTTAAACTCATCACTTATAAAATCCAGAATAATTTTTTTGGGCGTATATCTTTTCAACACCCCCTGGAGGATGGCGTAGTGATAAAACATAAAATTGCCGTCTCTCCCTGCATTGTAAAAACTTTCATTGAACCTGTTCTCAAATACAGACGGGGAATAGTGATGGTTGGCCCGGGACGATCCAAAAACAAGGATGTCGGCATCCGTTTTTTCCAGGGCATAAGTTGTTCTGTATAGAAATCCTGATTCCTGGGTGAAATAAAATTTCCTCAGGATTGCGCCGATCGACCAATCGAGTATCAATAATATCGCAAAGAAAAGTATGGCGTTTTTGGCGATATAAATGAGCAGGATTTTTCTCTTCATGTCGGTTTTCTAAGGTGACGTTAGAACTGAAAATAGATGAATTGGCCTCCATCAAACACACCGATCAGCAGAATCAATACGATCAGCATGGCACAGGCCAGATTCCGAACAAGCCAGTGGGGGTTGTTGAGCAGGGATACACGATGTGGCGAAAATTCCTGTCTCCATTCTACGCATATCAGAAACACGATGCCAAACAAGGCGTAGATGATCATAGACGGCTCCTGGAAGTAGACCGGTCCCCTGGAGGTAAACATCTTCCGGATAATGTAAAATGCATCGTGTACACTATTTGCCCTGAAAAAAATCCATGCAAAACAAGCGAGAATAAATGTGGTGCTGATTTCTAATAGGCGATTCAGGCCCGGCAGATTTGTCAGTCCGAGCACCTTATCAACGCCTTTTCTGAAATGCTGCGTCATGAGCGCAAAAACAAGGTAGAGTCCATTCAAGCCCCCCCAAATCAAAAAAGTCCAGTTAGCACCATGCCAAAGGCCACTTACTAGGAAAACAAAAAACAAATTAAAGTACCAACGTGGAATACTTACCCTGTTGCCTCCCAGCGAAATGTACAGGTAGTCCTTAAACCATGTGGAGAGCGATATATGCCAGCGCTTCCAAAACTCAGAAATGTTACGGGAAAAATAGGGTCGATTGAAATTGGTCATCAATTTGAACCCCATGACGCGCGCCGCGCCAATCGCAATATCTGAGTAACCGGAGAAATCACAATAAATCTGGAAGGCGAAAAAAATGGTTGCAACGACCAGTGTGTTCCCATTATGATGTTCCGCATTATTATAAACCGTATTTACATAAATTGCGAGACGATCCGCAATTACAATTTTTTTAAAAAGTCCCCAGAGCATCTGTCTAAGTCCGCTTACGATGCGTTCATAATCGAAAGGGTGCTTTTCATAAAACTGATGAAGCAGGTTTTGGGGGCGTTCAATAGGCCCTGCAACCAGTTGGGGGTAGAACATCACGTACAAGGCGTAAATACCAAAATTCCGTTCGGCAGGCTGCCTTCCACGATACACTTCAATGGTATAGCTCATGGCCTGAAACGTATGGAATGAAAGACCGATGGGCAGCAATATGGATAGGCGCGGGATGGAATTCTGATAACCCAGGCCGTTAAGCAAGACAGACAGATTATCATTCAAAAAATTATAATACTTGAAAAATGCCAGCACGCCGATATTCGCAATCAGGCTTGCGATCAGGTATATTTTTCTTTGTTTCCCGCTTGAATTTTCAAGGTAAATGCCCGCGAAATAATCTACAACGATGGTAAATCCTAAAATAAGGATATACACGGGCACAAATGCCATGTAAAAATAACAGCTGGCCGATAATAGTAGTAACCATCTGTACTTATGCGCCAGTACAAAATAGAGGGTTGTTACTACAACGAAAAAAATGGCAAAGTGAATGGAATTAAAAAGCATTCTTATCTCCGAGTACGGTAACGTAAATAGTCATCAAAATGATTTTCACATCTAACCACAGGCTCCAGCTTTCCATATACCAGATATCGTGTTCGATTCTTTTTCTCAACAGCTTATTGTCGCGAATCTCGCCGCGAAATCCATGAACCTGCGCCCATCCCGTCAAACCAGGTTTTACAAAATGTCTGATCATATATTGCTTGTACAGGTGTGAAAAATCCTCGGTATGTTTCAACATATGAGGACGAGGCCCGACGATGGACATGTCGCCCAGGAAAACGTTGATGAATTGTGGGAGCTCGTCAATATTTGATTTCCTCATGAAACGGCCCAGCTTTGTTATACGTTGGTCTCCTCTCGTTACCTGTTGCGTATGTGCCTCAGTATTTACCCGAAGGCTTCTGAATTTGTAGCACCTGAAAGGCTGATTGCTCTTCCCGGATCTGAGCTGGATGAAAAAGACCGGCCCCTTGGAATCCAATTTGATAAGAATGGCCATCAGCGGAATCAACCAGGACAAAATAAAAACGATGACAAAGAGGCTGAATACAACATCAAACAATCTTTTCTTGATCCGGTTACCCGTATCCTCCAATGGTTCGTTTCGCAGTGAAAGGATCGGAATATCATCCACGAAATCCACATAGATGTTCCGGTTCACGAAAATGTGATAGTCCGGCACAAACTTGAAATGCATGAAGTGGCTTTCGGCTTCGTTAGCCAGTTCATACAGGTAAGGATAGTTTTCCGGCGCTAACGTGGAATATATTTCCGTCACATTGTTCTCTTTTGCAAAAGGCATGCATTCTCGCAGATCACCAATGATCGGAAACACGCTTAGTTCATTCACCCTTTCTTTGTCTTCAAAGCAGCCAACGACGTTGACAAGTTTGGTTTGCTTCTGGAAGTAACTTATCAATCTTTTTGAGATATCATTGTACCCCAGTACAATGACGTTCTTTCTGAATCGCGATTGACGCTTGAGCACCATGACAAGAATGTAAAAGATGGCGCGGTTGATCAACAACGCGAACCCAAATCCCGAGAAGAAGATGATAAAAAAAAGACGGGAATACTGAAAATGATAGAAAAAGATAAAAAGTAATGTACTCAACAAAGTAACCACATAACATTTCAGGGTCCGTTTCGAGAATCGTTCAAAATCCAACCATTCCTTACTGAGATACAGCGCAAGGAGATAAACGGAAGCCATCCATGACAGGTTAACCGCAGCGGAAAAGAAATAATATTCATTCCTGTTCAATGCGTCCGCCCTTGATACCGTCAGGCTGGTTATGAACAAGACAAGGTTCAGGGATATAATATCCCAGATCCATAGTATTGTTCTGTAAAATGTAAACGACAATTTGTGCATAGTGGTAGCGATCGGACGATTGAACTAACTCTGGCTATATAAGTTAATCAGTTTTTGAATGATTCTTTCGGAGGTATGTCCATCCCATAAGGGTGGAATGCTTCCTTTTTTCCAATTTCCCTTTAAAAGTTTGTCCAGGAATGGGAGTAGTTTGCCCCTTTGCGTACCCACCAACTCATTGGTGCCCACAGTAACAGTCTCGGGTCTTTCAGTTGAATTGCGCAATGTCATACAAGGTACATTCAACACCGTGGCTTCCTCGGTGATTCCTCCCGAATCCGTAACAATTCCACGTGCCTGCTTAACCAGGTAGATAAATTGCAGGTATCCCATTGGATCGGTCAGGAAGAGCCTGTCGGCATTGGGCAGGTTAATGCCGTCCAACACACGCCTGGTTCTTGGGTGCACCGGAAATATAATTGCGCTGTTTCCTGATCCTTCCATGATCTCCAAAAGCAATTGTTTGAGATTGTCAGGGTCATCTACATTTGCCGGCCGGTGAAGCGTGAGAAGCAAATAAGAATGTGGCTTCAGCTGAGCCTTATCCCATATTTCGGGCTTTTCCAGCCTGTCTAAGTTTTGATAAAGCGTATCGATCATGGTGTTCCCTACAAAATGGATTTGTCCTTCTGACTTACCAGACGATCTTAGGAATTGATTCGCAACTTCGCTGGTTGTGAAGAAGTGGTCGCAAATTGAATCGGTCACGATACGATTGATCTCTTCGGGCATCGTCATGTCGCCCGAACGAATGCCGGCTTCCACGTGAACCACGTCGACATTCAACTTTTTTGCTGCGATGGTACAAGCCAACGTGGATGTCACGTCGCCCACCACCACGACCACGTCCGGCCGATTTGCAACCAATTCCTGCTCAAACCTCACCATAATAGATGCGGTTTGCTCCGCCTGGGTACCGCCCCCTGATTCAAGATTTGCATGAGGCGCCGGGATTCCCAATTGCTGAAAAAAATCGCCACTCATGTTCTTATCATAATGCTGACCAGTATGAACCAGCCGGTATGCGATGTTCTTCCCCCCCTGTCTGGCTTTGTCAACGGCCCGGATCAAAGGAGCTATTTTCATGAAATTGGGTCTCGCTCCCGCTACAAGTGTTATAACCATCAATTGCTATTCTTCAGGTTTAGGTTCAACTTTCTCTGGTCAAACTGTTTAATCAACGAAACGGTCTCAAGAATATTACCTTTCGAGGAGGCTCCAAATAAAATAGATTCAATATTTGGGAGGTCACATACGTATTCCAGTGCTGCCTTCGGGCTTGCTGCACCCCCTGCCAGGACCTGCATGGCGATGGCCCTGAACTTCCTCGTTCTCAATACTTCCTCATACTTTTCCTTCCCCCCCGACATCCTAAAACCCGATATATTAATGGAGGAACATATGATCGGGTTCTCGATTCCTGCATCATTCAACACGTCGAGCAACATTGGCATATTCATCGTGATATACCCGGCCTCGGCATCATATTTCTTAGCAACATAACGGTGAAATGCCACCAAAACTTCCTTCATTCCCAAGCCCAGAAGCATATCAGTTATTACATTTTGGAGAAAAATAACCGGCGTCGAAATACCCTTGAACATTTTCATTTCTGCGTCGATCAACAATTCCATGATCGACAGATAGTCTTTCGAAAGGTAGGCAACGCCTCCTTTGAAAAGGGATCCGATAAAATTTCCCGGAACATATTGCTTCAGGGTACCGGCAATGCCCAGCTCTGTCACTGCATTTGCATATTTATGCGCGTAGGGCATGCAGGGATAAATGGTGAAGCCTTCATACCTGGACGGGTTGTTCCTGATGAATTCGCAGATATTAGCAATTCGATCATGTGTGGTGCACATGAAAGTATTCACTCCGCTTTCAATTGCGTAGTCAAGCGTTTTTATAATTGCGGAGTCGTCCTTAAACCTGATTGACTGTGCCCTTGATTTCTCATCGGAAATATGGTTAACAGCGAAAAACTGATTGTCCCCAAATAATATCCTTTCCATTATCCTAAAGTTTGTGCCTTTTTAATTAAAGAAATTGCCTTGTCCGTGTGCCAGGCGCTCTCAAAATTGTTGATATTGTTAGGTGATTTACCCTGAACAACTTCCACGAAATAATCCAACTGGGCCGAATACTCTTCTCCCCGGAGATAGAAATTTACGGGAGGCGTGAAATCTGTGATATTCTTTACATTCCATCCTCTCGTGTATTCAGGCGGGCATTCTTTTTCCCTAAAGTAAACTTTCAATTCGTTCGCATCTGAAATGATCTTCCCCTTGTCTCCCACCAGGGTGATTGAAGTTGACATTTTTCGATAAGTGTCATCACTCCAGTTCACTGAAAGCACTCCCGAAACGTTGGAAGATGTTTCAAGCAACGCAAACACCGCGTCCTCGACGCCATGCGAAAAAACTGATTTAAGCATGCTGGCCTTGACAGATTTTACAGGCGCCAGAATATAATTGATCAGATCGATCACGTGCGATGCATAGTCCATCAGGCATCCACCACCTTCTTCAGGTTTTGATCGCCAGGTATCCTGTTTTGGTTTTGTAACAACCGGGCCATACGATTCCCCTACAAAATGATAGATTTCGCCCAACCATCCGCCATCCACAATTCGCTTTACTTCCCGAAAAGTGCCGATGAATTTGTTATGATAACCTACCTGGTTGGCGAGTTTTTTTGACTTTGCCATCTCGATAAGCGAAGGCCCTTGTTCAGGCACGAGGCAAAATGGTTTTTCAGAAAACACATGGATGTTCCTTACCAATAATTCATTTACCATTTCTGAGTGGAACTTGGTAGGCACAGCCACGATCACCGCATCGGGGCGGGTTTGATCGAGCATTTTTTTGTAGTCGGAAAAACATGGAAATGAACTGTACTTCTCCAATGCATCGATAACCATCTTGGAAGTATCACAAACGCCCACAACTTTCACCTGGGGATGTGCGCCAATGATTGCCAGATGCGATATGCCCATTTTACCTAATCCTATTAACCCAACCTTAATCATGATCTTTCGAATTTTAATATTTCGCGCTTAAAAAAATAATATGCCGCCTTCCCTTTTGTCATCAGGGCGAGATCGGGCTCCTTCTGCTGAGCTGCATTAATATATTTAGTTACCGCATCAGCCGTGAGTGCAGGCTCATGTTGCATCAGGTTTTGTTCAATCAGGAATTTATCCACCTCCAGCAACTCGTCCTGGTAAACAGAAATGGTGGGAATGCCTAAAATTGCCAATTCCCTGGTCATTGAGCCACCTGCGCCAATAAACAACGAACATTCCCGGGCAATGGTATCAAATTCAAGGGGCACATCAGGAACATACAATGCCGAAAATTTCGGCTGCCGATAATGTGCCTGTTGAGTCTTATCCCTTGGAAGAACGGTAATGGAATACTGATGTTGAAGGTCTTCAAGCAGTGAATCCATAAAATTGAGCCCTCCCTTGTAATACTGCGCCGTGAGCGGCTCGGGCCTTACAAATAACTTTACGCCTGATTGATGATTTGCTTCACGGTACTGGTGAATTTGCTCACCCTTTTTCCAAAGGTATATACCTTCTTTTACACCGGGGTAATGGAATACCCTCGATTTAGATGCACCCTTTTTCACAATATTCTTTATGGGAAGATTCTCTGGTATCAAGACTTCCGTTGCCAGTATAAAACATGGTGTATTGCCCAGCGCATGCTCGTTATCGTTGGTATAAATAGAAGGTATGCCCAGCAACTTCGCGACAACGGGCGAATGAAAGGAACTTTGGGAAACGGCCAGGTCGGGTTTGTGCTTTGACAAAAATTTTCTCAATTGCAATACGCGGATTGGATAGCCGAACAATTTCTTATAAAAATTCTTGCCATAATGCTCCCCTACTACTGTAAATGACAGTTTTTTCTGCACCAGCAGATCAACAGTATTAGCTAAAGGCCTGCAGGTGATGATAATTTCGTGCCCCTCCTGTTCGAGTTCCCTGATCAGGTCATAGAACATATTAATATGGGGAGAATTTGACAGGTCAAACCAAATTTTCATGGGCTAAGGTTGTCTTTTTCAATTTTTTTTCTTCCACGATGTAGGTAGAAAGGGCATGGAACATCCAGGCCTGCGACCACCGCATATACGCAATTCTTGAAGAAAAATATTTATTGATTTGGTAGTAAAAGTAGCCCCGTTTGTCCTGCATATGGGCGATGGTCCAATGAAGTACTTTGTCCAGCAGAACCTTGTATTCTTCAAACTTATTTAAACTGGCCAATGTGATCACCAACTGCGCCGGAGCGTGAATATCGATTGGATAAACAGAGTTGTTGTAATACTTGGGAATACCGTCTTGTGTGAAAAAGGTTTTTATATAGTATTCAAATCCCTTGTCTACATATCGCTGGAAACTGTTATCGCCCGAAAAACGGGTATAGGCTTCAATGCATTCTAAATTATAGCCCGTGTGAAAATTGTCAATCCACTGGTGAAATGAATACGTTCCGTAACTCCATGAGCCATCCTCACGTTGAAAAGAACAGCAATAGGCGACCGACTGCCTGGCTGCATCAATCAACAATTTTTCTTTGGAGAATCCGTAAACCCGTGACAAGAGTTTGCTGCCCAACAAAGAAGCATTAAACACAACACTTTTGTCTAGCCTGGAATAGGAAAACGCAAAATTGCCTTCAGCATCTGTGGTTCGATTTAAATCCTTAAGTATAAAATCACAGGTGCTCCTGGCCGTTTGCAACAGCGAATCCGTCTTCAGAATTTCATAGGCATCTAACAGCGCATTGGCAATGAATGAAGATGCAACAATGGTTGGCGTGAATTTCGGTTGAAAAAAAGCCCTTGACTCCCAGTCAAAATTATATCCCCAGCAGGCTCCGCTATAGCCTGTACTGGATGCCTCCATGATCTTTTGACAGAAAAACTGAATCTTTTCCAGGTTTGCGTCCTTTTCTGCCTTCGTATCAGAAAGGTGATAGAGGTTGCAATAACTGGATAAGAAAAGTCCAAGCGCTTTTGGATTGTATTCCTTTTTGATACCAACAATCCCCCGCATGTTAAATGGTGAGCGCTTGAACCATTGAATCCAAATCAAACGCGCAAGGCGACTCCTGGGCACAAGCGGGAGGCCTTGAAAGAGACGACTATTTAAGCCATCATAGGGATCGTAACCTTTGAATTGCTCCTGCTCGCAATAAGCGAGCAATTGATGAAAGGAGCGCTCTATATTCTTAGACATCTAAGCTAATCTCCTGAGGAATGCCCGTTAGCAGGCTGTCTTGTATTTTGAATGTAGTCAGCGTTGTCAAACATATTGACCTAAAGCTGATCGGGCTGTCTTTACCATCTTTCACACCTTGCAAAAATTGAGTTACCTCTTCTTTATGGCCCTTGCCATTCGATTTAAGTTTAGTTAGTCTGCCACCGGTGTGCATTTGACCTTCCTTAAAATCGTCAATTATCGCAACCTTTCCGGCACAAAAGACCTCGATCCTTTCTTTGGGTAGGGATCGATCACCATTGGCGGTATAGGTCAGGTTGCCAACAGAGCCATCGGCAAATTTTATCACGATGGATATATTATCCTCCGGAGTAAGTTTGTCATTGTCAGACTGAATACTTTCTGCATACACTTTTACTGGTTCAGCGCCCGTAAAAAATTGCATCAAATCCACGAAATGGCAAATTTCACCTACAATTCTTCCACCACCTATGTCCGCCTGTTGGGTCCAATGTTCTTTTGGAATGAACCCAGCGTTTACCCTGATATTGATAACCATGGGCTCAGCAGCATTGCGGAAAGCCGACTTAATTTCCAGGCAAACAGGGGCAAAACGCCGGTTAAAGCCCACCATTACGGAAGATGGATGCAGTCTTCTCGTTTCAATAACAGATTGAAGCTGTTCTTCGTTAATCGCCAATGGTTTTTCAACAAATACCTTCTTGCCTTCTTTCAGGCACCTGTTCACAAGTTCCGCATGTGAGGAATGCGGTGTGGCGATAAAAATGGTGTTGATTTCCTTATTCGTGATGACGTCGTCAGGGTCAGAGGAACAAAAATTGAATTTGAACTTATCGCCGACATTTTTTGCGGTAATTCCCTTGGAGGTAACAACGCCATTCAACGACGCGCCGAATGCTTTTGCATTTGGGATCAGGTAACTCTGGGCAAAACTTCCTGCACCAATGAAGCCCGCAGAAATTGAGGCCACCGGATGATCATGGATTTGAACCCGGCTTGCACGTTTTTGTTCACTCTTGTCTGTATACTTTAATAAGATTCCAATATGAGGTTCTGGCTTTTTCCCAAGAATAATATCATAAGCACTGATGGCATCACTGATTTCGAATTCATGTGTAATAAGCGGCTCCAGGTTAATCAATCTCTTATCAACAAGATCCAGGAATGCCTCCATATTCCTTTGTTCCGTCCACCTTACATAAGCGATGGGATAATCCTGTCCCGCTTCTTCGTAATCGGGATCATACCTGCCGGGACCATAAGAACATGACATCCTCAAATCCAGTTCCTTTCTATAGAAATGCGGGTCGCGCGGAATATCCATTTTTACCGCACCTACGATAATAACCTTAGCTTTCTTCCTGGCCAGTTCCGCAGAAAGTTCAATGGGATCATTGGATTGCGCGGCAGCAGTGATAATAATCGCATCAAAGCCATGGCCGCGGGTGAAGTTCTCACAAGCCTTCGTCAAATTCGGATCATTCCGGTTTAATGCAAGGTCTGCAGAAATTTTATTGGCCAGGTTAACAAATCCATCGTTTAAATCGATGCCCATAACGCTGCAACCGTTTGCCTTTAGGAGCTGGCAGGTGATCTGTCCCAACAAACCCAGTCCAATCACCAAAATCTTTTCGCCCAATCTCGGCTCAGCCTGACGAACACCCTGAAGGGCAATTGCACCAAGTGTGGTAAATGCGGCTTCCCGAAAGCTGACGTTATCTGGTATTTTCGTCACCAGGTTTTGCGGAATGGCAACAAACTCGGCATGCGATGCATAATCCTGCCCTGAACAAGCAACCCTGTCACCGGGTTTGAATAAGCCATTTTTGTCCATCGACATCATCACAATACCACAGGTGCTATATCCCAGTGCTTTGGGCGTATCCAGCTTAGTCCTGACCTTATTAATTGTGGCTGCCAGTCCCTCTTTTTTGATATTCCGAAGTACCTGCGCTACAAGATCCGGTCGCTGCCTGGCTTTTCCAAGCAGGTTGGCCTTGGCTACTTTTACCGAACTTCTTTCAGTTCCGGCACTAATCAACGAATACTCATTTTCAACCAACACCATGCCCGGTCCAATGGTTGGAAGGGGCACTTCATCCACATACAATTCGCCTGTCTTAAAATTTTGAATTAGTTGTTTCATAATTAATTTGTACTGATCATTTTCTTGTACACCCCAACAAAAAGATTGCGGGACCTGCTTTCAGGCAATGAAAAAATAGAGGACAGATTATTTAATATCGGGCTTGAAGCGTAAAACTGGCTTTCAACAATTTCAAATCCGCGTTCCTTCATTTTTCGGTTGAACTCTTCAAGTGAGAATAAGTTTTTTACAAATGCATAATAAGAAGGCCTTCTAAATATTGCGTATACTAATTTTTCGAATTTACGGTATAGGCTTTCCCTGTTCGGTAAAGAAATGACCGCTATACCACCCGGGTTCAAATGCGCACTGAACTCATCCAGGCACGACTCGTATTCCGAAATGTATTCCAAAACCGAAGAAGAGATGATCATATCAAATCGATCATCGTTTAACAGGTCACGAAAGGGCAATTTGCCTACCCTAAACTCCAATTGTAAGTGCGGATTAGAAAGAGACTTCTTCCTGCAAAGTTCAATCATCTCTTCCGATCCATCAATGGCCAGTACCGGATTTCCCTTCTGCGCAGCGTAAAAGGACATGACACCGCTCCCGCATCCAGCATCCAATACTGAGCCATCTTTAACCAGGTATCGGTCAATTAATTTGGACCATACCTGGAATCGCTCCCTGAAAGGTGAGGATTGCGAATAGTATTGGTCAAATTTTTCAGAGGTCTTGGAGTGAAAATCAATAGCGTCCATCTTGGAAGGCAAGGAGTTATGGGTTTCAAAAAAACCAGGAACAGAATTGCGCAGGTTAGTGCGAATCGAGTTGTTTCCTGATCAGGTTAGTATAAAATGATTTAATGATCGTTTCATTTTCCTCAAGCATTTGGCCGTTGATTGCTCCATTCTTTGCCTTCAACAAGGCGCTGGAAAGTTTTTCCTCCATATCTGCAAAATCCCTCGTCTTAAAAAGAAGCGTACCCTTTGGTCGCTCAACCACGTCAGAAGCCAGGATGGGTGTTCCCAACATCAATGCTTCCCGAATCGTCAGTGAGTCGCCATCCAAATTGGTAGGACGGATAACGATGTCGGATCCCTGAATTAACCTGACGAATGACAATCTTTCGCTAACGAGGTAAAAACAATCCCGCAAGCCCAACTCGGCAATTCGTTGCTGATAATTGTCAAATATGTCCTTGCTTTTTTCAACGGTGGCCACATTGAAAATAAAAGCAAGTTGCAGACCCCGATCCTTCAATTTTTTTACAACTTCAATGCACATGTCCAACCCATACATGTCTTCATTATTAAATTTGTCCAACCGCCAGGCGTTCGCACAAATAACCAGCCTGCCCTCTTCTTTCATTTTGCGGAGCCACAAACTAACGGTATCGGGTAGTGGATTTTCCTCATCCATAATGGGAGGAATGAAGGCATGCATAATTACTGATTTCGAAGCGGGCAGGGTTACCCTCTCCAAAATCACAGCATTCACAGAAATTACCTTATCTGCTTTCTTATAAAAGAATTCGTCTATATAACGGGAATACCTGGGCTTAATTGCAGGGTATGCATGAAGCGTCATGATTACCTTTTTCCCAAGCAGTTTACCTGAAAGTATATGGAAGAGTCTCAAGCTGTTTTTCCCGCTATGGATGTAGATCAGATCAGACTTAAGAATTCTCTTAAAATACTGGCCAAAACGAAGCGATCTGATGTTGAAAAATTCCTTTTTTACCTCTTTTGCCTCATCAACAAAATCGATCTCGAAATCATCTTTCAACAGGTGTGAAAGCCGCCAGATATGGATACTTACCCCACCGGTTGGGGGTGGTAAGGGGCCAATTTGTAAAACTGTCTTTTTCTTAGTGGGGTTCGGCATCATTTGAACATCACTTTTCGCCCAGAGCAGTTAACTTTTGGGTAAGCATGGCATCTGCGCGAATACGAAGGGCGATACTATCTGAAAAAGTTGTCGCCGACCCGTTATTCAGGTGAATATTGTCATCAAAAAAGGGAGCCTTACCCGCATAATAGCGATCCTTAGAGTAATCCCAAAAACACACCTCATTCTTTATCGCAATCTGAGTGGCCAGGTTAATGGTAGAATCGCCGTGTTCTACGAAATCGTAGTAAGGAGAACAAACAACATATAATTTGATCCCCTTATCCTTACAGAGCCGAACAAAGGATTCGTAAGCAGCTACTTTGTTGCTGTCTATCGGATAATTATCGCTTGTACCAATCACTTTAGCTGAATCAGACATCACACGATACAGCGGAATATATCCCTGGATATTTTCCTTCCCCTTTTTCAATCCAAAATATCCCACAGCTATCGTTGGCGCAAGCGAATTGAATGGATAGATATTAGATACGAATTTCAATTTTTCATAACGGCTCCTCATCTCAATGATGGGTCTGATTTCAGGGTGGTTCTTATAAAAGGGTAAAAGCGAAGAAAGATAGTCGTAATGCCTGTCCGTCTTTTCAAATTCCCTGTAATTCAGATCCAGGATCACAATTTTGGGAATATGCCGCAATGTGATGCTTCGCAACAGGGCGTTGCTGTAAAGCACGAAATTGTTTTCCCGGCCTACATTGTGAAATGACTTTCCTAAAATCGTTTCAAAGCTCTTGGGTACATAATGGTGACTTGCCCTGGAAGATCCAAATACCAGCACATCTTCATTGGCTTTTTCCATTGCATAAATTGTTTCATATTCCACGCCAGATTTCTGCCTGAAATAAAAATAGCGAAGCGTCGCACCAACAAGAAAATCGAATACGTAAAAAACTGCAATCAGGACGAGCAGTTTGAACGCAAATATTTTGACTTGATTCAGGTTTGTTTTTTCCAATGCCATAGGTGTTAGAATTGAAAGTAAATGAATTGGCCCCCGTCAAATACGCCTATGAGGAGAATGATAAGAATAATGGTAACATACGATATGTACCTAACCACCGGACTTGGATTATTAAAAAATGAAATGGAGCCTTTCCAGTATTCCTGCTTCAATTCAGCGGCAATTAGGATAAAAATGCCAATAAAAGAAAAAAACAAGGATGGAGTATTGTTGTTAAATATCGGACCCTTGAACGTAAATATTTTCCTTACGATCAAAAAAGAATCGTGCAGACTATTCGCCCTGAAGAAAATCCAGGAAAAACAGATAAGTATAAAAGTGGTTGATAAGCTGATCACTTTTCCGAGGAACGGAGGCAGAGAAATGGTGCCCCATCCCATTTTTTTCCAGAACCTTTGGCGAATCAGTGCCAGGATCAGGTAGCAACCATTAAGTCCCCCCCAAATCAGGAATGTCCAGTTCGCGCCATGCCAAAGCCCACTAACCAGGAAAACAAAAAAGAGGTTGAAATACCATCTCGGAATGGACACCCTGTTTCCACCCAGGGAAATGTACAGGTAGTCTTTAAACCAGGTAGAAAGGGAAATATGCCACCGGGTCCAGAATTCTGAAATATTAGAAGAAAGATAGGGGCGGTTAAAATTCGTCATCAGTTTAAAGCCCATGATTCTGGCACAACCGATGGCAATGTCGGAATAGCCCGAGAAATCGCAATAGATTTGAAAGGCGAAAAATATGGTGGCAAGTATCAAAGTTTGGCCAGAATGATGATCAGCATTGTTGTAAGCTGCGTTAACATAAAGCGCCAATCTATCCGCGATCACAAGCTTTTTGAAAAACCCCCATAAAATGATTTTAAGCCCACTCACCACCCTGTCGATTTCGAAAGAATGTTTTTCATAAAATTGGTGAAGCAGGTTTTGCGGTCTTTCGATAGGCCCCGCGACCAATTGAGGATAGAACATTACGTAAAGCGCATAAATCCCAAAATTCCTTTCTGCTTTTTGATGGCCGCGATATACTTCAATTGTATAGCTCATGGCCTGAAAAGTGTGGAACGAAAGTCCAATAGGCAAAAGAATAGAGAGATATGGAATTGGGTTCGATTTGCCCAGGCCACTCAACAGAATGGTGAGATTTTCGTTTAGAAAATTATAATATTTGAAAACGGCAAGTACGCCAATATTGGCAAACAGGCTCGCAACGAGAAACCATTTCTTTCTTTTTCCACTGGCATCTTCCAGGAAAATGCCGGCGAAATAATCGATAACAATTGTAAACCCAAGTATGAGAATGTAGATGGGCACAAATGCCATATAGAAATAACAGCTGCCGGCAAGCAGGAGAAACCACCTGTACTTGTGAGGCAGGATGAAATACAGCAGCGTGATGGCAATGAAAAAGAATACGAATTGAAACGAATTAAAAAGCATATGAGGTCTAAATGGTTTAGAGTCTAAATTTGCGAAAATGAGCTGGTCAAACCATGCCCAACGCTCCGGCAGCTTTTTTCACAATGAAATATGGGATCGTGTAGTAATTATTACAACTCACGATTGTTCCCCCAAAATTTAACTTGAATTCATTTATTCCCTGAAGGCCCTTGTCCTGCGCATCTTGTGTGTAGCCACCAAAGTCATAAATCTCATAGCCCAATTCCTTATAGTGCAACATATCCTTATAATGTAAAAGCTTGTTGGCCCTGCCAACCAGGTTCTTATCAAATTCACCAGAAAGTCTTTGCGTAGCTGAATGATAAGCTCTCACGATCCGCAAATCTTTATCCATCAGATAACTGTGTGCCGCCAGCGTGATGCCCTGGTAGCTCACGAAAGACATTTGGAAAAACTCTTTCATCTCCTCTATTCTTTGCCGGCTCGTGAGATTGACCTTTTTCGAAGCCGCGAACTCATTGTAAATTCTCACAAACTCATCTATATCTTCACGAAAACTGCATTCCATGCCCTCTTCTTCAGCTTTCCTGATTTGCCTTCGGTAATCCTTTGAAAAATTACCAAATAGACTATCCTTTCCCTGCTTAAGATCATTTTCAACCGTATGAGAGGCTTCTTTAATGCCAAAGGGGATTTTCTTCAAAGAATCTTTTACATGCATGTAAGCCGTTAGCCCAAATAGATCGGTCGCCTTATATCGCAAATCGAACCAGTTTTCGTGCACAGTCAATACGGAAAACCGCTTGTCAAAACTCACCATAACTTGTTGCTCTGTTTAATTAGTTCCTGGCTACTTATCTTTCAAAATGATACTTCTGCCATATACCCAGGATCTTGGATAGGTTCTCAAAATATCCTCCATTATCATCGATAGAATATCTTGGAATTAAATAAGGATTTACTTTTTTTACGTCAATTCGCTCCGGTTCTACTGTGAATCCGAGTTTGTAGCCGGTATTCTTGACGATATTCAGCGTATCCAGGTTGTAGTTACCGTTTGGATAGGAAATGAAATCAATATCTTCATTCAGCCATTGTGCAAGTTGCTTCTTTGACTCCGTTAGCTCAACTTTCTGAATTTCTTCGGAGCATTGTGTCAGAATTGGATGAGTTACCGTATGCGATCCGATCGTAACATACTTGTTCCTGCCTAAAACCTTCAATTCATCAAGTGTGATAGCGCTTCGGTTGAGTGTGTATTGTTGTTTCAGGATCGAAACCTTTTCCCTGAATTCGCCAACCGGCAATTTCTTAAAATCCTGAATTTTCTGAATGGCTGTAAGCCTCTCCTGGCCTTTCATTTCAGCGTATTCCCACCAGTAATTTCCCTGTTCAACAGACTCAGTGGTGACAAAGATGGTAACCGGGATCTGATTTTGCTCAATGCATTCCAGCAATTCAAGGTTTTTGTTCCAGCCATCATCGAAGGTGATTATCGCCAGCTTCCTGGTTTCCCTTTTTTCATTGATAATAGATTCCAATTGTTTGATTGAAATTACCGTATAGCCTTTTCTTTTCAGCCAATGGCAAATCCTTTCGAACCTCTTTTTATCGGGGTTGTGGAAATAAATAGATAAAATCTTGTCGTCTTCCTGCTTCCTGAGAATATTTGTGCATAATAAGAAGAAGGCAATCGTTTCCTTTACCAGGCGCTTAAAAGTATGTATGGTAACCATAGGTGGGTAAGGCGGGCCGAAACAACGGGTTTTACAATCAGTTATTACTTTGCTGTACGAATTTGACCGGTCTGTTCTCCTAAATATTCAAGCTGACTGAACAATTTTCTGATAAAATTCAATGGTTTTATTAGCTACGTTTTTATAATAATATTGTTGAATTGCTGAATCCTTTGCGTTGCTCGAAATCTTCCTGATATTTTCATTATTGTCGTACAACTTTTCCAAAATGCTAACCAGATTGTTGATATCAGAAATATCAAAAAGATATCCATTCTCCTGGTCCTGGATCATTTCGGGTATACCTCCGATTGCCGAAGCAACCACCACTTTTCCTGCCGCCATCGCTTCTGCAATGGCCATTGGAAGCGATTCCTGCTTGGAAGAAACAACCAAAATGTCGGCATCCCTGATAAATCGGGCTGTATCTTTTTGAGCAACCCACCCATTGAATTTTACATATGTCGAAAGGTTATTCCGATCTACGTAATTTAAGACCTTTTCCCGGTACTCGTCGCTGAGGAAATCTCCCAACACATTTAATGTAAATAACTTGTTTTGCTTTACTAAATTGTTCAGGGCCTCAAGCAGGAACAAAATATTCTTGTTATCATTTATTCCTCCAACATAAAGAAGACTATTAGACGTCCGGTGCTTCACCGGCTGGTCAAAATAAATGGGGATGACTGCATTCGGGATGATCGCATAATTGTCAATATTACCCTTTCCTACGTACAAATTGAAGGAATAATTAGACAAGTGAAGCAAATTTTTCGGTCTCAACATATTTTCAATCCAATCATTCAGGTAAAAGGCCATTTTCGCCTTAATGCTTTTCGTCACCTTACTTTCTGCCCTGGCAATTCCATGAATGGTCAATAGTTGCTTATCCTTATTTAATCCCCAGATTTTGGTGATCAAAAATGCGCCCCCCAATTCATAATGAATGAGGTCGGGTTTGAACTCACGAATATGCCTCCTCACCTTTGCTGTGCAGTTGATCAGGTAGTTCAAAACATGAAAGGGGTAATTGCCTTCCGGACAATAAAAGATCTCAATCTTGTCATTGAACCAGACCTGCTTTTCTTCCTTTAATTCCCGGTTAAATGAAAGCACTCTCACTTTAATGTCATGCTCTGCAAAGCCATTTAAGAGATTCACGACGGCAGAATGGACCCCTCCCTTGATGTTCTCCAGTTTTAGGGGAAGATCAGGTGATAGAATCATTACTCGCATAAAGGTTTCAGTTTTTCTAAGCCCTTACAAAAAATGTGAAGGGCTACATTATCAAAGTCACGTTGACGGTAGTTACCCAACAATCCCGCTAGAATGCAAGTTCTTCCTATTAAAAAATGACCGATTTGGATTTTCAGGATTAGATTTTATCCGGAATTGGGTGGGGCTACTGGTAAGCAATCGAGATTCGCAAAATTAGCCCTTGTGAAAGATATATGCAAACTATTTATTCTATTTCTGCTGAAGCCCTTCGGCTACCCATTTGCCCCTGGCCTTTGGCAACACCAGGCTGTTGTAAGAATCCAACAATATCTCCCGGTTATTTAGCCAGTTTCCGTGACCATTAAGTTCCTTCAGGTTTTGACTGCAGTCCTTGTATCTGCCTGATTCCAACCATCCTGTAATCTTGTCCGCAAGTGTCTCTGCGTCATTCACCTCAATCAGCGAGCCGTTCCAACCCTCCCTGATATATTGAGGAAATGCTCCCACATTCGAAGCAATAACCGGCGTATTGCATGCGAAAGAAGTCATCAGCACGCCGCTCTGTGTCGCATCCTTATATGGGCAAACGACAAACTGTGCAGATGAAATCAATTCAACCAATTCCCGGTTGGGAATGTACCTGTTGATAAATTGAATGTTATTTGGAAATTTTTCAAGAATTGACAAATCCGGCTGGTAGCCATTATTGATTCTCCCGGCCATCAAAAACTTTTGGTTTGGAAATTTCGTCAGGACATCCGGAATGGCGCCCAAAAAATTTTCAAGGCCCTTATATGGAGATATTCTGCCAAAAAATAAAATGTAATCTCTTGATCTGTTCTCCACACCACTGATGTAATTGCGATAATAACTGTATGGATTCATATTAAGAAGCCGGCGGCGAATGCCGATGCGGGGATAGGCAGATTCAAATTGTTGCCTGGCAAATTCCGAATAGAAGAAATACACGCCGGCGATTCTAGAAAAAGAGCTGCGGGTTAGCCTGGTCCGCCAATCGTCTTCACCGGAATGTGAAACGGGATCGTGAAGACTGACAGCGATTTTCCCGGCCATTTTTGTAAAAAGGTAAGGCAACATACCGAGCGCCCTCGGTGTGATAGAATCAAAATGAATAATATCGGGTTTTATTTTTTTGCAAAATTTCACTACATCATTACCCACTTTGAAGGTTGCATAAGAAAATGTCTTTTTATGTTCGTGAACAATAAACTGCGTGCTGGCTGTTCCTTCGAAATAAGATTGAAAAAAATCCACCTCCATCTGATTGAGTAAGGCATTTAGAGGGCGCAATACTGGTCCGCTTGTCAATTCTTTTACTTCGGTGATGGGACCTGTTTTTGTTTCGGGCGCGATTTCAATCACGACGTGCAATTCCACCTCTTTTTTCAGCGCCCTGATGATCTCAACAGCACATTCAAGATAGGGAATGCTTGTATAATACAAAACTACCATAGGGTTGCTTTCAGTAATTGATTTAAGGTTTTCTGTTGCTTAGTAATTGCAGAATTATCGGATAAGCGGGCTGAACGTCTTTTTGAAGTAATTTCTTCCAACCAGCGCCGCCAGCACTCCAACCACAATAAATAACTCGATTTTTTGAAGAAGAGAAAAATCGAAAAAAAATGCGGAAATCAGCGCAAAAATTACCAGTAGACCGCAGCTGATAAAAAAATCGCGATAGGATATTTTTTCCGGAAGAATTTTTTGAATCCAATACATGTGGTAAGTCATGTTTATCACGGCCGTCGCAAAAAATGCAGCGGACAATCCCACTGAGCCATATTTGGAACCCGTGTACAGAAGTGGAATGGATACCAGTGCATAGATGATAGATAATTTGGCAAGCAGGCGCTGTTTGTTGACCGCCCCTAAAATGGTTCCAAACAGGCAAAAAGCGCCATACAACACATCATACCAGGCCTGGATTGAAATCACATAGGCCGATTTGTGATAGCCATCCCCGTAAAGGAGGCCAATAATTTCAGAACTAAAGAGGCTAAGGAAAAAAGCGAAACAAATACCGCCATAAATGACGAGCAAGAATACACTGTTCACCACCTCGCTGAATCGACGCTGATCAGATACATATAACCGGGAGATACTCGGAAAGAGGCTGTTGGCCAATGTCAGCAGCAATAATTGAGCGGGGGCAATGATCCTGTTTGCTATGTTATAAAAGGCAATCTCCTTGTCGCCCGCATTTTGGGCCAGGTAAATGATAGGAAACTGGGTTGATACCAACGTGAACAACATGAGTATGTAGTACGAAGAAGAATCTTTCAAAATCTGCATCGTAAGGCCAGGCTCAGCACTACCACCAGTCAACAATTTCTTTCTTCTAACCAGCAGGTACATTAATGCCGATTTCCCAAATTGAAGCGCAATGGTAACGATGATCAGCGACCTGATCGAGATCAGCGATCTCGGCAAAAGCAGTACAACAAACACCCACAGTAGTGTAGCACCCAGGTTTATTGAGGCGGAGATATTCATCTTCTGGTGTCCGTAGGTTACGGATTCCACACCGTCCCACCACATGAGAAAATAAACCTGGATACACAGCAATACAAGCAGCGTATTGTCGAGTACAATCTTGGAAAAGTAATTATTGTAAAGAAATATGATGAGTACTACGGGCAGAAAAGCAATCGATCTTAGTAATACACTTCTTCTATAGATCGTCCGTGACTGATCGGGATGGATGGCAATGGTACGTATCATCACGTTTCTTATGCCAAGGCATGCAATCACGTTATAAATCCCGAAGAGAACGAGGATAAAACTGTATTTGCCGAAATCTTCAGGATAGAGCGTACGGGCAATCTTGATACTCGAAAAAATAGACAAACCCTGTACGAGGATGTTAGAAATGGTCAGTGCAGAAAAGTTCTTTACGACCGTACTACCATACAATTTTTTAAATGCTGCGATCATAATTCGATTGGGGAAGGCTCCATGACCTAAGCGACGGGTTGTGGCGCCGGCTTAATTTTAGCGGTACCGTAAACAGGTTTTGATTTGATTGCTGCCTGCCGCTCAGGCATCTCCTTTTTATTGTAGGCAATCATCATTCCGGCGGTAAGTGCCAAACATGACACGACAAAGGGATGCTGATTCAACTGCTGAATAATGATATAGTACAGAATATTAATCAATACCAATAGGGAAAGAATAATATTTTGAGTATCCCCCTTCCTTATTGCCTGCTTCAGGGTTACATACGAGGCGTAGAGTCCAAGTACGAAAATCGACGCCATCATAAATAATCCAAAAGCACCTATTGTCACCAAGGCATGCGTATAGGCCACATCGGCGATTTCAAAAAGTCCGGTAATCTCAGGGTAATAAATATCCCTCCCAAATACCGGGCTCTTCTCCCAAAGGTTGAGACTCACTTCCACTGTGTTAATTCTCGAACCATAGCTCCCCTCGTTTTTATTCAAGTCATAGACCATCTCATCAATCCTTTCCGAAACGATGTCGGAAACGACGTGAAGAGAAGTATCCTTCAACACATTGAAAGCGATTGACAGGCATATCGAAAAGGCAGTCACTCCCAGTACGATCCGCATGACGTTGTTTCTCCTGTATTTGAACAACAGAATCATAATGGCAACCACGCACATCAGGATACCAACCCACTGACTTCTTGAGTAACCAATCAGGATCGGGACGACGTAAATGAAGTTGAGTACATTAGTGCGCCAGGTTGTCTTTTGCACAATTGACTTGATCACGTTTACAAAAAACATCATTTCTATCAGGTACAAGGTGGGCAACATGACGCGCGCAAACCGATCATTTATTGGCAGTGCCTGGCCGGGCCAGTGCCCAACGTTGTAATACTTCAGGGGATCAAACATCGGTTCAATACCGTACATACTTTGAACCAGGGCCAAAACACTGCCTGCAATACACATGATAGTCATGGAAAAAAAGAGCTTGGGGAAATCCTTTTTGGTTACCAGCATCGCCAGGTAGAAGAACATGAAGTAGGGGTAAACATTTCGAAAATTCTTAAACAAATCCTTCGTCGTATTGGAATTCTCTGACATGAAAATCTTTATCAGCAAATAAGTGGTGAATATCGACCAAAATACAACAAGTGGTTTGGCAACCTTAGGCACTTCCTGGTAGTGCCTGAAACAAAGATAGAGCAGGTAAAAATTGAGCAGGTCGATGGCAAAACTCAACGGCGCGGGAAACATGATCAGCCCCGTGTTGTAAGCGATAATTATGATGATGAAGTAGATGTAGTATTTCTTCATTTTCCTAACCTGAAGTCATTTGGTATTGCATGTACTCAGCCAACAACCTTACCCGGTTTGGCCAATTCTTTCCTGCCGCCTGAAAAAAGCATCTTGATATATTGTTTGGCAAATTGATAAGCGTAATCAATCGTTGACCTGAAATAGCTAATCCATCCAGTACTTGACCGCAAATGCCTTTTGTAAAATTTCCATTTGATAAAAATATTCTGGGTGGACTTTATGCTATAAAGCCCCATGAAGAAGCTTTTGAGTTTGAGATTATTTGAAATCCCGGAATTGTCTTCATCATTCCAAATAACCAGTTTTGGAGATATCATCATGCGATATCCCTTATAGCCAGCACGTAGAAAAAAATCTGAGTCGCCAAAATACTGCGGGAAATTCTTCTCGTCAATGTAGCCAATGTCATGGATGAGCTGGGTAGGAAAAATTGTTCCCATGCCACCATTCCATTCTGCAAGGGCAGGTTGCTGATATTTCTCGTTATCCACCTCCCCAAAGCCGTAGTTCCACATCTTACCATTGCGTGAGTTCCAGCCACCTCCATAACTGAAAATTCGGTTGCTGTTCTTGAGATATACTTTTGAACCAATGATATCATGCATTTCTGCCTGCAAAATAATTTCGGCCAGGTTGGTGAAATAATTCTCTTCGGGCAATGTATCAATATTCCATAGCATGATAAAGTCAGGTGAAAGATGGGATATACAGTATTCAATCCCTTTATTACAGCTTCCGCTCCACCAAAGCGAACCTGTTCCCATCACAACATGTACAAAAGGGAAATTGGATTTCAAATAGTCTGAGGTTTGATCCGTTGAACCGTCGTCAACCACCACCGCAGAAAATTCGAACTGGCCATTGTTTAGTCGCTCGCTTGCCCGCATAGATGCAACAACGGTTGGAAAATATTCAACCAGGTACTTTTTTGCATTAAAAACAGGAAATATGACAGAAATGCGCTTAACCATAATTCGGTTATTCCTGGAGGAGGAACTTGCTCTTCGAAGAATGAGGTTGGTCCAGGATGAAGCCCTGTGACTCCAGGTCTTTCTTTATGACACCAAAATTAACATTACTGATCTCTGTGAATATCTGGTAGCCGATGGATGGTAAATAAGCGTTGATAGAATTTAAACCCTGGTTCAACTGGCCAACGGCTCCCCTGGTAAGTTCCATCGACGCATTCTCATTGATGGCCATTTTCCTCTTTTGCAGAAAAAAGCAACCGGACCCATAGGTCTGCAGGAAATTGATTTCATCTTCCCGCACGATTGCCGGCTTGTTCAACCAATACACATAGTCAACCACGCCATTGATTGATTTCACCAGTTTTTGATCTTTTTCATCTATCTGTACAAAAACAAAGTCATGAAACAATGGCTCTTGTTTCTGAATTGTTTTCGCTTCATCATCGTCATCTGATTGCAAAAGATTCAAAGGGCAGAAAGCCTTAATTTTTTTTCTTGCCAGCAACTGCGCTACCTTCTGTTCACGTTCCGGGAGGGTAACGATAATGTGCCAATTCAACTTCAAACTTTTCATTCTGGTCGGGTTTTGAAAAACTAAAAATGGGTCACTTCAGGCCAAAGAAAAGCTTCGCCACCTCAGTCCCATAGTGAATGGTATAAGGATTGGTAACCAATGAATTACAATAAAAGCTTTACCTCCGCTCCTATATCATAATCAGGCGCTACAGAACCTTTCTCTTTCGCTTTTCCTTGATATTATATCCGTAGCCGTATCCATACCCATAATCCAGGATACCAAAGCCTCTTCCTCTCACATCATTGAATACGACTACCGGATTCTTAAGACTACTCAGCTTATCCTCGTGGATGAGCATCATCAGGTTATTCTTCGGCGTCACGTTATGACGAATAACGAAAATCGTGGCATCACTAAAATGTGACACTGCCAACGCATTTGCGTCTTCAGTCAGCGGACCTGAACACATCACGATAAAATCAAATTCCAACTCGAGTGATTTGATTAAATCTTCGAGATTTCCCCCTACAAGCAATTCTGCAGCGGCATTACTATTGATCCCCGCTGGAATGATATACAACTTGTTGTTATCAGCAGAACGATAACGAATTTCTCCCGCGTTGATGACTTTGTTCGACAGGTAATCAACAATTCCCTTCTTTTCTTCAAGGCCAAAAATCTTCGTCACATGAAAGCGTTCGAGATCCAGGTCAAGCAGTACGGTTTTCTTTCCTGCCAATGCCATACTCGTGGCCAGGTTGGATGCAATAAACGCTTTACCCTCGCCCGATATAGACGAGCTTAATAAGATTTTCTTTACCCCGGGATGGTTTTCATTAAAAGCCAGTACGTTTCTTAGGGTTCGGAATTGTTCGGCAATCGGGGTTTTCTTATTGTCTGCGATGACAATACTCAGCTTGCTGCGATCATGGCCGATTTCTGCTACGACGGGAATGTTGCAAATACTTTCGATTTCTTTTCGGAACAGAATGGTCTTGTTCATCACGTCCTTGAGATTCACGAAAGCGATGCCCATCAATAGTCCACCCAAAAGTCCACCCAGCTGAATGATCATTTTATTCGGACTTACCGGTCCCACGGATGATTCAGCCTTGTCAATGACCCTTGTATCAGTCGCTGTTGAGGTATAGGAAAGTGCTGCCTCTTCTCTTTTTTGAAGAAGGAAGGAGTAAATCTGGTTTTTGATGGCCTGTTGCCGGCTGATCTCCAGCAATTGCTTTTCCTTTTGAGGAATCGTGCTCAACATGGAATTATATTTTCCACTGTTGTTGCTGAGGTTATTACGACTCACTTCCAGGTTCACCCGCTGGTTACGAATATTATCCAATATTGCCGGTTTGAGCTTATTGATTTGTTCTTTGATCGAAAGCAACATCGGACTGTTTTCTGCAGTGGTGCTCTTCAACTTGTCATATTGAAGCTGGGCTTCAGTGAGCTTGTCGAGCAGTTGAGACAAAGTGGGATCATTCAATCCCGTTGAAGGCGCAATGGATGCGCCGGAATTTTTTGAAAGAATGAATTTCTCCATCTCTTCAAGCACAGCCAGCTTCAGGTTGATATCTTCAATCTGTTTGTCGTATTGGCCCACATTCTCCAAATAGAGTTTCCCCTGCTGGCTGATGTCAATGACACCTGAAGTGGTTCTGAATTGCTGGATAGCATTTTCCACGGAATCCAGCTGACCAACAACGTACCGTAACCGATTTTCCACGGATGCAAGGGTGTTTGCAGCCATGACATTTTTATCATCGACTTCAGCTTTGGTATATAGCGCGATCAGCTCATTCAATACATCTTCTCCCCTCGCCGGCACATCATCTTTAAGTTGCAAATTGATAATGGTAGACATTTTGCTGGCTGCAGTGGCCTTCAGATTCGCCAGGAAATAGTACTCTATTTTTTTAACATCGATTAATGAGAAATAGAGAGGAATTTTTTGTGAGCTCAAGGCCCCACGGGGATTTGGATTAAACATAATTTCCCCGTATTTGGAAGTTACCCATTGGTTGACAGGTACGCGCATATTGTCAATGATGACCTGGCCGGTTGTGCCATCGTAAACGAATGGTACTTTCTCAGTTTCTTTCAGATTATCCGGATCCTTGAGTCTGATCCGGATCGGAGAATAAGCGTAGGCGGGAATATTTCTGGACTTTCTTTCTTCAAATACGGGAGCATAAAGCGTGAGGTTGGTCACCACCTGTTTCATGAGTGCATGTGAATGCAAAATCTCAAGCTCATTCTCTACAATTTTGCTCTTTTCGAACAGGTTTAATGTCTCCAGCATCTTAGATTCCACCAGACCTTTCTTCTCGTCTTTGATGAGAATTGTAGCATCTATTTCATAACGGGGGATTGCCCACTTGGTATATAAACGAGCGGCCACAAGCGAGCCAATGATCAGGAGCGCAAACAGTGGCCAATAAGGAAGATATTTATATAGCAACTGCTTAAAAATATCGTCTTCGGCACTATTCTGGGTAAGGTCTGGTGTTTCTTGCATAAAAGATCAAAATGGAATTACTTATTTATAGTTTCACCTGTGTGAAAATAACAGCAATGAAAGCTAAAGCACTCAACAAAACCGGCAACAAAGTGGTAAGCCTGCTCGAACCTTGAACCTTTGCTTTGTTGGTTTCTATGTACACAACGTCATTTGATTTTAGATAGAAGTATTGCGACCTGAATATCTCCTCAGAATTCAGATTCAGTCTGCGAATTATTTTTTTACCCTCATCTTCCCGAATCAGCAATACATTATCTCTTCTCGCCGAAATGGTCATATCCCCCGCCATACCGATGGCCTCCAGAATAGAAATTTTTTCATTGGGCACAGGCACTACACCCGGCCTTCCAACCTCACCCAGTACGGTTACGCGAAAATTCAATGACCTGATGATTACAATTGGATCAAGCAAAAGTTTCTTTCTCACTAATGCACTCGTAATCGTATCTGTCAATTGCCTTTTGGTGATGCCTGCAGCCTTGAGGTTACCGAGAACAGGAAAAGTGATGTTACCATCAGGTCCAACCAAATAACCAAACGCAGCGGGGCCGCTTTGTGTTGGAGTTCCACCAATGGAAGGATTGTTGGGTGCATTAAAGATCTTGGAGTCTTCAGCGTTCAAGCTACTAACCGTGATACTAAGAATGTCTGCCTTTTGAATGATAGGATCATAGTCCGTGTTCATTTGTTCAATCTGCGTATCCATGATATTATTGAAATACCTGGATTTCTCAACACTTGCACAAGATGCTAACAAGATCAAAGCAGTACAGGACATAAGTTGCCTTATGGATTTCCCAAGTACGAATGAGGTTGGTTTCATGGTAAAACTGTTATATAAGCCATTGTCTTTTTTAGACAATTCATTTAGCTTTTCACGGCGACGCCTATTCCTGTCGAAAGAAGGATATCGGAGGGATTGAAATAATCTTGCAAGGAACCCAAAATCACGTCCAAAATTGTAGTCAAATATTGAAAAAATATTAGTGCCATCCAAGATGAGGGGGCAGCTAATCTGAATAAATTCTACAACCCGGGTATTTCAATGGTGATTTTAAAGGCCCAATTCATTCAGGATGTAAAATTACCACTCGGATTCCGTTCAAACTTGTAAAAAACTGCTGGTTAATCAGGGAAAATTGAAACTGGGCTTTTCAAACCTTGAGGGTGGAGATTGTGATCTTAAATGGTCGAAACGAGGACGTAAAACTACTAAACAGATTCTGAAATATCAAGCGAATGTGGAAAAATCCTGTTTTACTAAAATATTATGAATAAATTAAATAGATATTAATGACCTATTTAATTTATAATTAATCTAGCTCTATATTATATTAATTGTAAATTAGTTATGTTCTCTTAATTGGCGGTCAACATTTTCTCCGTAAAAATACGATATTTACCCACTTACCCTAACGGAAAGGAATTGGGTACTAGGTATCAGGTATTAGGATAAAATTCCCAATACACCGCCCGTTCCGAACGGAACGTTCGGGCAGGCAATACCCAATACCCAACCCCTAACCATTCAGTCTCTGATCAAGGCTCAGGCCATTATCAATTGCTGTTTGTTGAGCAAGTTCATAACCCGCATCAGCGTGCCTGATGACTCCAATGCCCGGATCGTTCCTTAAAACGCGACTTAATCTCTTTTCCGCTTCAATTGTCCCGTCGGCAACAATCACCATTCCAGCGTGGATACTATATCCCATACCTACACCGCCGCCGTGATGCAGACTCACCCAGCTTGCGCCACCCGCCGTATTCACCAGGGCATTCAGCAGCGGCCAGTCGGCCACAGCATCAGAACCATCGAGCATGGATTCCGTTTCGCGATTTGGCGAGGCCACCGACCCCGTGTCAAGATGATCTCTGCCGATTACGATGGGTGCTTTTACCTTTCCGGTTCTTACCAAATCATTAAATGCCCTGCCCGCTTTTTCCCTTTCACCCTGGCCCAGCCAACAAATCCTCGCCGGCAAACCCTGAAAGGCTATTTTTTCCCTGGCCAATCTCAGCCAGCGCTGCAAGGATTTGTTTTCGGGAAACATACCTGTAATCAAGTCGTCGGTCACTGCAATATCAGCAGGATCGCCACTGAGTGCAGCCCAGCGAAATGGGCCCTTGCCCTCACAAAATAGCGGACGGATGTAAGCAGGCACAAAACCTGGGAAATCAAAAGCATTTTGAAGTCCCTTCTCTTTTGCCCTCGCACGAAGGTTATTTCCATAATCAAAGGTGACGGCTCCCCTCTTCTGCAACTCCAACATCAATTGCACGTGTAGGTACATGGAACGATATGCGTATTCTATGTACTGCTGGGGATTCTCTGCTCTCAATATTCTTGCCTGTTCTTCTGACAATTCATGCGGCCAGTAACCGATGATCGGATCGTGTGCTGAAGTTTGATCGGTCAGCGTGTCGGGGACAATGTTTCGTTGTACCAGGCGCTGAAGCAGGTCGACAGCATTGCATCTAACGCCAATGGATAGTGGCTTTGCCTGAGCGCGTGCTTCGAGTGCCCGATCGATTGCCTCATCAATATCCTCGATCATCAGATCCAGGTAGCGCGTTTCCAGGCGCTTTTTAATCCGCCATCTCTCCACCTCGGCAGCCAGGCAAACGCCCTCGTTCATTGCAATGGCCAGGGGCTGTGCACCACCCATACCGCCCAGTCCGGCGGTCACATTTAAAGTCCCCCTCAGGCTGCCGCCGAAATGTTTGTCGGCAATCGCTGCATAAGTCTCATAAGTGCCCTGCACAATACCCTGCGAGCCAATATAAATCCACGAACCAGCCGTCATTTGTCCGTACATCATCAATCCTTTTTTTTCCAATTCGTCAAAATGCTCCCAGGTAGCCCATTTGGGAACCAATTGTGAATTGGATAACAACACGCGTGGTGCGTCGGCATGCGTTTTCAGGATACCAACGGGCTTGCCACTTTGTATCAGAAGCGTTTCATCATTCTCGAGGATTTTGAGCGAACGGATTATTTTGTCGAGCGCCTCAAAATTCCTGGCTGCTTTACCGCGGCCACCATAAACAATTAATTCCTCCGGTTTTTCAGCCACCTCCGGATTGAGGTTATTAAGCAACATTCTTAGTGCGGCTTCCTGTATCCAACCCTTGCAGTTGAGCTGGGTTCCTGTGGGCGTTTTATATTTTACAGGATCATATTTTAAAGAGGTAGTTGTACCCATATGATTAGTTTGAAAATTCTTCGGCAATGAAATTCAATCTTTGGTTCCGGGCGGATTCCTGCGAATAAAATTGATGGCGCGCAACATATCATCGTGCAAAACCCTGTCCTTTTCATTGAACGCCACTTCTTTTCTGAATTCAAGTACAATGGATTCGAGAATCGCAGACGTTTTCAAAGGTCGTCTGAATTCAAGTGCCTGTGCGGCCGATAACAATTCAATGGCCAATACGCTTTCTACATTCTGAATCACACGCCAGCACTTGGTTGCAGCATTTGCGCCCATGCTCACATGGTCTTCCTGGTTATTCGAAGAAGATATCGAATCTACAGATGCAGGGGTGCTCAATTGCTTGTTCTCACTCACAATTCCGGCAGCCGTGTATTGTGGAATCATGAAACCGGAATTGAGTCCTGGCTCTTTAACCAGGAACAAAGGAAGCTCGCGCTGTCCGCTGATCAATTGATAGGTTCGTCGTTCAGAAATATTGGCCAGTTCACTCATGGCGATGGCCAGAAAGTCAAGGTTAAGCGCGAGCGGTTGCCCATGAAAATTTCCACCGCCCAAAATCAGGTCTTCATCGGGAAAAATATTGGGATTGTCCGTTACGGAATTAATTTCTGTTAGAAAAACCGAAAGCACATGTGCAAAGCTGTCCTTGGTTGCTCCATGCACCTGCGGGATGCAACGGAAGGAATAGGGATCCTGCACCTGCTTCTTTTCCCGATTGATCAACTCACTTCCATCCATGAGCTCCCTGATTGTCTTTGCCGTTTCGGCCTGACCGCGATGTGGACGAATACGCTGGATGGCTTCGTGAAAAGGCTCCAAATTACCATCAAATGCGTCGAGTGAAATGGCTGAAATATGATCAGCCCAGGTGATCAGGCGTTGGGATTGAATCAGGCAATACAAACCGTATGCGCTCATAAATTGCGTTCCGTTGATGAGTGCCAGCCCTTCTTTGCTTCGAAGATGAATGGGCTCCCAATTGAGTTTTTGCCATAGCTCGGCCGACTTCCATCTTTTGCCCTTGTAATTGACTTCACCCAATCCTAAAAGCGGAAGGCAAAGATGACTCAGGGGTGCGAGATCACCAGATGCGCCCAATGAACCTTGTGTGTAGATGACCGGAAGCACCTCTTCGTTATACATTTCCGTCAATCGCTTGACCGTATCAATCTGAACACCCGAGTGACCATAGCTAAGCGATTTGATCTTCAGCATCAACATCAGTTTCACAATCGGCGCGGGCACTTCTTCTCCCAGTCCGCAAGCATGTGATTGGAGTAAATTGGACTGAAGGGTTTCGATTTGACCGTTGTCAATTCTTACATTTTGCAGAAATCCAAAACCGGTATTGATGCCGTAATAAAGGTGATCCGTATCCTGCATTTTAACGTCGAGAAAGTCACGGCAGCGGGTTATGCTCTCATGCGCGTCGTAAGTGATGGAGAGTTTTTGATCGTAGCGAAGCAGGTTAGCAACCTGGTCGAAAGAAAGCCAATTTCTGTCCAGCGGGAGATAGTTATATGACATAGCAAGTTGGGGCAAAGTAACGAAATTCAGTTAATCAGTTGACCAGTTCATCAGTTAACCTGTTGATTAGTTGATTTGTTGATGAGTGGATTGGTTAACCGGTTAACCGATCAACTTGTTAACTGGTTCCCCACCAACAATCTTCAGTCCTCAAATTCGTTTATATTCCGGCTGAAATTGCCATTGCCTATGAACCTGAAATTAGCACTCGTTTTTCTCTTCCTTGCTTTTGCCGGGAGACTTAAATCACAACACATTCAATTTCTGACAGAAGGAAATAAAACTTCCATTCGAGGCTTGAGCGTTGTTAACGACAAGGTGGTTTGGGCGAGTGGCTCAAATGGAATGGTGGGCCTTTCGGTAGACGGTGGAAAGAAATGGAACTGGACACAGGTGGACGGATACGAGAAATCCGATTTTCGTGATATCGAAGCTTTCGATGAAAAAAATGCAATTATTCTGGGCATCACACAACCCGCCTGCATTCTGAAAACGACCGACGGGGGAAGGCATTGGAAAACGGTTTATAAAGACACAGCCAAGGCCATGTTCCTCGATGCAATGGATTTTAACAGTCCGAAGTATGGAGTTGTCATTGGCGATCCTGTTAATGGCAGATTTTACATGGCACTCACCCACGATGGAGGTGAAACCTGGCTTCCTATTGACACCGTTCCGAAAGAACGTCCCTACCGGTGGAAGGCACAGCAGGGTGAAGCATTTTTTGCTTCAAGCGGAACCAATATCAGGTATATCGCCAACCGTAAATGGGCCATGGTGAGCGGCGGCGAAAATATCGGTTACTATGATTTCAAAGACAGGTATACGATACCGTTAGTAAAGGGAAAAGAGACCACGGGACCCAACAGCATTGCGGTTGCGCCGGATGGCAGAATGGTGATTGTAGGGGGTGATTTCGCAAACGACACTGCGACGGCAAATAATTGCGCCGTGAGTCCGAAGGGCCTTCCCTATGTTTGGACAATTCCGGAAATTCCACCTCACGGTTATAGAAGTTGCGTAGAGAGCATCGATAATAATAAATTCATTTGCTGCGGAACAACAGGCGTGGATGTTACTACGGATGGAGGCATTAAATGGCAATTGATCTCACGCGATGGTTTTCATGTATGCAGGAAAGCAAAATCCGGAACTGCCCTTTTTCTTGCAGGGGCGGATGGGAGGATTGCGAAGTTTACTTGGTAAACTTAGTACTAAGTACTAGGTCTTAAATGCAAAATAGACGGCGCCGAGCAGGCAAATAAAACTGAAAAGATATTTGAGTTGAAACGGCTCACCGAGATACCAGATCGCAAAGCCGGTAAATACCACCAGCGTAATCACCTCCTGCATCATCTTCAACTGAAATGCACTGAATCCGCCAAGATATCCATAGCGATTGGCTGGCACCATCAGGCAATATTCAAAAAATGCAATGCCCCAACTGACCAGTATGGCCTTCCATAAAGGGACATTTTTGTGCTGCAGGTGGCCATACCAGGCAATGGTCATGAAAACGTTGGAACAGATTAGTAGGATGATGGTTCGCATCGGTGGATCAGTTAACCAGTTGATCAGTTGACCAGGACACGAAGCAACTGGTTAACCGGTTAACCGGTTAACTGGTCAACTGACTATACACTTAATTCTCGAGGCTTCTAAAGTCAACCGCTACCAGCTTACTCACCCCCGGCTCTTGCATGGTCACACCATAAATTACGTCTACGGCCGCCATCGTCATCTTGTTGTGCGTTACGATGATGAATTGGGAATTATCGCTGAACTGCTTAATCATATTTGTGAACTTGCCCACGTTCGCGTCATCGAGCGGCGCATCCACTTCATCCAAAATGCAGAAGGGCGCTGGCTTGATGAGATAAATGGCAAACAATAGCGCCGTTGCCGTCAGGGTTTTCTCTCCCCCACTCAACTGTGTGATGCTCGAGGGCCTTTTTCCTTTGGGCTTGGCCACGATGTCAATTCCTGTCTCGGCAAGGTTTTCCGGATTTTCCAGGATCAAATCCGCCGTATCTTCTTCGGTGAAGAGGGCTTTGAAGACTTTCTGGAAATTCTCACGAACGGTATTAAAAGTATTCAGAAACTGCTGGTTGGCTGTTGCCTCCACTTCCTGGATGGTTTGCATTAAACTATCCTTCGCGCTAACCAGGTCATTCTTCTGTTCAAGAATAAACTCATAACGCTTTTTCATTTCCTGGAAAGCCTCAATGGCAGTGGGGTTCACTTCACCCATATTTTCGAGGCGCTTCTTCATGCGCTCATTCTGGGTCTGCAATTCTTCAAGCGGCGTACCCGTTGTACGGGGTTCATCAATAATATCATCCAATTCAACCCTGAATTCCACACTCAATCTTTCTTTCATCCCGGCAAGCTGCAGTCGAAGTTCATTGAGCTGGTCCTTGATCTCATTTAACAGGTGATCAATCAACTCGCGAGATTTCTGCTTGTGGCGCAATTCGCTTTCCTTCTCGTTCAGAATATTTCTAAGGTTATAATAGGCCTGGTCGGCTTCATTCAGTCGCCTTTCTTCCTCTTCCTTATGACGCAACAGGTCAACCAAAGTTATTTCGGTCGTCTCGAGAACCGCTGCCGTCGCTTCAATGCTTGACAGCGCATCTTCCAACTGCAGCCTGCTATTTTCAATCTGGCGCTGCAAATCGGAAAGTTGATTGTTCTTAAATTCAAACTCCTGCTTCAGGGAAGTGAGCTTGCTTTGCTGACGCGTGAATTGAAGGTTGTGCTCATTGAATGAATGCTGGGCGGTAGAATAAGCCTGTTCGGACTCATTATAGAGAATTTCAACGGCGGCCAAACGACCCGCAATTTCTGAAAGCTGCTGATTCAAGGTTTCCAGGTTCTCGCGGGTTGATGCGATTGCTTCGAGATTTTCCTGCACCTGTTGGTCTAAATCCTCCAGCCGCTGCCTGCCGGTTTCTTCATGCTGGCGAAGGTTTTCGGTCTTGTGTCCCAGTGCGAATACCTGGTTTTCCAATTGCTGGATATCATCCTGCGCTTCGCGAATGGCGCTTTCTTTCAATTGTTCGTTGTAGCCAATGACCTCGTTGTGTCTCGTCTGAATCTTTGATTTCAGCTCATTCACCACCACTTCCTGCGCATGTATTTCTTCCTTCAGTTTTTCGAGGTTCTTTACACGGCCTATTTTCTTCCCTTCGAAAAGTCCAACACTTCCTCCCGTCAGGGAATACTTCCCCTTTACGTACTTACCATGCTTTTCCAATACCACCGCGCCATTGCTGTTTCGCAGCGCTTCTTCGCTTTCGGCGATATATACATTGCTGAGGAGGTATTCCGCAAGCTTGCGATATTTTTCATCCACTTCAATCACCTGGAGCGCGGGTACGCTGCCCTCGGGCTGGTGATTTGAAACCACGGCGAAATTGTTCACTTTATCCAGCAGGAAGAAATTTGCCTTACCCTTTTGATTGGCATCAAGCAGGTAAACCGCATTCAGACCTTCTTCCAGGCTATTTACCACATAATAGTTCAGGAATGGCTCTAGCACATTTTCAACCGCGGCCCGGAATTCCTCTTTCACATAGATAATATCTGAAAGGATGGGTGAAGTATGATTCCATTGAGGATTCTTGTGGAGGAACTTTACACTTTCAGGGTATCCTTCCATCGAATCAATCAGGCTCTTTAAAAGATCATGTTCATTTCTGCGCGCATCGAGTTTTCGGTTTTCATCCGCCAGCTCCGCGCGCAAATTTTCAAGGAGCGCCTGCGTTTGCAGAATCTGTTCCTTCGTCAATTCGTGTTTCTCCTGCAGTTGCTGAAGATCTGTTTTCCTCTCTTCCAGTTCAGATTCCCTCTCTTTCTTTTCAGCCTCCAATTTCGATAATTCGTACTGACGCTGCTGGCTTTCCTGCCTGATCTGGTAGGCGGCGCGCTGCAGGTTGAGGATCGAAGTATCGGCTACCGCCACCTTCTTTTCGGCTTCAAACTGGCTGCGCTGGATAGATTGGTTTTCCTTTCGTACCTCATCAATCGCCAAACGGTGTTCATCAAACAGGCGTCTTTTCTCTTCTACGGCGTCTTTGAATTGCTGCAATTCTTCCTGTAAGAGGCCCAGCCTGCCTTCTTCTTCAACGATTTGTTCCTCTGTGAACCGGATGCTTTCTTCAATGCCCGCGAGCTGTCCCCCGGCCTTTTGCAAAAAATCTCCAAGATTGGTTTCCCTTTCTTTCAGGTACTGGAGCCTTTGTGCAGCAAGGCTTTTCTCACTTTCCTTATCACGAACCTTATTCACCAGGTCATTGAAGGCATGTTGCATTTGCTGTAAATCGCGCTCCTTTTCAATGAATCCGGCCTTCTCCTGTTCCAACGCGGCCTCTTCCGTGGCAATCTCAGCCTCTAACGCAATCCGCTTATCCACCTCATCCTGCTGCTGTTCATTGAGTGATTTGTAGGTAATGTTAAACCCTTCCAGCGCAGCCTTCGCCAGTTCGATACTCACTTCACGATAGTCCTTCTTGATCTCAAAATATTTTTCGGCCTTTTTTGCCTGGCTTTCGAGTGATTTCAGTTGGTTATTGATCTCAAACAATAGGTCTTCGATCCGGGCCAGGTCCTGTTCCGTGGCATCCAGCTTCAATTTTGCTTCCTTCTTCCTGGTCTTATAAATAGATATGCCCGCTGCCTGTTCCAACATCCGGCGACGACTGTTTTCCTTGTCTTTAATGATATCGTCCACCATACCCAGTTCGATGATCGCATAACTGTCGGTAGAAACGCCCGTATCGATGAAGAGGTTATGGATGTCTTTCAACCTGCAGGCAACATCATTCAGGCGGTATTCACTTTCCCCGCTCTTGTAGAATTTTCGGGTAATCGTAACCGTATTAAATTCCGTAGGGAGAAGATTGCGGGTATTCTCGAAGGTGAGACTAACTTCTGCGAGACCCGATGCGCTTCTTGTTTTGGATCCGTTGAATACAAGGCTCTCCAGGTTTTCAGATCTGAGGTTGCTGATTTTATGCTCGCCGATGACCCATCGGATAGAATCTACAATATTACTTTTACCGCATCCATTGGGTCCGATAACGCCGGTGATTCCTTCATCAAAGTGAAGGGTGGTCTTATCAGCAAAACTCTTAAAACCTTTGATTTCTAAACTCTTTAAGCGCACAGTTCAAATTTTAGTGAGTGGGTAAACGGGGTACATTTTTAAGGGCCCGAAATTCATTGATTAAACCCGGTAAATATATTCGAATTGAAAATAAAATCGGGTAGCTGATGGAGATGATGATTTCTAATTATTCACGTTTTATACACAAGAACCCTGCCGTCAATCTTTTATGCAGATGGTGTGGAAAAATAGACAGACCGAACTTAGGATATTCGATAAAGTACTGTTTGATGATCAAATAAATTAGAAAGAGGAATAATGTTGTTATATTTAAACTTCGTAGATGGGTTAACGTTTCTGCTGGTTTCTAACTCTTGCAAAACACCTACACCAAAGGATCTACTTTCTTTCGCTGCTGCGCCTGGAATTTTCAACTTAAAAAAACCCATTTATATATGCACAAATCAGCATGTCTACTTCTTGTTTCCTCTGCAATTTTATTACTTAGTATCGCCAGCTGTTCCAATGACAAACCCGCCGAGCAAGTTGCGGAAGTGAAACCCGATAATCCTGCCAAAGCTGATTTCGGCGGCTTTGAGTCGCAGGTTAAATGGGGGGAGCATCTCGTGACCATTGGCGGTTGTAACGACTGCCACACACCCAAAAAGTTTGGGCCCCAGGGAATGATGCCAAACGATTCGCTAAAATTATCAGGACATGTCGCGGGATCGCCATTGCCCAAGATAGATCGTAAAATGTTGCAGCAAAACCACCTTTTCGCTTCTAATGATATGACTGTCTACCTGGGTCCATGGGGCGTGTCATACGCTGCGAATCTGACGCCCGACTCAACGGGTATCGGAGCCTGGAAAGAAGAACAGTTTATCACTGCCATCCGGAAGGGAATCACGAAAGGCCTGCCCGGCTCAAGGCCTATGCTGCCACCGATGCCATGGCCCGGAGTTGCCCAAATGACGGATCCCGAATTGAAGGCTGTATTTGCCTACCTGAAATCGATTCCACCGATCAAGAATACAGTTCCTGCGCCTTTGCCCCCGGCAAATTAGGTTCTGCACACACGAATGGGCCGGCGTAAGCAACAACCGGCCCATTTTCATTTAAAGCCTACCAGAACTGTGAAATTTTTGATTATTGTTTCATGATCATTCTGTTCAGAAACACACCTTCACCGTCGGTTACGCTGAAGCGATAGTAGCCTCTCTGAACACTTCGCAGCGTTTCTTTCAACACCACATCCTTTTCAATTTTTGGATAATTCCTGGTTTGTAACAGGAGACCATCAAGTGAGAGTATTTTGACGGTGACATTCGATCTGTTCTTATCGGCCTTCCAGAAAAATTCCTGGCCGGTCACCGGATTCGGATACACGTTAATTTCAAGAGTATTATTTGTAGCGCCCACCACGGCTACGTTAGTATATTTCATGGTTCCGTCCTTGTCAAGGACCTTCACCCTAAAATAAGTGGCACCAGCAAATACATCAGCGTGTTCGTAGATAAATCCGTATTTGTTTGCTGTACTGTTGTCATTGGGTGCGACCGTGCCCACATCAACATAGCTGGAGCCATCCGTGCTTTTTTGAACAACATATGAACGGATGTTAGATTCAGCTTCTGTTGTCCACTCAATTTGAGTGGCGTGCGGGGATTTGGCCACTGCATTAAAGGATGTAATTGTTACCGGTAACATGGATGCCGCAACGCTGAAGCTCACGCGATTCGCCCCGTTTCGATCATAATATTCCAATACCATATTAACGGAGCCATTCAAGTTAGTTGCGTAGGTCGTGGTACTATACAATTGATCCGTAAATTTGTCGATCACCCAGGTTGTCCCACCATCAATACTAAAGCGGAAACCCTCATCTGCTCCAACAGTAAAAGTGTAGTTACCATTTGCAAATACCTTGGTCAGCTTATACCTTACAGAAAAAGTCTCAGTCGTAATGGTGCAGTTGTTGGTGACATAAGATACATTAGCTCCTCCAAAATTTTCGTCAAAATTTGGATTGGCCGCAGCCCCTTCGTTTACAAATCCCCGGTAGGAATTAAAGTTGACCGTATTGTACACATACCCGATCCAGACATTGTTTGTACCATAAGTCACTTCATCGCCCAGTGGTGTGCAAGGCTGTGCAAGAGCAAAACATGGCAGAGCAGTCAGGTAACATATCCATTTTAAATGTCGCATCACAAAAGCAGATTTTCAATTAATAAAACGGTTTTTGAGAATTTAGTATTGCTTAGATTTACGTAGGTTCATCTGACAAACGAAGTCATCTGTCGAATCGCAATACTTAAATTTTAATATTAGTTAATCAGGATCAAGAATTGGTAATCTGATACCAGGGCGATTGGGTAGTAACTTAAATAGATAATTTGGCTAATATAAGCTTATATGTCAAACTTACGCACATGGTAAAATGGGGGATTTTAGGTTGCGGCAGAATTGCCCGGAAATTTGCCGCCGATTTGCGACACGTGGAGGGCGCAGAATTAACTGCCCTTGGATCGCGCAGTGCTGAAAACGTCAATGATTTTGCCAGGGAATTCCCGGCCCGTCACCTGCATACCAGCTACGAGGAACTCGCAAAGGACCCAGAAGTAGATGTCATCTATGTAGCTACTCCCCATAATCTCCATTATGAAAACACGCTCTTGTGTCTCAATCAGGGCAAGGCCGTGCTGTGCGAGAAGGCCTTTGCGATGAATCTCAGGCAGGCTCAGGAAATGGTTGATCTCTCAAGAAGAAATAAGGTATTTCTGATGGAAGCTCTTTGGACTAAATTCATGCCGCACTATCAAAAAATGATGGAGATAGTGAAGTCGGGGCAACTCGGCCAAATCAAAAGTGTGCTTGTGAATTTTGGGTTCGCACCCACGGCACCCATACCCCAAAGATTGTTTGATCCGGCATTAGCCGGGGGAACCGTATTGGACATTGGCATTTACAATGTATTCATGGCCCTTTCCGTCCTGGGCGTTCCGGACGAAATCGAAGCCAGCATGACCCCCGCTTCTACCGGGGTTGACGAACAATGTGCCATTCTTTTTAAATATAAAAACGGACCGATGGCCCAACTCTTCTCTACCTTCAGCTCTAACCTGGCAACTGAAGCAGACATCAATGGAGATAAAGGCCGATTGAGACTGACGAGTCGCTTTTATGAACCAAGCACCACCATGGAGTATTACCCGGAAAGGGTGGACAGCTTGCAGGTCATTCCGGTGCACAAAGAAGCGGGCTTTGGCTACCAATACGAGGCCAGGCATGTGGGCGAATGTTTAGGCAAAGGCCTTATTGAAAGCCCGGTGATGACACATGAAGACACCCTATCGCTGATGAAAATACTGGATGAGGTAAGGAGAAAGGCGGGAATCAGGTATGCAGCCGATCATTTGTAGGAAGCGCTACTCAAAATGATACTCAACAGTGTGGTCTACGGGGCCATCATTCATGTAACATCTGAAAAGTCCCTTTTCATTGTATTCCAACCTGACCGCGTTATTAAATTGCTTGTTCCCAATTGAATTTCCTGTACTGTCAAAATCATTCCACGAAATATCAGTCTGGTCTGGAATCATTTGGTATTCTGAAAAAGGAATAAGTGGCAAGAATGAGTAGGCATAAAAAGTCCGGAGTGCCAGTTGATTATTTTTTATCAGATTATTTGGATATCGCCGCGAATAATTAAACCGCATTTCCCCCTTGTAACCCGACGCCGTCGTCGTAACAGCAGAACCCTTTTCATCGATTAGAGTTTGATGATAGTCTTCGTGGGAAGCCAGCAGCACACCATTTTCGACGTCAAAATTTGTTGTCGATTCACTTTTTATAAAAGTGTTTTGTTGTACTCCATTTGCAGACGATAACTTTGAGTCAAGCCCTCTCAGCGTCGTTTTTTTCAAATAACCATTCTCATAAGAATATTCAATGGTGTCTCGATAGTAATCGGAAAGATTAAAATTCTGGCTGGAGGTATCAATATAAAAGAGCAAGTATCGTAGCACCGGCTGATCCGCAGCATTCAACACAAATTCAATTCGACCTGGCAGGAAATTATTAGACGTATATTGAATAATCATTCGATTTCCCTCATAAGTTACATCGGCAATTTTCAAGACTGGTGAGTTGTCAAATTTTTCTAGGAAGCTGATTACCCTGCCTTCTGCGTCGTAGCTGAACGAATCCGTGAACGCAGCGCCGCCGGAAGTTTGGTCAACGACGCTCAGGAGGCGACGTTCGGGCGAGCCAGGTGATTGTACTTTCAAAAGAGATTTCTCTACGCTGATTTCTTTTTGGCATCCCGCAACCAATACCATTGCAAGAAAGAGTATGATGCTGCAATTCCTCACTGCCGTGGGTTTCTAACAAATTAGATGAAATAATTTCCATTTCAAACACGTGGTATGCACAGGCTTTAGTAAATTTCAATAATTCAAACCAATTGCTTATGCGACTAAGTCTTTTCCTGGTACTTGGCTGTACTATATCAGTGTTTTCTTATGCCCAAAAGTCGGGCTCGTTTAATGGACTGGACATGAACCTCGGCAATATCTATCGCCTTTCCGACGCCAAAACAAGATCCATCAGCCCCGAAAATTTCACCGGCGAACCCGGCAAGGGTGGCATGGCCACACTTGAAAATGGAAGCGCCAAGGATGCCGGTCGTGAACTTGGCCTGGGTTGGAAACTAAGCCCCTTTGTAGTGATTAAACCCGGAGAAACATTTACTATGGCCGATATAAAGGGTTCCGGTGCAATTCAACATATCTGGATGACGCCGACTGGGAACTGGCGCTACTCCATCTTTCGCATTTATTGGGACGACGAGCCCAATCCTTCAGTAGAATCACCTGTAGGTGCATTTTTTGGAATGGGTTGGAATGAGTATGCACACCTCAATTCACTGGCCGTGAATGTAAATCCAGGAAGTGCATTCAATTGTTACTGGCCCATGCCTTTTCGCAAGAAATGCAGAATCACCATGCAGAACATCAATACTGAAAGCATGGTCCTCTATTACCAGGTTGACTACACACTTACCACTGTTCCGGATGACGCAGCCTACTTTCACGCACAATTCAGGCAGAGCAATCCCACCGTTGGCGGGAACTACACGCTGATTGACGGCGTTGAAGGAAAGGGACAATACGTGGGAACCTATATGGGTGTGGGCGTAGCCAACAATGGCTGGTGGGGCGAAGGCGAAATTAAATTCTTCATGGATGGCGACTCCCAATTCCCAACAATCAATGGCACCGGCACCGAAGATTATTTTTGTGGATCCTATGATTTTGATACCCGGCAAAAAAATGAACATGGGGAGCGGGTGGTTGAATACACCGAATTCTCGACGCCTTATGTGGGATTACACCAGGTGATCCGGGGTGATGGTCATTACAAGGTGATGCAAAGGTTTGGCATGTACCGCTGGCATATTGCCGATCCGATCAGGTTCGATAAAAATCTGAAAGTGACCATACAGGATCTTGGTTGGAAGGGGAATGGCACTTATCTCAAGCAAAAATCAAATATCCATTCCGTGGTATTTTGGTACCAATCGGAGCCGCACGGCAGCTTCCCGAAATTGCCCTCGAAAGACGAATTGGAAATTAATTGATGCCTCAATCCTGGCGGCCCAGGTTTTGCCTCAAATAGGATTGCATGATCCGTTTGATAAACTCATCCGTGTTGATAAACGTGAGGACAGAGCAATTAGGAGGTTGAGAATTATCCACCCGGGTGTATCCTTCCTTGTCAACGGTAACGTGTACCTGCTGCATTTTGAACAGGTCAGGATAAAGCACATAGCCGATAGCAACCACATCAAACAGGGTCGGGGTGCGTTCCTGCCCCCAAAGACTGGTTAGCGCAGACAATGCGTTGGTGAGAGGCGATTGGCGGTACAACAATTTTTCGCGGTTGGCTTTGTCCAGTTTTACAAAAGTGGTCACGTCCAAACCGGCATACACCAGCCTGGCACCACTGTTCACGAAGCGTTGCGCGGCATCAATATCACATCTCACATTCCACTCCGGGATGGGTGTGGGACTACCGTTGTAGCCCACATAAAACGATCCGAACATCGCCACCAGGCTCTTTGCAAGCTTCAGGGCTTCCGGGTCCTTCTTTATGATGTCACTCATGTTGGTGACAGGTCCCACCGAAAACAGGATGACTTCGTTCGGATATTTTCGCAACTGCGATATGATGAAATCACTCGCATTTTGTGGTATCGGTTGAATTTTTGAAAAGCCCCTGCTGTAATAAAATTGATCGGCGTACCAGTTCGCGCGTTCATCCTGGCCGGACGTGTTCCTGCCCATGACGACCGGAATTTTTTCGAGTCCGGCTTCATACAGCAGCTTGCAGGCCAGCTCAGCCCTGTCGGGCGTTCTGCCATAACAGGTGGTGATGCCAAGGATTTCAAATTTGTCGGTATTGGAGATCAGCAGGGCTAGCGCATATGCGTCATCAATGTCATCGCCAAGATCACAATCGAGGATCACTTTTTGCCTTTGCGCAAAAACAGTGGTTACACTTAAGAGTAAGGTAGTAGTAAGAAGGACCTTGATGTTCATGGTATTACTCTCCTTCCCTCCTGGCCCTTTTCTTTAATTCCGTCACGGGCATCACGGTCATTCGTCCAATCGGATCCTTGCCTTTGTAAGTAATCACTTTCAAGGTTGAGGCATCCTTTGGCACTTCAATAGGCCCTGAAGCTTTCGGATAAAATCTGTCCGGGAATGAATTGTCGAAACTGTAATAAACATCCAGTCCTTCGATTTCCGTTGTTAGCGTAACCGTCAATGGTTTGGTGGTATCTCTTGCAACGGTAAAGATGGGATCGTAGACGCTGGGGGCATATTTTTTCTCGGCAACATCGTATCGCTTGAAATGGTCCTCCACCCTGGGCACAAAATTGCCCCAGTTACGTTTTTCCTTCGGTGACCAAAGCGCTTCAGCGACAGCAAAACTCCTTGGCCAAAGCATGTATTGGAGATGGCGCATGTTGTAAACCTGCTCGGTCCAAAGATTGGCCTGACCGCCAATCACCAGTTTGGGATCAACCCCATCCGGCACGGGTTCAAACTGGTATGTTTTGTTCAGGCGCAGCGTCGAATACACTGGCGGCTCCATCACTGCGTCACTCTGCATATAGTCGAGGTAAACAAAGGTTGTCGGACTCATCACCACCTGGTGACCTTGTTTGGCTGCCTCTATGCCGCCCTTGATTCCGCGCCAACTCATCACAATCGCGTTTGGCGCAAGGCCACCTTCTAGTATTTCATCCCATCCGATCATTTTCTTTCCCTTGGACTCCACAATCTTTTCAACACGTTTCATGAAATAGCTCTGTACTTCATTCTGATCCTTCAATTTTTCTTTGGCCATCAACTTTTTCACCGCCTCACTCTTCTCCCAGAAATTCTTTGAGCATTCGTCGCCTCCAACATGTATGTAAGGGAATGGAAAAAGTTGCGCCACTTCGGTCAGAACCTTATCCACGAACTGGTATACATTTTCATTGGCCGGACAAAGCGTATTATCCATAATCGCTGAATGTCCGCCCGGATACCAGTTGATAAATTTTTCGCCCGAGATGACGTGGAAGGGGCCCTCGGAACAAGACAATTCAGGATAACTGGTCACTGTTGCCGCGCTGTGGCCGGGCATTTCAATTTCAGGGAGGATATCTACAAATCTTTCCTTTGCATATTGAATGAGTTCCCTGATATCGTCCTGGGTATAGAATCCCCCGTTGGTTCGTGGTTCATCGGGCGTTGGCTGGGAAAAGGTTCCAAAAGTGCCCACTTTTTTCACATTCCATGCACCCACCTGTGTCAGTTTAGGCAGGCTTTTGATCTCTACCCTCCAACCCTCATCATCTGTGAGGTGGAAATGAAGAAGGTTGAACTTGTAACGAACCATATCATCAATAAACTCCTTTACTTCCTGCTTGGTAAAAAAGTGACGTGACACATCGAACATCAGCCCGCGCCAGGCAAAGCGCGGATAGTCTGTAATTTCCAAAGCTGGTGCCGCCCAACGAACATCTTTCACCGCAGTCTTACTTTCAATGGAGGGCGGGAAAAGTTGCAGCAGGGTTTGGGTGGCGTAGAAAAGTCCGGCTGCAGTGTTTGCTTTAATTACCACGCCTCCATCCCCGGCTCCCAGTGTATAGCCTTCTTTGCCCAGCGCCTGTTCGGATTTGGCGTTGAGACTTAATACAATATTCCCCGTATTGAGTGCCATCACGGGTCCAGTCCCTAGTTTGATGGTGAAGCCGGTAGGTTTTGACAATGCGTCAGCCAGCCACTGTCCCACCCTGATGGCGTCTTTGTCTTCGGAAGTCACATATACGGTGGAGGTCGGCCCAAGCACGTATTCGCCAGTTTGATAATTCAGGGAAACCGGCTCAGGGATGATATTTGCCCTGGGGCCGGACGGTTGTGCATAACTGCCAATAGAAAGGGACAGGAAAAGGAGCAGGATCAATCGATTCATATTAAAGCTTTATTTACGAATTTAAGATACTGATTAGCCGAACTAAGAAAAAAAATTATTTTCGTATTGCCTATAAAATAAGCAACTTCAAATCCCGGATCATTAATTGTGACCGGATCCCCAATTAACCAGTAAAACCTAGTTGTATGAAACCTATTATTGTTCCGGTCGATTTTTCAGATACAGCCATGAATGCAGCCCGGTATGCTGCGGAATTTTCAAATGAAGTAAAAGGCGCATCACTGATCCTGTTTAATTCCTTTGACAAAGTTTTGGCCGGTTCGGATGGTAGTCCGCTATTTAGCGATCCTGGAGCCAGGATGGATTTGTCCATGGCCGCACTGGAAAACCTGAAATCTGAGATTTTTCCGCTTACAGCTGCCAAAATTGAATGCGTGGCCGAAGAAGGTGATTTAGTCGCCAGCCTTCGATCGCTGGTGAAGAGGACCGGATCGGAACTCATCATCATGGGAATTACGGGTTCATCGAGATTAGATCAATTGTTAATTGGAAGCAATACGCTGAGCCTCATTTCAGAGGATATTGCGCCGGTGCTCATTGTTCCCCCGGCGGCAAAATTCAAAGGCATAAAAAATGTGGTTTACTCATCAGACTTCAAAAATGTAGAGAGAACCACTCCCCTTGCACCGATCAAGTCTTTCCTGCAATTAACTGGCGCTGGATTGCATGTTGTCAATGTTGACTCAGAACATCACATTGAACTCACTGAAGAATACAAGGCCGAGAAAGCGAAATTAAACAGCATGCTTTCTGAATTCAAACCAGAATACTACTTCATTCGCATCTTTGATTTCACGGATGCCATCAGCACATTCTCTGAAGGACATAATATTGATGTGATCATTACAGTGCCAAGGAAACATTCATTCCTGGAATCTTTATTTAAGTCCAGCCACACCAAGAAGCTGGCGTATCATAGTCATATTCCGATTTTGGCGATACATGGTTGATTGGGTTAATTAGGTTGATTAGGTTAATTAGGTTGATTAGGTTGA
>Ga0068871_100000069_pt1 | contig 57310 bp, 45 predicted proteins | sample KBSMisM72_FD_72750 | JGI IMG/M metagenome (GOLD analysis project Ga0068871, IMG submission 72750) | Miscanthus rhizosphere microbial communities from Kellogg Biological Station, Michigan, USA - KBS Miscanthus M7-2 | ecosystem: Host-associated > Plants > Roots > Rhizosphere > Soil ...
ACAGCTTCGTAAGGATTGAAGTGCATACTTACCGTAGTGAAAATGTTATCGATCGAATAGGAAACAGGTTCCGTCATTCCGGTTTCTGCATGCCAAAGCATCGGAACTTTTCCAATTACCCGAAATTTAGCCTGTATATTGTCATCCGTGTTATTTCGATTGGCCAGCCAATAGATTTCACGATCGGTAAGCTTGCGATGCACAAAAACGATTTTGGAATTCAACTGTGGTTTTTTATACGCAAAATCTGCCGGGACATTATATGCCAGCAGGTAGTCTTCTAACTTCATCTCTGTAGCCGTTCTGGGATTTGAACCGGACCATATTGCTTTTTTTAGCGAATTGAATTCTGCAGGGTCGTCCATCAGGCTCGGTGATTGTTCAGGAACAGCGCCAGTGATGATCGCGCCTGCATCAGCCAGCACCTTAAGTTTACGAAGAACCGCAAGTGACATTGTCCTTGCATTGCTGTCCAACACCAGTATGCTGTAGCTCATGCCGCTTGGCGTTACCAGTTTCCCGTTTTTGACGGAAACCAGGTTAATCAACGCATCCACATTCACGTAGTCAAAATTGTAGCCCTCAGGAATAGCGGGTGGTTTGGCGCCAAAGAGGGAAGTGATATTATTGTCTTCGCCATAGAAATAGAGAATATCTGCCACGAATTTTCCCTGTTGCAAAAGGAAGGAGCTGCGCGATAGATAGCCCGTCCATGCAGCTGCCTGTTCAGCCCAGGTTTCATGTCGCGTAAACCATTGGCCAAAGGGTCCGAGACCAAGTCCCGGAATCTTGTCGTCTACCGGTTGATGAACGGAAGTATGAATGACGAATCGGTTCAATCCGTTTGCCAATTCAAAATCTGCTGTTGGCTTCAGTTTCTCTGGTGAATAAGACCATGCATTTCCCAGCAGTCCAAGCGCCGTCATGGATTCTGCTGCCACCAGGTTCTGCCCGTAAATATGTGCTACTGATGCTGATTCGCGGATATCGGCTTCGTGCATGATTTCGCCACCGCCAATCCCGCCCGGTACCCATGTTGCCGACATCGGAATCGCTGCTTTTCGTTTCATATCCATGCCATCTGCAACGAAGACGCGACCGTTTTCGTGTGATTCAGTATAGCGCTTCATCCCATATTTGGCAAGAATGGTAGTGAGTTGGTCGTAATGATTTTCTGCAAACAATTCACTGATCGTTTTGCGATAATCCCACAGGAATTTTTCACTGGCTTCGGGGCTTTTGATGATCGCACCCGTCAACACCGGCATCCAGGGCAGCAAATTGTAGCCGCGGCGTTTTTGAAATTCTGCGGCCATCATCGGCGTCCAGTTGTTCTGACCCGCCTCATAACTGTCGGTGATCATATATTGAAGTCCCTTCGAACCCATCAAGTCGCCAACTGTCTCTTTGTATTTATTCAGATAGGTCTCGAAATAATCTTTAATGGCGATCGCGTCAAGTTTGTCAACTTCCAGTCCCGTTGCTTCAGGAGAGGCGGGATGATTTTCCTTACCTGTGAGCGAATAACCAAAGCGCAGAATTTTCCATCTGCCCGTCGGTGGTGTCCAGTTCAAGGAACCGTCGGCATTCATCTTACCTGTGAGGTCAATGACGTCGTTCTGGTCAATCACATCCGTTGAAGAGGGCGTTGGATTTTTCCTGATATCGCTGGCGGCCACGAATCCAGCCTTTTCTTCAAAGTGATTGATGCGTGTTACAGGATACAATACAATTTCTGCGATATCGGTTCCCGGGGGTGCCTGGGGTGGTGCTGCGTTGCCTCCGATAAGCGCACCGAAATTTGCAGGAGCGGGCGGGTTTTTAAAAGTAACGCGAAAATATTTTGCTGTTGTTGGAGCTATTGTAATGGTTTGCTGTGCAACGGTCCCCAGGGGTACGCTTGCAATTTGGCGGAAGTTTTCACCATCATCACTGGCAAGCAAATTTCTGTCGCCGGCATCAGGTGCAAACCCGAACGGCGATTTGGTGCCGCCGCCGACAATGGTGATGGCTTTGATGGTTTGAGGCTGATTAAATTCAAATTGTATCCACGCGAATCCCTTTGCCGAATCCCTGGGTAACATACTGGTTGCAGCAAGATCGCCATCCGTCAGTTGATTGAGATTAAATGTTCCTCCACTCGAACTCACTTTCGGGTTTAAATCAACCACCGTCAGATAATGTTCGGTCAGCTTGTAGGCCACTACGGCTATATCTGCATAATAATGTTCGGGTTCCTTTCCAGGGCCGTTGCTCAGAAATGCTTCGGGCACGAGGGCCACATTCTGAAATGTGCCTGTGGTGGCGGGAGGTTGAGGTAGTTTGATGGAACCGCTGGCAGAGCGAATGTAGGTCTCTGTCCACACCAGTTTTTTCATGCCATTTTTTGCGGGCACCCAGGGTCCGCCGGTTTCACTCCAGCCCGGCGAACCTGCGATCGCCATTTCCAGATGCAGGGAATCTGCAAGCTTGGCCGTGTATCGAAAGGCCTCCTTCCACTCCGGCGTCATATAGACCAATCGCTTTTCGACGATCTGCGGCGTGAGAAAGGCAGCGTCAAAATTTTGGAACCCGCCGATACCCGCCCGGCGCATCCAAAACAGGTCCTTGCGAATGCCATCCTTCGTTATATTTCCATTCATCCAGTGCCACCATACTCTTGGTTTTGCGGCATCCGGCGGAGATTGAAATTGCTTCAAGAGGTTGTCGGTTGTTGGCTGGCTGTTTTGGGAAAATGCGGCTGCAGATGCTAACAACCCTGCCATGAATGAGAACTTTGTCATTGCATTCATACAAACGAATTTGAAAATAAATAAAAGGGGAGGGTCAGGAAGTTGCTTTATTGTATCAGATTGATACAATAGTACGGTTTTTTCAACCGGTTTTCGAAAAATAGCGTAATTTTTTCAGGAACCAAACCTTGTCTGCGTCTCGAAGGTTTCGGTGAGTGCCTATATTCACTAATTTGCAAACTGTATGGCGGACGTGAAAAATTCAAAACAGGAGCTTGTCAAATTGATGAAAGAATTTCTGCGCATAGCGCCCGACCTTTATCTGCCGGCGATTTCCATTGATCCGGTGGTTTTTAGCTATCACAATGGCAAATTGAACGTACTTGTTGTGCGCTTTGCCGGATCTTCCGGATTCGGATTACCGGGAGGCTTCGTCAAAAAAAACGAAGACATCGACGCCGCCGCACTCCGCATTCTTCAGGAAATGACCGGCATCAACAATATCTATCTCGAACAATTTTATACCTCGGGCAAGGTTAGCAGGTACGACAAGAAGGTAATCAGAAATCTCTTCATTAAACGCGGGCTTGAGCTGCCTGCAAACAACTGGATGGAACAAAGATTTGTCTCCGTATGTTATTACGCCCTCGTCGATGCCGAAAAAGTGATGCTGAAGAGCATGCCGTTCATCGAAGCGTTTAAATGGATGGATGTCAAAAAGCTTCCGAGGCTTTCTTACGATCACAACGACATCATTGGCAAAGCCGTTTCCCGTCTTCAATCGGATCTCGACAACAAACTTGTCGAATTCAAGTTGATGGATGAAACATTTACCATGAAGGACCTCCAGAAGTTGTACGAGATCGTGTACCAGAAAAAAATGGTTCGCACCAATTTTCAACGCCGAATACTTAACCTGGGTGTATTGGAACGGTTGGACAAAAAGTATAATGGCAAATCGCACAAGGCACCCTATCTGTATAGGTTTGCCCGTGCGAAATGATGTGGTCTATTCTTTTGTGCCTTCGAAGGTCATATTCATAGCTTCCAACTTCAGCTTTATCACTTTCTTCTTGTCGTCGCGTATGAATTGCATCATGGCCTGTCCGTTTGCATCAAATTTATCTGCGTCGTTGGTAGGATTAACGGTGCCGCCCTGTTCGCCCGCTTTCATATAAAGTTTGGAATCCTGGATGGTTACTTCTATATATGGGAATGGCAAACCTGTCATCTTATATTTTCCAACGTAATCATTGAGGTCAATTTTTAGGTCCTCCTTTTTGGCTTCCTGAGCGGGCGCCTCATCTGTGGTCTTAAAAACTGTATTCAGCACGATCATCAGTGAAGCGCCAGCCTTGGCCTTCGCATTCTGGAATACCAGGTAAATATCGTGTACACCTTCCTGTGGTGTAACATTGAGTGGAACGGGTTTGCCCGCCATATTGAAACCACCTCCACTGGGTTCGTCACCAATGAATGCCGTTTGGCCAAGCAGTTTGCCGTCGGGTGCATCCATCCTTAATTCAATTGTTCCGCCTTCTGCATTCAGCTGCGCTTTTGGCGCCATCGCACTGATTTCGATTTGTGAGATGGAAGTGAGATCAATCTGTTTGAGGCCAATGAAGGCACCAGACTTTGTAGGAATCACGAAGCTGTTTCCTCCAAAGCTCATCTTGTTCACGTCGTTGAAAATATCGTAGTTGGTGGGATTGATTTTCGGGTTGCGAAGCGTAAAGCTTTCTTCGGTTGACGCTCCAGGTAAGCCATTTGCACCGCGATCTGTGTAGGCCGCACGGAACATGTAAACGCCCTGGCCTTTGTCGCCCGTCTGCGGTTTAACCGCATAAGATCCTTTCGTCGGCAGGGATTTCACTTTCGGCTTAGCCTGGCCCACGCTCAGGATGTATTTCACCATTTCAGCGGCATCGGATGCAGAAAGTTGCGGATGCGCTGCCATCGGCACGTCGCCCCAGCTGCCCTTGCCACCAGAAATGATTTTTTTCGTAAGTTTTTCCGTTGCGGTTGCATTGTTCTTGTATTTCGCGGCAACAAGATTGTAAGAGGGACCGATCGATTTTTTGAAATCGCCGTGGCAGGATCTGCAATCACTGGCCTGGATCAGCCTGAGTCCCCTTGAAGAACTCATGGACTGCTCCGCTGTACGATGCCCCTGTGCAATCTCGGCCTTGTCAAATCCTTCAGAGAGGTAATCAATGTTAACGATAACCTGTTCGGCCTTTATCTTTCCATTGGAAAGGGAGCCATCTTCCTTGTCCTTTACATCTACATTGTAATCATAGTTCTTGTTGGCAACATAAAATGATTTGTTGCTCTTTCCCAGGTCAAAATTTACAACTGGAGGCTCATTGCCTGCAGTCAATTCCATGGACTGGGTGGAAACACCGCCCTTGCCATCAGAAACAGTAAGGACGGCTTTGTAAACGCCAGCCTTTGGGAAAGTCAACTTTGCTTCAGGCTGACTAATGGACTTTGTATAACCGTTTTTGGAAGTCACCTTCCATGAATATTTCAAAGTGTCTCCGTCGGCGTCCTTCGTTCCTTTGGCGGAAATGGTTGTGGTAAAAGGAACAGAGCCACTCATTTTGTCGGCCGTCAATTGAATAGAGGGTTTCCGGTTTCCTCCATTGTATTCGATTCGGATCAGGCGTGCATCGTCATTTCCTGTAAACCAGCCGGAGCCGTATTCAAGCATGTAGAGGTCGCCATTGCTCGCAAATTCCATATCCATGGGATTACTGAATTTGTAGCTGGGCATGAACCTTTCCATCGACAAATAATTTCCTTCCTTGTCCATGGTCACTGCCATGATCCAACCGCGCATCCAGTCGTAGGTTAGAAGTTTTTTATCATAATAGGCGGGAAACGCTCGGGCTGCGTTTTTGAAATCTTCGGTGTAAAATACGGGTCCTGCCATCGCATTTCGTCCGCCGGTACCTACCAGTGGGAATTCCTTTGAGGGACCATATGGATACCAGATCATGGCTTTTTGAGCGGGTGGCAATTCTTTCAAACCGGTGTTGTTGGGAGAATTGTTGATCGGTTTGGCGGCATCATAAAAGCCATCGGCTTTATTAGTGGTGAAGTCAAATTTGCCATATGCTTTGTTGTCTCCAACAAAATAGGGCCATCCAAAATTGCCCGCTTTCCTGGCCTGGCCCACTTCATCCTGTCCGGCAGGACCCTTCATGGAATCTGGCGCGTTGGCATCAGGACCAACTTCGCCCCAGTATACAAAACCTGTTTTTTTATCAACAGAAATTCTGAAAGGATTCCTGTGGCCCATCGTGTAGATTTCGGGCCTGGTGTTGGGCGTGCCGGAGGTGAAAAGATTGCCGGTTGGAATAGTGTATGTTCCGTTGGGTTGCGGTTTGATTCGAATAATTTTACCGCGCAGATCGTTGGTATTGGCTGAAGATTTTTGTGCATCCCAGGGGGAACGACCCTCACGTTCATCTGTAGGCGCGTAGGTAGTTGCCCTGGGACTTGTATTATCTCCCGTTGATAAATAAAGATTTCCTGCAGCGTCCCAGTCGATGGAGCCCGCCGTATGACAGCATTGTTCGCGCTGCGTGGTGACCACCAGCATCTCCTTTTTTGATTTCAGATCGAGCACGTCACCCACAAGAGTAAACCTGGAGAGTATGTTGGCCGATTTTACCGGGTCTGAATAATAGAGATAAATCCAATGATTGGTTGCAAAATTTGGATCCTTGTTCAGGCCCAGCAATCCGTCCTCGGCTTCTGAGGTTTTGCCCTCTTTGTCCTTGTATTTGGTGCTTACGGGTATCGTGGCAATGGTCTTCAACTGTTTGGTTTTGATATTGTAAAGTTTCACTGTACCGTGCCTTTCTATGAACAGGATTCGTCCATCATTGAGCACGCTAAGTTCCATCGGCTCGTTCAGTTTTTCTTCCAGTACAACTTTTGAAAACCGGTTTTCTTCGGGCTTCGCTTTCGTGTAATCGAGAGGTGTATCGCCTCCCATCACGTATTGCAATCCTTGCCAGAGATGGTTCAGGAAAAGGGGTTCTGAAAAGGTTTCGTCTGTGTGGCCCATGTTTGTGTAGAAGGCGCGACCGCCGTCGAAATCGTGATACCAGCTCATCGGGTGATCGTCGCCGTTCTTGCCACCCTGGTATGTTTTCTCATCAATCTTAACCAACACGTGAATGGTTGGGTCAATCTGCTTGAAGCTATAAAATTCATCGCTGCGCTCAAAGGTCTCGGGCATGTCCCTGGTGGCGAAACTGCCCTTGTCAACGACATAGTATTTGCCCTTTTGAACATTGTTTGGCATGGGATGGTCCAGGAAATAGGCCCCCACCAATCGGCCGTACCAGGGCCATTCGTATTCACAATCTGCCGCGGCATGAATGCCCAGGTATCCGCCGCCCGCCTGGATATATCTTTCGAATTCATCCTGCTGTGCGTTGTTGAGCACGTCACCCGTGGTACTCAGGAACACCACGGCGTTGTATTTTTTTAGGTTGGGTGTGTTGAATTGGGTGGCGTCTTCCGTAAAGTCCACGGTGAATCCTTTTTCCGTGGCCATTTTCGCCAGGGCTTTCTTGCCCGCATCAATGGAAGCGTGCCTGAAGCCCTCGGTTTTGGTAAATACGAGCAGCCGTGGTTGGTCCATGGCGACAGCACTGAATGCGAAGATGATAGAAGTCGCCAGCGCAGCGAATGTGTGGATTCCTTTTTGGAAAATGGCGGAAAGCGTCATGCGTCTTTGTTTGCGGGATCAATAATGAAATTCCGGTCGTGGCGAGCTATTGTATCACCATGATACAATAATACAGCCTTTTGGGTTGAATACAAAAAATATCGCGGGTCATGTTCGTTTAACAGGGCCCGGTTTGTTGGGCGTGGATAAAAAAGTGCAACCAGGGGCCGGATTGTTTGATTTTCGTAAGGTATTATTTGGTCGAAGCCGCTTAAATCTCCAAACAATTGGGAACTTCGGGATGCAATTCAAAGCATTTGTTATGAAATCAAATATGCAAAAAAGAATTTTAGGAAGGGACGGACTCGAAGTTTCAGCCATCGGACTCGGCTGCATGGGCATGAGTTTTGGCTACGGTCCGGCCGCAGACAAAAAAGAAATGATTTCTCTGATTCGCCATGCGGTTGAACAGGGTGTCAATTTTTTTGATACGGCAGAGGTCTATGGTCCTTTCACAAATGAAGAACTGGTGGGCGAAGCACTCGAGCCTTTTAAGGGTGAGGTGGTGATTGCCACAAAATTTGGCTGGAAGGCTGACCCTGCAAATCATGGGAGATGGAGTGCGCTCGACAGCAGACCAGAGCACATCAGGGAAGTGGCCGAAGCATCGCTCAAGCGATTGAGGATCGACGTGATTGACCTGTTCTACCAGCATCGGGTTGACCTGGAAGTTCCAATAGAAGACGTGGCTGGAGCGGTTAAGGATTTGATCAAAGAAGGAAAGGTGAAGCATTTCGGACTTTCTGAAGCTGGCGCAAAGACCATTCGACGCGCCCACGCCGTGCAGCCGGTGGCGGCATTACAGAGTGAATATTCCCTTTGGACTAGAGAGCCTGAATTGGAAATTATTCCCACACTTGAAGAGTTGGGAATTGGTTTTGTGCCCTTCAGTCCGCTGGGTAAGGGATTCTTAACAGGAAAGATCGACGAAAAGACCTCATTCGATAGTAACGATTTTCGTAACCAGTTACCACGCTTCACCGAGGAGGCCCGCAAGGTGAACCAGGAACTAATCAACCTTTTGGGTAGGATTGCAGAGAAGAAGAAAGCGACGCCCGCACAAATTGCCCTGGCATGGATACTCGCGCAAAAGGATTGGATGGTGCCCATTCCAGGCACCACCAAACTGCACCGCCTGGATGAAAATTTGGGAGCAGCAAAAATCGAACTGACCTCCGAGGATTTACAGGAGATAGAGGAGTCATCTTCCAAGATCAAGGTGCTTGGAGCCAGGTATCCGGAACACATCGCAAACCTGACCGGACGTTGATCGGTTTACTGTTGTACGTTCTCAATTTCCGGTGATCAGGATATCTCCAAAATTTTGGATAATTTTTCAATCAAATTTGGAGACATGGCCATTACACAACAGATCGCCAAACATTTCAGGGAGGCATATGACGGCGGCAACTGGACTGGTTCTAATTTGAAAGACGCAGTTAATGGAGTCAGTTGGGAACAGGCTGTCCAGAAGGCGGACGGATTGAACAGTATTGCTGCCCTGGTATTTCACATCAATTATTATGTAGACCTCATCATAAAGGTTTTGGAACGCAAGCCGCTTGAAGGGCACGACAAGTACAGTTTTAATTTGCCACCCCTACAATCGTCAAATGATTGGGAAGATTTGTTGAACAAGGCCTGGGCAAATGCTGAAAAATTTGTTAAGCTGGTTGAACAACTGCCTGATGAAAAACTAAGTGATACCTTCGCTGTTGAAAAATACGGGAATTACTACAGGAACCTGGAGGGTGTTATTCAACATACCCATTACCATCTTGGTCAAATCGTCGTGATAAAAAAGTTGATCCTGCAAGGGAAAGGTTACTAAAATCAACTTCAATGACTCCAACAAAGGATCTGTTTCAGCAATTGAAACTCTTCCCAGAGCAAGGCCTGCAGGAAGAGTTAATCGGTCAATGCGAAATAAAAACTTTTCGCAGAGGTGAATTAATCGTAAAGGAAGGTCAGTACGTTAGAATTCTGCCCATTGTCATTTCGGGTTCGCTCCGTGTTTATCAGTCGCGCGGGGAAAGAGAAATCCTGCTTTATTTTGTGGAAGCTAACGAGACCTGCATGATGTCTCTATCGGCCTGTTTTTTCAATAATGAAAGCCCTTCCAATGCTGTTGCGACGGAGGATTCAGAGATCTTGTGCATTCCGTCTTCGATGATCATCAAATGGCAAAAGGCATACAATTCCTGGAATGATTTTGTGATCCGGACTTTCAGGAACAGGTATGATGAATTATTGGAAAGTTTTGAAAGTGTTGCATTTCACCGCATCGATAAAAGAGTGTTGACGTATCTAAACGCCAGGGCCGCCAGGTCTAGTTCCGACAAAATTGAAATTTCTCACCAGGAACTGGCCAATGAACTCGGGACCACGAGAGTGGTGGTATCCAGGATCCTGAAACAGCTCGAATTGGAAGAGATTGTAGAATTGCACAGGGGATATATTAAAGTCGTGTAAATTTTTACTGAGTGTAACTTTTGATACCGTAGCGAGCGAAGCGGCTGAATTTATTTTGTACCAAACAATTAAAAAATTTGCAAAATGAATTCAAAAACACTTCTCGACGAGTTGGAACACGAATTGATTTCAACCTCGCAATTACTCGACCTGGTTCCTGCTGAAAATCTTGATTGGAGGCCGCATCCCAAGGCCATGGCGCTAGGACAACTGGCATATCATGTGGCTGTGATTCCCGTTCGCTATCTCGGTTTTGCCGATGATGGGTTTACTGATGTTGGGGAACTGACAGAACATCATATTCCCAGGGACAAAAAGGAAATCCTTACGAATTTCAGAATCGGTTCAGAAAATGCAAGACAATTGTTAAAAAAGGTGGATGATGAATGGGTCGGGAAATTATGGCGACTGACTAAACACGGTAATGATGTTTTCACACTGCCGATCCCTTTTTTCATAAGGCTGCTTGTGCTTAATCATCTTTATCATCACAGGGGGCAACTGTCAACCTACCTTAGGACATTGGGATTTCTGTTGCCTTCCATTTACGGACCTTCAGCAGATGAGGATCCCTTTGCATGAGCGGTATGTCACGGGGAATTAGCAGTCAATTTCGTCAATTGGTGTAATCCTTCGACATTATGCTTTGAAACGAGGAGATGTATTTACTAATGTATTGTCCTTTCAACGGATTCTTGTATTGCATAATGTAGCGTGGGTGTTCAAGCGGGATTAGGGTTTTAAAAAATCTGTGTTGGGCATTCATCTTTTGAAGAAAGGCTGCGTTTTTCCCCGTTCCCAAAACAAACGCCCTCTCTGAATTTATCCCAAAGCTTTTTAGTTGCCGCAATGAGTTTATCATGAACGGTGTCGCTGCATTCGTCAGTGCAAGACTGTCGTAATAATTGTAGTTAATGGTCTTGCCCTTTTTGCTAATGGAAGTAAATCCGAGCGGACACGGAGAATTGATATAGAAATGCCGATAAAATAACTCCACTCCGCCAAATTCACGGATCATCTCATACACGAATGTCGAAGAGGGCTCATGCGCCATTTTCCCTGCGTAAGGAATTCCCAATTCGCTAATCAACCGTTTGGGGTCAGTAAAGGGAATGCCCGTTAGGCCAGCGCCGAGACGACTTGGGTTAATTCCAAGGATTAAATGTCGTTCATGATTGTCGCCGAAATAACGCGAAAAAAAAGTGCGCACAATGGACACGGTATCGGGATACTCGATAAATGGGTTCATGATGCCAATACCCGGCGGCAATGGATCTCCGTTATATATCAATTGTTGGTGAAACTGGAAAGCTTTTTCTCCAAACGTCATTTGTGCAAGATAGTTAATCAGTTAACCAGTTAATCAGTTAACCAGTTAACCAGTTGATCTGTTAACCAGATAATCAGTTAACTAGAAACCCAATCAACCAATCAACTGGTTAACTGATTAACCGGTTAACTTCACATACCGAGGCAGGCTTTCCCCGGAATCGTCGTTTTTAGCACAGGACTTTAATTTGCTGCTAAACGGTTACTGCAATCTTCCCCAAAAATTTATTGAAGCGAAACTGATGTTGCCGCTGTTGCATCATTAACAAATGGCATGCAGCAACCTGCGACAACTGATTTGCGTAATCTTAACTGAACCAAAAAAAAATGTTGCCATGAAAACCTATGTAATTCTCATCATTGCAGTAATGATCGCCTGGGGTTGTAGTAAGTCTGATAACAACATGAACAACAACAATCCTCCGCCTCCTCCATCCATCACAACAAATTACGCTCAAACTAATCTTGTAGCAGACACCGGCAGCTATGGAGCGGCGTTTGTAGACTCCGCTCTGAAAAATGCCTGGGGCATTGCGGTGAATCCGACAGGGGTAGTTTGGGTGTCTGCCAACCATACCGGCACATCCACCATTTATGATTCTACGGGTAAGACCCTTTTCGGTCCGGTTGCAATTCCTTTTGGTGCCGATCATTTCGGTGGTTCACCAACAGGACAGGTATTCAATGCAACGGCTGACTTCATCATACCTGCGAATCAGAAAAAAGCGAAATTTATTTTCGCCAACGAAAACGGTACCATTTCTGCCTGGTCAGACGGCGATTCTGCACACACAGTCGCAGATCGTTCCAGTGATGAAGCAGTATATAAAGGACTCGTTCTGGCTAATGACGGCACGGCTAATTTTTTGTATGTGGCGAATTTCAAAGGGAAGAAGGTTGACGTATTTGACAACGGATTCAATTACGTAACCAACAAACCCTTTGCGGACCCGCAGATACCTGCTGATTTCGGACCCTTCAACATAGCCAATATTGGCGGCAAACTCTACGTAACCTATGCGAAGCTAAAAGCGCCCGATAATGAGGACGATGAGAAAGGAGCAGGAAATGGTTATATCGATGTTTTCGATATGAACGGAAACCTCATTACAAGGTTTGCATCACAGGGCGTGTTAAATTCACCCTGGGGCATCGCGCAGGCTCCGAATGGTTTTGGCATTCCATTCCATTCCATCGTTGTAGGTAATTTTGGCGACGGTAAGATTAACGTGTTTGATTCGACGGGTGTCGCATTGGGTACGCTTCAAAGCGGCGGCAGCCCGATTGTGATTTCGGGATTGTGGGCGCTTGTTTTTCCAAATAACGAAGTGGCAACAATGGATCCCAACAAACTCTATTTCACTGCTGGTCCTGGTGACGAAGAACATGGTTTATTTGGTTATATCAGGGCACAATAGCGCGATAAAGTTTTAGCCTGCAGGCCTGGTTTGGTCGAACTTCTGCGAGGCGAAGCCGACGGGCAGGATATTTGGGACTTGAGGCACAAGGGTTTTGACCTTTGTGCCTTTCTATTTTCAAAATAACTTGTCTTGTGGGCATCCCGGCGATTGATTTGCCCGTTATACAAAATACTGCTAACTTTAAAACCTGTCAACTTATGCAAAAACTATCGAGGCTCTTATTTTTATCACTGGTTACACTGGCCTGTTCAAAAAATGATAACAACAGTAGCAATAGCAATCACAGTTGTGATTTTGCGGTGGCGCAGATCAATGCGCCGTCAGACGGCTCGGTGAAATACGAGGCCAATATTTCCGGAACGGGCAGTATTTCTACCCTTGTCATTAAAACCGCTTCTGGCGCAGATTCCACGATCAATTCGCCTACGCTTCCGTTCCAGAAATCCTTTGATATTGCATCTGGCACCGCCATCGCCATTTCTGCAAAAGGCAGCACCACGGGTGGTCAGATTGAAATCAAATACACGTTTACGGCCACAGTTGGGGGATCAGTCAGTACCGACAAAAAAGAATGTGGAAATTAAGTACTTAGTACCTGGTACTATGGATTCAACGTAGTTGAATCCATACCGGCGCATGATCGCTGCTTTTCTCCCAACCCCTGACGTGGCGGTCAACTTCGGCTGTGCGTAACCGTTTGGCGGAAGCGTCGTTGAGCAGGAAGTGATCTATCCGGAGTCCGGCATTCCTGCCATAGGCATCTCTGAAATAGTCCCAGAAAGTATAAATGGTTTCCTTTGGATGTAATTTTCGAATGGCATCCGTCCAGCCCTGGGCAGCAAGTTTCGCGAAGGCTTCCCTGACTTCAACCCGGAACAAAGCGTCATTCGTCCATCTTTCCGGTTTGTATACATCCATTTCAGTAGGCATCACATTATAATCACCTGTGAGTACCACTGGTTCTTCGAGTGTGATTAGTTTTTTTGCATGCGCCGTCAACCGTTCAAACCATTTCAGTTTGTAATCGAACTTGGGTCCGGGCCAGGGATTGCCATTGGGGAGATACAGGCAGCCAACGAGTATGCCCCCAACCTTTGCTTCAATATAACGGCTATGAATATCCTCCGGGTCGCCCGGAAGCGCACGACGGATTTCCTCAATCTTTCCAGATCGCGACAGTATCGCCACGCCATTCCAGCTTTTTTGTCCATGCCAGATGGCTTGATATCCAACATCTTTAATAGCTTGTTCCGGAAATTTTTCCTGGGGTGCCTTCAGCTCCTGCAGGCAAACGATATCGGGAGCTGATTCATTCAGCCAGCGCAGCAGTACAGGCAATCGACCGTTGACGCCGTTCACATTGTAGGTGGCGATTTTCATTGACCGAAATTAGAAAGAATTGATAAATGAATTTACCTGCTGTCAACACGTACTTATTTCTCAATGAACAGCTTCATCTCATTCTCTAATTCATGTATCATCTGTTCAAAATCCATTATAGCGTCCTTCTTATCGACAAATTCCTGTTTCAATCTGCTAATCGATTGCTTGCAAAAGGAATAGTCAAGGCAGATCGACCTGAAATCCGCGTTACTCGCAAAAAGATATTCGATCTTTTGCGGTTGAGCCGGGTATTTATCCTTGACCTCTGTTAATATCATCGTTAACGTGTTCATTGTAAATGATCATGTCACGGGAGCTTAACCAATATTGAGTGTGAAGATTGCTAAAGTACTTCTGCAAGTTTGTAATTCGGAATACTTTGAGTATTTTACGGTTAAATAGACTCACCTTAGTTTAGAAGACTGACCGCACTGCGTTTGTTGCACTAATCCGCGATTCCCGAATCTTTGTTCACCATTGGCATCACTGCCTGAATTTTTCCAGGTCCTTGCAATTTTTCTCCCCCACCTTTGATGACTAGCCGGTTCCGCGCCTATGTGAAGAATTCTTGATCAAGAAACACCAAACTATGACTGTGACTCAAACGGCCAACAACAGTTTACGATTTTCGCACGAAGCGATCAAACGTCAGCTGGACAAGATCTTTCGATTTCCCGTCTTCTCAGAATCGGCTATTCTTCGACGTTTTCTAGATTTCATCGTTGGACAGACCCTGGCAGGCAATGAAAATTGTGTAAAGGAATATACCATTGCCATCAACGTATTGGGAAAGCCTGTTCACTTTAAGCCCCAGGAGAATGGCATTGTTCGTATTCACGCTGGCAGGCTCAGACGAGCTTTGAATCGATATTACGATGAGTCTGGTGCCGAGGACCCCATTTTCATATCCATTCCGAAGGGAAAATACATCCCAAATTTTGGCGACAGGCCACAGCCCAATACGGCACAATTTGAACATGAGCCGGGACAACCCATACACATTCTGCATCGCCTGCATCCTGCACCCATCCTTGCGGTATTGCCATTTCATTTCTCCCCGGTGAGCGAATTGTTAGCGTCGTTCGCAGAAGGCGTAAGCATGCAACTGAGTACTTCGCTTGCGCGAGATCGTCGACATTCCGTGGTAGCGTTCCAGGTTGTAAAAAGTATTTTCGAGAGAACTTCAGACATCAGGGAACTCACGGAAGCGCTACATGCCGATATCATGATCGACGGAAATCTTCAACTCTTAAACGATCGCCTCAGGTTCAATTTGCAGATCATCAAAACCATCAGCCTTGAACAGATATGGGGTGAACTGTTTGAGAGAACACTGACATCTTCTACGGCTTTCAATGTCCAGGATGAGATGGTAAGACTTGCTACAACCGTAATTGAAGTGCAGGAGGCAGGCCTTTTCGGTTTCCGAAAAGAGTGGGCCGCGAAAGTGGCAGGCTAGAATATGAATTCATCCCAGAGCCCGGCCCTGCAAATGATAAAAAATGAACTACTCGCTTTTATTTCGAACAGATTCCATTACACTTTGCATGTTTCTATTCGCGGGTATGTTCCTCTTGTTCTTTGTGGGTAAGTCTGTCTCTAAGTTTAATGTGGCAAAACCGGAGGTCGATAGTGGAATGAAATCTTTGCAGGGTGCCTTGTTGGGCTTATTGGGCCTCATTCTCGCTTTTTCGTTTGGCATTTCCGGTTCTAAGTATGAACAAACGCGAAATATTTTAGTGGAAGAAGCGAATGATATAGGCACGGCAGTCTTACGTGCAGACTTATATAATGATAGCATCAGGAAGGTATTCAGAACGCATTTTGAAACTTATGTGGAAGCGCGCATTCGTTTGTACGAAAATCTTTCAGACACAGGGCCATACCTTAAATACAAGGCTGAAATGCAGGGTGCCCAGGACCGCTTGTGGAAATTAGCAACGGACCAGTCGAAGCTTCCAAACATGCTGATCCCTTCCAACCAAATGGTGCCGGCACTCAACAGCATGTTCGACATTGCTGTCAGTCGCGACGTTATGTTCAAAACGCATGTTCCCGATTTGATTTTGTACATGCTCTTTACGCTTGCGCTGGTGAGTAGCTTTCTGACCGGTCTCATTAGTGGCAAGATGAATGTCAAGGAATGGATCATTGTTCTCAGTTTCATCTTTTTTTCAACACTGATCATTTACACTACGCTGGATTTAGGCAGACCGCTTCGCGGTTTTATTAAGGCAGAAAGTGGTGAGAGGGCGATCACAGATTTGCGTGAACTGTTCAAATAGACCGGTTTCATTTTTTTCCGTCAGCCACCAATTGTACCTTTGCCATTCCACCAAGTCAAGAATGTTATGAATAAGTTTGAAGAGCATATACAAGGCTCAAAGCCCGTAGTGGTTGACTTTTTCGCCGAATGGTGCGGTCCCTGCAAAATGATGCCACCCGTATTGAAACAGGTGAAGGAAACCGTGGGGGAGCAGGCCACAATCTTAAAAATGGACATTGACAAAAATCCGGAATATGCGCAGCGCCTGGGCATCCAGGCAGTTCCTACGCTCATTATCTTTCAAAACGGAAACATCATTTGGCGGAAGGCAGGTGTCAGCTCGGCGCCGGAGATCCTCGGTCAACTAAAGCAGGTACTTAAGTAGGTCCGGTTTTCCCGGAGCAATTCCAAGGAAAATACTCAAAACATGTCGGAACGAATGTCTTGCAATGGAGGATCGAGACATTCAAATTTGCATTTGTTGCGAAATACTTATATCAACTGAGTAGGCATGTTACGTGCAGAGCCATTGAACCTGGATACGATCCAACAAAACCTCTTCGAATCGATTGAATTGAGTTTACCAAATGTTGGGGTACTGGATGCGAAGGTGGAAATGCCCGACGGCTACATAGGGCCAATATTGCACGGCGCGAAATGCTTTTCATATAAGACGGCTACCATCGAACTGGTGCTCCAGGAATTTACCGGTGACCAATATGGATTTCGGTTTGGCATGGGCAAATTTCTCAAGGATGCCTTAGCAAAGAATGCAATCTGCAACGAAGGGTTATATTGTTATTTCATGCTGAAGGGGAATGCGCGGACAAAAACGAGTTCACTTGGAAGGATGCATTTGAGGCAGGATCAGTATTCGGCTCATTATTTCAAAAGCGACTTTCTTACTGCAGATTTTGAGAAGAATAGTGCATTCAGGTTGCTTGATATTTTCTATTCACCAAAGTTGCTGGCCGAGTTTTCTCCCTATTTTCCAGAAGTTGCGAGTCTGATCAATGGCGGCCAGGATATATTGTCTCGTCGTCCATGCCGGGTTCTTCCTTCCATGAAAGAGGTTACGCAGCAAATTTTAAATTGTCCATATGAAAATGAAACGCGCAAGTTTTACTTCGATCTCAAAGTGAGGGAGTTACTTTTTCAGGTTCTCCGCAATGCATTCAGAGAGCGTAAGGCGGCCTTGCATTTTTCGCCATGGGAAAAATCAAGAATCCTGGAGGCAAGGAATATTCTCGAAAGGCATATCTCCCAAAAAACACCTTCCATTAAATCGTTGGCACGGCAGGTAGCGATGAATGAATTCAAATTGAAGGCAGGCTTCAGACAATTTTTTCAGTCGGGCATTTTCGAATGGCTGATGGAGCGAAAATTGCACCACGCAAAGGAATTGCTTCAAACCACCAACAAGCCGGTTAAGGAAATTTGTGCCCTGGTTGGCTATCCGCGAACCCCTAATTTCATTACCGCATTCCGCAAACGATTTGGCGTTACTCCGGGTTCGTTCAGGCGAGAATAATCCAAATATGTTCATCCTTTTTTCTTTGGACCCGGGTAGTCTCTTTTTCTCGGAGCCTGCGGTTTTGAATCTGTGATCTCTTGTACGCTTATGGATTGAAGTTTTGTCTTATAAGCCTTTCTTGCCTGGTAAGAAAAAAATGCCTTTGGATCCGTTTGAGCGATTCCGGTCCACTTTCGCACGCCTTTATGCGTGGATCCATCTGTAAGTATTACCGTTATGAGAAAACTGCGACTCATCATGTTAACTCATTTCCAGATCGAAATCAACATGCCTGCTGCAACCAGCCCTCCCCCCAGTAATAAACGCGGAGTAAGCGGCTCTTTTAAAAAGACAAAAGCAAGCAGGATGGTAAAAACGAGGCTGCCTTTGTCGATTACAGCCACCTCACCAGCCTTACCCAATTGTAGCGCGCGATAATAAAAAAGCCAGGACAATCCCGTGGCCACCGCTGAAAGTACCAGGAAGAGCCAGTTGTTACGATTCAGCGAAGAAATCATGACCCCGGGGTTTCCTTTGAACAAAACAATAGCCCAGGTTATAACCAGGATAATCGCGGTTCTGATTGCCGTAGCCAGATCGGAATTGATGTCCTTCAAACCCAGCTTTGCAAAGATAGCCGTGAGGGCCGCAAAGAGAGCGGACGCCAGTGCGTAGAAAATCCACTGTTGCATGTGGTTTAATTTGGTAATGTCGAAATTAGAATTTGCCTGGGAATCAAAAAAAGAAGAGGCCGTCTGTTTTTGAGACGGCCCCTTCATGAATGGAAGGATTGGCTACATCCTTATGAACTTGATCGACTCTCTTCTTCCTGTTGGATAGATCAGCATGATAGAACTGAAACCCTTCATGAGATGTGATACATCAATTCTCATTTGGTTGTTTCCTTCAGACAGCCTGATATTCCTGCGCTGCGCGATTCTGCTGTAAGCGTCAACGACAATCATTTCAACCTGCACATTTTTCTCTGATTCTATGCTGCAAACCACTTCCCCGCCCTGAACCGGGTTGGGCGTCACGCCCATGTGGAAGTGGTGCTCACCATCACCCTGGTCATCGTCATCTCCATCACCATCCTGGTGAACATAACCATAGTCATGATGCTTCTTCACCTTCTTCACGCAAGAGGCCATATCGCCACGCAGATTCCCGGAAATCAGCGGAAGCTGGGTTTGTGTTACCTCCGTGATCACGCCGCTGAAGATATTCCCTGAATAGTATTTGCCATCTGTTGTCAATATATACAGGACGTTTTGCGGACCAAAGAATATACCGGCCAGATTGGCCAATTGTGGATTGGGCTGGTGCGGTTCCAAACAGAACATCAATTCGTTGTTGCCTACGTTGAACGACCCGATTTTTCCTGAGGCCGGCGAACCCGCTTGTTCGGGTACATAGAAATATATCCGGTCGTTTGTGGGGTTGTAGGCGAAGTCCTGCAATAGCCCATTTCCCGGATTCGCGAGTTGGAGCGCAAATTCATCGCCGCAGGGTCCCAGAGCTACCGGCACATAGGTTACGTTAATGGGGCTGCCCGGAACGAGGGTGGATACATTTGCAATTTTACCCATGAAAAGCTGCGCGGTAGCAGCAAAATTAGCATTGTCGGCGGTGACGGCCGTGAAGAAGTAATTGTCAAAGGGATCCATGGTACCTCCGGCGGTATTGATGATACCAACGGAAGGTGCAGTGGCAGGTGGCGGTGTGAGTTTTCCAAGATCGACCGTGCTGCCGTTTTTGCCTACCCGGGTGAAGAAGGGATCATTGACGTTTGTCGATTCATGCATGGCATACAGGAATCCATCCTTTGCGTTCAGGCCAAACCCATTGATCTCGTGATTTATTGGAGTACCCGTTGGCGTGATGTTGCCCGTGGGAGGATCTACCTCGTAAATCTGGTAAGGTCCAACAGTGGCATTGATGCCCGGTCGTGATACGATCACGGAAGCACCGGGGCAGTTGTCAAAGGCAGTGGGAGGTGGCTGTGTTTGAACAACTCTTCTTCCTATGCACGACGCCATATCACCTCTTAGGTTACCACTAATCAGCGGGAGGGTGGTTTGGGTGATAAGTGTTACCACATTTGTACCCATAACACCTTTATATAATTTGCCATCGGTTGTAAGAATAAACAATGCGCCACCACCCGTATCAAAGAAACATCCGGCCAAATCAGCAGTCATCGGATTGGGGCTCGTTGGATCCAGGCATTCAAAACTGAAAGTCATGTTTGGATTGTACCGCGCCATTTTCCCTGCCGTTGGCAGGAATGTGTAGATCTGGCCGTTTGCAGGACTTATGGCGAAATCCTGAAGCGCACCGGCTTGCGGATTCATCAGCAGCGTTGATAATTCGGCTGTGCAGGTTCCTAAACCCAGTTCTACGTAAATAACATTGATCGGATTGGTGCCCGGCGTAAGGGCCGCAACATTCAAAATTTTTCCGCTAAAAAGATGTGGTGGTTCACTCGTATTCTGCAGATTAAATGTAACTGCAGTGAAATAATAGTTGCCCTGGTCATCGATTGTGCCACCGGCTGTGTTGATGGTTCCTACATTAGGTAAAACGGTCGGAGGGGGAAGCAGGGTTCCGAGGTCTTCAAACGCGCCATTCCTGTCAACGCGCGTGAAAAATGGATTGGTCGTGTTGGAGGATTCGTGCATGGCATAGAGGAACCCATCCGCATTGTTCAATCCAAATCCATTAATCTGGAGGTTGATCGGATTACCGGTAGGCGTAACCGCACCCGTGGTTTGATTGACCAGGAAAATCTGGTACGGCGCGATCGTGGCGTTGATGCCGGGCCGACTCACAATTACATTAACACCCGGGCAATCAGGAAAGGGCTGGAGTGTTTGAGCGTAACTGGTAAATGAGGCTGACAGTAGAATGACACCGTACAGCAGTTGAGTAAGGTATTTTTTCATAATAATAGTTTTGGCTATTGATACTTAAGATTAATTACGCGACATAAGCAGAATGCGGACTAAGCTTTCAAGGGGAATCTGAAAGGATGCAAGGTTGATAGATCGAAGAGGAATTGGAATGGGTAAGTCTGGATGTAATGGGAAAGTTCGAGCAGTAATGCGTACTAACAATCTAGCAAAAATCCTGCAAAACTGCAATCTTTTTATTTGCTTTTCGACGAATAGTTGGAAAACTCAATTTCACAGACCCGAAAACCGGTAGATAAGAAACGCTTAGGACTAAAGTTGTGGACTCTTTTGCCCATTTTGATGGTGGCAGGTTCCCTATTTAAAACAAAATGGGTCCGGAGACCCATTTGAAATTGTTCTATTGTTCATTTCCAATCTAGAACGGGAATTCCGGTGCTGAGAGTCCGGAGCAGCGCAGATAGGTCACTGCTTGTCCGCGATGATGCGCGTTGTGTTCAAGCATGAAATAGAATCCATCCGCTGCTTTTTCTGAATTCACGTCTTCCATTGCCGTGCTTACTTTTTGAATTGATTTTTTCAAATAACTAAGCGTGTCTTTTTTGTTTTCCGTGGTTTGTGGAGGATCCCATTCAACTTTCTTTTGCTCCACGTATACCTGGTTCATCCAGTCGAGCGCATACGCGATGTGATGGATCAGTTCCCTGAAATTCCACACCCCCGATGTCGGCTTGTATTCGAAACCCTTTTCCGGCATGGCTTCCGCAACGGCGAGCGTATAAGTAGAAGCCCGCTCCCAACTTTTTTTCAAATTCGCTTTCATTTTTTTGATTTTTTGATAAACCAAAATTAGATGGCCGGGCGCCGAAAGGGTTTAGATATCTTGCTCTTTTGAAGTTTTTGGATTGTGGATTTTGGATTGTAGATGAAGATTTTGGGTTGTGGATTTTGGAAGATAAAATCCAAAAACCAAAATCAAAAACCACCTTCTACTATCCAAAAACCAAAGTCTTTATCTACAATCCAAAATCCACAATCTAAAATCTAGAGGTATTGCTCCTTAAACTTTGTCGGTGGCACCTTATATTTTTTATTGAAGGCGCTGGAGAAATATGCCAGGCTGTTAAACCCGGAACGCAGCCCAATTTCGGCTACGGGTAACTGTCCGGCCTTGAGCAAAGTTTCCGCATGCTTGAGACGTAGTTCTTGAAGGTAGCGATGCGGGGGGAGATCGGTGAATTCTTTGAATATCCTGCTGAAGTGAAATGCGCTCACATAACAATACTGCGATAACTGGTGCAATGAAATATCATCATCAAAATGCTCATTTAAATATTCCTTCGCTCTTTCAATAGTGATCAGGTGATTTCTTTGATAGGTCTCCGGATGATTCCTCGCGCCCTGGCTTGCATCCAGGCCCGCCATCACGAGATGCAGAATTTCCATCACCAGGTTATCCATCTCCAGTTTGCTGTATTCTTTGTCGGCAATCCTCGTGAGTAACTGGTTGTGGAGATACTCCACTTCCGGACCCACTTTCAGCAACAGTGAATGAATATCGGGATGGGAAAAGAACCAGGATCTTTTCAGATCAAAATTGTCTTCCATCTCGTGATAGAAGTCAGACGTGAAGTTGATCACGGTACATTCGTCAGGTCGCGGAATTGTGTGAGTAACGGTGTATTCGATTCCTGGTTTATCAATTAAGACTTTGCCGCTAAATGCCTCGTGTTTTTGACGGAATGTATTGAATTCAAAATATCCCTTTCGCACAAAACCCAGGCTGAAGCAACCATTAAACTCAGGCTTGGAGGTGCCGCAGGTCTTGCATCGGCATTGAAAATCCACCACCTCATAGAAATCAGACCTGAACAGCGTATGAATATCTGCCAGGTTGAGTTCCTGCAATTCCTTCCACTTCTCCGCACTTATGGGTCTGAAAATTTTCTCTGATGAAGGAGGGTAATCCTCCAGATACTTTTGGTTCATGATGGGCCTTGCCATCAGTTCACCTTCGCAATTTGGGCAGGTATAACCCAGCTTGTCTGCGCATTCCGTGCAGAACGTACATTCGAAATTGCAAATCATCGCATCTTTCGAATCATACGGGAGAGATTTTCCACAATTCTCACAAATCGGCCTGTTCTCGAGCATATTCACAAATTAGCTCTTCTAAGTTACGGTAATAATTGAGGCCGGGTTTTAGAAAAATTGCTTTTTAAATGAATTTTGGATATTTGATAACGGATATGACAGGTAAACAAATTTCAGCTGAGGCCGCCGTTAATTATATCGAAGATGGCATGACCGTTGGATTGGGTTCCGGATCAACCGTTTATTGGGCCATACAAAAATTGGGCGAACAGGTTAAGGCGGGCTTAAAGATCAGGGCTGTTCCCAGCTCCGCATCCACCGAGAAACAGGCGCGCGAATTGGGCATTCCAATCGTGGGATTTGATGAAATCCAGGAATTTGATCTGGATATTGATGGTGCCGATGAAGTTGACGCCGGAAGAAACCTGATTAAAGGCGGGGGTGGAGCTTTGCTTCGGGAAAAAATCCTTGCTTATAATAGTCGGACGTTTATTGTGATTATCGATGAATCAAAATTTTCCGCTCAACTCGGTAGGGCAAAGCTACCCGTGGAAGTCGTTCCATTCGGACATGAATTAATTGTTAAGAAAATGGAAATGCTGGGTTCGGTTCCTCAAATTCGCATTAAGGAAGGAAAAACGTTTATCACAGAAAACGGCAACCTGATCATCGATTGTAAATTCCCCACGATTGAAAACGCCTGGGATCTGCACCGAAAAATTATTCAACTGCCTGGTGTCGTGGAAACCGGACTCTTCCCGGGGAAAATGGTGACCAAGGTGATCGTTGGATTTGAAAATGGAAATATTCAGGAGTTTTGACCCGAAAAAACAAGGCTAATATTTTCTTAACAGCTCCAACAGTTTCCTGTCGAGTTTGTGTCCCTGCCAATCTTCATAAGCGATATCGGTTCTGCCAGAATCCAGCACGCCAAAACTTCCAATAAATTCCCATAGGGCGAAACCGATGCCCGCAGCACTAAGGATATCCAGGACATCTCCGAACCAGGCGAGGAAAACTTCGTGGGGCGTTTTGTTCCAACATCCGCATTCGCCACAGTGTACGCCAACGCCATTTTTTGTAAGGTCTATCCAGGGTTTGTAATAGGCTTCCAACATTGAACGCTGATAATTTTTTTCCCCGATTTGTCCGGGCCACACGGGTACCGGCATATGCTCCGGGTCCTTATTTGCCCAGGGTGCCTTGTAATGTGAAATGGCGCCGGGATTATAGCCCCGGCAACTCTGGGCGATGTTCAGATCTATCAATTCAGGGATTGGATCATTGCCAACATTATTGCCGTCTGCAATTACAATGAATTTTGGATTTTCTTTTCGGATGGCCTGGGAGGCTGCTCTGGCTACACTCCTGTACAATTCCCCCGGCACAGCGGTGTGTGAGGAGTGCTGATCATTCATGTCATCCCGCACGCAGGGTTCATTGAGCAGGTCAAAACTGATCTTGTCCGGCGAAATATTTTTGAATCGTTTGGCCCACATCGTCCAATGAAAGTAAAATGCATCCTGCGCTACTTTGTCCTTCCAAAGGTTATAAGGCTCATGGAATCCCGCGTTGATACAATACCCGGGCGCGCGGTGAAGATTCAGGCTGGTATGAATATTCTGCTGTTGTGCCATTGTGACCACCGATTCTATTCTTTCAACCGCTGCTTCATCAATTTTATAAACATCTTCCCGCAAAATATTCTTCGTTCTGTCAATTTTGAGATAGAAGGGATAGGCAATGGGAATGCGAACGAAATTGAATCCCCAGTCACGCATCCACTTCAAATGATCTTCGGTTGTGCTGACCCGTGATTGCGCAGGATCAGGATTAAAGAAATCAAGCAGGTTAAAGCCTTTCCATTTTGGCAGCGGATTGGAACTGAGCGTGGTGCAGGCAGACGACTTCAAATTCAACCCCATTCCCAGGCCTAACACTGTGGCTGTCTGAATAAATGCCTTCCTTTCCATAATAATTAAAAATTAAAAATTCAAAAGTCAAAATGAAGAATTCGTGATTTGAAACGTGAACGAGTTGAGTTTATGTTTTGCTAATTTTTACTTTTCACTTTTTACTTTTTCATTAAATGGCGTAGCCGATGGCCACATACGGATCAGTACAATCAATGGGAAAACGATCCATGCTGCGTTGGCGAGAAAAATGCGGCCCAGTCTCGGAGACGCATGTTCACCCACCACTTCTTCAAATAATATAATGGTCACATTGGTTAACATTACGGAAGCCCATACAATGGAAATTAACCGGATCCAGTTTTTCCCTTTCACAAAGGCATAGATAGCGACAGCATAAAACGGACCAAAGAACAGGCTGTCAATCCAGATTGTCGCCCGCCACCAGGCCGGCCTGGCCATCAACACGGGGTCAAAGGTTCTGCCATACCAATGAACCAGGTCTACCATCCACTTTGGAGGCCAGATGGGGTAATTGAATTGGTCAGGATTCGCAATCATCAACTGCTCAATATCGATCATGTAGGTGACCAGGAACAGGTTGATGACAAAAAAGATGATGATCGCAATATCAATGGGCCGGTTTTTTAATGGGAGAGGGTGACTAACGGTCATATATAAATGCTGATTTGCAGATTCATGATGATTTTCTGCGAATGAGTGAAAATGGGTTCTTCACCGATTCACGGGCGCTGCTTCTTGCCTTGGGAACAATCGTGAATAGCGAAGTCATGGCGCTTCTAAAATAGCCCTTCAGAGCAAGACTGACAAATTCTGTGCGGGCAGGATAGTTGTGATTTGAAATGTATTTATCTTGGACCGGAAACGAAAGATCACGTAATCAACCATTCTTGCCATGCAGGTTATTCTCGGTATCATATTTCATTTTATCGGCGGCTTCGCTTCCGGAAGTTTTTACATGCCCTACAAAAAAGTGCGGGGCTGGTCATGGGAGTCGTATTGGATCGTTGGAGGTTTATTTTCCTGGCTCATTGTTCCGCCTTTGGCCGCCTGGCTCACCGTGCCTGGTTTTTCAGAGATCATCCGTCAAACCCCTTCTTCCGTCATCCGCTACACCATCATGTTTGGTGTGCTTTGGGGAATTGGCGGACTTACCTACGGTCTCGGTGTGAGGTACCTGGGCATGTCGCTCGGAAATTCCGTGGTTCTTGGATTCTGCTCTGCCTTTGGCGCCCTGGTGCCGTCTATTTATTACAATTTTTATCCTACCCCGGGTAAAACCAGTTTTCACGATTTACTCACCACTTCGTGGGGAATCATTGTGCTGGCAGGTGTGATCACCTGCCTGTTGGGAATTTACGTGTGCGGAAGGGCGGGCATGATGAAGGAGAAGGAACTTCCGGAGTCTGAAAAAACAAGAACGGTTGAGGAATTTAACCTTACCAAGGGACTTACGGTTGCCATCATCTCCGGGATTTTGAGTGCATGTTTTAATTTTGGGATCGAAGCTGGGAAGCCCATGGCAGAGGCTGCAGTGAAGTCAGGCATGAACCCGCTCTTTCAAAATAATGTCACTTATGTGGTGCTGCTCTGGGGCGGACTTGCTACGAATTTCATATGGTGCATGATCCTGAATGCAAAGAACAGAAGTTTTGGAGACTATTCGAATTCAAATTCACCCATCGTCAGGAACTATTTATTTTCTGCACTCGCAGGCACAACGTGGTTCCTGCAGTTTTTCTTTTATGGAATGGGAGAAAGCAAGCTCGGCAATGGCGCCAGTTCCTGGATCCTTCATATGGCCTTTATCATTTTAGTTGCGAATGGCTGGGGATTGGTGTTGAAGGAATGGAGTGGCGTGAGCGCCAAAACAAAAAGAGTCATTGCATTTGGCATTTCCATGATCATTCTGTCTGTGTTAATCGTGGGTTATGGAAATGCGCTCAAAGGATCTTAGTTCGCTTAATATTTCTCAAAACGGCGGTTATGTTTGATACCAGCATGAAAATCGGACTGTTCGGTGTAGGCCTGGATGCATATTGGTCACAATTTGAAGGGTTGAGGGATCGGCTGGACGCTTACTTGAAGATTGTTGAGCAAAAATTATCCGCCTTTCACCCATTTATCGTGAATGCAGGGCTCGTAGATAACATAGATATGGCCTTTGAAACGGGCAAACAATTTAAACAACAGGATGTTTCAATCATTTTTTTATATACAACCACTTATGCCCTTTCCTCCACTGTATTGCCTGTAGTACAAAAAGCAAAAGCGCCCGTCATCATCTTAAACCTGTCGCCTGAAGCTGCAATAGATTACGAATCGTTCAATGCGATGACAAACAGATCAAAGATGACTGGCGAATGGCTGGCTTTTTGTTCTTCATGCGCAGTGCCTGAAATTTCCAATGTATTAAGAAGAGCCAATATTCAATTTCACCAGATAACGGGGATGTTGCATAACGATGAAACTTGCTGGACTGAAATTTCAGAATGGATAGAAGCCGCTAAGGTTGCTCAAACCATGCAGTATAACCGAATGGGATGCATGGGTCATTACTATAGCGGCATGCTGGATATTTACACAGACCTCACCCAACAATATGCAAGCTTTGGGGGACATATTGAATTGATTGAAGTTGAGGAACTATCATCGCTGCGCAAGACAGTTGCGCGAGATGCCATTGAAGACAGGTTGCGGCGTTTCTACGAGGTATTTGATGTGCAACCGGATTGCTCAATGGAAGAATTGGAAAAAGCTGCCATTACCTCCGTTGCGCTGGATATGCTTGTTGATAAACATAAATTGGGGTCGATGGCTTATTATTATAAAGGAACAGGCAATCCGGAAAATGAAGAAGCGATCTCATCAATCATCCTGGGGAATTCTCTATTAACGGCGCGCGGTATTCCCGTTGCCGGCGAATACGAAATTAAAAATGTGCAGGCGATGAAGATCATGGACAGCTTTGGGGCCGGAGGTTCGTTTACGGAATATTATGCTATGGACTTTAATGATGACGTGGTGTTAATGGGTCACGATGGGCCGGGCCACATTGCAATTGCAGAAGGGAAAACAAAAGTTCGCCCACTAAACGAATATCATGGCAAAGTTGGAAAAGGTGTAAGCGTTGAAATGAGTGTGAAAAACGGACCAGTCACCTTGTTGAGCGTTGTTGAACATAAGAATAGGGGATTGATGTTGCTTGTTGCAGAAGCCCAATCTGTACCAGGACCCACACTACAAATTGGTAATACCAACAGCCGATACAGATTTGAAATGGGTGCAAGAGCGTTTGTAAACAAATGGAATAATTATGGGCCTGCACATCATTGTGCGATTGGTGTTGGTCACATCGGTTCTAAAATTGAGAAATTGGGTCAGTTGCTGGAAATGGAAGTTATAAGAGTATGTTGATTTAACAATAACACATGAAAAAAAGGGAAGGAACTTTTTTATTCTGCTTTATTTTTTTTCTCGTCCTGGAAGGTCGGGCGCAGGAATATAGAGTTGCAGTTAACTGGGATTCTATCATCGCGACATCTAAAACTACAGCCACTTTACAGGTGGTAGAAAACCCTGCTGTGCGACCCTCTTCGCCTATTCACGAAAACACATTCAGGGCTTTGAAGAATTTAGGCGCTGACTACGTTAGGTATGTGCCCTGGTTCCCCTATCCAAAGATGGCTGTAGCGGAATTGAAACGAGCAACAAAAGACAGTACTTTTTGGGATTTTACTTATCTCGACAGTACGATGATAGCGATTATGAGGGCTCAGGAGGGGCATAGCGTGGTCATTAATTTCAGTACCACACCATCGTGGATGTGGAATATAAATTACGACATGCCCTACCCGCAAGACGCTTATAAGGTTTTTTGGAACTACAATGATGGTTCGAGGTTGCGAGACACAACGATGAAGGAACTGGCGGCTTATTATGCAAGGTTGTTCAGGTGGTATACAAAAGGTGGCTTTACCGATGAGCTGGGGAAATTTCATTCATCGGGCCATCGTTTCAAAATAGATTATTGGGAAATATTAAATGAGCCAGACCTTGAACATAACATTTCCGTTGAAATGTATACAAAAATGTACGATGCGATTGTGACTGAATTGAAGAAAATATCACCGAATACAAGGTTTATCGGTATATCCGTTGCTTTTGAAAATAATCCTGCCTATTTCGAATATTTTTTAAACCCGAAAAATCATAAGCCGGGCATACCACTCGACGGCATTTCTTATCACTTTTACGGTACGCCATCTTTCAATGGACAGAAAATTGAGGAGTTTCAATACGCCTTTTTTGAGAAGGCGAATTATTTCCTGGATCGTGTGCGGTATATAGAAAATATTCGTAAGCGTTTATCGCCAAAGACAATTACAACCATTAATGAAATTGGTACAATTATTAATGCCAACTCCGGCGATGACATTCCAAAAGGATATTGGAATTTATCAGGTGCCATGTTTGCCTATGTTTTTCTAGAGCTCACAAAACTGGGTATTGATGTGGCAGGTGAATCACAGTTGGTAGGGTATCCAACGCAGTTTCCTGATGTCAGTATGATGGACTGGAACAATGGCAAGCCAAATTCGCGGTACTGGATTTTGAAATTGTTGAAAGATAATTTCGGCCCCGGGGACAAACTCGTTGGTACCCTTGCAAGCGGTGGAGATTTTATTTCGCAGGGGTTTATCACAAAAGGCGGGAGAAAAATATTGTTGGTAAATCCGCGTAACAAAGAGATAACGGTGAATTTGCCTGTCGATTCAAAGGAGGCCATGTTAAACTATGTAGACGAGGATTCGGATGAAAAAGGCATTGTACAAATTCCGATGAAAGATGCGGTCGTGACCTTAAAGCCATTTACAGTTGCGATTTTGCAGCTTAAGCATTAGAAATTTTAATTCACTTTTAAATGTATGGGTATGGGTACTGTTGAAACTTCGCAATTCAGGCACGTCAGTTACCTATGGGACGAGACAAAAGCCGCAGAATTAAAAAATGATGAGGTTGCATTGCTCATTTACAGGTCGAATTTGCTGGGAGCCGATCTACGGCTCACAAATTATGGGGGTGGCAATACGTCCTGCAAGGTGATGGCAAAGGATCCGCTAACAGGAAAGGAAACAGAAGTGATGTGGATTAAAGGTTCAGGCGGCGACCTGGGAACGCTGAAAAAAAGTGGTCTGGCGGCATTGTACATGGACAGGTTATTAAGCCTGAAAAATGTTTATCGCGGACTTGAGGATGAAGACGAAATGGTTGAACTCTTTAACCATTGCATCTTCGATCTGGCTTCCAAGGCACCTTCCATTGATACGCCGCTTCATGGTTTTCTCCCCTTTAAACACATCGATCACTTGCATCCTGATGCAGCCATTGCCATTGCTGCGTCGAAAGATGGAAAGAAAATTACACAAACGCTTTTCGATGGCACCATCGGCTGGGTCGAATGGCAGCGGCCGGGTTTTGATTTAGGACTGAAACTAAAAAAATGCCTGGATGACAATCCCGGCATTCGTGGCATCATGCTGGGATCGCATGGGCTCTTTACCTGGGGTGGTACAGCCTATGAATCTTATGTAAATACACTTGAGGTTATTGAACGCTGTGCCTCGTATATTGAGTCAGAGTCGTCGAAGAAGCCGGTTTTCGGAGGCGCAAAAATGACTTCGGCATCAAAAGAGCAACAACTGAAGCAGGCCGCTGCGCTTGCGCCTATCCTTAGGGGTTACTGTTCTTCAAAGCAACACATGATTGGCCACTTCAGTAACGATGAACGCGTGCTGGAATTCGTCAACTCGCGTGATTTGTCTAAGCTTGCGCCCATGGGCACGAGTTGCCCCGATCATTTCCTGAGAACAAAGATTAGCCCACTTGTGCTGAATCTCTTGCCAGATGAAGATTTGGGCGAAGTAAAAGAGGTTAGAAAAAAATTAGCGCCACTATTTGAAGATTACAGATCGATGTATGCACAGTACTACGAAACCTGTAAACATGCTGACAGTCCGGCTATGCGTGATCCTAATCCGGTGATTATATTGTATCCGGGTATTGGCATGTTCAGCTTTTCAAAGGACAAGCAGACTGCGAGAGTGGCGGCAGAATTCTACACGAATGCCATTAACGTAATGCGTGGAGCCGAAGCGATTTCGTCCTACACGTCGTTGCCAAGGCAGGAGGCATTTAATATTGAATACTGGTTATTGGAAGAGGCCAAATTGCAAAGGATGCCGAAGCCAAAAGTCCTTTCAGGCAAAATTGCGCTGGTGACAGGGAGTGCAGGAGGCATCGGAAAAGCCATTGCAAAGAAATATGTTGAAGAGGGGGCTTGCGTGGTGATCAGCGATAATGACAAAGACAGGTTGGAAGGCGCTCTCAATGACTTTTCAAAATCGTTTGGGAAAGATGTTGTGCGGGCTGCCTCCTTCGATGTAACGGACGCCGTTTCCATTGGTAACGCTTTCAGAACTGCAGCGCTTGGATTTGGGGGAATAGATATCGTGGTGAATTGCGCGGGACTTTCCATTTCAAAACCTCTTGAGGAACACACGGAGAAAGACTGGGATTTGCTATACGATGTTTTGGTAAAGGGCCAGTTTATGGTGACCCAACAGGGCGTTGAAATTTTTCGCAAACAACAACTTGGAGGCGATGTGTTGAATATTGTGAGTAAGAATGCGCTGGTGAGCGGTCCAAATAACGCGGCTTATGGTTCTGCAAAAGCCGCACAATTGCATTTGAGCAGGCTGAATGCAGCCGAATTGGGCAAGGACAGGATCAGGGTGAATGTGGTTAATCCGGATGCGGTTATAGCCGACAGCAAGATCTGGGCAGGCGCCTGGGCCGAGGGCCGCGCGAAGGCTTATGGCGTAAAGGTTGAAGAACTGCCCGCTTACTATGCAAGTCGTACATTGCTGAATGAAATTATTTTGCCCGAAGATATCGCCAATGCCTGCTTTGCTTTTGTAAGTGGATTGTTGAACAAGTCCACGGGCAATGTGCTGAATGTGGACGGCGGAGTGGCGATGGCGTTTGTACGGTGAGAGATTCAGGATTCATCGAGAGATCCAATATCCAAAACTTAAATAATGCAACGACTAGCTTTCAAAATGAAACTACTCCCGGGCTACGAGAAAGAATATGAAAAGCGGCACGACGAAATATGGCCTGAACTCAGGGTTCTGCTGAAATCAAAAGGCATATCAAAATACTCCATTTACCTTGATGAAGAAACCAGGGATTTGTTTGCTGTGCTGGAATTGCCCTCGCGTGAAATGCTGGATGAACTTCCTGCTGACGCGATCATGAGAAAGTGGTGGGATTACATGAGCGATATTATGGAAACGAATGCTGACCGTTCACCCGTCACCATTCCATTAAGACAAGTATTTTTTCTTCCTTAAATCGATTGTATGAAACTGGAGAAATACCGGGTTGCAGAATTCAATGAGCATGGTGAAAAAAATCACCGGCGTCGTTTTGAATCCCTGGTTGTAGAAATTCCGCAGGCGGAGGTCATTATCCAAAAACTCACTGAATTCCAGGTGGCCATACCAAGCTGGGCGCTGGGCACAGGCGGCACACGCTTTGGACGCTTTCCGGATGGAGGCGAACCCAGGAACCTTGAAGAAAAAATCGAAGATATTGCCATTCTGCATGCGTTGAATCGCGCCAGCGGTGCTATTTCATTGCACATCCCCTGGGACATCCCATCCAATACAGCAAACATAAAGGCCTGGGCCGCGCAACATGAATTGAAATTCGACGCGATGAATTCAAATACCTTCCAGGATCAACCCGAACAGGAATGGACTTATAAGTTTGGATCGCTGCAAAATGTGAAGAAAGAGATCAGGCAAAGAGCCGTTGATCACAACATCGAAGTGATTCACTATGGCAGGGAATTGGGATCAGAAGCGCTCACGGTATGGCTTGCAGATGGATCTTCATATCCGGGTCAATTGAATTTCAGGTCGGCCTTCAAACACACACTGGAAGGGTTAAGCGAAATTTATGAGGCACTCCCCGAAAACTGGAAAATCTTTGTCGAATACAAGGCCTTCGAACCCAATTTTTATTCAACCACAGTCGGCGATTGGGGCCAATCCCTTTTATATGCTTCTAAGCTCGGGCCGAAAGCATTTACACTGGTTGACCTTGGGCATCATCTTCCGAACGCAAATATCGAACAGATCGTGGCGCTGCTGTTGATGGAAGGAAAGCTGGGCGGATTTCATTTTAACGATTCAAAATATGGGGACGATGATCTCACGGTAGGCAGCATTAAGCCATACCAACTCTTTCTCATTTTTAGTGAGCTTGTGGAAGGCATGGACGCACAACGGATGAATCATGCCAAAGATTTGGGTTGGATGATCGATGCATCGCACAATGTTAAAGATCCACTGGAGGACTTATTGCAATCTGTTGAAGCCATCATGCTGAGCTACGCCCAGGCATTGCTTGTTAACCGGAATGCATTGACTGAAGCGCAGGAAAATCAGGATCCTGTGATGGCCCAGGAAATTTTACAGACCGCTTTTCGCACCGACCTTCGTCCTTTAATTGCGGAGGCACGTTTGCGATCTGGTGGTGCGTTGGATCCGTTGGGATTTTTCAGAAAGGAAAAGGTAAGAGAAAAACTGATCAGGGAACGGGGAACGAAAACTGTTGCAACAGGTTTATAGTATGAGCCAGCCTTCCATCATCGCCATATTCGATCTGGGAAAAACCAACAAGAAGTTATTCCTTTTCGACAAGCGCTACGAGGTCGTAGAAGAAAGGACCAGGCCCTTTCCAGAAATTGCCGATGAAGACGGCTTCCCCTGCGATGATATTCATGCCATCAGCAATTGGGTTCGCGAAGAGCTGGATCAACTTGTTCACGATCCGAAATGGAAACTGGCCGCATTTAACTGCTGTGCCTATGGGGCAAGTTTCGTACACATTGACGCGGGTGGTAAAATACTCGCGCCGTTATACAATTACCTTAAACCCTATCCCGAGGCGCTGCAACACGAGTTATATGACGCGTATGAAGGTCAAATGACCTTTGCCCGCAAGACCGCTTCACCCATTTTGGGAAACCTGAATTCCGGTCTGCAATTATATCGGCTAAAAAAGGAGAAGCCCGAGCTGTTTGAAAGAATTCATTACTCTCTTCACCTGCCCCAGTTTATTAGTTACCTGGTTACTGGCAGGGCCTATTCAGATATTACGAGTATTGGCTGTCACACCGCACTTTGGGATTTCGGGCAACACAATTACCATGAATGGGTGACCCGCGAACAACTTGCTCCCAAGTTGGCTCCAATCCATGCCGGCGACCGCGGATTTGCGTTTAACCATAAGGGTTATCCATTGGTGGCAGGCGTTGGACTGCACGACAGTTCTTCCGCGCTGATATCTTACCTCATTGGATTCAGGCAACCATTTGCACTATTGTCAACCGGAACCTGGTGTATCACCCTGAATCCGTTTAATCAAAGTTCCCTCACCGTTGACGAACTGGAAATGGACTGCCTCTGCTACATGGAATACCGCGGAAAACCAATCAAAGCCTCCCGACTTTTTGCGGGGCAGGAGCATGAACAGAACGCCAGGAGAATTGCCGGGCAGTTTAATCAGCCTGCTGACTTTTATAAGAAAATCAATTTTAGCGCCGAAGTCATGTCGAGACTTGCCATGAAAAACAAAGCTGAAAATAAAGCGCCGCATTCTTTTAGTATCGACTCCTCGGGTTTTGAAAAAAGACAGCTGTCTGCATTTCGTGATGCTACCGAAGCTTATCATCAGTTGATATCCGACCTGGTGGCGCAGCAGGTAAGTTCAACCAACCTGGTGCTCATGAAGGGACCCGTGCAAAAGATTTTCGTCGATGGCGGATTTGGAAAGAATCCGGTTTACATGCAACTGCTGGCAAATTCATTTCCCCGTCATGAAGTGTTTGCTGCATCCCTTGCCCAGGCTTCCGCCCTGGGAGCCGCACTCGCCATACACCATTCATGGAATGAGAACCCGCCGGCGCGCGATTATATTGAAGTGAAATATTACCCGGCTACCCGAAGTTTGGGTTTATAAGATTTTAAATGACTACTCCTCATACCTGACAAAAATTTAACGAATGAAAAAAGTCCTGACTTGTTTACTATCGCTTTTCGTATTTATTGTTTGTGCTTTTGCGCAAGTGCAGGTGAAAAACCTGGTTTGTGAAAATTTAAATAATCCGATTGGATTGGATGTAATGAAGCCACGTTTCGGTTGGCAATTGGAAGCGCCAAACCGGAATTGTTTGCAAACATCTTACGAGATCAAAGTTTCAACGGATGAAGCGGGGAAAGGCCAGGTGTGGTCGACTGGCAAAGTTGCATCCAACCAATCCGTATTTGTTGAATATGCCGGACAGTCACTCAAGCCAGCTACAAAATATTATTGGCAGGTTAGAGTCTGGGATAACAATACCAAAACTTCTGCATGGTCCGCTGTGAACAGTTTTGTGACCGGATTATTTGATGCCGCAGATTGGAGGGCGAAGTGGATTGAACCGGGATTTTCAGAAGAAGCGTCCCGGCCCAGCCCGATGTTCCGGAAACAATTTGCCACAACGAAGAAAATAAAATCGGCCATCGCTTTTATTACCAGTCACGGCATGTACGAGGCGCAACTGAATGGAAAAAGAGTAGGGGATGCCTATCTCACTCCGGGATGGACCAGCTACAACAAGCGCCTGCAATACCAGGTATATGATGTCACCAACCTGCTCGCGCAGGGCCAGAATGCCATTGGCGTGTCATTGGGAAGTGGTTGGTATCGTGGTCACCTGGCCTGGGGAGAGAACAAGGACATTTATGGAAAGACGCTGGGGTTACTCTTTCAATTGCAAATTGAATATGCGGATGGCGGTAAGGAGTGGATACTTTCGGATGAAAGCTGGAAATCTTCCACAGGTGCAATCCGCTTTTCTGAAATATACGACGGAGAAATTATTGATGGGCGGATGGATAAGAAGGGTTGGTCGCAGGTTGGATTTGACGATAGCAAATGGTCTGGCGTGAAGTTGGCAACATTCGGTCCGGAAAAACTCATCGCCACTTATAATGAGCCTATTCGGAGGCATGAGACTTTTGCAGCGTTGCGCGTTATCACGACGCCTAAGGGCGAGCAGGTCATTGATTTCGGGCAGAACCTGGTCGGTTGGGTAACGGTAAAGGCTAGTGGAAAATCGGGCGACAAAATAGTCATCTCACACGCAGAGGTCCTGGATAAGCAGGGTAATTTTTACACCGATAATCTTCGGGCAGCAAAGGAACAAAATGAATACATCCTGGCTGGAAACGGTGCCGAGGAATTCGAACCGCATTTCACTTTCCAGGGATTCAGGTATATCAAAGTGGAAGGTTATCCCGGCGTCATCAACCTCCAAAATTTCAAGGCTGTTGCGCTTTATTCAGATATGCAACGCACGGGGTCATTTACGAGTTCAAATGTATTGCTCAATCAACTTCAGCACAATATTCAGTGGGGACAGCGCGGCAATTTCCTGGATGTGCCCACCGACTGTCCGCAACGCGACGAAAGGCTCGGGTGGACGGGAGATGCGCAGGTTTTTTCGCGCACAGCGTCCTTTAATATGGGCGTGAATAATTTCTTTTCGAAATGGCTGAAAGACGTAGCTGCCGACCAGGGTCCAAGCGGAAGCGTACCCTTTGTGGTACCGAACGTGTTGGGTCCGAATGCCGGTGCTTCTGCAGGCTGGGCTGATGTTGCCACCATCATTCCCTGGAACATGTGGCTGGCTTACGGCGATAGAAGAATTTTGGAAGATCAGTATCCCAGCATGAAAGCGTGGGTGGGTTATATGGAGAAAGCGAGCAAAAACGATTTGTGGAATACAGGATTCCATTTTGGAGACTGGCTTTTCTATAGGCCCGATGATGATAATGATGGGAGAGCAGCGCTCACGGATAAATACCTGATCGCCCAGGCTTTTTTTGCACACTCCACGCAACTACTGATCAATGCCGCCAAAGTTTTGGGCAAAACAGAAGACGTGAATTATTATACAGCGTTGTTGGAAAAAATAAAATCAGCATTCGTCAAAGAATATATGACGCCAAATGGCAGATTGGTTTCCGGCTCACAAACGGCTTATGTGCTGGCTTTAAATTTTGACATGCTTCCGGAAACACTCAGGGCGCAGGCCGCTGATAGATTGGTTCAAAATATTCGATCCTATGACAACCACCTTACGACAGGGTTTCTTGGAACTCCCTATTTATGTCAGGTGTTGACGAGATTCGGTTATCCTGATGTTGCCTACACCTTATTGATGCAGGACAGTTACCCCTCCTGGTTATACCCTGTGAAGATGGGCGCAACAACGATTTGGGAAAGATGGGACGGTCAGAAGCCGGACAGCAGTTTTCAAACGCCGGGTATGAATTCTTTCAATCACTATGCATACGGTGCTATTGGCGACTGGATGTATCGGTCTGTTGTTGGCATCGATACCGATGATTCGTTGACAGGCTACAAGCAAATTCAAATCAAGCCGCATGTGGGTGGAGGACTTGCGCAGGCTTCAGCGAGTTTGAAAACGAATTACGGCATTGTTGCAGCGGGTTGGAAAAATAATACAGGTACCCTGGAATTAGACGTTGAAATTCCTGCCAACACCCGCGCGACGGTTTATATTCCCACAGGAGGGCAAGGTTCTGTTACCGAGGGGGGAGCAGATTTGTCAGGGGTCAAGGGAATTGAAACCAAGGGGAAGGAAAAAGACTATACGGTGGTGAGTGTTGGTTCGGGGAAGTATCATTTTGTTTCGAAATGATAAACTGGATTTTGGATTGTGGATTGTGGATCTTAGATAAAGATTGTAGTCTTTAGATTGTAGATATTGGTTGGAATTTTGGACATTGAATCTTAAAAAATACCAAGATCCTTTATCCAAAATCCATAATCTTTATCTAAAATCCACAATCCGCAATCCACAATCTATACCATCCCCGTACCTTTGATCCTCATGAAGCATCTCCGTGCGCTTAACAAATATTTCTGGAAATACAAACTCAGGTTCTCGCTGGGAATTCTCTTCGTTGTTGTTTCCAACTATTTCGGCATTCTGGCACCGCAGGTCACGGGATATGTGGTGGATGCGGTTCAGAGGATTTTGCCCGGGTATCAGCCCAAAGAGATTTCCCGTTCTTATGACCCATTGGTGAATTGGTTTATTTCTAAAGTTGAGTTTCGGCAATTTTCAAGTTTGATCCTGCTTTGCGGCCTGACGCTTTTGGTGCTGGCGCTGCTCAGGGGCTTTTTTATGTTCCTGATGCGGCAAACGATCATCGTGATGAGCCGCCACATTGAGTTTGATCAAAAGAACGAGGTTTACGCACACTACCAACAATTGGATACGCATTTCTTCAGGACACACAGCACGGGTGACCTGATGAGTCGCATGGCCGAAGACGTGAGTCGCGTAAGAATGTTTACCGGCCCGGCCATCATGTACCTCATCAACCTGGTTGCGGTTATTGGTTTCAGCGTATTCTATATGTTTAGGAAGGATTGGGAGCTTACACTGTACGTGCTCGCCCCACTTCCCATTCTTGCCATTACCATTTATTTCGTAAATACCATCATCCATAAGCGAAGCGAGCATATCCAGGCATTGCTGAGTGATTTGACCACCAACGCCCAGGAATCGTATTCCGGAATTCGAGTCATCAAGTCTTTTGTACAGGAGCGGGCGATGCTGAGTCATTTCGAAAGAAATAGTGATGACTATAAGAAGAACGCCGTCAACCTGGCCAAGGTGGAGGCCATTTATTTTCCATCCATGAGTTTGCTGATCGGGCTCAGCACGCTACTCACGATTTTTATCGGCGGATGGTATGTCATACAACAGAAGCCGGGTATGAATTATGGCACCATCGCTGAATTTGTGGTGTACATTACGCTTCTTACATTTCCTGTTAGTGCGATTGGCTGGGTAGCGAGCATCATTCAACGTGCTTCGGCTTCGCAGAAGAGGCTGAATGAATTCCTTGACACCGTTCCCGAAATTCAAAATCCGGCGCACCCCATGACGCATCAATTAAAGGGTGAGATTGAATTCAGGAAGGTAGACTTCACGTATCAGCATACCGGTATCCATGCGATCAGAAATTTTTCATTGCATGTGAGACCGGGACAGAAGATAGCAATCATTGGCAGCACGGGTAGCGGCAAGACGACTATTGCCCAGCTGTTGCTTAGAATGTTTGATCCCGACAGTGGCCAGATTTTGTTTGATGGGATGGATTTAAAGAAACTCGATCTGCGGGACTTGCGTTCACAGATCAGTTATGTACCGCAGGACGTTTTTTTATTCAGCGATACCATCGTCAATAACATCAAATTCGGGATACATCATGCCAATGATGAGCAGGTCGAAACTGCGGCGAGACAGGCAAGTGTTGATGGCGAGATCAGGGGATTTTCTTCGGGGTACCAAACCATGGTAGGAGAGCGGGGGGTTACTTTGAGCGGAGGTCAAAAACAGCGAATTTCGATTGCCCGGGCGCTCATCAAAAACCCGGGTATCGTCATCTTCGATGATTGCCTGAGTGCTGTTGATGCAAAGACTGAAAAAGAGATCATTCAAAACCTCTACGAGTTCCTCAAAGACAAAACTGCTCTTATCATTACACATCGAATTTTCTCGTTATTTGAATTCGATCGCATCATCGTTTTGGAGGATGGTGCCATAGCCGAATCGGGCACCCATGAAGAGCTTTTGGCAAAAAACGGCTACTATACTGAACTCTACAACCGCCAACAGGAGACCGAAACCGCCGAAAGCAACGGGACGGTTTGATGCCTTTGGAAAATCGTATAACAACTGCTCAAATGCTTCGCTAAAATTTTGCTAATTCAAAAACAATTCTATCTTTGTTCGTCATTTTTAATTAGTTAACTGACTAAAACTAAACATTACAACTGTGGCGTACGAAAACAACGACAAAAGAATGGAAAGCGTTTACAGCAAGCGCATCAGGGCTGGAAAAAGAAGGACTTACTTCTTTGACGTTAGAGCAACCCGAAGCAATGATTACTACCTCACGATTACTGAAAGCCGTAAGCGTTTCAATGAGAATGGGTATGACAGGCACAAAATATTCCTTTACAAAGAAGACTTCAATAAATTTCTCAAGGCACTTACTGAGGCCGTAGATTATGTGAAGACTGATTTGATGCCTGATTTTGATTTCGATGCTTACAACCACGACACACCCGCACCTGAAATGGAAGAAGAATCTGCTTCTGAAGTAGATGTTGATGCGACCGTGGTACCGAGAGTTGACGACAGTTCTCCATCAGAAGCGCCTTCTGCTTCAGATGAAGTTGACAAATGGTAAAAAAGTCATTCCAATAGCGAATCCCGGCACCCTGTGTCGGGATTTTTTATTTAGAGGGTATAAGATTTTGTAAATATTGGCGTTATACTGGAAGGTGTTTTTCAATCCAACTTCATGAAGGTTCGGTTCATACTGCTTTCCATCTGCCTGAGCCTGCTTTTGTCTGCGTCGCATGCGCAGGAATTCGGAACAACCTCACTTCCCGAAAGAGTTCAGCAATCCCGCCTCATCGTTGAAGGGAAAGTCATTCGCCAGGAATCATTTTGGGATCAGGCACACCGAATCATATTCACTTCTCACACGATTGACATCTACAAAGTATTTAAGGGAAACCTACGTTCAGGCACAATTGAAGTGACAACACTTGGCGGAATTGTAGGCGACAAGGGGATGATCGTGAGCGACGCGGAAACGCTCAACATGGAACAAAACGGAATATTCCTGCTGAATGAACAAGTGCAGGCGGCGCGATTTCCCATGAATCACGCAGAAAGTTTTGAATTGGTTGGCGGACAGGATGGTATTATTTCATACGACATGAAACGAGTCACGGCGCAGGATCGTTCGGCCAATTATGGGGGAATTGAATCCGACTTATACAACCAGATTGAACAACTCACCCAGGAGCCGATGCGCGAACTGAAGCCGGTTCAGAAGCCTGCTTCCAATCAGCGCGTGCTCGCTGCCACGATCACGGGCTTTACACCCACAACGGTACACGCGGGGGCAATGCTCGATCCGGCAAACAACGTGCTCACCATTGATGGCACCAGCTTTGGCCCGGCCAGCGGCAGCGCCGCGGTGCTCTTCGACGACCCGAACGATGGCGCAGGAGGCAACTACACCATTGTTGCATACAATAGCACTTATATTGTTTCATGGACGCCCACGCAGATCGTGGTTCGTGTGCCGGGCGCAAGCGGCACGGGCCTGATTGCGGTACGAGATAACACCGGGGCAGTTAGTTTTTCCACCAGCAATCTGGATGTGGAATACAGTGTGGCAAGCATTGACAATCCCTTCGTGAATCCGATGGGTGCACTACAGCCAAAACTGGCCGACCAAAACGGCGTTGGCGGATACGATTTTCGTTATTCGTCGAGTACCAATGGGGGAGGCGCAGATTTTAGCACGGCACCTGAAAGGGCACCTTTTGAAAGGGCATTGGATACATGGAATAAAACGACGGGACTGAATTTCAGGGTGGTTGGAACCACTGCGACCCAGGCCGTGGGTGGTTTCGCAACGAATACGATCGAGCTCGACAACACCAACACCGGCGCAGGTGTCCTCGGAACTGGCGTTTTAGGAAGAACCTTTCTTTCCATCAGCGCCTGCTCCAACGGAACCAATTGGGAGATCAGCGATATCGACATTGTATTCAGAAGGAATGGCGTTTCCACCGGTACCATCAATCTGAATAATACAACCTGTCCGCCAGCCAGCAATGAAGCCGATTTTGAAACGATCATGTTACATGAATTGGGCCACGCACATACCCTGCAACATATCATCGACGGACCTTCCGCAGGGAACCCATCAAAAGTGATGAACTACCAGGTATTCCTGAATTCATTGCGCAGGTCACCTGATGTTTCAGCTTATAACGGCGGCGTGTATGCGTTGCAAATCAGTTCCATGACCTATGGAACCTGCGCCGGATTTCCAAGCGCTGAAATGACGGCCCTTCCCACTCTCGTGCCTGCCAATGACAATTGTTCCGGCAGTTTCCCCGTTACGCCCACGCCGCCTGGTCTAACGTCAATGGATATGCGATATTCTACGTCCAACAGATTCGTGGATCCTTCTACCGCGCAACTTGTATGCTCAGGAACGAGCGGCCTTTATAACACGGTCTATTTACCCTTCATGACAAATTCAACGGGTGGCGACCTGACGGCGATCATCAGCGGCTACACCACTCTGGTAGATTACAGCCCCTGCTCGGGCATGGGATCGCGGGTAACCTTATATCAGCTTTCATCCTGCCCCGGCGGCTCTTCCTTCCCGGCGGCCGTGGATTGCAGAACAATTGACCTCTCAGGAAATTTGAGTCCGGCTGGTGCCTTCACCGGCCTGGCTGCAAACACAAATTATCTTTTTGTTTTTGACGGTATCCGCAACACGAAAGCCAGTTTCAATGTCACGCTGGGTGGCGCCGCCCTGCCTGTGCGGATGATCGATTTTTATGGAAAGATCAGGGACTCACACGCATTGCTGACCTGGCACACGGCATTTGAAGAAAACAACCGCGGCTTCGAGGTTGAACGTTCATATGATGGCGTCGCATTTACAAGGATCGGATTTGTCGCGGCGAAAGAAGGCAATTCTACCTCGCTTACCGAATACCAATTTCACGACCCGGCTCTCGCACAACCTCAAAATTTTTACCGGCTCAAACAATTGGATAAGGACGGAAATTTCGAATACAGCAAAGTAATTCTGTTGACAGATGCGGATGGAACCGGTGTGTTCAGAGTTTTCGAAAATCCCTTCCGCAATCAATTGAACGTTCAATTTGAGAAAGCGGTGCACGGAAGAATTTCCTGGAAGCTGTCGGATATGAATGGCCGGGTGATGGCCAGCGGCTTCGCCGAAGGCAATGGATTAAGCAGGATGAGGATTGTGTTGTCGAACGATGCTATCCCTAAAGGTATTTATATTTTGGAATTGAATACTGCTGATCGACAGTACGTGAAGAAGGTGGTGAAAGGTGAAAGGTGAAAGACCTTTTACCTTTCACCTCATCCTTTTAAACGCATTAATCAATCCATTTGTAGAAGAATCATGTGTTGTCACCAATTTCTCTCCATTCAGCTCGGGAAGAATTTTATTGGCCAATTGCTTCCCCAATTCCACACCCCATTGATCAAAGCTGAAAATATTCCAGATCACACCCTGGGTGAAAATCTTGTGCTCGTAAAGTGCAATCAGCCTGCCCAGGCTATAAGGGGTTATCATTTTTAGCAGGAACGAATTCGTGGGTCGATTTCCTTCAAACACCTTGTAAGGCACAATTGTATTGGCCACACCTTCAGCCTTTACTTCATCCGGTGTTTTTCCATTCATGAGTGCTTCTGTCTGCGCGAAAAAGTTTGAAGCGAGTTTCGCGTGATGGTCGCCGATCGGATTGTGCGAGATCGCTGGTGCAATGAAATCACATGGAATCATGAGGGTACCCTGGTGAATTAATTGATAAAAGGCGTGCTGACCATTGGTGCCTGGTTCTCCCCAGATTACCGGGCCGGTGTGATAACTGGTTTTCTTTGCATTCCGGTCTACATATTTACCATTGCTTTCCATATTGCCCTGCTGAAAATAGGCAGCAAAGCGATGCATATATTGATCGTAGGGAAGGATGGCTTCAGTTGCAGCGCCGAAGAAATTGGTGTACCACAAGCCAATGAGTGCCATCAACACGGGAATATTTTGATCAAAGGGTGCAGATCTGAAATGATTGTCTGTTTCGTGCGCGCCCCTCAAAAGTTGTTCGAAATGATGGTAGCCTACGGACAAAGCAATTGACAATCCAATCGCGCTCCAAAGGGAATACCTTCCGCCCACCCAATCCCAAAACACAAACATATTCTCCGGAGCGATGCCAAACTTCACCACGTCTTTGCTGTTGGTTGACAAGGCCACAAAATGCTTTGCCACCTGCCTTTCGTCTCCCGCCGCTGCCATGAACCAGTCCCTTGCGGTGTGCGCGTTGGTCATGGTTTCCTGCGTGGTAAAGGTCTTGGATGCGATCAGGAATAGCGTTTCCTCCGGGTTCACTTTTTTCAGCGTTTCTGCGATGTGCGTGCCGTCTACGTTCGAAATGAAATGGGGTTCGATGCCGTTCACCCAATAGGGCTTAAGGGCTTCAGTTACCATAACCGGTCCAAGGTCACTGCCACCAATTCCAATGTTCACGATGTATTTTATGCGTTTGCCGGTGTATCCTCTCCATTTGCCGGAATGAACCGCTTCGCAGAAAACTTTTATCTGTTTTAGTACCTTTCGAATCTCTGGCATCACGTCCTTTCCTTCCGATTTAACCGCACGGCCCGAAAAATTACGAAGTGCCACGTGCAGAACGGAGCGATTTTCGGTTTGGTTGATGGCTTCGCCATTAAACATCGCTTCAATCGCGTCTTTGAGGTGGCATTCATCAGCCAGAGCAAAAAGCTGCTGCAGCGTCACATCGGTAATTATATTTTTGGAATAGTCAAATACAAAATCGTCGGTGGAAATGGAAAATTTCGAAAAACGGGCCGGATCGCTTGCAAACATTTCCTTCATGCTTACCTCTTGCATGTTTTCGAAATGTGCCTGCAGATTTTTCCATGCGCGTGTTGTGGTTGGATTAACAGAAGGAAACATGGTGTTATAGATTTACAAGCTTTGAATGATTTGAAGGATCTCCGTGCACATTTTTTCAGAGATGTCGAGGTGCACAACGATCCTGATCTGTGTGGAAGTGATCGCGATCAATTTGATATCTTGTTCAGCGAATTTTTCAGCCAGTTGTTTTGCCAGGAACCTGCCTTTCACCTCGAAGATCACGATATTGGTCTCGACGGGCATAATATCACCAACAAAATCTTTCTTCGACAACGCGTCTGCAATTTGCTTAGCCCTCTTGTGATCCTCTGCCAATCTCTCTATATTATTATTTAAGGCATAAATGCCAGCGGCAGCAAGAAACCCGGCCTGGCGCATACCACCGCCAAAAACTTTTCTGATTCTTCTTGCTTTTGTGATCATATCCCGCGTGCCCAAAAGAACCGAGCCCACCGGACAACCCAAGCCTTTGCTCAGGCAGATAGAAATACTGTCGAATGCATCGCCATAAGCTTTTGGTTCCTCTTTTCTCGCGACAATCGCATTAAACAGACGGGCGCCATCCAGATGAAATTTTAATCGATTTGACCTGCATACTTCCTTAATTTTCAAAATCTCTTCAAAGTCGTAGCAGCTTCCGCCTCCACGGTTGGCGGTATTTTCCAGGCTCACGAGGGCTGTGTGAGACTTGTGATCGTCAACAGCATTAATGGCACCCAACACCTGTGTGGCACTGATTCTTCCGCGATCTCCCTGAAGCAGACTCACCTGGCAACCTGAATTGAATGCGATGCCGCCGCCTTCATACCTATAAACATGACTGAGGTTGTCGCAAATCACCTCGTCACCAGGTTGTGTATGACATTTGATGGCGATTTGGTTGGTCATGGTGCCGCTTGGACAAAATATTGCAGCCTCCATACCAAATCGTTCTGCTGCAAGCTTTTCCAGTTGATTAATGGAAGGGTCTTCACCGAATACATCGTCTCCAACCGGAGCATTTCTCATGGCCTCAAGCATGCCCGGGCCTGGTTTGGTTACTGTGTCTGAACGCAAGTCGATCATGGAGCAGCGAATATAAGCAAGACTCCTAAAAACACTGCGAATAAGGGCATGAAAATGCTTTGTTAAGAGTTTTGCACAGCGATCTAATTATTTTCAACAGGCCTATTATTTTCAGGAAAATGGTGTTAAATTTAGACAGCTCCTTAATCCGGTCCCGGAAACAAGTTCTTCGGTAAAACATGGTTTAACTCTTAAATTTTATTCCCATGGTCACCACAGACATCTCACAGCTGTCTTCGGAGTGCAACACCTGGAGGCAGCAGTTGCGGAGTCACCGCGACGAATTCACCCACCTCACTCACGAACTCCAACACGCCGCTGCCGGGCAAACATCCAAAGACCTCCTCAAAAATGTAGAACGCTACTACAATCAATTTCAAATCCAGCTCGGCAACATTCATGATCTGAAACAAGCCATCAAATCACACGATCGAAAAATTTCGGGCGTAGCCCCTTTAGGGTCGGCCAGCGAAACGCTTTATGCCAGACATGAAGAACTTTATGACCAATGCCAAAACCTGGATCATCATCTCCAGGAACTGAAACATGATTTCCACCACTTCATGGAAAAAGTGGCGGTCACCACCTGATTTGCTTACCGGAACCTTTCACTGTTTTTAACGACCGGGAGACCCCAGCGGTCTCCCGGTTGATTTGTTCCCTTTCCCATTGATTCCATTATTCATTTCTTAAAATCGATTGCTATGGCAGAGTTTGATACTTCACACGTAAAAAATATTGTCTTGCTTGGACATGCGGGTTCAGGTAAGACCACCTTAGCGGAATGCATGCTCTTCGAGGCAGGCCTGCTTACACGCAAAGGAACAGTAGAGGAAAAAAATACTGTAAGCGACTTTCACGAGTTGGAACAGGAACGCGGCAATTCCATCTTCTCCACCTTACTCCATACCAAGTGGAGAGGTTATAAAATCAACATTATTGATACCCCTGGTTACGACGACTTCGCAGGCGAGGTCATTTCCTCCCTCCGGGTTGCTGACACCGGCGTAATGCTACTCAATGCTGAAACGGGCGTTGAAGTGGGAACAGATATCCTTTGGGATTATACCGAACGCTTTAAGACACCCATGATTTTCGCCGTCAACAAACTGGATGGCGATAATGCCGACTTCGACCGAACGGTTCGCGAAGCCCGGAGTCATTTTGGTCCAAACGTTTTGGTGGTGCAATACCCCCAACAACAGGGAATCGGATTTCATTGCATCATCGATGTGCTGCGGATGCAGATGTATAAATTCAAAGATGCAGGTGGAAAACCGGAAAAACTTCCCATCCCGGAAGAAGAGCGCGACCGCGCCGACACTTTACACAAGGAACTTATTGAAGCCATCGCCAGCAATGACGAAGGCCTCATGGAAAAATATTTCGACAAGGGAGAATTGGACGAGGATGAAATGAAATTGGGACTGAAAAAAGCAATGATCAACCATGACCTGTTCCCTGTATTTTGTCTTTCTGCCGAAAGAAATATGGGAAGCGGCAGGTTGATGGGCTTCATCGACAATGTGTGTCCCAGCGCCAACGAAATGCCGCCACAAATCACGAAGTCGGGTTCGTCACTTCCCTGCGATGCAAAAGGTCCCGTGTGCGTCTTTGTATACAAGACGATCGTGGAATCGCACGTGGGTGAAATGTCACTATTCAAGGTTTATTCCGGCACGGTAAAGGCAGGTATGGAACTCGTGAATGAAACAACTGGCGTTTCCGAAAAGATCAATCAACTTTTTGTAGTGGAAGGACACAATCGCGTGTCGGTAAATGAGCTGGTAGCCGGTGATATCGGGGCCACCATCAAGTTGAGGAATACGCACGTGAACAATACGCTTCATGAAAGGGGAAAGAACATTGGACTGAAACCCATTGAATTCCCCGAACCCAATATGACTGTGGCTATCGAATCAGTCAAAAAAGGCGAAGAAGAAAAGTTGTCAACTGCGCTGCATACGTTGCAGGAAGAAGACCCCACTGTAATTGTAGAACATTCGCAGGAATTGAAACAAACACTGCTTCATTGCCAGGGAGAATTACACCTTGCGATTATCAGGTGGAAAATTGAACACATTCATAACCTGGAAGTGAAATTCAGCAAGCCAAGAATTGCGTATCGGGAAACGATTCGCCGGATGGCTGAGTCAACTTACCGACACAAAAAACAAAGTGGCGGTGCCGGTCAGTTTGGCGAAGTGTTTATGAGAATTGAACCCTGGTATGAAGGCATGCCGGATCCGAAAGGATTGAATGTTCGCGTGCGTGACGAACACCCGCTTGACTGGGGCGGAAAATTGGTGTATTTTAATTGCATTGTGGGAGGCGCAATCGATCAGCGTTTCATGCCTTCAATCTTAAAGGGGGTGATGGAAAAAATGCACGAAGGTCCGCTCACGGGATCATATGTGCGCGATGTCCGGGTATCCGTTTACGATGGTAAAATGCACCCCGTTGACAGCAATGATATTTCATTCAAGATCGCCGGACTGATGGCTTTCAAACAGGCGTTCCAGCAGGCCGATCCTCAAATCATGGAGCCCATTTGCCAATTGGAAGTATTGTGTCCGGAGGACCAGACCGGAAACGTTATGGGTGATCTCCAATCACGCAGGGCGATTGTAGAAGGGATTGATGGCGAAGGTCATTTTACAAAAATAAATGCCAAGGTGCCCCAGGCAGAAATGCACGACTATTCTTCTTCTTTGCGTTCACTCACGCAGGGAAGGGCGAAGTTTAAACTTAAATTTCACGAATATGCACCGGTGCCATTTGAAGTACAGCGCAAGCTGGTAGATGATTACAGCAGGATGGCAAAGGAGGAGGTGTGAATCTTTTGGCGGGTTGGGTTTCCAGACGATTAAATTTGTATTTTAGCCAGCCTTGCCAAAAGGATATTCATGAAGTCAATCAAACTTTTCCTCTGCCTGCTTACGGGAATCCTCATTACAGGAACCTCCATTGCTCAAAGCGACAGTGGATTCTACAAATCATTCGACGGTACAAAAATTTACTACGAAACCAGGGGCAGCGGTGAAGCCGTCCTGCTCGTTCACGGATTCATCGTGAACAGTCAATCCTGGAAAAAGGCTGCATTATACAACGATCTTCTCGCTGCCGGATACAGGGTCATCATCCTGGATCAGCGCGGAAACGGGAAGTCTGATAAACCCGACAGCGAATTGGCATACGCCAACGATGCGGAAGCAAAAGACATCATGGGCTTAATGACGGCCCTGAAAATAAAAACCTATAACATTGTAGGGTACTCGCGCGGTTCCATCATCACAGCAAGACTGTTGGTATTAGATAATCGCGTGAAGCGCGCGGTGATGGGAGGTATGGGCCTGGATTTCACAAATCCTGATTGGCCGCGACGCATTCAATTTTATCACGCACTAAGAGGGGACGATGTGCCTGAATTGGCCAATATGGTTAAGTATGTTCAGGACGCCGGATTGGATCAACGTGCCTTGTCATTTTTGCAGAAGTATCAGCCCTCCACGCCGAAGGAAGATCTCGCGAAAGTAAAGCAACCCGTACTCGTGATTTGCGGTACGGAAGACAGTGACAACGGATCTGCTGAAGAGCTGTCTAAAGTTTTTCAGAATGCAAGTTATGCCCGCGTCCCCGGCAACCACGGTGCTGCGTTGGGTACGAAAGAGTTCTCTCAGGAATTAATGAAGTTTTTAAAATAGGACTTTGGTTTTTGTAATTCTAAGATCAAATGGCTGGAGTCCAAAATCCACTGATATGAATTTTAATCGGGAATCCCTTTTTGCTACAATTTTTATTTTGTCTGTCCTTGCCTCATGTAAAAACAATACAGAAACCAAAGAAGGGTCTCCGCTGACTGAGGATCAGAAACGCATGTATGAAAACGCGGTGCGTGGCTTAAAGACAAGGGATGGGCTCGAAACTACGCTCTTTGCACATGAGCCCATGCTTACCAATCCAACCAACATGGATATTGACGCTAGGGGCCGCGTTTGGATCACGGAAGCTTACAACTACCGCAACCAGGTTAATACAAAAAATCCATACAAGAAAGAAGGCGATCGGATTGTGATTATGGAAGACACCAACGGCGATGGTGTTGCAGATACCAGCAAAGTGTTCTACCAGGACAGCACCATCAATGCTGCGCTTGGCATTGCTGTGCTGGGAAACAAAGTGATTGTTTCCTGCAGCCCGAATGTTTTTGTATTTACGGATACCAATGGTGACGACAGACCCGACTCAAAAGAATTGCTGTTTCGCGGCATTGGAGGTGAACAGCACGACCATGCCATTCATGCCTTCAGTTTCGGTCCCGACGGAAAATATTATTTCAATTTCGGTAACGCTGGTGACAGCATTTTGGATAAGAATGGCAACGTGATTAAGGATCCTTACGGGCGTGCGGTCAATAACAGCGGCAGGCCTTACAGGCAGGGAATGGTTTTCAGGTGCGATCCGGATGGATCAAACCTTGAAGTTTTGGCCCATAATTTTCGCAACAACTATGAAGTGGCCGTTGATGCATTCGGCACGCTGTGGCAATCTGACAATGATGATGATGGCAACCGAGGAGTGCGCATCAATTATGTGATGGAATATGGAAATTACGGATACACCGATGAGATGACGGGTGCAGGCTGGCAAGAGCGCCGTGTAAACCTGGAAGATTCAATTCCTCTCCAGCATTGGCATCTGAACGACCCGGGTACGATGCCCAACCTGCTGCAAACTGGTTCCGGTTCTCCAACAGGGATGCTTGTTTATGAAGGGCAACTTTTACCCGCAGTATTCAGGAATCAAATGATCCATGCAGAAGCGGGTCACAATGTTGTGCGTTCTTATCCCGTCGCAAAATCGGGTGCGGGCTATACCGCCACGATTGAAAATATAGTTGAAGGGGTAAATGACCAATGGTTCAGACCCTCTGACGTGTGCATTGCTCCTGACGGCTCCTTATTTATTGCCGACTGGTATGATCCGGGCGTAGGAGGACACGCTGTTGACGATCTTGACAGGGGCCGCGTTTTTCGGGTAGCCCCAACCGGTAGTCCATACAAAGTGTCACCCCTGCAATTGAATTCTGCGGAAGATGCAGTTAAGGCACTCGAAAATCCAAACAACGCAACCAGGTACCTCGCCTGGACTTACCTGCATGGAATGGGGGAACAGGCAACGCCCGCTCTGGAAAAAATGTTCACATCTGAGAATCCGCGCCTTCGCGCCCGTGCGCTTTGGTTACTGAGCAAGATACCTGGCAAGGGAGAGCCTTATATTGACAAGGCTTTGACAGACTCAGATGAAGACGTTCGCATTGCCGCCATTCGCGCGCGCAGGCAGTTGCCGGGAGATATCATTCCATTTATTAAAAAATTGCAAAACGATCCTTCTGCCCAAATCAGGAGAGAACTGCTCGTCGCAATACATCGATCAGGCTCACCCGAGGTTCCAGCCATTTGGTCCGCACTGGCTTCACGGTATGATGGCAAAGATCGCTGGTACCTGGAAGCCCTTGGAGTTGGCGCCGACGGCAACTGGGATAGCTGCTTTAGCGTTTGGTCAAGGCAAAACCCCGATGCCTGGAAAACCGGGCCGGGCAGGGATATCGTTTGGCGGGCTCGTGCTCACGCAGCACTGCCTCTATTGGCGAATATCATCCAGGATCCCACCGTTGATCCGACAAAGAACCTGAAATATTTCCGCGCGTTTGATTTTCATTCGGGACCAGTCAGGGAGATGGTATTGTTGAGTCTGCTTCAGGGCAATCATCCACAGCAGGGTTTTATTGATGCACTTGCTTTCATTCAAATGAAAGGCGATAAAATTACACCTGCGATGAAACCTGCGATGGACAAGGCATTGGCCGCGGTAAAGGGAAGAGACGAATTTATCGACCTGGTTCAGAAATATAAACTAAAAGGACAACAGGACGAACTCCTGCAACTGGCACTGCACGGCAAAACTGAGGATTCGCGTGGATATGCAATGAAGACTTTATTGGCCACCGGCGGCGCCGAATTGGCTAAGAAGCAATTCTCCGGCGATAGCACGACGGCAAAGGTATTATTGAATGCCATGGGAAGAAATGAAGACAAGGAAACGAAAGATCTCTTGCAGTCGGTGGCGATGGATAAACAATACCAGGAGTCTGTTAGAAAGGAGGCACTGCGAATGTTGTCGAGGGGATGGAATGGATTTGAAAGAGTGTGGGTACTTGTTGAAAACAAAACCTTGCCTGCAGAGTTGAGTGAAACCGCGAAAGAAGAACTGTTGAATGCCTGGCGCTCAGATATCAGGATAAAAGCTGAAGCCTATTACAATGGAAATTCGCAGGCAGCAGTACTTCCTGCTGTTGCGCAACTGGTGGGATTTAAAGGTGACCCCGGGAAGGGGAAAGAGACCTACACCGCTTATTGTGCAACCTGCCACCAGGTGAAGAAGGAAGGAACCAATTTTGGTCCGGCGCTTTCTGAAATCGGTAGTAAACTGAGTAAGGATGCGTTATACAATGCCATTATCCATCCGGATGCGGGCATCAGTTTTGGATATGAGGGATATGTTTTCAACCTGAAGGATGGAAGCAGCGTTGTTGGCTATGTTGCAAGCGAAACAAAAGAAGAAGTAGAAATCAAATCGCCCGGTGGAACGATAAGCAAACAAAAGAAGGCCAATATCATTTCCAAGAAGGGGTATGGACATTCACTCATGCCTACGGGTCTCGCGGAAACCATAGGTAAAGACAAGCTGGTAGATCTTGTAGAATGGTTGAGTACCCTGAAAAAATAGCCAGCTTAGGTTACCTTTATAGAGTGGGGGCATACTCCTGCTAAAACATCGGCGCATGAAAAGTACCATATTGTTTTGTTGTCTTTGCGGGTTATATCTGTCAGGCATGGCACAGTCGGCAGTCACAGCCCAGACTTCTGGAACGGCGACCTCATACAACGTTTACGATATGACAGGTAAACCGTACAGAAATTCTGAATTCGCGGATGTGACAGGAACACCATTCTTTGATACGTTATGGAGGCCCGCCGAATTGGACATGGGCGGTGGAAAGAAAATGTTGAATGTAATGGTCAAGATCAATGCCTATTCCAACGAAGTTCATTTTCTTTCTGTGAATAGTGTGGAATTCACGACGCCATCCGGACTAATAAAGAGAATCAAATTTTCCGATTCAACCCGCCAGCCTCCCGTCGTAACCCTTTACCAATGTGATTTCCCGGCAATCGATAATCAGAAAGAGATGAGTTTTTATCAGGTCATCAGCGCTGGCAAATTAGAACTGCTGAAATCTGTTGAAAAAAGGTTAGAAGAAAGCAAAAATGAATTAACAGGGGAGCGTTCCCGTCAGTTTGAAACATTCGAAAACTTTTATGTATTTCAGAATGGAGCGATGAAGCGCCTTAAGAAAGACAAATCATCGGTATTGGAATTGATGACGGATCAAAAAGAAAAGATGGATGCTTTTGTTGCAGCGCAGAAAATCAATTTCAAGAATGCAGAATCTTTGAAGAAGGTGTTTGATTATTACAATTCTACCGGGAATTAATTTCGAATCGACCATTCAGTTTTCACTCCTTTTTCTCCAGCGTACGATCGATGCTATGCCCAATGAGGTATCCAATCACCGCACCCGCCACACCTCCAACCACAAGCCATAAAGGATCTGAGCCTGCCGCGATAAAGACCACGATGACTCCAAGTAATGCAGCAAAAAGAGACATAACAGCCGTGGCACTTCGTTTTCTCTTGTGCTTGCGGTCGTTGGTCTGGTGGTGGTGAGGGTGTTTGTGGCGTCCCCTGCTTTCAGGCATAAGTTTTTCTTTTTAAGATACTGAATTGGATTCAAGATTCAAGATTCAGGTTTCAGGATTCAGGATTCAGCCTGTCGGCAGGCAGAGAGGCAGGGATACAGGAATATTATTGAATCTTGAAACCTGAAACCTGAATCTTGAATCTTGAATCCAATTCAGTATCTTAACAATTCAGCCATTTCTTCATACAATGCCAATAAACGATTTTAACCTGAAATCCAAAGCGGCACTGGGTTTGGTGCTAGGCTTTGCAATCTTTTCTAATATGTCATGTTCCGGAGATAAAAAATCTGTTGCCTGGGTTGAACGCCTCGATCCGGCAGTTGATCAAATAATTGGACAGGATCCCAAGATCGACGTCATCGCCGATGGTTTCGCATGGAGCGAAGGGCCACTTTGGTTGAAAGACAAACAAACGCTTTTATTCTCCGATATTCCGAACAACACCATTTTTTCATGGAATGCGGCTAAGGGTAAGCAGGTTTTTCTGAAACCTTCGGGCTATACTCAATCCAAGCCAAGAGGGGGAGAGATGGGATCCAATGCGCTGTTGCTTAATTCCAAAGGGCGACTCGTACTCTGCCAGCATGGAGATCGACGAATGGCTGAAATGGACGCGAGCCTCGACAATCCATTGCCGAAATTCAGGACGCTTGCGGGAGAATACCAGGGCAAACCTTTCAATAGTCCAAATGACGCCGTTTTCAAGAGCAATGGGGACCTGTATTTCACGGATCCGCCTTATGGCCTGGAAGCCAGGATGGATGATCCAGCCAAGGCAATTCCATTTCAGGGGGTATACAGGTTAACGACTGACGGTGTGGTTCACCTGCTGATCGACAGCCTCAGCCGGCCCAATGGTCTTTTATTCATGCCAGGCGAAAAAACGTTGCTGGTTGCCAACTCCGATTCAAGCCACCCGGTGTGGTACGCATTCGATTGTGTTGGCGATTCCCTCGCCAATGGAAGAATTTTTTACGATGCAACCGGCGCAATATCCACCGGCATCGGCCTACCCGACGGTATGAAAGTGGATCATCTAGGTAACGTATATGCGACGGGCCCGGGTGGACTTTTTATTTTCAATTCAGGTGGAAAATTACTAGGCAAGATCCGGACGGCAGTTGCCAGTTCAAACGTTTGTTTCGGTGATGACGAAAAGACGCTGTTCATTACCAACCACCAGAATGTGCTGCGCGTCAGGCTACGCGAATGACGAGGCAGAAAATTTAGAGTGACAAGTTTTAATAATATCGCCCGATCATATGATTCTCAACAATCGTTTTTTTGAGTTGAAAGGGATCGATGGCGCCCTGTTTTGCGAGAACAATTTTACCACCCGTTTCTACGATCAGCGTATAGGGGACCTGGCCCTTCCAATTGGGGTCAAATGCGCTTGCCAATTCAGCAAGATTGCCTGACTTAAATACATAATTTATGGCTGAAGCCTGTTGTTGCTTAAGGAAATTCAGCGCATCTTCCTTTTTGGCCGTCCCGTCAATATTGACGCTGATCCATTCAAAATCCCGTGCGCGGTACATTCGATTTGCCGTCACAAAATTCTTGAATTCTGTTTTGGATTGAGTATTACCAGATGACCAGAAGTTGATTACACGAAGCTTATCTGAACGGTTGTCAACCAAATCGCGCATTCCTGCTTCATCAATGGTTTCGAGCTTTACGGGCTCCTTTGCCCATGCTTCCATGTTCTTTTTTTCGAGGTCTTCTTTCTCCGCCCACTTAATAGAACAGCCAAAAGTTTTGGTAGAGGCAACCGGCGGCTCTGAATTTTTCAGCAAGGCTTCAATCGCATTGCGCGCGTCTAAATTTTTCGGTGTAAGACTGGGCTTCTCAACATCGTCTATCCTTCCCTGGTAACGAAGCTTTCTGTCTTTATCGAAAATGAAAACGTGGGGTGTGGCGATCGGGCCATAAGCCTTCGCGATGGCTTCCGTCTCGCCATCGTACAGGTAGGGAAAATTGAATGATTTTTCCTTTGCCCTGATCTTCATTTCCTCAAATGTATCGCCCATATCTGTATATCCCAATTCTGACAACTGCACGGCTTTGGGGTCATTCGGCATAATGGCTGCCAAAGCCATGCCTTTTGAACCATAGTCATCCACCAGTTTCTTGATCCGGTCTTCATATGCCTGCGCAGTAGGACAATGATTGCATGTAAAAACCAGCACCAAAATCGGTGCATTTTTGAAAGATGCAAGCGAATAGGTTTTTCCATCCACCGCGGGTAATTTGAAATCTGGTGCAGGCGAGCCAAGTGGGAGTGTGGGGTGTTCAATATGCAATTGAGCAATTGACGAAGCTGGCAAAAAGACCATTAAGATGGCGAGGAATTGAACAAACCATTTCATGCGCGGAGATTTTTGATAAGTTATCAAATTTGTGGCAAAGGCGCTGCAAATGCCGTCACCTTTTTCAGAGGTTCTTCACCATCGTGATAAAAAATAAGGGCTGCCTTGGGCGTCCAAAATTGGCGTGAGCCGGCATGGGCTCCTGTTCGCCAGTAAAATGATACCCATGACGCTCATACCAGGCAATAAGTTCTTTTCTCAAACTGATGACTTTGATTTTGATTTTCGATTTACCGTTTATTTTGGCATGATCTATTGCGGCGGTAAGTAATCGTTTGCCAATACCGGCAGCCTGAACATCTGGGTTTACCGAAAGCATACCCAGTTCCATATACCGGTCCTGCAATTGCAGGTACACGCAACCGTTAATTTCTCCGTTCTCACCCGTATGCTTCAAAATCGTCGCTCCGGGGGATTGAAGCAGTTGCAAAAGGGCATTCCTGTCTGTCCTCAATGAACCTTCGATTAAGTCGGCTTCGCTTGTCCAACCTTTTTTGGAGTGGTCACCTCTGTAAGCACCGTTAACAATGACTTCAATGGCTGGAATGTCTGCTGGATCTGCTGGCGATATTTTCATCCGGGAATTTTGAACAAATATAGTTTCCCCGATGGATGTAGAGGTCAATTGAATATGTACCTGCTTCATTCTCAGGAGCCGACAAATCCCTGTCCGTCAATTATTATCTGATGGGTTACAATCTTTTGCCGGCTTTTTCGTTTTATAAATCTGGTAATCCATACCGTATAAAAAATTCATCCATGAAACGCCTTTTCTTCTTACTGGCATGCCTCGCTTGTATTGGCGGCATCCAGGCCCAAACCAAGACAGCTCCAAAAACAACAACAACTGCCAAAAAGAAGCCGGCAGCAAAGCCCAAAAAATCAACAGTAAAGAAAGTGAAGACCAGCAGTGGCGGACAAGAGTTCGATGAACTCATCTGCTATGAGGATGGCCCCTGTACTTTTAATATTCTGAAGGGCGATACGCTTGTTTACGAAGTTAATTCGGCGGGAAAGCAATACAACCTGTATGTAATCCCGAACAAGTTTGATGCAAGCACCGTTGCCGATTTTAACTGGGTAACTACAGCGCCCGAAAGCAAGTCGGGCCACGTCACCATCAGTACTGCTGCATTAAAAACGGGGCGTCGTTATCTCGCCTACCTGCCTGCAGGTGAGTTGAAGCTTACGGACGCCAGTGCAATCTGGATGGGACAGGATAATTTCAAAGAAATCACAAAAAAGAAGACCACGTTAACCCTGGACAATGGTCAGCCTGAAAATTTTGTAAGCCCCGATGAAGATGCGGTGACGATTGATATCAATTATAAGGGCAAGCCCATCAGCCTGGAAGGGTTCTCTATTCAAACCAAACCCGAAGGCGAACCGGGCAGAAAGGAGATTTGGGTGCTTAATATTTCAAACAATCTTCTCATGATGCGAATGGATGTTGGACTCACCATGCAGCTGAAAGAAGTGAGAGAAAAAAAGAGATAAAATTTCAAAAA
>Ga0068871_100000071_pt1 | contig 57255 bp, 50 predicted proteins | sample KBSMisM72_FD_72750 | JGI IMG/M metagenome (GOLD analysis project Ga0068871, IMG submission 72750) | Miscanthus rhizosphere microbial communities from Kellogg Biological Station, Michigan, USA - KBS Miscanthus M7-2 | ecosystem: Host-associated > Plants > Roots > Rhizosphere > Soil ...
TGGAGCGAGTAGCCGACCATGCCACAAACATTGCCGAAGATGTCATTTTCTGGATCCGAGGAGCCGACGTTCGACACCACGCGGGGCAAACCGCTTCGCGCCTTTGACGACATGTCGCAATCCGTCAGCCCGACCATATTCATTCTAGAAGACGATCCCGATATCGCTGGCCTGATGAAGCATCATCTGCAGACGGCGGGCTATGGCATTTCATGGTTTCCCACCAGCGCCGGCCTGCTCGACGAAATGCACGCGAGGCGTCCGGCGCTCGTGATCCTGGACATCATGGTACCCGGGAACAGCGGGCTTGATATCGGCAAAGCCATCCGCAACAATTCGGCTCTGGCGTCTATTCCGATTGTGTTTGTAACCGCGCGGGCAGCAGAGTCGGACCGGCTGCGCGGGTTCGAACTTGGCGCGGACGACTACATCACCAAGCCCTTTAGCCCCAAGGAAGTGGTGGCGCGGGTGAAGGCTGTGCTGCGTCGCTTCGAGCAGCCGATGCAAAAAGAGATCGTAAAGGCTGGCGAGCTGGTGATTGACACCGCAGCCATGCGGGTCACAACCAGGGGCGAACAGGTTGTAACCACAGCGACCGAGTTCCGGCTGATTGAATTTCTTGCAACCCATCCTGGCCGCGTATTCACGCGTAAAGCCCTGCTGGACGCCGTCTGGCACGACACTGCATTTGTCACGCCGCGCATCGTGGACGTGTATATTCGTCGTTTACGCGAGAAAATAGAACGTGATCCGGAACATCCGCGGCATATCCATACCGTGCGCGGAGCCGGATACATGTTTGAAGTGCGTAAATAGCACCTAGCATCCCGGGCTTGCCATTTTGCTCGAGAAGGTTCAGCAACACGGGTTTGGCTGCGTGCGAACGGCCCAGTACCAAATGCGGAACCTCAGGCGGATCCTCTCGTGAGACAACGGGTCTTTCTCAAACTCCTGCTGCTTCTGATCGTGGTGGTCGGGGCATCGACCGCGGCGCTCGACCTTCTCGTGCGGCGAAGCTGGGAGGCGTCGCTGCAATCCCAACTCCAGCAGGAACTCGAAGACAAAGTGCGAATGTTTGCCGCGCGCGCGAACCGCGAAGCAGCGACCATTCCTTCCCAGCAATTGGCCAATGAGATGGCCGCCGATGCCCGGGCCCGGGCCACGGTCATTGACCGCTCCGGCAAAGTGCTGGCTGATTCGCAGGCGGACAGCGAGAGCATGGAAAACCATGCGACCCGGCCGGAGTTCGCCGAAGCGCTAAAACACGGAGATATTGGCAGCAACCGGCGTACAAGCCATACGCTGGGGGTACAGTTCCTGTATGTTGCCGCGCCCACGTCATTTGGGGCGGTGCGCCTGGCGTATCCGCTGGCATCCATACGGGCGGCGGTGCATGGCGTGAGGATGCAGTTGCTCGAAGCTTCCGGGACCGCGCTGCTCGTTGGGTTCGTGATTGCTCTGATTGGGGCGGAAAGCATCGCCCGCAGACTTCGGAAAATTGTCGCATTCTCGGAGCAGATTGCAGCTGGAAACCTTGCGGCTAGGCTGCCTGACTCTGGCGGGGATGAAATTGGTCGGCTGGCGATGACGCTCGACAAAACTGCCAGACAACTGGAGGCAAACTTCCGGAACCTGGAGAGCAGCCGCCACCAATTAGACACGCTTTTGAACAGCATGGAAGACGCGGTGGTTGCGGTTTCACCGAAACATGAAGTGGTCTGGTACAACGGCGCGATGAAGCAAATGGCCACCAGCAGCGTAGTCGTGGGTACGCCGCTGATCCGCGCAGTTCGCGATCCGGACTTCCTGAGAGTCGTGGATGAGGTGTTACAAAGCGGAAAGACGCAAAGCGTCATGCTGTTTTCCGTCGCCCCCGGCAGAACTTTTGGAATGACCTCGGCGCCTTTGCCTGATGGGGGAGCGGTTTGCGTGCTGCGCGATACCACGGATATTGCAAGAGTGGAAAAGACGCGGAGGGATTTTATTGCCAACGTCTCACACGAATTGAGAACGCCCCTGACTTCTCTGCTGGGATACACCGAGACATTGCTCGACGAATCGGGAGATAGCAAGCAACATGAGTTCCTGGAGATCATTCGACGCAACGCCCAGCGCATGAGCCGGTTGACCGAGGACCTGCTGACCCTGGCACGAGTGGAATCGGGCGAGTACGCATTGGAGCAAACCCCGATCCCGGTGAATGTGTTACTGCAAGACGCACAGATTGCGTTCAACGAGGTCGCGCGAAACAAAGGGGTGGCTATCGAGGTAATCAGTTCTCCGGATACTCCAGTTTTGGCGGATCGGGACGCAATCCACCAGGTGTTTTCCAATCTCATCGACAACGCATTGAAGTACGGGTCCGGAAGCCAGAAAATTCAGATCGGCGCTCTTGAGCGGGAGGGCCAGATCGAGAGCTTTGTTCGGGACTTTGGGCCCGGCATACCTTCCGAGCACCTGCCGCGCCTCTTTGAACGCTTCTACCGGGTCGACAAGGCTCGTTCGCGCGAAGCGGGCGGTACCGGCCTCGGGCTTGCAATCGTGAAGCACATTGTCTTGAACCATGGCGGCGAGGCTTGGGTCACCAGCGAACTAGGCCACGGGTCGACCTTCTGGTTCCGCTTGCCCAAGGCCACGGTGCAATCGGAACCGGCAATTGCTGCGGGCGGCCATGGGCACGGAACACCTTGACCAAGTCCTAGAATTCCTTCGGTTCTAGACTCCCACCTCAGACTCTCATCCAAATAGACAAAACTTCGTGGCTCGATTGTCTTACGATTGGAGGCCGCGTGAGAGATCGAGATGAAATCGATAAGCTCTACAAGCACCATGGGCCGGCCCTCGTGCTGTTCGCGGCGTCGATTGCAGGGTCTCGCAGCAGTGCCCAGGACGCTGTCCATAAGGTCTTTGTAAAGCTGCTGGAGAAATGAGCCAAGGACCGAGTAACGGACCCCAAGGCATACTTGTTCGCCTCCGTTCGCAGCGAATGGCGGATCGCTGTTTGCGACACTGGTATCAAAACAGCTCCTGCTCGAGCATCTGCGCGCCATCGAAGGACTCAATCACTTGGCTCATCTTTCTGACGCGCAGAGGTCCTTGCTGCGGAAAGAAGTCAATGAAATCAGCCTCCACGGCTTGGACTGGGGAGCGGCCCTTACACGAGAGTTTGAAGCCATCTCCAAGCCCGAGAATCAGTCCGAAGTTTCTCAGATTTCGGCAAAATACCTCCGAGCGCTCACCTATCCCGCGACTTTGCCAGAACTCGAAGCCAGTATTGCGAGTTCGCCGAAACCCCTCCAGCAATTGGTTCCCGCCCCGAGACGGGTACCCGAGCAGAAGCAGGAGTTGCAGGTTGAGCTTCAAAGGGCGGGAGAGGTTCTGCGCTAACTAGGAGGCCTGGGCATCGAGGGCTGTGGCGGGTCGAGCGCGCGGACCCCAATTCACTTCCTGGAGCGGACCGACGACGAAGACCCAGCTTACGAATCCGATCATCAGAATGACAACCGTGATGGCGAAGGCCGCCAGGAAGCTGCCGGTTTGGTACACCACGAACCCGGTGAGCACAGGGCCAACCAGTCCGGCGAAGTTGCCAATGCCGTTTTGCAGGCCCGTCCATTTTCCGGCGGCCAAGGGGCCGGCAAGAGTCTGGGAATAGGCGAACACACCAACGCCCATCATGCCACAACCAACTCCCGCCGCCAGAAGCCATGCAAAATAGGTGTGCGAACCTGCGAGGGCACAGCCCGCGGTGGCTACGAGCGCGATCAGGTTCCCACCTCCCATGATGGCTTTGCGGACGAGGGTGGCCGACCCCCCTCGTCGCATCCACAAGTCAGACACCCATCCGGCTAGGCCGGCCGATGCCGCGTCCGTGAGGTAGTAAATGCCGGCCGGCAAGACCATGTCGTGCATAGAAAGTCCACGCGCTTGCACCAAGTAGTAGGGCAACCAGGTGAGCATGAAATAGAAAAGGTAGTTCACGGAGATGTGGCCGACGGCTGCACCCCAAAACGAACGCTGGCCCAAAATCGCGAGGGTGTCGGGGCCGCTGTATCGAACCGAGGCCACGTGCTTGCGCTCGGGCATCCAGTAGAACCATGCGGGCAGCCAGAGAAGCCCGACAAGTCCAATCGCGATGAATACCGGGCGCCATCCATACTTCGCGATCGCCGGACCTGCGACAAACATGCCGAGGGCCGGACCGAGGCGGATTCCCGCCATGAGCAGACCGTTAGCAAAGCCCCGCTCCTGCTCGGGCAAATTGTTAGCCAGGATCTTCGAGCAGGATGGGAAGGCAACCGATTCGCCGATGCCTAGAAGGAGCCGCATGCCAAGCAGCATCACAAAGCCATGCACCAGGCCCGTGACGGCCGTCGAGAAGGTCCACAGGAAATACCCCGCCGCGATCACGTAGACGACTTCGAAGCGATCGACCAGCCATCCGCTTACAAATTGCATAGCCGTGTAGGACCAGAAGAATGCGCCTAAGAGAATGCCTAGCTCCTTAGGCGAGATGCCCAGTTCCTGGCTGAGCACGGGCGCGGCTATCGAGAGGTTGCCCCGGTCCACGTAATTGATAAGGACGCAGATCGCGAGCAGCGCAAGAGCGGGAGCAAAAGACCGCCGTACCCGGGATTCATTGGCTGCAGTCAAGAATTTCGCCCCGTGGCATTGTGGGGGTAGCAAGGGGGAATTGGCAAGGAGCTTTGTGAGTCTCCCACCGCAAAAGACAGCAGATGCCAGAAAAACTTGCGGGAACCAACACTGCTGGTTTTTGATTGCGCGAGGCTCAGCGCTGCTTGCGAGATCCCCGTTCCCCGCTAGGGCCACGCAGAGTTCACCGGGAGGTTCCCCGGCCGCTGCGAATCCGGGCTCCACCTCACAACTTGCCGGCATGAAAGACGTGCTTGGGGCGGAGGATAACAAAGATTCCACGGCTGCGGGCTAAGACGGTTCCCTTTTCGTCGTGAATCTCGGCGGCGTGGACGAGTCGCCGGCCGCGCTTGCTAATGTTCTTCGACCAGACTTGGAGTGGACGATGCAGCGGCACTGGCCGGAGGTATTCGACGGTCATTCTCGAGGTGGCGGCCGGGGCATCGAAAAGGCGGTTCACCTTGCTCATAGCCTCATCGAGAATGGTGGCAATGATTCCCCCGTGACAGTGCCTGGGCGGTCCAGTGTATCGCTTGCTCAGGCGAAATTGGCACAGGAATTGCCTGCCAGTTTCGTCGAGAGCAAACCTCAAGCCCATGCCACTCGAGTTATCGCGCCCACAACCGAAGCAGAAATTCTGCTTGGGCTGTTTGCCCGCGTGGCCAGTTCCTTGCTCTCGCGCCTTGTTCATGCCTGCTCCGATGTAACCACCGCTAGAAGCCGCCCAAGCGTGGGACAGCCTGTTTGTGAGCACTCCGCCACTTTTCTTCGCGATCCCGCTCCAGCTCACTCCTGGGATCGCATCCGAAAGGCATTGTAGCGGAGGCTGAGTCGCGGAATCCCGAAACTCTCGTATATCATCTGAAGTACTTGCTGGCGTGCCAGCGTGCTTTACAAGCATCCTCTTGGAGGTCGAACGGGTGAACGCAAAATCCGGCAGGTTCGTGGGTTGGCTCGTAATTCTCTCATTCGTGGTCGTTTCATCCCTCGTGGGACAACAGGCGGCAAAATCTACGGGCTCCAACGTCTTCCGCACCAAGTGCGTACTCTGCCATGGCGCCGATGGCAGTGGAAAGACCCCTTTGGGCAAACAACTACAAGCTGCCGATCTTCGCTCTAAGGAGGTGCAGAAGCGGGGCGATGCTGAGTTGCACAAGATCATCCACGACGGCCAGGCGAACATGCCGGCATTCGCCGATCAACTGAGCGAGTCCGAGATCGATCAAGTGCTGAAGCACGTTCGCGCCCTGGGAAAGACGGCGCCGGCAAAGAAATAGCTCAGAGCTTCTGCAAACCACTTACTGGCTGTAGTATGTCGCTCTCAGTCCCTCCTCTAGATGTTCGTACGCCGGAATCCGGTGATGGCGGAGGCGGAGTCCACCCGCCAGAGATTGGCGGCGGCGGCGGACGCGATCCGGGCGATGGCTCACCGGATTACGAGAAGCGACTGCAGCGCGCAAGGATCGGGCTGATTTGCGGCGTCATTGCCGTGTCCATGATTTTCGCCATGCTGACTGTGGTGTTCTTTGGCCGGCAGACGGCGTTTGTTCTTGATGCACAGACGCACCGCTATGTGCGGATGTGGGTTCCTGTAGTCCTTCCCGTAAGAATTCTCCTTTGGAACACGCTGCTACTGCTTTGCAGCAGCATAACGCTCGAACTGGCGCGCCGGCAGGTAGCGCAACAGATGGTTCTCGAGCCCTTGCGAGCAATCGTGGGAGTTGATGCTGAGCGCCGGTTGCATGCGCCTTGGCTCGCGTTTACGGCCCTGCTAGGAATTTTCTTCTTATTCGGGCAGTGGCTGGCTTGGCTGGAGTTTCGCTCGCACGGGTACCGGGCTTCCACCTCAGGTCCGAGCCCGTTTTTTTACGTGTTGACCGGCACACATGCCTTGCATCTGATGGTGGGCATTCTGGTACTGATTTACGCCGCGGTCGTGTCCTTGTTTCATCAAACCATCGAGCATAAACGCATCGTGGTGGAGATCACTCGCTGGTATTGGCATTTTATGAGCGTTTTGTGGCTGTACGTGTTCGCGCTGTTGTGGTTCGCAAAGTGAGGCCTTGTTCTGGCCTCTCGCACCCGCACGCGGAGACAGGACGACGGTCTCGAGTGCGGGCCTCCCAGCGATACGAATTTGCATCCTCCTACATTCGACCAATCCCTGTATCTTGTTCATCCGTCCCCAAAACAGTTGGCCGTACCTTGCGGCTAGGGAGGGTTGGGGCGCTGCCCTCAGGCAGAAGCTTCGACCGCTCGACCGGCAGGACTGAGTAAGACCAACTGCCTGCGTTTTCTCCCGATAACCCCACCTGGCACTAGAGTTACAGAGGAGTAGCCACGTCGTCCGTTCAAGCCAACCCCGGCTTGCGTCATCACTCGTCGAGGCCGAGTTGCGAGATTCGAAACGCCGTCAGCATTTGTCAAAGGTTTGTTGCTCACCTTTCCTGCCCTTGAACGTCTAATTCGACTCGGATTAGAATCGCGGCTCAACTCTTGAGGTGCAGATGCGATCACTGCTATTCGGTGTGTGCCTGGTTCTCCTAGCCTTTACAAGCGTTTCGGCTCAAACCTCTCAGCCCCAGCCTTCTTCCCGGTTCAGCATCGACAACATCGACAAGGCGGTCGATCCCTGTACCGATTTCTATCAGTACGCATGCGGGAATTGGCTGAAGACGAAAGAAATTCCTGGCGACCGCCCGGAGTGGGATAGCTTTTCCGAGGTTGAGGAGCAGAACCTAGCCGTGCTGCGGGACGTCCTGGAAAAGGCAGAGAAGGGCGGTTCCGGACGCGAAGCCATTGATCAGAAGATTGGCGATTACTACGGCGCGTGCATGGATGAGAGCGCGGTGGAGGCGAAGGGGATTTCCCCGATAAAGCCGGAGCTCGATCGTATTGCCGCCGCCCAGGGTAAACAAGAGCTGATCGATGTCATCGCGCAAATTCATCTGATTGGTCCGAGCCCCTTGTTCAACTTCTACTCGTCGCCTGATCTGCACGACGCCAATATGGTCATCGCCTACATCGACCAGGGCGGTCTTAGTCTTCCCGACCGCAATTACTACATAAAAGACGAAGAGAAGATGGTCGCGTTGCGTAAGGCGTTGACCGAATACGCAACCACCTTGTTCACGCTTTCAGGACAAAACGCCCAACAGGCGGCAGCGTCTGCGCAAACGGTATTGAGGATTGAAACGGCGCTCGCCAAGGCTTCGATGGACCGGACGTTGCGGCGGGATCCGAAGAACCGAGATCACAAGATGGAGCGCGAGGCGGCGGTGGCCCTGGCGCCTAACTTTTACCTGGCGCGTTATTTCAAGGATCTGGGCACGCCGGGGTTTTCAAATTTGAACGTTTCCAATCCCGATTTCTTCAAAGAAGTGAACGGCGTACTTGAATCGGAGCCACTCGATTCGCTGAAGACGTATGTGCAATGGCACATGCTCGCCGGATCTGCCCGTTGGTTGCCGAAAACCTATGTAGACGCGCGGTTCAAGTTTCGGCAGGCGCTGACTGGACAATCGGAGGACCAACCCCGGTGGAAAAAGTGCGTGGAGGCTACCGATGAGGCCTTGGGCGAGGCCCTGGGGCAAAAGTACGTCGATCGCACCTTTGGAGCGGACGGAAAGCAGCGGATGTTGACCATGGTCGCTGCCCTCGAGAAAGCCTTAGACCAGGACATCGCTGGGCTTCCCTGGATGACAGACGCCACCAAGCAGCAGGCAAAGGTGAAGCTGCAAGCCATCCGCAACAAGATTGGTTATCCCGACGTGTGGCGCGATTATTCGAAGCTGCAAGTGAAGCAGGGCGACTTGATGGGCAATTTCTTGCGCGCCAACGAGTTCGAATCGCGGCGGGAGATTGCAAAGATCAGCAAGCCCGTCGACAAAAAAGAATGGCAGATGACACCCCCCACGGTGAATGCCTATTACAGCGGATCGATGAACGAGATTGTCTTTCCAGCCGGCATTCTGCAGCCACCCTTCTTCGACAAGGGCATGGATGAAAACGTGAATTTCGGTTCGATCGGAGCCGTGATTGGACATGAGTTGACGCATGGCTTTGACGATCAGGGGCGCAAGTTCGATGCACAGGGCAATCTGCGCGATTGGTGGACCGAGCAGGACGGAAAGGAATTTGAAAAGCGTGCCAGCTGTATTGCGGACGAGTACAGCAATTTCGTACCCGTCGATGACCTGAAGCTGAATGGAAAGCTGACGCTCGGGGAGAACACAGCCGACAATGGCGGCGCCAGAATTGCGTTGATGGCACTCGAGAACCAGATCCAGCAATCCGGTGAGAAGCCCGATGAAATTGATGGATACACGCCCGAACAGCGTTATTTCCTGGGCTTTGCACGGGTTTGGTGCGAGAAGCGGAAGCCGGAGTACTCGCGGATGCTGGTGAACGTAGATCCGCATTCGCCGGGTAGATTCCGAACCAACGGCGTACTCGAGAACATGCCGGAGTTTCAGAAGGCCTGGGGCTGCAAGGCCGGCCAGGCGATGGTCAGTCCAAATATGTGCAGGGTGTGGTAGAGAATCTCTCAGCCCGAAGGATCGGACGTCACCAAGAAAGCCAACCAGAATCGCACGAACTCTCAAAGGGGTTTCGGATGAGCAATAAGTTACTTCTCCTTGCGTTTGTTCTGTTGATCTCCGTGGCAGCCTTCAACCAGAGTTCTTCTGGAACAGGGCCCACACCGGAGTACAACGATAAAGGCCAACTCAGGCTGCCGGAGCAGTATCGCGAGTGGATCTATCTGAGCACAGGGTTAGACATGAGCTATACCCCCGGTGGGAACATGGACCATCACATGTTCGACAACGTGTTCGTGAATCCGGAGTCGTATAAGAAGTTTAGGGAAACAGGTACCTGGCCGGACAAGACCATGCTGGTGCTCGAAGTTCGCGGGGCCCAAAGCCAAGCCTCGATTAATCGCCGTGGGAACTTCCAGGGCAGCGAGGTCATGGGAATCGAGGTCCACGTCAAGGACGAAAGTAAATTCCCCGGCAAGTGGGCATTCTTCTCATTCGATAATGGGAGCCTGGGAAACCTGTTCCCTGCCGATGCGGCCTGTTATTCCTGTCATCAGGCGCATGGAGCGGTCGATACGACGTTTGTGCAGTTCTACCCCACATTATTGCCTCTGGCGAAGAGCAAGGGGACCTTGAGCGCGGCCTACCTCAAAGAAAGCGGCGAAGAAAAAAAGCAGGCGCCGTAAGCGCCTTCCGGGTCGCTTATAATAGAAAGATTCGGCAGCTCTGCCGGAGCTTTCTGGTGGCCTATTCAGAGTTTTCGAGATGGCGACTCCAGGGCATCTGGGTGGGCTCCGGGGTGGCCCCTGATGTCCACTGTCCTTTCCGGTTCCAGCATTGATCTTCCTATTCCCGGCGCTCCTGCCGGGGACTCGATCCTAGTGCGTGGAGCGCGCACGCATAACCTCAAGAACATTGAAGTTGCGATTCCACACAACGCTCTCACAGTGGTCACGGGGGTGTCGGGATCGGGAAAATCCTCCCTTGCCTTCGATACGATCTACGCCGAGGGACAGCGACGCTATGTGGAGTCGCTGTCAGCGTACGCGCGCCAATTTCTCGAGCGGATCGAGAAACCGGACGCCGACCACATTGAAGGAATTGCCCCCGCGGTTGCCATCCGCCAGAAGAACACCACGCGAAGTCCGCGATCGACCGTAGGGACCGCGACCGAGATCTACGACTATTTGCGGCTCCTATTTGCCAGGGTGGGACGTACATACTGCCTAAATTGCGGCTCCGAAGTCCGCAAGGACACGGTCGACGAGATCACCGATGCAGTGCTTGGGCTTGGAGAAAGCACAAGGCTCAGCGTGCTGTTTCCGGTGGTGGTTCCCGGCGCTATCCTGAACCCGGTCAACGGTGAGAAAGCAGCTGTTGCCAAGCGAAAATCAGCGTCCTCTGGCCCCCACAGCGATGCGCGAACAGATCGTTCCTCTTCGCCCGGCATGACAAGGGTCGGGAGTAAGGGGAAAAAGACCAGGACCGTATCGGCGAATGCAGGTGCATCGCTCGATGGAATCAAAGGCCGGCTGTTTGAGCTACGGCAGCGGGGGTTCAATCGGCTGTTGCAGCACGGGCGATTGTTTGAGTTTTCGACGCCGGAGTCGCTGCTGGACATTAACTTTGCCGAACCGCTGTTTGTGCTGGTGGATCGCATTGCCATCTCCGCGGATTCGCGCTCTCGCCTGGCCGATGCAACCGAAATCAGCTTTCGTGAAAGCGGAGAGGTTGTTTTCGAAACCGCGCCTCAGGACGGCAAAACCCCGACGCAATTGCGGTTTTCCCAACGATTTGAGTGCAAAAGATGCGGCATCAAGTACGAAGAACCGGAACCCCGGCTGTTTTCATTCAACAATCCGTTTGGCGCATGTCCGAGATGCCAGGGTTTTGGCAATACGATCGACTTCGATCTGAACCTCGTGATTCCCGATCCATCGAAATCTCTCAACCAGGGAGCCATTGAGCCGTGGACGAAACCCAAGGGCAAGCCGCTCATGGCCGAGCTAAAGCGTTATGCCAAGCAGGTCGGCATTCCGCTCGATATGCCTTGGGCGGACCTCAGTCCTGACCATCGGCGGATCGTAATCGAAGGCGACAAAAAATTTCTGGGAATGCGCGGTTTTTTCCAGCACTTGGAGCGCAAGAAATACAAACTGCACGTGCGCGTATTCCTGAGCCGGTATCGTGGTTACTCGACGTGCTCTCATTGCGGCGGCGCCAGGCTGAGACGTGAAGCTCAGCAGGTCAAGATCGACGGCAAGAACATTTGCCAAGTATGTGCGATGACAGTGGAGCAGGGGGCCGACTTTTTTAAAAATGTGCGGTTAAGCCCGCAGGAAGCCGGGATTGCGGAGAAGTTGCTGGAGGAGATCCGCTCGCGACTTGGTTTTCTGAACGATGTCGGCCTCGAATACCTGATGTTAGACCGCCTGACCTCAACCCTGTCAGGCGGCGAGGCGCAGCGCATTCAATTGGCGACCTCGCTTGGATCCAGGCTGGTAGGCACACTCTACGTGCTTGATGAGCCTTCGATCGGGCTGCACAGCCGCGACACGCACCGGCTGATTGGAATCCTGCACGGCCTGCGGGACCTCGGCAACACGGTGCTGGTCGTAGAACATGATCCTGACGTAATGAGGGCAAGCGATTACATCCTCGACCTCGGTCCGGGGGCCGGCGAGCAGGGGGGGAAAGTAATTGCCCAGGGGACCTATCAGGAAATCCAGAAGATTCCAACGTCGCTCACCGGAAAGTATCTTTCGCACGAGTTGCGGATTCCCATTCCGCAAAACCGCAGGAAAACGGGCCGACAGCAGCTTGTGGTGCGCGGCGCGCGAGCGCACAACCTCAAGAACATAGACGTCACGATCCCTCTGGGAATGTTGGTGGCAATCACCGGAGTTTCGGGATCCGGAAAGTCGAGCCTGCTACACGATGTCCTGTTCAAGGCGCTGAACACGATCAAGGCCCGCGAAATGAGCCCAAGTTTTTCGCCAGAGAACGGCGAGGCATCGCTCGGGCAAGCATCGGATTTCACCGCTCTGCGCGGGATCGAGGGCCACGAATTCATTGACGAGGTCGTGCTGGTCGACCAGTCCCCGATCGGGCGCACGCCGCGCTCCAATCCGGTTACCTACATCAAGGCGTTTGACGGTATTCGCGAGCTGTTTGCCGCTACCCCCGAGGCCCACAAGCGTGGATTCTCGGCCGGGCACTTCTCATTCAATGTGCCCGGTGGGCGCTGCGAGACCTGTCAGGGCGATGGAACAGTGGTGGTTGAAATGCAGTTCCTCGCGGATGTTGAGCTTATTTGTGAAGAATGCAAGGGGATGCGTTTCAAGCCGGAAGTGCTCGAAGTTCGGTATCGTGGCAAGAACATCCATGAAGTGCTGAACATGACGGTGCGGGAGGCGATGCACCATTTTGCCAGCGCACCCAAAGTGGCCGACAAGCTCCGGGTACTGGAAGAGGTGGGCCTTGGCTATCTGCGGCTGGGACAGTCTGCCACTACGCTCTCGGGCGGTGAAGCACAGCGGGTTAAACTGGCAGCACACCTGCAACCGGCGGGTTCGCCTTCGCGGGCCGGCAATTCCGCCCGGCGCAGGCGAATACTCTATATCTTTGACGAGCCCACCACCGGCCTGCACTTTGACGACATCAGCAAACTACTCTCAGCCTTTCGTAGTCTAATCGAAGTGGGGGGGTCTATCCTTCTGATCGAGCATAACTTGGAGGTGATCAAGACCGCGGATTGGGTTATTGATCTCGGCCCGGAAGGAGGAGAACGCGGGGGAAAGATAGTGGGGGAGGGTCCTCCGGAGAAGATCGCCAAGATTCCAGCCTCACACACGGGAGGGTTTCTGGCGCGTGTGTTGGAGGAAAATGGGGCTTCGCGTGGAAATGGGGAAGGGTGAAATTTCGCCCATGGAACTGGGAGGCATAGCTAGAATCGCCGCTCTCGCCCTGCTCAGCTACTTTTACGCAAGTGCTCCGCTTACCGCTCAAAAGTCCAGCCAAGGCACCGTCCGACACCATCGGGTGGAAGAACAAGACCCGATTGCCGCCAAGCTCAACCGCGCAGAAGATGCCATCAGCAAGCAGGACTATGCTTCGGCAGAACCCATCCTTAAGGAAGTTGTGGCCGAGCGGCCGGATGACTATGCCGCGTGGTACGACTTGGGCTTCCTCTATCATGCCGAGGGCCGGGCAGAGGAATCAATCGCCGCCTACAAGAAGTCAGTCCAGGCAAAACCCACGGTATTTGAGTCCAACATGAATCTTGGGCTGGCCTTGGCGGCCGCGGGTAAGCCTGAAGCCGAGCAGTATCTGCGCGCCGCAACCAAACTCACGCCGACGTCGCAACCCGGACAAGGGCGCAAACAAGCATGGATTGCCCTCGGTCATGTCCTAGAGCCTTCGAGTCCTGAAGAGGCTATGAATGCGTTCCGCCAAGCCGCGGTCGAAGATCCAAAGGACCCGGAACCGCATCTTTTTGCTGGATCCGTCCTGGAGAAGCTCAAAAATCCCGAGGCCGAACAGGAGTACCAACTGGCAATGGCCGCGGACCGGAATTCATCGGATGCGATGACGGCGCTGACCAACTACTACATGTCGCAGCATCGCTACGCCGATGCTGAGAACCTGCTGCGGAAGCTGGTGGTCTTGCGCCCTGAGGATGCCGGCACCCACATCCAACTTGGCCGTATGTTGGCGATCTCGGGCAAAAGTGAAGATGCTGCGCCGGAGCTGGAAACGGGTCTGAAGCTGGATCCCTCCGACGATGATGCGAAGCGAGACCTGGCGGAAGTTTATGTCGATCTGAAAAAGTTTGGCGATGCAGGAAGGATCTATAGCGACCTCCTCTCAAAATTCCCCAATGATGCCGGGCTGCATTACCGGTTTGGTCGCGCCCTGCTTCAGCAAAAGAAGTTTGACCTCGCCCAACAGGAGATACTGAAGTCCATTCAACTCAAGCCGGGTGGCGAAGCCTATGGGGACCTGGCCATTGCAGCGAACGAAAACAAGCAATATCCGATGGTGGTCCAGGCTCTTGATTTGCGCGCGAAACTCTTGCCGGAAAATCCGATGACCTACTTCTTGCGCGCAACCGCGTATGATCACATGCACGATAACAAGCAGGCGTCGAAGTACTATCATGAGTTCCTGAATGTGGCCGGGGGAAAATTTCCCGATCAGGAATGGCAAGCTACACATCGATTGATTGCTATTGAGAAGAAGTAACCGGGACGACATGATCAAGTTTGTTGGGGTGGCCGCGTGCGTGGTGCTGGGCCTGGTTGCAATTTCCTCCGCCCGCAAAGAAGAAACGTTGCAAGAGTTGGTGGCGCGCGCAGAGGCCGCCAAGGTCGAGCAGCAGCCCGATCTGTTTATGGAGGCTGCCGAGCGCCAGCATCGAGCTGCTCTCGATGCCCTCAAGGCGGAACACTGGGATGAATTCCACGCCTACTTGAACGATGTCGCGAAATATAGCGACAAGGCGCACAAAGCAGCCATCGCCTCGGGCAAGAAGGTCAAGAACACCGAGATAAAGATTCGCCGTATCTCGACGCGTCTGAAGGAAACCAAGATGAACGTTGGGGTGGATGATCAGCCCGCAGTGCAAGCCGTCATCGACCAGCTCGAGGAGTTCCGGACCGAGTTGTTGCGAAGCATGTTTGGAGGCAAGGGCAATGGTTAGATTCGCACTCGTATGCCTGCTTCTGCTTGTCACCAGCGCTGTCGCGCAACAGGAGAGAAAGCGCGATCCTTTGAATGATCTTGAAGTCGATAAAATACGCGACTCGGCATTGCAACCTGAAGTGCGGCTGAAGCTTTACGTTGACTTTGCCCGGGCGAGGCTGGAAAAACTGCAACAAGCCAAGGCCGATCCCAAGATGGGAAATCGCGATGACCAGATCAAAAACGCGTTGCAGGACTTCGTGGATATCTACGACGAATTGGCGGACAACGTGGACACGTTTGCGGACCGAGGCGACGATATCCGCAAACCGCTCAAAGGAGTCATTGAGGCTGACACGGAGTTCGGGTCGAAGCTGCGGGCCTTCAAATCCTCATTGGCGAGTTCCCGAGAAGAGGCAGGCAAGTTCGATTTCCTGGCCGGAACCGCATTGCAAGCCGTCGACGACGGCGCAAGAGACCATCGCAGTCTCCTGGCGGAACAGGAAGAGAAGTTCAAGAATAAGAAAGAGAAACCACACAAAGAGCAGAAGGGCGGAGAGTAGGGAGGTGGGAGTGACGGCGCGAGCTTGATTCTGTTGGGCACGTGCTAAGCTGGAAGCATCTCTGTGTCGCAACAACTCCTGGCCATTTTTGAAGACAGTTTCCGGGAACTACGCCCCCGAACTCCCCTACCCGGCTTGCATGTCGATTTCTTTCGCTTTGCCAATTTGAACAATACAATTCGGCTGCGCGAGGGACGGCTACTGGTACGGATTTCCGACCTGCTCGAGGGAGCGCCGGAACCGGTCCTGCGCGCAATTGCCCACATCCTTTTGGCAAAAATCTACCGCAAGCCGATTGACCGCGAACATGCGGGGCGCTACCGGAGATACATTTCTACGCACCATATGTCAGAAAAAGCCCATCTGGTGCGGCAGATGCGGGGCCGAAAGCGGATCACCTCGGCGCAGGGACACGCTTATCACCTGGAAGAGATCTTCGAGGACCTGAACCGCCAGTATTTTCACGGGCTGCTGGGGCGACCGGTGATGACGTGGAGCAGCCAGCGTGCACGCAATCGGCTGGGCCACTATGATCCTGCGCACAATGCCATCGTGGTGAGCAGCGTGTTCGATCATCCCCAAGTTCCTCGATATGTGATTGAGTACATCGTCTATCACGAGATGCTGCATTTGAAGCACCCGGTAAAATTGCGCGGCACTCGCCGATGCATACATTCGGCGGAGTTTCAAGCGGAAGAGCAGCGGTTTGAAAAAGTGAGTGCGGCCAAGGAGTTCCTGAAACGATTGTAAGAGGTATCTCCTCAAGACGCCGGCTCCCGAACTCGGCAACTTCCATGATCCGGAGTATTCATTCGCAGACGTCGTTTCCCGCCCTGGCCGAGGCAAATACCTCATTGCCTGGCGGCTGTTGTACAATTCCGCGCGTGCGACGTGGTGCTGCATTTCTCCTCATCGTAGTTGTTGCCTCGCTTTGTGCCTGGTCCCAAAACCGTGCCAAGGGGCAGCTTAGCTATCGGCTCTTGTCGGTTCATGTGAAAGGACTTGAACGCATGAAGGAAGCCGATGTAGTCCACGCGTCGGGACTGCAACTTGGACACAATGCGACGGAGCCGGATTTCCAGCAGGCGGTAGCAAAGCTCGGCGATACCGGCCTGTTCAGCTCGGTTGCATACAGCTATCGCTATACGACCGCCGGAGCAGAGGTGGAGCTCGAAGTCGCGGAAAACCCCAAGCTGGTTCCGATCCTGTTTGACAACTTTGTTTGGTTCTCCGACCAAGAGCTGTTGTCATTCCTGCGCGCACGGGTTCCGCTTTTTGATGGGAAGTTGCCCTTGAGTGGCGGTCTGGATGACCAGGTGGCGGATGCGCTGAATTCGATTCTGGCAGAGCACAAGATTTCGGGGCACGCTGAAGGGCTCCAAAGTGGTTCCATGAACGGACCGATCAGCTCTTACACTTACGTGGTCAAGTTCCATCCGGTGATCGTGCGAAACCTGGATTTTCCTGGCGCCGGGCCTTCGGAAGTTCCTACGCTAGAAAGCGCGGCAAAGCCTATTTCAGGGCAGGAGTATCTCCGCTCCGCCATGCACCCGCGGGAACAGCTCGATCTGCTTCCCGTATTTCTTGCCCGAGGGTACTTGAAGGCTGAGTTCGACGAGCCGCAGGCAAAGATCGTCAATGACGGTCCAAGGACGGTCGTGGACGTCAGCTTTCCCGTCAAACCCGGAGCCCAGTACCGGACCACACAGGTTCAGTGGACGGGTTCTTCTGCCTTCCCGGTAGACAGGCTGCAAAGCATGATTCATCTGCCGCCCGGGGAACCGGCGAACGCTGTTCAATTGCAGACCGACCTCGACACGGTGAAAAAGCTCTACGGCACCAAGGGATATCTGACGGCCTCGGTCACGCCGCAGCCGTCAATGGATGACTCTGCGGCAACCGTCGCCTACAACCTGCAGGTGACCGAGGGGGAGGTTTTCCATATGGGCGAGTTGCAAACCGATGGCCTCAATGACAGCGCCGCGACCAAGCTCGAGGCACAGTGGCAGATGAAGACGGGAGATGTTTTTGATGACAGCTATTTGCACCGCTTCTTCGAAGTTCTATACCATGATTTCGGGTTGAACCGGTCGTATTCTGTGGTACCCAAACAAGCGGTCGACTACCGACAGAAAACCGTGAACATTACGCTGCATTTCGTGCCCAAAAAATAGTTGTAACCAGAACGAGCGGAGGCAATCCATTGGTTAGAAGTCCCATATCTCCTAGGAGGACGTTCGTGAAATCCGTATCGAAGAAGATCACTACTGCACTCGCGATTGCCATGTTGTGTGGTTTTGGACTGGTCAACCTAGCTGCGGCCGCAGCCCAGACGTTTACCGGTGAAGTCAGCGACTCGATGTGCGGTGCCAAGCATGCCATGGCGGGAGAAAAGGCCGCCTGCACTCGCGCTTGCGTGAAAAAGGGTTCCAGCTATGCCCTGGTAGTCGGCGACAAACTCTACACGCTAAAGACAGACGACAAGAAAGCCTTAGCTGAGCTGGACAAGCTAGCCGGTGAGAATGCGAAAGTAACTGGCACCGCCGAAGGCGACACGATCACGGTGAGCAAGGTGGCCGCGGCGAAGTAACTTCCAGCAACTTCGGCCAGATTTCGAACTTGGGTTGGCAGACCAGTATTGGTCTGCCTTTTTTTTGTATTTTCATATTGCTGGAGCGTTCCGCTGTGTTAAATTTGACGATTCATTCACCACAGCAGGCGGAGGGTTTCTGAATTGTCCAAAGACATGGTCCCCAAGCGGATCTTTTTCACCAAGGGGGTCGGCAAACATAAAGAGCGTTTAACCTCGTTCGAGTTGGCCCTTCGCGATGCGGGTATTGCCGCTCAGAACCTGGTTCGGGTTTCCTCCATATTTCCTCCACAGTGCAAGCTGATTTCGCGGGCGCAGGGACTTCCCTATCTGGACCCGGGTGAAGTTGTCTTTGCCGTCGTTGCCGAGAATTCGACGCATGAACCGCACCGCTTGCTGGCGGCCAGTATCGGGGTGGCAATTCCTGCAGATCGCAACGCCTACGGCTACCTGAGCGAGCACCACTCCTTCGGTGAGACCGAGGACGCAGCCGGCGATTACGCGGAAGAACTGGCGGCGGAAATGCTTGCGACCACCTTGAACGTAGAATTCGATCCCGACCGCTCTTGGGACGAGAAGAAGGAAATCTATCGGATTTCGAACAAGATCGTCCGTACGGCCAACGTCACGCAATCCGCAGTCGGCGACAAGCGTGGGCTGTGGACCACGGTGATTGCGGCGGCCATCTTCATCTTTGACTAGACGCGCTCGCAGCGGCGGCCTTGGGTGGTAAGGCGGCTTTGGCTTCTCTGACTCCCGCCGCAATGTTCTGTTCCCAATCCAGATGAGGCACGGGAGACTTCTCCGCGGCTTCGAAAAAGCCGAGCGCCCGCTCGGGCTGGTTGAGCTGTTTCAGACAAATTCGGCCAGCCGCGAGAAGAGCTGAGATTGCCTGGCGTTCTTGAGAATTAGTCTGCGCCAGAGTCTCATACTCGGAAACTGCACGGTCGAAGAATTGCAACTTCTCCGCGGCACGGGCCACATCAAGCCAGAGGTTTGCCGGCAGGTTCTTCCCACCAAGACTCATGAAATCTTCGTAGGTCTTCCAAACAAGCTCCGGCTCCCCGGCTGCCGAGTGAATCGCGCATAGTTTTTCAAGAGTTTGGATCGCGGCTGTCTGATCGTTGATCCCGCGATAGGCGTGGACTAGCAGCATATGCGCATCCACGGAGTTGGGGTGCGTCTGAACATAGCCAGAAAGCGTGGAAATGGCAGGCTCAAACTGCTTCTGGTCGATTAGATCGCTCGCCTGTTGGACCTCGGCATCGGAGGTCAAAGTTAATTCTTCCTCAATTCCCTGGTTCGCTTTCTGTTCAAGGCCGGAATGTTGTACTCCCAAGGCCGCCAGCGCGCCGAAGACGAAGCCTCCAACGTGAGCCCAGTGAGCTACGCTACTCGAGGTCCCAAGAAGGGTGCCATAAAAGACCTCCAGCAGAAGCCAAAGGGGCAACAGAGCATAGGCCGGGGCCTTGAAGCGGTAAGAGCGGAAAAAGCCGAACAGCCACAACATCTCGATCTTCATCTTCGGGTAGCGCACCAGGAAGGCGCCCATCAGGGCAGCGACTGCTCCTGAAGCCCCCAGGGTTGGAACCGTGCTGCCTGAGTTCGTCCAAGCGTGCAGTTGGAGCGCGGCGGCACCGGCGATGAGGTAAAAGACGGTATAGAGAGGACGTCCCCAGACATCTTCCAGCACGAAACCCGCCAGCCACAAGAACCACATGTTGCCGATGAGGTGGAGCCAGCCACCGTGGAGAAAATTCGCCGTCAAATAGGAAATTGGCTTCGGGTGTGCGGGAATGAAAGCATACTGCTCGGTGAGCGAGTTCGCTTTCAGCTGCGCGTACTGCTCGGTGAGCGAATCCAGTTGCGACTGGAGTTGGGCTTCATCATCCTGCAATCGCATTTGGGCGTCGAAGCCATCGGCTACATCCCGGTTAGGATTCTGCGCCTGCGCCCACACGGCTGGTTCCCTCTGCTTGAAATCGTCAACCAGTTGCTGCGCCTGTGCTTGAAGCGTCAGCTCCGGATGGCTGGCAGCCATAAGAAGAATGTGCGCCTTGAGTTCTCCCAGGCGCGGCGCCTCACTCTGAATGGCGGGGTAAGAAAATAGAAAGCAGACGACATTCAGCCCGATCAAAGCAAATGTGACGATGGGCCAACGGCGGGCCTGCATCCCCTCGTGGCGGATCGGAATCAGCATAGTCCTCGTCCTCACCTACCAGGAGAAACACAGATTCCCCATAATTTTAGGAAAGTAGGAGCCCGCACTCCCAGATGCAGGGGGTGAATGTACGAGAGTAACCGCCAAAACAGCCGGTTCTAGCGTCGCGCGGAAGCCTTCTTGCTGCCGGATTCCGACTTCTCGGAGGTTTTGTGCTTGCGCAAGCGCTCAAACACCGCTGCGACAATGAGCGGAAGTCCGACCGTAGCATCCAAAAAGACTTCGCCGAACATCCCGCCTTCTGCAGGAGGAACGAACTTGCCCCAGGAAATGGCCTCGCTGTAAGGGCTGCCGGAGAGGCCTCCCCAGTAGACCGGCTCCGGACAGATACGCAGTCCGTAGTGATAACGCTTCAATGGCACGTTCTCGCCCATGCGGCGATGGCGTAGTTCTATGAATGGCCCGAATTGCTGCGACCAGTTGCGGGGGACGCCACCCCCGATGGTGAAAATTCCCAAGCGCTTCTGACGGAGGAGGGTGGAAGCGAAATGCTCGAGGTCCTCGAAGGGATCGAAGCGAATCTTGTGACGACCCGAACTTTCGCGAAGCCGATTGTGGAGTGCGACGTCGAGCCCGAGTTCTGAGTCCGTGAACGCCGGGACAAACACCGGCACGCCCTTCTCGTATGCCGACCGCAAAATTCCCCGCTCGTCTTTGGCGCGTTTCGCCAAGTGCGCACCGATGGTGTGGTTCAGCTTATAGGAGCAAAGGACCTCGCTGTGGTCCCAGCTCCCGAGGATCTCGGCCATGACCTGCTCGACGTCGTCCAGGTTCGTTTCGGGTTCCAGCGTGTCGTACACACGGTTGTACCCCTGTTCGTAAAGCTCGGTGTCCGGCACATCCGGGTTGTATCGGAAATGGGAGTGCCCGGTGGCCTCCACCAGCCCGTGTGCCATCAGCGCGCCCGTCGATACGATGGCGTTTACGATGCCCTTGTCGATCAAATCTGCGACGATCAGCCCTTGCTTGGCTACGGTCATCGCACCCGCCAGGGTCATGACCACAAAGCAGTCTTTGTCGCGGGCCATGGCTTCGAGAACGTCAGCCGCCTCTCCGAGTTGCCGGCCGGTAAAGGCAGTGTTGGCCATGGCGCGGACAAGGTCATCAATTGAGTGGACCTTGGACAGATCCAGTGGCGCGAGCGGAATGAGTCGGTCTTCTACAGGATTGTGGAGTTTGCGGTCGATGCCAGTTCCGTCGTGGTTCTCGTGCTTCATTCGGCCCCCGTAATCTTTGGATGAAGAATTACTTTACTTGAAGCAGCTGGCTTCTAGCCACTCGCGCGCCGCCCTCGAGCAGGGTCCTGCAGGTTCCAGTTGCGCGCAACCCATTGCACGTGTAGTTTGGGCACGATCGCTGCGCTGTTTTCCGAAGTTTCAGTGAACCTCAAGCGCGCCTGAGTAGCGGAAGATGGCGGCAACGCAAACTAGAGGAAGCCCCAATTTGCTATGCTAAATCCTCACGAGGAGAAAGCATCAGTGGACAAGTTTCGCGTTGGGTTGGTGCAGATGTCAGCCACACCCGACCCCGACAAGAATCTGCAAAAGGCAGTGGATAAGCTTCACGAGGCCTCGGCAAAGGGTGCCCAGATCGTGTGCCTGCCGGAGTTGTTTCGCACGCAGTATTTCTGCCAGCGTGAGGACATAGCCTTATTTGACCTTGCCGAGCCGATTCCCGGGCCGACGACCCTACGTTTAGCTGAAGCTGCCAAGCAACTGCGAATTGCCGTCGTGGGATCGGTGTTTGAGAAACGCACCGCAGGCGTATATCACAACACCGCGGTCGTGATCGACGCCGATGGCAGCCTACGCGGGATCTATCGCAAAATGCACATCCCCGATGATCCGCTTTACTACGAGAAGTATTACTTCACTCCGGGCGATCTTGGCTTCAAGGCTTTCGACACGCAGTTTGGGCGTGTGGGCACGCTGGTGTGCTGGGATCAGTGGTATCCGGAGGGCGCACGCCTGACGGCCTTGCAGGGTGCCCAGGTGCTGTTTTATCCCACCGCGATTGGATGGCATCCAGATGAGAAGGAACAGTACGGGACGGCACAGTACGAGGCATGGCAAACAATTCAGAGAGCCCATGCCATCGCCAACGGGCTCTACGTGTGCGCCGTGAACCGAGTCGGTCACGAACACGGAGATATTCGCGGCAACCAAGCACAAGGCAAGGGACTGGAGTTCTGGGGAGGATCGTTTATTGCGGATCCGTTTGGGCGTGTGATCACGAAAGCGGCACATGGGGGAGAAGAGATTCTGATCGGTGAAGTTGATTCGCGCGTAATTGAAGACACCCGGCGCAACTGGCCTTTCCTGCGCGACCGCAGAATTGACAGTTACGGGATGCTTACCAACCGCTTGATTGATTGAAGATGGCCACCCACAAACCCTCCAACAAATCAGCGCCAGGCTATCGTATGCCGGCAGAGTGGGAGCCGCACGCCGCGACCTGGCTGGCATGGCCCCATTACGAACCCGATTGGCCGGGAAAGTTTGAGCCGATTCCGTGGGTATATGCGGAGATCATTCGCTACTTGAGCCGTGGCGAGCGGGTTGAGGTGATCGTCAAGGACGGGGCGGCGGAGAAAAGTGCGCGCAAGGTCCTGAAGCGAGCGCACGCGCTCAACGACAAGGTGCGGTTTCATCGCTGGGCGACAAACCGGGTGTGGACGCGGGACACGGGATGCGCGTTTGTGGCGCCTTTGCTCGAAGACCCGCATGCTCTCGCGGCAGTCAAGTGGCGGTTCAACGGCTGGGCAAAGTATTCCAACTGGCAAAAGGACAATAGGGTCGGGAGTCTGATGGCGGAGGCGGCGGGTGCGAAGGAAATTCAGGCCATGTTCGAAGGCGAGCCCATGGTGCTTGAAGGCGGTTCGATCGATGTAAACGGCCAAGGCACGCTGCTCACTACCGAAGAGTGTCTCTTAAGCAAAGTGCAACAGCGCAATCCAGGAATGAAACGGCGCGACTACGAAAAGGCATTCAGCGAATACCTGGGCGTGAGCAACGTGATCTGGCTGGGAGCCGGAATCGTAGGCGACGACACGCACGGGCACGTGGATGACATTACGCGCTTCGTTTCACCCGACACGGTGGTGACCTGTGTGGACGCCGATCCGGCAAGCAAGAACTACGGGGCGTTGCGTGAAAACATCCGCCGATTGAGAGACGCGGCGACCGAAGCTGGGAAGCCCCTGGCGACGATTGATCTGCCCATGCCGGCACCGGTGTATTTTGAGGGTCGACGCTTGCCCGCCAGTTATGCGAACTTCTACATCGCGAATGCGGTGGTGCTGGTGCCTGTATTCAACGATCCCAATGACCGCGTGGCGATGGACATCTTGGCAGACATCTTTCCGGATCGCGATGTGGTGGGAATCTATTGTGGCGATCTGATCTGGGGGCTGGGCGCGATCCATTGCATGACCCAGCAGCAGCTCGCACTCTAATGTTCGCGGCTCCTAGGGAGCTTTGTCGGTACCGTAAGAACCCGGCTATCTCCCGAGGCGTGATCCGATGGACAGGTTTGCTGCGGCGCGCAGATAAACGAGCGTTCTCGCTTATATTGATTGCATGCCCAAATCTGCCGCGATCGAGACCAGAAAAACCGCTCTCTCGAAGAAGAACTCTTCCCATTCAAGAAAAGCCCGGGTTCTTTCTTCCAAACTCGCGTACAAGGGCCCAGCGTTCTGGGTCACTACCGACCGAGTGGAGGAGCCGAGTGGTATTCGTGCACGGCGGGACGTCGTGCGGCACTCGGGATCGGTGGTCATCCTGGCGGTCGACCGAAGCCAGGGCGAGCCGCGGGTGCTGCTCGAAAGACAATACCGCCATGCGGCTGGCCGATACCTGCTTGAACTCCCCGCCGGACGGATCGATGAAGGCGAGCGAGAGCTGAAGGCGGCCAAGCGTGAGCTGCTGGAAGAGACTGGCTACACTGCCCGGAGCTGGAAGCGGGTGCTGGATTTCTGGGCGAGTCCGGGGTTTGTAGCGGAATCAATGGCCATCTTCCTGGCCCAGGACCTCGTCGCAGGAGCAGCTCGGCCGGAAGCCGACGAGGCGATTGAGTTCCAACTGGTTTCGCTCAAAGATGCCGTGAAAATGGTGATGAGCGGCAAGATCCACGATGGCAAGACCATCTCTGGAGTGCTTTGGCTGAATACCCAACTGAATCAATAGATACTACAGCGTTCACAGTCAAACACTGGTATTTTCGTGCAGAGATAGAGTCTTTCCCGTCTTGACAGCGCCCCACGTACCTGCCGCACAATGCCTCCATACGGCTCAGTGCCATGGATGTGCGCCTGGGCAGGGGGAGTACGTGGATCAATTGAAAGGTACCGTGAAGTGGTTCAATAACGCCAAAGGTTACGGCTTCATCGGGCGAGACGATGGGCCGGATGTGTTCGTCCACTACAGCGCGATTAGTTCCGAAGGTTATAAGAGCCTGCAAGAAGGCGATGCAGTGGAATTCGAGATCGTGCAAGGACAGAAAGGACCGCAAGCCGCGAACGTTACCAAGTCGCAGTGACAGCTCTGCTGCCCCTCTTCTGAACAGATTGCACTTTATTTGGCCTCGGTAGGCGCGTCGTCTGGCGCGAGTAGGGCGTAGCTTACAAACGCCACGCTCTTGCTGTCGGGTGACCACGACGGCACATTGATCGTTCCCTGCCCTCCAAATAGATTCGCCAGCACCGTAATCTTTTTGTCCTCCAGGTTCATCAGCTGCAGCGTGACGTTCTTGTTCTCCGGGTGTCCGGTCACATCGCGCTCGTAGCTAAGGAACACCATCCATTTCCCATCCGGCGAGATGTGCGGAAACCAGTTGTTGTGGTCCCCGGAAAAAACCTGTTCCTGTTCGCTGCCGTCGGATTTCATGCGCCATATCTGCATGTGGCCGCTGCGCTCGGAATTGAAGTAAATATATTGACCGTCGGGTGAATACTCGGGGCCATCGTCGAGGCCTGGGGCGGTGGTGAGACGCTTCTCTTCCCCGCCGGCCACCTGGATCGCGTAGATGTCGAATTCGCCGTTGCGCTGGCCCACAAAGGCGAGGGTTTTGCCGTCAGGTGACCAGCCGTGCCAATACGAGGGAGCGTTCTTGGTGATGCGCCGGGGAGTTCCGCCGGCAATCGGCAGAACGTAAACCAGAGAGTCGTGCGAGGGCTTCCCCTCCAAGGATTGGGTGGCTTGGGAGTTGTCGCTGATGGCAAGTTGCGTTCCATCGGGTGAGATGCCGTGATCGTTGTTGAGGCGGTTCTGTTCGCCAGTGTTGATGGTTTCGGGCTTGTCGCCGGTCACATTCAACTTTTCCAGATGGCCATTACGGTTGAATAACAAATACGATCCGTCGGGCGACCAATTCGGGGCTTCGAAACGCCCGGGAGCGTAGTAGATCACTTGGCGATCGGTGGAGCTTGCAGCAACCACCTCGAGAGTGCTGACCAGCACGGGTGTGCCGGTTGAGGCCGCAAGGCTGCGCAGCTGAACATTTGAGAAGCTCGCTTCCTCAACCGCATTCTTATCATGGGCGCAAATGCCGATTCCGGCATAGAAGTCCCCCTTGAAAGGAACCCGCATAGACTCGCCGTCGTAGCGCGGCGTTTCCCCTGGCTTGCTCACGAACATGTACAGGAAGTCTCCACGGCGCACCAGGCGCAAGCGAATTGCCGGAAGAGTAGCTGCCGATGGCGGCGCATTCTGATCACGCGGCGACAAGCGAGACTTGACTTCGCGAGTGACTCCGCCATTCTCGCCGCGGTATTGCAGAGCAAGCAGTCCGTTGCCGTGAAGGGCAATGTCGGCGTAGATGGAGTTGGCATCCAGCGTCTGACGGAAAACAAGCGCCGCTTTCTTGTGTGGGTTGCCTTGGGTATTGGGAAACGCGACGTCCGCCGATAGTTCTACATCCCCCGACACTTTCTTCCAGGCAAACTGAAATGCGTCCTCAATGGACCACATATTCTCGCCGCTCCCGCGGAGGACGTAGGTCGCTTTTGCCGGGTCGAAGATCGCCGAGCCAGGGTGGAGAACTGTGCCCACATCTTCATGATTTTCGAAGACTCCGATGGGATTCTGTGCGAAGCAAAGGGTTGCACTTACTAGGGCGATGAAGCACAACAGCGGCACGCGTTGCATAGGTCGATTCTCTCCTGCGGAATAGGAACTATACAGCAGGTCCAGGTGCGGGCAAAGCACCCCCGCTCTCGTTGGGAGCCTAGTGGGCTTGCCGCAAGCTCTGCCCCGAGAACCGCTGCTAGCCTTGCGGACGCGTCCGCCCTTTCGGATTTAACCTTCATCTGGTAAAACAGTGCGCGGCAATGGAGAGCACTTTATGACACGTCTGATTGCTTTTTTCGTCTTCTTGGCTTCGTTCATGATGACAGCCACCGCCTTCGCCCAGGACCAAACCTCGAAAGGCCTGTCGCTAACACCGCCCATGGGATGGAACACATGGAACAAGTTTGGCTGTAATGTCAGCGAGGAACTAGTAAAGGGGGCGGCAGATGCCATGGTCGCCTCGGGGATGAAGGACGCAGGCTATCAATACATTGTGATCGACGATTGCTGGCAGGTTCGCCGCGATGAAAAAGGAAACATCGTTCCTTATGCCGACCGTTTTCCGAACGGGATCAAGGCAGTTGCGGACTACGTGCACTCCAAAGGATTGAAGTTTGGGATTTATTCCGACGCCGGGACAAAAACCTGCGGGGGCAAGCCAGGGGGACTCGGGCATGAGTACCAGGATGCGATCGATTACGCTGCCTGGGGTGTCGACTACTTGAAGTACGACTGGTGCAACACGCTTCCCGGTCAGGATGCGCGCTCTTCCTATAGGAACATCCGCCAAGCGCTCGATGCGACCGGGAGGCCGATCGTGCTGAGCATTTGCGAGTGGGGCGGGCGACAGCCTTGGCTCTGGGGAGAGGAAGTTGGCGGAAACCTGTGGCGCACGACAGGGGACATTCAGGATCGCTGGGCAGGAAAGAAGGAATGGAGCCCGGGCAACTGCTGCAGCAACGGGATGCTCGACATTGTGGATGAAAACGAACCCCTGTACTCGCACGCCGGCCCGGGACATTGGAATGATCCGGACATGCTGGAGGTCGGCAATGGGGGGATGACCAACACCGAATATCGCACCCACTTCACCTTGTGGGCCATCATGGCAGCCCCGCTGATGGCAGGCAACGATATCCGGGGCATGAATTCGGAGATTCGCGAGATTCTCACCAACAAAGAGTTGATCGCGGTCGATCAGGACGCGCTTGGCCGTCAGGGGCGGCGGGTTTCGAAAAGCGGCGACCTCGAAGTCTGGTCGAAGCAGTTGCAGGACGGAAGCCGGGCGGTCTTGCTCCTAAACCGCGGAGGATCACAGCAAACCGTTGTGGCGACGTGGGAACAGATTGGTTATCCCGGACATGTGAGCGCGGCGGTGCGGGATTTGTGGGCGCACCGAGACCTCGGAAGATTCACAGGAAAATTTTCAGCGCCGGTCGAAAGCCATGGGGTGGTGGTGGTGACGGTCAAACCCTAGAAGTACCTGCGGGCCTCGCGGTCCAATCCGTGGAAACAACGATTGCTGGTTTGTCCTACCGGGCGAGAGTTCATCAACCTAAAAACGGATGGGCTCTCCTGAGGCGAGGAACCTGCTGTTGGCGAAACAGACGTTGTGAATGATCGAGGACACCTGGGCCTGGTTTTCACTTCTTCATCCACCCCTGCATTTCCATCCAGTCGGCGAAAAGGTCGATCCAGTGATCGGTGGGAATTCCGTGCTTGCGTGCACCGAAGCCGTGACCACCCTTGGCATAGATGTGCAGTTCGGCAGATTTGTCGGCCGCACGCCATTTCTCATAGAGTGCGATGCTGTCAGGCACCAGGTGGAACTGATCGTCGCTGGCAACCACGAGAAACATCGGCGGCGCATCAGGGGGGACCGGCAAGTCCTTAAATCTGGACGCGACTGCATAGATGGGAGCAACAAAAGCCGGGCGTCCTTCGGCTGCGTACTGGTATGCCACTCCCGCGGTCACTGCTCCTCCGGCAGAGAATCCGATAATGCCAACGCGGTCCGGAGAAACTCCGAACTCGGAAGCGTGCTGCCGTACATAGGCAACCGCAGCAATGCCATCCGCTATGGCGAGCGGGACCACTTTGCCCGTAGTCTCGGCAAACTTCTGACGGTCGGCAACGGCGGTGACGAATTCCTGAGTGGCGTCTTCTCCCGTGTGAGCCAGTCGATACTTGAGCACGAAGGCGGTAATGCCTCTTGCGGCGAGGTACTGAGCGACCTCAGTCCCCTCGCTGGCAATAGAGAGTGCCATGAATCCGCCGCCGGGACAGATGACGACTGCGGTTCCATTTTTCGTTTCAGGGGAAGGCCTAAAAACCGTAAGGCTGGGCTTGGTGACGTTGCTAACAACTTCCGTGTTCCACACCTTCGAGAAGTATTGCTTTTCCGGATACGTTTCCGGCGTCGAACCTGGGGGAGTGCCCTGGTAAAGGGGGACCACTTCTTGCGCAGAGGCGGCAGCGGCAAGGAGGAGAAGCAGGCAAACACTTCTGAACATTGATCTTTTCATGGCCGCATAGTCTAGCAGAGAACAACGTAAAGGGCGGGCGCGGGATGTAAACTGTGGCGGGATTTCGTAGCCGCAGTCCGTTGGCCCAAACTCTGCAATTGTCGAGTTGATAAACATCTGTAATAATTATTGGGCTCTGGTGTACAACGCGTTGGTACAGGATGTGGAGGCACTTGCGCGCCAAATGGTCGCGCAGGAAAACAGTGTCGATCCACACCGACTGTGCCATTTATGAAGTTCGTTGCGCGTATTTTCAATCCGACCAACAACCGGCGGCTCAATGAGCTGCTGGGGTTTCTGTTGTGCGTCTCCGCGCTCCTCCTATTCCTCGCGCTGGCTTCCTACTCTCCACTTGATCCTTCCTTGAACAGTGCTTCGGTGCTGACTGGTTCGCGGCTGGCACGGAACTGGGTCGGCATTGTGGGAGCTTTGAGTTCGGATCTGCTGCTGCAATTCTTCGGCATAGCTGCTTTTCTGTTGCCAGTTTTCGCGACGGCTCTGGGTATCCGCTGGTTCCGGTCGCGGAAGGCGGTTTCGCCGCTTGCCAAGTTCCTCGGCGGAGTTTGGCTGTTGATGTTCGTCCCTGCGTTGCTCGCGCTTTTTCCAGGCCAAATGCGGTGGTTCGGTGGACCTCCGGTCGAAGGTCTGCTCGGCCGTATCTTTGGCGATTTCCTCATCCATTACTTGAATCTGATCGGCGCTTACATCATTTCGACCAGTATGCTGGCTGTGGCGCTCTACTTCTGTACTGCATTTTCCTTCACCCAGGCTCGCGTTTGGGCGACAACCAGATTTTCCTTTGCGCTTGCTCTGCGGGACCGCTGGAAGGACTGGCAGGAACAGCGGCTGCGCAAGAAGATGCAAAAGGAGTTGGAGAAGCGCCGGGCACAGAAGCCAGCCTTGCAGGCAGAGATGGTTTCATCCCGTGCTGCGGCTATGCCGGCCCTCGAACAAGCGCGCACCGAGCCCAGGAAGACGGGAATAGAGAGATTTGCGGAGGAAGAAGAATCTCCGGCAAGACCTGCCACGGTTGATCCAGCGGACAGGAATATCCGAGCTACTCCCCCGCAACCAACTGTAGAGGTCAGCGAGCGCGCGGACAGCTCGGCGAAGCCAAGGACCACGATGCCTAGGGTGGCTGGCGGTTTCAAGCTACCTCCGAGCAGCCTGCTCCATCGTGCGGATGAACAACAGAGGGTCGATGCCGACGAACTCAAGATTCTGGCCCAAGTCTTGACCGAGAAGTACGCCGAATTTGAGGTGCACGGAAATGTGACCCAGATCAATCCCGGGCCGGTGGTCACGACGTTCGAGTTCAAACCCGAGGCAGGCATCAAGTACAGCCGCCTGACAGGACTCACTGATGATCTATGTCTGGCATTGCGCGCCGAAAGCATTCTGATCGAGCGCATGGCTGGCAAGAGCACGGTGGGCATTCAAGTCCCGAACCGCGAGCGCGAGATCATCTGGCTTAGGGAGAACATTGAGTCTTCCGAGTTCCTTGGCTCGAAATCAAAGCTCACCCTGGCCCTGGGCAAAGACATCAATGGCCGAATCGTGACGGCGGACATGGCCGGCATGCCTCACCTGCTGATCGCGGGTTCCACAGGATCGGGCAAGAGCGTGGCGATCAATGCCATGATCATGTCGATCCTTTATAAGGCTACCCCGGACCAGGTGCGATTGATTCTGGTCGATCCTAAGCGATTGGAACTTGGCAATTACGAGGGTGTCCCGCATCTATACACGCCCATCATCACCGAGCCAAAGCTGGCCGCAAACGCACTCCGCAATGCCGTCCGGGAGATGGAACGGCGCTTGAAGCTGCTGGCGGAAAAAGGCGTACGAAATATCGAGGGGTACAACAAGCTGTTTGACGACGGCGAGACGCCTAGCCTGTTCGGGGACCAGGGCGAAGAGAAGCCGCTCCCTTACATCGTGATCATCATCGACGAACTGGCCGATCTGATGATGCTCGACGGCAATAATGTGGAAGAGTCGATTACCCGCCTGGCGCAAATGGCGCGAGCCGTCGGAATTCATCTGGTGCTCGCCACGCAACGGCCATCGGTGGATGTCATTACCGGCTTGATCAAGGCCAACTTCCCTGCCCGCATGTCGTTCCGCGTCGCCACCAAGGTGGATTCACGAACGATTCTGGATGCCAATGGAGCCGAGGCGCTCCTCGGTCGCGGCGACATGCTCTATCTGCCCTCCGGATCCGCTCGCGTCCATCGCCTGCACGCACCCTTCCTGACCGAGAAGGAGATCGCGTCGGTCGTCGAGTTCTGGAAATCGCAAGGCGCGGCCGAGTACGAACAGAAGTTCCTCGAGGCTCCCAAAGAAGAACGCGAGGCTGGAGCCGCAGGTGGTGCTGACGGCGAACCAGGTGGCGATGAGAACGATCCAATGTTCGAAGATGCGGTCCGGCTGGTGCTCGAATTCGGGAAGGCTTCGACTTCCCTGCTGCAGCGCCGCCTACGAATTGGTTACGGACGCGCAGCTCACCTGATCGACCTCATGGAGCGCGATGGAATTGTGGGTGCAGCAGACGGCCCCAAGCCTCGCGAGGTTCTCAAACGGCCCGACTGGTACGGCGAAGTCGAACAGTCCATGCGCTAGTTCTTCCTCGGCTACTTTTTTGCAGCCGAAATCTGGTCGCTTTCCTCCCCAGCTGGAATCGAAGCCAAGTGTTGAAGCACGGTCGGGTTGTTCGGTTCCTGCTTGAGCAGGGAACGCATTTCTTCCGCATAAGCGGCAACTTCTTCCTTCGAATGGTGTGTCGTGGCATGCCACTGAAGGTCGGCCCGCAATGCCTGCATGGTGATCCCTGACAAAGGAACGACTGCGATCTCGTCCGGAAGCTCGACTGCGGGCAGAGAAAAGTATCGGAAACCTTCTCCCTTCGCATATTCCAGCAAATCGGCCTCGAGCCGGGCCGCCGAAACACCGAATTCCGCTTGCAATGCGGCCGAAAGCCCCTGACCACGAGCGACGCGGAAGAACAGCGGCTCGGCGCGCGAAATCAAATGGTGGTCGAAGATGTAGTGGACGAGCAACCATGATTCGGCATAGAACATGGCCTGCGTGGGTCCGTTTTGGTTGTAAAGCCTGGAATCTTGCCGGACGGCGAACAAATCCGGGAGCCGCATGAGCTTACCGTTTTCTCGAAGGAATCGCAGCTCTCCAATAGGAACCAGGCCCAGCGTCGTCGCTTTCGCATTGATCTGCAGCGTGGAAAAGTACTCTGCGAACCCTTCTTCGAACCAAGTGGGCACGGCAGAACTGATGTTGGCATTCAACAACGCATGCATGTATTCGTGGTACACGGCGCGCCGGGGGTCGCCGGAGGCATCCACGAGAATAAAGTTCCGGTCTTCCCCCGCCAGAAAGAGTCCTGTGTGTTTCGCCTTAGAGCTTCCGAGCACATCATCGACTTCTTTTTGACCATCGAGAGCCCAGATCAACAGGGGCACAGGATCGTCCGTTCTGGCTTGCTTCATGAGGAGACGAAAGGCCGCCCGCATCCGCTCGCAGTGGCGGGCAACTTCAATTCCCCGCTTTTCACCCAGGTCCGTGACAACCGTGAAATGAGTGCTCCGGACTTGAACCCAAGTCTTTTCTTTGGCGCGAGCAGGCACGACGGCACAAACCAGAATCCCCCCGAGAAGCCAATGAGAAACCCGCATGAAGAACAACTCCGGCCAAAGCTGCCCGCAAGTGTCCCACGGGAGTTGCTCCCATGCAATAGGTTCTCTTTGTTCGGATGTGGAAAAAACATCGCCCCCAGTGTTTTCGATATGCTTAGTGGTTCTCGCGAAGAAAGCAGGCGCTATGAAAGCTTTGGTGAAGAGCCGCAACCAAGCCGGATTGTGGCTAGAAGAAGTTCCCGAGCCGCAGATCGGAATCAACGATGTCAAAGTCCGGGTACTTCTGACCGGTATCTGCGGCACAGACCTGCATATCTATGACTGGGACGAGTGGGCGCGATCGACCATTCCAGTTCCTCTGATCATTGGGCACGAGTTCGTGGGCGAGATTGTGGAAGTCGGATCGAACGTAAACGACTTTCACCCGGGAGAAATGGTAAGCGGAGAAGGCCATGTCGTCTGCGGCCGCTGCCGCAATTGCCTGGCGGGACGTCGACATCTTTGTGCGAATACTCAGGGAGTGGGCGTGAACCGGCCCGGGGCGTTTGCCGAGTTCATCGTCCTGCCGATGACCAATATCTGGAAGCACAGCCCGACTGTTCCCATCGAGGTTGCCGCGATTTTTGATCCGTTCGGAAATGCAGTCCATACGGCGCTTTCCTTTCCTGTGCTCGGAGAGGACGTGCTCATTACCGGTGCTGGGCCGATCGGAATTATGGCGGCCGCAGTCGTGCGCCACGCTGGCGCGCGCTACGTCGTAATCACGGACATCAACCCACACCGCTTGGAGCTTGCTCACCAATTGGGTGTCAATGTAGCAGTTGATCCCAAGAAGAAGCCCTTGAAAGACGTGCAGAAAGACCTAGGGATGCACGAAGGCTTCGACGTGGGACTGGAGATGTCGGGCAATGCACTGGCGTTTCGCGACATGCTGGCCAATATGTCCCATGGGGGAAAGATCGCAATGCTTGGCATCCCGGCTGGAGAGATGGCCATTGACTGGCGGCAGGTGATCTTCAATATGCTGACCATCAAGGGGATTTACGGGCGCGAGATGTATGAGACCTGGTACAAGATGACGGTCATGCTCGAGTCGGGACTGGATATTTCACCGGTCATCACACACCGGTTTACCTACGCCGAATTTCAGAAGGGCTTCGACGCCATGCGCTCGGGGATGGCCGGTAAGGTGCTGCTCGACTGGCGGCACTGAGCTCTACCCCACTTTTTGCATGCCAGGCCCCCCAGTCTGCTTGCCGTTCGAATATGTTGATCGCCAGGCATTCTCAGGCAAAGACTTCGGCATCTCGGAACCGGGTACCGCGTTGATCCTTGGCGGAGAGCAATGGGCTGTCCGTTCCCCAATGAATGTGCAGATCGGGATCATTCCACAGAATCGTTCGTTCCAACTCCGGATAGTAGAACTCGGTTGATTTGTAAAGCACATGCGCAAAATCGGAGAGAACGTAAAACCCGTGCGCACATCCGACCGGGACCCAAGCCATAAGCCGGTTCTGGTCCGAGAGCTTAGCCAAGTGCCAGCGCCCGAATGTCGGTGAGCTGCGGCGGAGGTCCAGGAAGACGTCGAGCACTTCCCCGGTTACAACGCGGACCAATTTTCCCTGGCCTTTTTCCACTTGATAGTGCAAACCGCGTAGGACACCGCGTTTCGAGCAGGAATGATTGTCCTGGACGAATCTTTGCGTAATTCCAATTTCGGCGAAGGTGCGCTCGCTGTAGCTCTCGAGAAAAAAACCACGGTCGTCTTCAAAAACCTTGGGTTCAAGAATCCATGCGTCGGAGATAGGTGTCTTATGGACGTTCATTGCCATCAAAATACTTGTTCTTTGAGCATCTGCAGCAGGTAGTTTCCATAGCGGTTGTTTTTCATGGAGGCAGCGGCGCGTTCCACCCGCTCGGCAGTGATGTAGCCCTGACGATAGGCAATCTCCTCAGGACAGGCGACCATCAACCCTTGGCGAGTCTCAATGGTTTGGATAAAGAGCGATGCTTCAAGCATCGCTTCGTGCGTACCGGTGTCGAGCCAAGCCATTCCCCGGCCCATCACGGCAACCTCTAACATGCCCCGCTTTAGATACTCGCGGTTCACATCGGTGATTTCCAGTTCTCCCCGGGCTGAGGGCTTCAGGCCTTTTGCGATCTCAACCACTTGGGAGTCGTAGAAGTAGAGACCCGTAACCGCATAGCGGGACTTGGGAATCTTGGGTTTCTCCTCAAGACTGAGCGCCTTTCCCAGGGGATCGAATTCGACGACGCCATAGCGCTCCGGGTCGTATACCGGATAGGCGAAGATGCGGGCACCGCGCTCGTTTTCGGCAGCCGACTTCACCAGTTTGGCGAGGTCGTGGCCATAGAAAATGTTGTCCCCGAGAACAAGTGCACAACAACTGCCAGCGATGAACTCTTCGGCTATTAGGAATGCCTGGGCGATGCCTTCCGGCTTGGCTTGGGAAGCATACGAAATACTTAAACCAAATCCTGAACCATCGCCTAAAAGATGCTTAAACTTAGATAGATCCTCAGGCGTTGAAATCAACAGGATATCGCGGATCCCGGATAGCATCAGCGTGGTCAGAGGGTAGTAGACCATCGGCTTGTCGAACACCGGGAGCAAGCTCTTGCCGACAGCATGCGTCACCGGATACAGCCGGGTACCTGATCCGCCCGCCAGGATGATCCCTTTATATTGCGAGGAACGCCGAGGATTGCTCATGAGCACTTGCTATGTTCCATGGGGAAGGCAGCTGCTGTCAAAGGCCTCTACAGGGAATATTGCTTGGCCATCCATTGGCGATAGTTACCGCTGGTAACCCCTTGCGCCCAGGCTTCGTTGTCGAGATACCACCGCACGGTCTTGTGAATGCCGGTTTCGAATGTCTCGCGCGGTCTCCAGCCGAGTTCGGATTCGATCTTACGTGTGTCCATAGCATAGCGGCGATCATGTCCTGGGCGGTCGGTTACGAACTTAATCAGCCCGCGATGCGGCACGACTGGATCATTGGGACGGAATTCATCGAGCGCTGCGCAAATCGTGTTCACCACATCCAGATTCTTGAGTTCATTGCGTCCGCCGATATTGTAGGTCTCCCCGATCCTGCCCTGCCTGAGAACCATGCGAATCGCGTCGCAATGATCGGCAACGTAGAGCCAGTCGCGGACATTCTGCCCGTCGCCATACACCGGAATTGCTTTGCCGCTGATGGCATGGAGAATGACCAGCGGTATGAGTTTCTCCGGAAACTGAAAGGGACCGTAATTGTTGGAGCAGTTGGTCGTGACTACCGGCAATCCGTAAGTATGAAAATAGGCGCGCACCAGGTGGTCCGAAGCAGCCTTGGATGCGGAATAGGGGCTGTTGGGGGCATAGCCCGTCGTTTCGGTGAAGGCCGGGTCCGTTGGGCCGAGCGAGCCATAAACCTCGTCGGTGGAGACATGCAGGAAGCGAAACCGGTGACGTTGATCGCCGGTTAGCCCCGACCAATACGCGCGGGCTTCTTCAAGCAGGCTGAAAGTCCCGCTCACGTTCGTACGGATAAAGTCGTCGGGACCGTGGATCGAGCGGTCCACGTGGCTTTCCGCAGCGAAATGAACGATCGCACGCGGGCGGTGGGTGATGAGCAACTCGGCAATGAATTCGCGATCGCAGATATCGCCTTGCAGAAACCGATAGCGCGGGTCCGAAGTTGCCGCCGTCAGATTCGAGGGATTTCCGGCGTACGTCAGCTTATCGAGATTGATGACGGCCGAAGTCTCGGCTGAGAGCCACTGCAGCACAAAATTCGAGCCAATAAAGCCTGCGCCGCCGGTGACCAGAACGATGTCCGCTGGCATGGAATGAAACTCGCTCCGTAGGGCTAATTATCGTGCATTTTGCACGATTTGTCCGCTCCCGACGCGCACCGGGTAGAATTCTGATTCTGGGCGACACGCTTTCGTGAGGCAAACCCGTTCGCCTCCTTAAACCCGCGGGCACGGTCGACGTGGTATGGTGGTTCCTTCGGTCAACTCCCATGAAGGTCCTACTTCTCTCCGAATACAAGAAACTCGAGATCACAGATCTCCCCGTTCCAGTGCCCGGTCCCCATGAGCTTTTGGTTAAGGTTGCGGCATGCGGCATCTGCGGCAGCGACGTTCACGGCTACGACGGGTCTTCCGGGCGCCGCATTCCCCCGATCGTGATGGGTCATGAAGCGGCAGGAGTGGTGGCTCGGGTCGGGGAAGGCGTTAAGAATATTAAAGAAGGAGACCGCGTCACCTTCGACTCCACCATTTATTGCGGCGAGTGCGCGTTTTGCAACCGTGACGAGATGAATCTCTGCGATAACCGCCAAGTGCTCGGAGTTTCGTGCGGCGACTATCGACGCGCCGGCGCATTTGCCGAGTTTGTCGTGCTTCCTGCCCGGATTGCCTATCCTTTGCCAGACAATCTTTCGTTTCCCGAGGCGGCGTTGCTGGAAGCAGTTGCTGTTGCGCTGCATGCGGTATCGTTGGTGCCGGTCGCACAGGATGACACCGCGCTCGTTGTCGGTGCTGGAACCATTGGACTCCTGGTGCAGCAAGCTCTGAAAGCGGCAGGTTGCTCTCGCGTGTTTGTCACTGACTTGGACGAAACGCGCCTCGCCTTAAGCCAGAAACTCGGCGCGACAGCGGTTCTGCCGTCGGGTCCGGAACTGGTCCAGAAGGTATTGCAGCTCACGGGTGGTACGGGAGTGGATGTGGTCATAGAAGCCGTCGGCAATACGCCTGCGATTCGGACATCCATCGATAGCGTCAGGAAAGGCGGCAGCATCGTGCTGGTCGGCAACATCACTCCCGAGGTCACCATCCATTTACAGAAAGTGGTGAGCCGTCAGATTCGTCTACAGGGATCCTGCGCCTCTGCCGGTGAATATCCGCGGGCGATTGAACTCATGAGCCAGGGTTCGATCAATGTAAAACCGTTGATCACGGCCATCGCCCCGCTCGGGGATGGTCCGCAATGGTTCGAACGCTTATACGCGCATGAACCAAATCTGATGAAGGTCGTTCTGGAACCTGGGGCTCATTCATGAGCGAGCTTTTTGATTTGTCCGGCCGAGTCGCGATCGTGACCGGAACAAGCCGCGGCTTGGGTCAGTATTTCGCTCGCGCGTTGGCCCGGGCCGGGGCTGACCTGGTGCTCACCAGCCGGGATCGGCAAACATTAGGGCCATTTGCGGAAGAAATCGCGGCGCTCGGCCGGCGGTCCGTATCGCTCGACCTGGACGTACGCGATTACGACAGTATTCAACGAATGGTGTCCGCTGCCCACGAGTTCTTTGGGCATATCGACATCTTGGTGAACAACGCAGGTTGCAATGTGCGGAAGCCCGCAGTTGAAATCACCTGGGACGACTGGAACTTGGTTGTCGACACCAATTTGCGTGGCACTTTTTTCGTTGCCCAGGCCGTGGCACGACACATGATTGAGCAGGGATATGGGCGAATCATCAACCTTGGCTCTGTCACCGCGGTTGCGGGCTATGCCGGACTTGGGCCTTACGGCGCCAGCCGCGGCGGCATTCGGCAGCTAACCATGAGTCTAGCCGACGATTGGGGAAAACACGGGGTGACCGTGAACTGTCTGGCTCCGGGATGGTTCCGTACTTCGCAGAACAGAATTATGTACGAAGACACTGAATGGGTCGAATATCTAAAGGAACGAATTCCACTGAAGCGCCCGGGCCAGCCCAATGACTTGGATGGCGCTATGGTTTTTCTGGCCTCGGAAGCAAGCCGGTATGTGACGGGCCAAACTCTACTTGTGGACGGCGGCATTTCAACCGGAGCCATGCGGGCTTTGCCGAAGAAACAGAGCGCCTGAGTGAGGCCCCCTATTCAGCAGTGAGCAGATTTTCCGCGAACGGCCACTCACCGTCGATCCACTGCGCTTCACAGATGAAGCCGGCACACTGCGCCATCTCGAACACCTCCTCGGCGGCATACTTGTGACTGCTCTCGGTCCAGATCGTCTCACCTTCGTCGATATGTAATTCCAGATCAGCCAGAGGGATGGTTACCGTTTGGGCGCGGTCCGAGCGCAAATGCATTTCGACGCTGCGCTCTTTTTCATTGATGCGCGCTTCATGAGTGAACTGGCTTAAATCGAAGTCCGCATCCAGCTCCCGATTGATACGCGCCAGCAGGTTTAAGTTGAAGGCGGCTGTGACACCAAGTTCATCGTCGTAAGCCGGGCGGAGTTGATAGGCTGGCTTCTCAAGATCAGTGCCCAGCAGAAGCGAGTCTCCCGGGTACAGGATGCGGCGGATTGCGGCCAGGAAGCTGGCACCTGCCTCCCGGTCGAAGTTGCCAATTGTGCTTCCCAAGAAAAGAACGAGGAGGTGCTGTCCCCGCCTGCGATGAGCCGCAATCTCAACCAGTCCGTCCAAGTATTCCCGTTCGAAGCCGAGGATGCTGACGGAATCGAGGTCCCGTAGTTCCTGCTGGCAGCGCACCAGAGCGGCGCGGGAAATCTCAATCGGATGGTAAAACGTGCGCTGGCGGCGCGACAATGCTTCGAGCAGCCAGCGAGTTTTCCGGCCGTTACCACTTCCGAGTTCGGCGACCACGACCGGGCCTGCAAGACGGCTGACAATTTCCTCGGAATGCCGCCGCAGCAAGCGGTCATCGGCGCGGGTAAGACCATACTCGGGCAAGTGACTGATCACTTCGAACAGCGCCGACCCGATATCGTCGTATAGATATTTAGATGGGAGTTCTTTTTGGCCGGATTTGGTAAGGCCAGTCCGAACATCTTCGGCAAACTCATAAGCGGGGTTGGGAGTAATGGCGCGAACTAGCATTCGTTGCTCCTCGATCAGCGGCGGACGCAGCGGAATCCCGCATAGACGTATTGGTAATGCGATTGAAACCAGTTACGGAAAGAGGGCCGAAGCATGCATGAGGCCGTGCGTGGTGATCCGCCTTTCATCACAAAATGCTTTCCGTCAAAAAAATCGGATGAGTATCCACGGTAGAACGAAAATGGCTCAAAGCCTCGAAACGGCGCGAACGGGGTCGACGTCCATTCCCATCCGTTGCCGAGCATTCCGCCTACCCCAAAGGCGCTCTGGCCTGATGGCAAAGCATTGACCGGCATGGGGTCCCAGTTGGCGAAGTCGGCGTTGCCCAAGCGGCCACTCGGAGGGTCTTCGCCCCAAGGATAGCTACGCTGCGCTCCGTCCTCGGTGCCGTAAGCTGCACGATGCCACTCGGCTTCGGTGGGAAGGGACTTCCCTGCCCAGCGGGCATACGCTGAGGCTTCGGCATGGCTCACGTAGACGGGCCAATCAAGTGGCAGCAGGATCTCTTCAAACATTGTCCGGTAACGCCACTGCTCGCCAAGCCTCTTCCAAAACACGGGATGGGAGATTCCATGGCTCGATTTCCACTCCCAATCGCCGGCACTCCAGAAGTCTCTCTCTTCATAACCGCCAGCGTTGATGAACTCGAGCCACTGAGCGTTGCTGACCATGAACTGATCTATTTCGAAGGCGGGCACGTTCACTTGGAAATCTTCGAATTCATTGTCCCAACCGAATTCGCCACTCGCACGGGAAAGCCCCAGAGTAGAGATCCCATCTGGAATCTCGGCCATTCCTGAATCCACGGGTGCAGTCACCAGGTAGGGAGCGCTGCCCTGTCCATGCTTCTTCTCGTGCGCGAGCTGATGCAGCATATAGGCGAGCGTCTCTACGTGCATCAATCGGTGTTCGATGGCGACGTTGAGCAGCGTATTGAGTTCGGGATGCGGTCTTAACCCTGGCTGGAGAATCAAGTTCAGTTTTCGGTCGAGAACTCTGCGAACTTGGCGCACGTAGGCCTGCACTTCACCCAATTGCGGCCAATCCGAAGGCTGGTCGGCCGGCAACCCTCCGCCCACCGGATCGATACCGAAAGCAAAAAGACGGTCGAACTCGGGGTGGATGCTTCGCTCGCCCATAACCCGCTCGGAGAGCAGGTTCCAATCGAAGGCTTCAAGGTGTCCGATATAGAAGACGATGCGGTGGCGTTCGGGGATAGGGCGCTCGTAGATAGCGTCCGGGCGGACCAGGCGAAAGACTTCATCGCTGCGCTCGCGAGCATCATGCACTCGCTCGAGCAATTCGTGCTCAACCAGAGCACTTTGTCTGGCAACTCCCATTCAAATCACCTCTTTCCCCGCGCGAGGAAGAAGAGAGCAATTTCAGCCCTCAACTTGGGTAAATCCCTGGCGCGTTATTTCTCCCGGAGCAGACTGATCCACATAGCACCAAACCCATGCTTCACCCGGCTCGATAGAACGAATCAGAGGATGCTTGGTCCGGTGGAAATGCTTGGTGGCGTGCTTGTTCTTCGATGAATCGCAGCAGCCCACGTGGCCGCACTCTAGGCAGAGGCGTAGATGCACCCACGTGTCCCCCGTTTTGACGCAGTCTTCACAGACATGTTTGTCCGTGCTGGTCAACTTGATGTGATTGAGATGAGGGCATTGAGCCACAATTGCCTCCGGAGTATCCGTTTCAAGTGCCGGGAATCAGCGATGGCGACCCTCCCGCCGGGCAGAGTGCACCCGGGGCACTGAATTCCGAGGACCGGGAAAATATGATGATCCCTTTTGGAATCGAGCCCTACAATAGATGACCGCGGATGCTATTCGGGTGCAAGGAACCGTTCTTTTTTCTGCCTAAAGAACGGCCCTTTGCGGTTTGTTACAACCGCTTTAACCAGGGCCTTATTGCGGTTTTGCCCCTGTTAATCCGCGAATCAAGTCGGCTTCGTGTTCACGATAGGGGCGCCCGTCAGGGTAGAAGATGTCGTGGAACCAGACTGGCGGCTGTTGCAGGACATAAGGCCTCTGCCAGGAGTCCCACGGCAGGTTGGTTTGGGACTTGCCGACCACAAACCCCCAATTGATCGCGCCAACGTGGTACTTCTTGGCAATCGGCAAGATGGTATCGAACGTACTGCCCACCGAGCGGGCCATGTATTCGGTGCAGATGATCGGGCGGTGATACTGCTCTAGGAGCGTGAGGTGCTGCTCAAAATCTTCCGGCCAATTGTAGTTATGAAAGGAAATGACGTCAGATTCCTGGAGTTGCACGCGAGTTATTGGATCCGCTTTCTCAAGCGACCAGTCTCCTTCCCAAACGCCGCTGGTTAGTGGCTGGGAAGGATGCACGGAGCGGGCCCATGCGAAGACTTGGGGCAGCAATTGCAGAACGCGTTTCTGTTTATCGCTGAGCTCAACCTTTCCATAAGCTCCGCCATTAGTGTTGGAAGGCTCGTTCCAGACGTCCCAGGCAAGCACTCGGGAATCATTTGCGAAGGCACCGACGACGCCTTCGACGTAGGCACGCAATCTTGGTTCTTGCGACGGATCGGTCAACGCCTTCGCACCCGGACTTTGGACCCAACCTGAATTGTGCACCCCGGGGATGGGAGGACGTTGCGGCCCCAGCTTTGGATTAGGGTCCCAGCATGAATCGAACAACACCAACATGGGGCGAATGTGGTGCTTGGACGCAATGGTCAGAAAGGTATCCAGGCGTTTCTTAAAGCCGTCTGCGTCCTGTTGCCAAAGCAGATCATGTAAAAACACACGCATGGTAGTCATGCCCAGACCCTCTGCCCAGCCGAATTCTTTGTCGATCTGAGACGGATCGAAGGTCTCGGCTTGCCACATTTCCAGTTCATTGATTGCATCTGAGGGAAGGAAATTGCTTCCAACAATCCAGGGCTGGCGCCCGTACCACGCGCTCGCCTGTGCCTCGCTCCAACGCCCTTCGGCGTGAACGCAGACTGCACCCATGAGTAAAACCGTAACTAGTGGAAGAGCCATCCTTTTCGTCATATCCGTTTTCCCCCGGGAACACACGATCTGCTGTGTCAATGTTTTATTGCTTAAGCCAGCCAGTACGGCAATGTAGCAGGCGCCGATAACAGAAGACAAGTTTCGTTCTAGGTTGTGCAGCGGTGCGAGCCGGGCTTGAAGCACCGCGGTTGGCTAATGACCTTCTTAACTGCTGTGGGTTTCGCCCAGATCCACGGAATGTCGGATGATGCGAAAAGTTCAGCGGGCCTCTGGTTCCGATCGTGGTTGCCGGAGCAGATCGTCGAGCTGTAGGGGGCGAAGGGGAGCCAGCTGTCCGTCTGAAATCTGCAAGATGGCCCAGGGCCCGGTACATCCCAGCAACCCGTCCGCTCATCCAAGCTGGCCAGGGTGGCTTGTTATGCGATACCTAGTCCAGTCTTCGGTGCTTGCTCTGGCTACCTTTCTCAGCGCTTGCGGCAGTAGTCCGAGTTCCACATCGGTGAATGGTTCGTGGTCGGCTGCGCTGTCAACCTCGGCTCAACCGCAACCGGGGATGTTCAGCTTCAACTTGACCCAGAGCAATACCACGATCTCCGCTAATACCCTTAATTTCAGTGGGCTGGGCAATCTTTCTCCGTGTTTTGGCGTGGGTGCCACCCTGAGCGGCAACTTGGGCCCTGCAATGATGAATAGCAGCACGGTCGCAATGACTGTGTCTTGGACCCAGCCTGGTAGCACAGCTACCAACACGATGACGATGCAAGGCAACTTGGCCACTAATATGGCTTCCGGAGCAGGCACCTTCATGCTGACGGGGCAAACTGCGGGGTGTGCCAGCCAATCGGGAACTTTCACGATGACGCGTGCTCCCGCTCATGGCGTCGTCGCCCATCCATGAGCATGGGACCTGCCTTATGTTCTGAGGTGCTTCGAGATTTTTGGCCCAGCGCTAGCTGAAGCCCCGGCCCTTCCTTGCGCGCGAATCGCCGAATCCTTTTTTCAAATTGCCTTGAGGACTTTAAAAAGCCCAACGTAACGACAAGGTGGCGTTGTTGGCATGGAAGTAGCGCGGGTCGGTTGGACCTACAAAAGACTTCTCACCGTACTGGAAATAGTTCCATCCTGCCTTCAGGGCGACGTTGTGCCCAACATCTACCGCCACTGCGGCGAGAGGCTGATGATAGTTGTACTGGAGCGACCCAAAGGGTTGCAGACTGTTGAATTGGGGAGTTTCCCCGCCAACACTGATAATGCTGTACCCCATTTGCGTGGTGACTCTGTGCCATGGCTTAAACATCAACGACGTCATGCCATAGTGAGTGCGGCTGGAATAGGAACCATAGGTGAGGAGAGGATTGTCGCTATCGTTGTAACCATTCGCAACACAACTCCCAGCCCCAGAGACAACCGGAAGAGTAGTATCCGAGTTCTCGAAGCAGATGAATGCATTCTGTTGATAGTCGTTGTAGTTGTATGAAGTTTCGATGCTGACCCTTTCCTTTGGCGACAGAGTGGCAGTGAATCCGTAGCTGCGGTTATGCCCGCGGAAGTTGATCAATGCGTTGCCGTTCGATCCTTCCCAGACATTCATCGACGCGCCAAGCACCGCCCACGGTCTCGGAGTGTAATTCGCCTGAACACGGAGCCGCGACTCCTTCCGTACCCCAATGCGAACGATGGCGTCGGTATTATTGGTATGTTCCCAATCAACGTTGAACCGCAGGTGGGCAGTGGGTTTAGCCCAAAAACCAACCAAGGGCGTGTATTCATGCACGGTAACCCTGTCCTCGTCTCCGGTTATGAAGTCCAGCACGTGGTGAAAAGCCTTGTCTCCATATCGAAACCCAACCCGGGCGCCGAGATGTTTCGCATCCCACACCAGGCTGGTTTCATTTCTTTTCCAATTCTGGTTAAACGAAAGTTGATCGAGGGTCGGTGTCACGCTGATCACGGTGCCGCCGTTAATCGGGGTGATAAGGGTGCACGATGACGACACGGTGCAGCCCCAGTCGGTTTCAAGAGACGCGAATCTCTCTGGAATGCGGTAGCTCCAAAAGCGAAATGTGTTGACCAGGCGAAGATGCTCGAACAAGTGCACGGCAAGGGTGAAATCAGCAACGTTTGAAACCCGTGTGGCGTCCGCGGGGCCGGTCACCGTCTCCTGGCGAATGCCCGATCTCTGAATCAGCCCATTGAAGAACTCGTCTAGGGGAGCAGTCATCTTCGCGGAACTGTAGGCATAGGACGCGCTGAACTCGACTCGTTCCCAGGCACTGCGCAGGCTCAGTCTCTCGGTTGGCATTGAAGTTCGAGTACGGTTCGAGCGGTTGTAACCGAAAAAGGCATTGCAGGCAAGATTGGTTAACGTGCCTGTGGGGTCAATCAGGGACGAGGAGGGGGGAACGATTGCACAGGGATTCCTATTCACCGTGTTGATAGGAAGGCCGAGTTCGACCGTGCCACCGCCTGGCAGGTTCGCGGGGGCGAAGGCCGCCAAGTTCCAGAGGGTGTCTCCTTTGTAGTAGTCGAGAAATTGGTCGTAGCTGACGACCGTTCTCGGCAGCAGTTTCAGATCTACGCCAAAACGGTAGGAGTTGGTCGTAGTGTTCCAAGCCTGGGACAGCAAGGCATCTGTACCTTCATGCACGCTCGAAAAAGAAGGTCCGGTCGTGTTGTTGTGAGAATATCCCACTCGGAAGTCAATCTTGGATTGAGGAAGGAGAGTCAAATCAAAGTCACTCATTCGGCGGCGCGTGTAAAAACTGTGAGGGGACGCAGTAACAGGCAGGTTCGGACTGGATGTGGGCGGATTGAGAGGATTTGCCAGCAGGTTGTAGTTAAAATCTGTCTGGTCACGACGGAAGGCGGCGGTGAAATCGTACCATTTGTTCTTGTCGACACGAGCACGAAGCGCGTTGTTAGGGTCGCCTCCCCAGCCGAAACTCGTGACGAAGAGGTTGTCGAACAAGAGGCCATCGTGCGCTTGCGACTGCATCGAGAGGGTCTGATCCAGAAACCGCGGTCCACTCCGCAGATTGACCAGCGTGTCGTACATCTGCTGGCTCCCCGTAACGTCTGAACCTCGATATCCGAGTTCTATCGATTGGTGCAGCACGTACCCCCCACTTTCTACACCCTCCGGCGCCTGGTTTTGAGGGGAAGAACCTGTGGTTTGTGCGCTCGATGCCAGGTTGCAAAGAATCGCTATTAACAAAACCTGCAGTGTGCGCGGACCGGCGACCATAGTGCACCTCATTTATCTGAAAAACACGCTGCTCGCGTTGGAGCCATGGATCTGCGTGTGGCACATAGTGCACGCTTGGTACTTGGCAGACTGGTCGTGAGCAGGCCCCGCAGGACCCTGAGCCGGGAAGGAATGACACTGCAGGCAAAGCAAGTTAACTTGACTAACGCGCAGGTAACGTGGATTCGTCGAGCCATGAGGAGTGTGACAACTGTTGCAACCCTCCGTTTTGACAGGTACATGTTCATAAACAAACGGGCCTGCCTTTTCAGCGTGGCATTTGACACAAATGGCATCGCCGCTAGGCATGGCACGCACTTGGCGCAGGGTGGTGGTGCCGTGAGCATTGTGGCAATCGCTGCATCGGATCAGCCCTTCGTCGACCCGGTGGTGATACGGCTTCGCAAAATCCGCTTTAGCTGATGTGTGGCAGCCGTAGCAGAGATCCGGTTGGGCCCGCACCAACAGGTGCTGGGCTTCGCGTGCGTGATGGGGCGAGTGACAGTCTATGCACCCGATGCCGCTATTGCCGTGCACCGACGCCGAAAAGTGCCGCTGCTCATGCTTATCACCATGACAACTTAGACAAATGGTGTTGACCTTTTGGGCTGGCATGGTTTTGAAGCTGATGATCTTCGTCACGTCTCCACTACCCTCAACGTGCGCCGATCCTGGGCCGTGACACGACTCGCATCCATGTCCGTCGTGGAGCGTCGTCTTGAAGTGAGGCGTTTTCTCGAAGTTGCTTTTGTATAGGTCCTCATGGCAGGTCTTACAAGTATCCGAGCCGACGTACTGCGCTGTACCCGCGGATTGGGAATCGACTGCCTTTTGCTCCTGGCAGCTGGCGCCAGTGCCATGGAACAACATGAGAAGAAGACCTGTTTGAACAACCAGCGCGAAAAAGTCTACCCGCACCCTTGTTGTGTTCACGCCGGGCTCTCCCTTCCGTCAAGCAACGCGTTCAGCTTTCCGATTCAATTTACTTAAGGGACTTTACGTAATCGGCAATAGCCGCCGCCTGACCTTCCGTCAATCCGCTCATGCCTTTGTTGTGGGGTGGTTTGCTGGTCGTCTCGCCTTTCATGAGGTGTTGCACAATTTGAGCTGAGTCCGAGCTTATCTCTTTCAGTTGTGGGGCTTTCATTGCCGGCTTTCCTTCGCCTGCGGCTCCGTGACAGCCCGCACATTTCTTCTTGTACAGGGCCGCGCCGTCATCGGCGGCTGAGGCAGCGAGCGGTGTAATCAGTAACGCTGAAACGATGCCAATCAAGAATCTGCATTTCATCTTTGACTCTCCTTATCGTTCTTTCGCACTTTGTCCCCTGGAGGTGCCTGTGTGCTTATCGTTTTTGAATCGCAGCGATTCGCTCTGCGATTCCGAGTTTTTTTAGAATGTCCGGGGAGGCCTCGTCGGAGGCCAGTGTCTCGTGACAACTGTTGCATTCCCCGGTGATGGACTCACCCTCTGCGGTCGCGTGCCCCCCATCGTGGCAACGAAAACATCCGGGGAAATCCACATGGCCGAGATTATTGGGGTATGTACCCCAGGAAACCTTCAGATCTGGAAATACGTTGCGGTTATAGATCGCTAGCAGCGCCTGAGCCGTACGCCCTATGTCGCTTGCGCGTTGGGTATAGAGGTTGGGGTAGTTCTGCCGATAGAAGCCATCCAGCTCTTTTGGTATTTTCTCCGCAGCCTCCGTGTTGGTTGCGTAGTTAACCTTCAGCAGCTCGATGCCTTTCTTCTTGACGAAGGGTAACCCCACGGGTATTTCACCAAGTACCAGAGCCTTGTCCAAAGCTTGCTCTGGTAACTCAAACGAATGAGTAGGCCGATTGTGGCAGTCCACACACTGCATTTCGAAGAGCGGTACGTTCTGAAGCGGACGGGACGTCCAGTCCTGGCTGCGATACTCTCGACGCAGGCCCGTCCTTGTGTTTCGGTATTCGACCCAGGGTATCGTTTGCCGCGCGGGATCAGAGGCGACGAAATGGACCTGAACACCTGGTCCAAGGTGCGCACCGTGGATTCCGGCTACCCTATTTCCGCCGATCAACATGAGAAGAACGGTTTGCGAGCGAGTATTGGTCTCATCTTCTGCATACTTTGTGAGAACCCGAAGCCGCACCCCTCCAAATTTTTGCGGCCAGTGGCAGTTCTCACATGTCTGGCTCGCCGGCACAAGACGGTTGCTTGCGAGCCCCGAAGGAATAGGCTTTGGGCTGGTTTTTAGCACGGTCTCAACCAATTGACGAATCCCGTTAGCCTTGCTGCTCACCCAGCCCTCTGCGCCGGGCGCAACGTGGCATTCCACGCATTCCACTCGCGAGTGGGGCGAATCTCGGTAAGCCGCGAGCTCAGGATTCATGGCGTGACAACTCGCACCGCAAAATTGAGGTGTCTCCATATGTTTGACCGCCCGGTAGGTAAGCTGGGTTCCAATCAGAACATTGATCAAAGTCGTAATGGCGAAAAACCAAGCGATCCGGCGAAGCGCACCCTTCCGATCGAACGTAGGTTCCGTGAGTCCTCGCTGAAGCTGGCGCTTGCTCAAATAAATACCTATCGGAATCAAGACCAGCCCCGCGAAGAACAATGCAGGTAAAGCAAGGAAGATAATGATCCCCGCATAGGGATTGTCGGCATGCCCACGAATCTGCTGCGGCAAGACAAAGAGCCACGAAATCACGGCTGTCGTGACTAGCCCTATCCCACACAGGCTGAGCCAGTGCTGAGTCAGTAGGAACCACACCGGCTTCGTATTCGCGGGTTTCATCGTTCCGCATCAGCTCTGCCACACCCAAAAATTTATTGGAGTTTAGAACGGGACAAATAGGTCGAGCACTGGTAGAAGTAACAGAACACAGGTTTAAGCAACCGTTAGGGTGGAAGAGTTACGCTAAGGCAGGATTCACATGGACAAGATGGGGAGCGCGGGCGTCATCCTCACATAGGATCGTGCCAACCGCCAATATCGGCTGCCAAGGCATCCGCTTCGCAAGGCCCCCAGCTTCCAGGTTCATACGCATAGGCCGGAGTTGCGTCGCCCAGCAGGTCCTCTACGACCATCCAAGAGACGTTCACCGCGTCTTCACGCACGAAAAGCAGCGAGTCACCCCGCATCGCATCGGTGAGCAATCGTTCGTACGCGCCGATCTCGTCCTTCTGAGCATGATCGACTGCCACCAACTCAATTGGCATTGGACTTCTCGAGTCAGGCCGCTTGACACGAAGGCCTTGTGCGAGTGAGACGTCCGGACCGAGACGAAAACGAAAGTAGTTGTTCTCTGCGCCTGCCCTCGCCAGGGGAGGTTTCTTCAGACTGACGAGCACTTCCGTTACCGTCGCTTTCAAACGTTTGCCTGCGCGAATAAGAAACGGCACTCCAGCCCAACGCCACGAGTCCACTTCAAAACGCACGGCGGCATACGTTTCCACCTTGGAATCAGGAGCCACGCCGAGTTCATTCACGTAGCCTCGAAATTGTCCACGGACCAAATTGCAGGGTTTGATGGGCGGAATCATTCGAAACACTTTCACCTGCTCGTCTCGAATCGACTCCCAATAGACAGAGGTGGGGGGTTCCATTGCCATTAACGAAACTACTTGTAATAGGTGATTCTGAATGACATCGCGAATTGCGCCAGCCTCTTCATAAAACTTGCCTCTCCCCTCTACTCCGAAATCCTCCGCCATCGTGACCTGAATGCTCTGTATATAGTTGCGGTTCCAGATTGGTTCAAAGACGGTATTGGCGAAACGGAAAAAGAGCAGATTTTCCACTGCCGCTTTCCCTAAATAGTGGTCGATGCGAAAGATCTGTGATTCCGCGAAAACTGTATGCAGCGTGTCATTGAGCAACCTGGCGGAAGCCAGGTCTCGTCCGAAAGGCTTCTCAACGATGATACGGGCATCGGTCGCGCACCCCGAATTGTGCAGCGCCTGGGTGACGAAACCGAACAGACTGGGCGGAATGGCAAGATAATGAGCGGGGCGTTCGGCTTTACCGAGGTGCTCTCGCAGCTGAGAGAACGTGCCCGGATTACGATAATCACCGTCCACGTAGTGCAGCAACTGAACTAATTGGGCAAAGGCAGCGTCATCGACTCCGCCGCCGAACCTGTGGATGCTGTCCCGGGCACGCTCTCGAAGTTCTTCAATTCCCCAGCCGGAATTAGCAACTCCAATCACCGGAACCTTCAAGGATCCGTGTCGAACCATACTGTGTAAAGCGGGGAAGATTTTCTTGTAAGCCAAGTCCCCCGTCGCCCCAAAGAAGACCAGCGCATCCGACGCCGCTTCTCCAGTCTGCTGTTTCTTCAGTTCCGTGCTGAGTTGCGGCGGCATGGCAATAATTTGTTTGCGGCGAGGAGTGTCGAGGCCGCGACGCCGGGCATCTCCAGAAGCGCACTCCATATTTCAGCTGTGTTCCCTTAGGTGCAGAAACTGCGTGAAAGAACAGGGATCACCCTGTCAGAACTACCAGCCGGACAAGGGACTCGCCTGCCCGGTATCAGAAACGGTGATTCTCGCAATGGAAAAAGAGTTATGCCATTCGAGGGGGGAGATCTCAAGGGAGCTGGGTCGCGATCATCGCGATCACTGATTCAGGCAGCCACGCAGCATTGGCAAGCCTCCCCAGCGCTCGAAATGAGCTTGCGATGTCGAGATAATCTCATTCAGCATACGCGGTTCGCCGTTGCCCGAACCAGGATAGACGACGTAGGCAACCCCCTTCTCAACTCCACCGCTGCGAGGATTAGGATCAATACCAAGGACACGAGCCAAAGCTATTGAGCCTTCTCCCATTGGTAGTTCAGGTCCACTCTCATCCGCGATAATTGCGTGCCCGACCTTGCCGTTCTGAAGATTCACCGCCGTCGCAAAGTCTCCCAGTTTGGCATACTTAAAGCCTTCGGGAGGGAGAACAATATAAGGAACGGCCACTGCATCCACGAACCGACGGGGATTGCTCTCGTCAGTGATGTTTGGGTCGAAAAGTGAGGTCATCGATACGTAGAATCCGGGCGCAGGATCGTTTTTCCCTTGGACGACTGGACGACCTGAAGGACGTCCCGAGTCGGTGGCCAGTGCCCACCAGTTTCCGGGATGGCCTGCGTGTTTAATAGAGTCGAGCCCCATCCGGTTGTTGGGGTGATAAGCCCGATACGCCCCATCCGCATCTACAGCCATGCCCGCCCGATACACGAAAGCTTGAATTTCCCCTGCGCTGCAAAACCACACAACCGTGGCATGATGCCGAAAGAGCTTCCTTCTCCTTGTATGTTGAGAGGAAGCCGTTGAAACAGCGAACACCGTCAGCATGACGACCACGGGTGAGAATCGCACCGCTGCAGATTACACCTTATTCTCCTGGGCCTTCCCCGCACGGCCTCTTCGCCACCACCACAATACCTTCCCAAAGCCCCCGCAAGCCCCGTCCCGAGACAAATCCTTGCTGAGTTGCACACAGAACGTAAATCAAGAATAATCGCGTCCGCCACCCCACAGGGGCGAGGTTGGTACCCAATACATCGCGGCAGGAGACGGCAGGGATGCGAATCCGGACTGGTTACTCACTGCGTTTGACGGCTGTTCCGCTGTTCTTATTTTCGCTGGTGGCCGGTTTCCCGTCGCTCTTCGGGCAAGTAACTCCTGCGCCGGTTTCCGCCGACATCATTGTTCAGCGAGATGTGCCAATGAAAACGCGCGATGGTGTAACCCTTCGGGCTGATATTTATCGCCCGAATTCGCCCGACAAATTTCCGGTGATTCTCATGCGCACGCCGTATGACAAGAGCGTTGGCTGGGCGGTGGCTCCGGCGCCGAGGATCGTCGCGCGCGGTTACGTGCTCATTATTCAAGACGTTCGTGGGCGCTACACATCAGAGGGGGAATGGTACCCGTTCCGTCACGAGCAGGCCGATGGATATGACGCGGTGGAGTGGGCTGCCTCGCTTTCCTACTCGAACGGGAAAGTCGGCATGATAGGAGCGTCCTATGTGGGCGCAACGCAGATGCTCGCCGCTATCAGCACTCCCCCACATCTTGCCGGCATCGCGCCCAACGTGACGGCCAGCAACTATCACGACGGCTGGACTTATCAGAGTGGGGCATTCGAGCAATGGTTCGATCAGAACTGGACGACTCAACTCGCCCGCAACACCCTCGATCGAGTGATCGACGAGAACACGGACGCACGAGTCGGAGCACCTACCCTTCCCCTCGCGAATTACCCGGTTTTTAACTTCGGGCAATTGCCGGCCGATGCGCAGCTCACAGCTTCCATTGCTCCTTATTACGAGGATTGGCTCTCGCATCCCGATTACGACGACTATTGGAAACAATGGTCGATCGAGGAGAATTTTTCGAAAATTGCTGTTCCCATGCTTCAGGTGGGCGGCTGGTATGACATTTTCAGTCTCGGCACACTGCGCAATTACATGGGAGTGAAGGCAAACGGGGCTACTGAAGCGGCGCGCAGTCAGCAGCGCCTGCTCATGCAAATCGGCGGGCATGCGGGCTTCGGGCGACGGATCGGCGACGTCGACTTCGGGACCCATGCGCTCGAGAATCCCTACACGGATGTAATTCTCGATTGGTATGACTATTTGTTCAAAGGCGCCCGTAATCAGTTCTCAACCGATAAGCCGGTCAAGATATTTGTGATGGGTGCAAACGAATATCGCCAGGAAGACGACTGGCCGCCGCCGCAAATCCACTACATCAATTACTTCCTGCACTCCGGGGGCAAAGCCAATTCGTTGCGCGGTGATGGTTCTCTTTCGACCGCACCTCCCAAATCCGAGCCGCCGGACGCATATGCATACGATCCAGCGAATCCGGTTCCTACTGTCGGTGGCCCTCTCTGTTGCGCCGAGGAGCGCATGGAACCGGGGCCGCGCGACCAGCGCTCGGTCGAAAACCGCGATGATGTCCTAATTTATTCCATTGGCCCTCTAGCGGAGGACCTGGAAGTGACCGGGCCCGTCACGATGACGCTCTTCGTGAAATCCTCTTCCGTGGATACTGACTTTACGGGAAAGCTCGTCGACGTTGGGCCGGATGGTTTCGCTGAGGACGTCGCGGAAGGGATTCTCCGTATGCGGTATCGCAATTCACAGGAGCACGCAATGCTCATGAACCCTGGGGAGACCTATCGAATCTCGGTTAATCTCTGGTCAACCAGCAATGTATTTCTTCGTGGCCATACCCTGCGCCTGGAGATCTCCAGCAGCAATTTCCCTCGATTTGATCGCAATTTGAATACTGGAGAGGAAATCAAATCCGCCCGCAGGTTTGTTTCCGCCAGGAACACGATCCTTCACGATGCGCAGCATCCCTCTGCACTCGTGTTGCCGATCATGCCGTTGCAAGCGAAATGAGAAAGGCAACCCTCTGAAGGCTATATTCCGGTGCGAACGAGTCCCTTAGCTTCCGCTCCGACCAAATCACATGGGACCAAAAATTCGGGTCATTGACGACTGGGATTACGGTAAAGACGAATATCGAGGTTCTTCTCTTCCCCGGGCTGTAAGTTCAATCTGGTTTCAAAACGCGACCAGGTTTCATGATCTTGATGGGCATACTCGACCAGAACCTCGACGTCAGTGTTGGCGGGCAATAACTCCCGGAACTTGCCCTCCACGAGTCGATCACGGCGGGGCGTCAGCCTGCAGATTGAGGAGAACGACGCCAGCGTCTAATGCGCGTCCTGTGTCGCCATCTGTGATTTTGCAAGCCAGCATCCCTGCTTTCTCTCCGAGCTTCAATGTGACCCTTGATTCTGGCCGCTCTCCGTATAGCTGAACCGTCTCGGGGTTGAAGTCTAAAGATCGATAGAAGGCGGAATGAGGATCGGGGTAACCATCTTTGTCTTTTCTTCCGTACAAGTCATAGATGCCGTGCCTGAGCTTTGCGCCGAAGTCGAAGTGTCCTGCACGATCGGTTGTTGCTTGAACCCGATATGCGTCGCCAAAAGGGGCAATTTGCTCTTCTGCATAGACGATGGCGTTCGCAACAGGCTTGCCAGCAGCATCTACTACCGTTCCGCTGATTCTTGCATCATTGGGCGTGGGGTCGGGTGTTTGCGAAATGGCGAGGGTCGCCGACAGCAGCAAGAATACCGGCCCAAATCTCATATTGGCATCCTCCGTACTCAGAACTACAGCAAGACTTGGGTAACTTGTGAATAGCCTCTGGGTGTCTAGCTGGATCGGAACCTCCGAACCGCACTACTATCTGCCTAATAATCAAGCTGAACGTAATCCACCTGGTGTGATCACTCGTTTGTCTGAAAGTACCATTTGCTGATTTGACTGGGAGCTATTGCAGTCGCTTTAGGAACACCCTCAATTCCCGCTCGACATCTTCTTCGTTGCTGATGAAAGCGTAGTGATCTGCTCCCGGAATGTCTACTAAGCGAACGCCTCCTGGAGCGGCTAGGAGATTCTTGTTCCATCGATTCACATAAGCAAGGGTGGCATCGTCAAACGCCTCTATCGCGGCCCTTTCGTCGGCGTTCTTCGGCTGGTACGGCGGCTTCGCCGCATACTGGGGATTGTGGTGTGGGCGTTCAATACAGATGTACGGAGTTGTGATCTTCTCTGAACACGACCATGAAAATGTCGCCAGAATTGGTACTTTTATGAGCGAATAATCGCGCCTCTGATCCCCGGCCCCAACTGCCTGATGAACAGCTGGCGTGGACGCTTTGTAATCACCAACTGAGCCGTCTGGGTTCATTGCATACATATTTCTCAATTCGGACTCGGGAAACGGAGCCTTGCCAGCTCGCATTTGCCATTCCCGGTAGGCTTGGAAGGACTTGCGATCACTGGCGGATGCTTGAGAATCACTTTTCCTTTCCTGCGGCAGCTTGTTGAAGAGCCCCATGTACGCTGGACTACTGCCCGGAAAATCAGTTGGATCAGAAACCGCATCCAGGTAAACCAACCCTGCGAAACGATCAGGATGGTCGGATGCCAGCCGTGTGAGTTCCTCTCCAGCCATCGAATGCCCCACGAGAACCGGGTGCGCCAAGTTGAGTTGGTCAAGAACGCGAAGTACATCTTCGGCCAAACGAGCTTGAGTGTAACCGGAGCGTGGCCGGCTGGAATTCCCGTAGCCACGGCGAGTGATAGCGTATGGATGGCAAAAAACACCGAGCTTCGGCGCAAATTCATCATAAATGTGCGCCGTGTTCCCTGACCCGGTGAGCAACACAACCGGGCGACCTTTTCCACCCCAATCGAGTACCTCGACTTTCACCCCCTCCTCCACAGTAACGAATTGGACTCGGTGGGGGGAAGGATCTCGCCAATCCGACTGCTGTTGGGCTAATACAGGTAAAGCCATCAGCAGGACTGGAATTGAGACAAGAATCTTCAACGATACTGAATCCGGGCCATACGGGGCGCTGCCCTTCGCCATCCTCATGAGGGTGCCAGCGAAATAATAGCCGTAACGACTTGGCGATTCCACAATTCGTCTCTCTTCATCGATGAGCTCTATCAAAGGGGGGCGAATCCGCGGCTTGGCGTTTTTGTTCAGCCTATCTGGCCTTTTCTGGCGCTTGGCTACCTTATGCCAAAGCGCTAGCTTGAGCTTTAAGTCCATTTGTGATGACGGACGTGCGCTCTCCCCCTCGCCCCAAAGTCTAGGTGCGGTTGAAGCGCCGCCGCACCTCGTTCAGCGCCATAAACCAACCCTTTTCCGCAAGCGGTCCCGTCCCGCACCCCATCTTCTTGTTCCGTTTTCGTAACAAAACAATAAACCGGCTCTTCGCGGAGCGTTGTGTGGTAACACTGCGCGAGGAAAACAGCATCCAGGAGGATTCTATGGCAGCAGGCGCAGCAGTCGCACCAGCGGTCGCAGCACAACCTACGAGTTGGGCACCCACGGCAAAAGTTGCTGTTGGGAGCTTGGCCGGAGCACTGACACTCATATCCGTTCAGATTTCTAGCCACTATGGTTTCAAGCTCTCCGCCGAAGCTGGCGGAGCAATTACCACTATTGTCACTTTTGTGATTCAGTACTTAACACCAGAGCGAAAGTAGTACTCTCAGGAACGCGATTTGGCTGATCGGATAATCGCGATGGGCAGTCGTCTTAGCCACGAGGAAGACTAGATGGGCCGTCCGAGTATCGGAATGATGCTTCCCCCCGGCCCGATTCCGTCTATTCGAGTTGCGCTCCCGCAATTGGTGCGAGCGACTTCGCCATACTTGAATTACAAGCGTCGTACGGACCTTACTTGAGAGTGATCTCATCGATGCTTGGTTTTTGATTTGGCCATCCGACCTGTGGGTCAGGGCGTCCTATGCTTTCTCAAAACCAGATTTACGAAGGGCGAGCCCTTCTTGCAGAAAGGAATCACCCTGATCTTGCAGGCGAACACGCATGTTTTGCGTTCATTGGTCATGGGTGCGCTGAAAGCGGGTGTGAGGACGCGCGAACACAGAAGATCGGTATGGGGAGTTGATAACCTGCAGTAAAGGCTGGAATATGAAATTGTTGGTTTAGGAGAATTGCTATGGCGTCAAACAAAAGCCAAAGACGATTGGCTGACTCGTCCTATGTGGCACTCCCTGGGAGTCAGCGCGAATTGTTGCCCAATTCACGTCCCGCCGGATCTGTTGATCCAGACGAATTAACTAGCGTAACCGTGCGGGTACGGCCACAGGCAGATTCGGGCGCGCTTGAGAAACAAATGCAGACCATCTACAAGCAGCCGCTTGCAGAACGCCAGTATCTCACGCACGAGAAATTACGTGAGCAGTATGGAGCCCGGTCAGAAGATTTCGATGCTATCGAAAAATTCGCCGTGCAGCACAATCTAGTGGTGTCCCACCGTAGTGCGGCCGAACGGTCGATTGTCCTAACCGGAAAGCTCGGCGACCTGCTGAACGCGTTCCATGCCGATGTTCACATGTTCCATCATTCCTCAGGTACATATCGCGGGCGACGGGGTGAAATTTTCATTCCACGCCAATTTGCGGGTGTGATAACGGGAATCTTTGGTTTCGATACTAGGCCCAAGCACAAATCTCCTCATCACACGCGCGGAGTTGGTTCCAAAGGTCCGGGTGGAACAAACGGCTTGGCCGCAAGCGAGTTCGCGAAACGCTACAACTTTCCCACGGCCCACAACGGGCTCAAACTCGATGGGTCCGGTCAATGCATCGGAATCATTGAACTCGGCGGCGGATTCAACCATAGCGACCTCGAGATCTTCTTTCAGGAGATTGCCGTCGACCTACCGAACGTCACGGCTATTTCGGTCGATCACGCAGGCAACAATCCGACACGTAGGGGCTCAGCCGACGGCGAAGTAATGCTCGATGTCGAGGTCGCGGGAGCGGTAGCTCCGAAGGCCAACATCGCCGTGTACTTTGCTCCTAATAAGGGAAACGGGTTCTTGGATGCAATCAATGCCGCCGTGCACGATAGTGATCGCAAGCCAGGCGTGATCTCAATCAGTTGGGGAGGTCCTGAGGATCCCGCCGAAGAACAGGCAATCCAGGCATTTCATGAGGTCTTCATGGAAGCAGCCACGCTCGGAATCACTATCTGCGTTGCTTCGGGAGACCACGGAACGGCCGATCTCGATGGCTTTCATTGGGACGGAAAGATTCACGTGGATCATCCAGCCGTCGACGATCTCGTGCTAGCCTGCGGCGGGACACA
>Ga0068871_100000072_pt1 | contig 56289 bp, 39 predicted proteins | sample KBSMisM72_FD_72750 | JGI IMG/M metagenome (GOLD analysis project Ga0068871, IMG submission 72750) | Miscanthus rhizosphere microbial communities from Kellogg Biological Station, Michigan, USA - KBS Miscanthus M7-2 | ecosystem: Host-associated > Plants > Roots > Rhizosphere > Soil ...
CGCTTACGAAAACCTTCTCCTCAATAACTCATAAAACTTTTCCGTAGTAGCAGGCTTGGCATCCCAATTATTCTTGGCAGCATAGCTCGTTTTCAGGAAATTCTCAGCCTCATCGAAAGAATGAAACCTGTTCAGAATATCCAAGGCTTCGCTATATGCCAGGTTATAGCCATTAAACAAATCCTTTATATAAAGCAGTTTATCGTTCAGCGTGATGGCCTGTTTCAGATCAGAAATAGGTTGTGCGCTGGTATGCCCGGTATTCCTTGAAGCATTCGCATTGATTTGTGCCGATATCCTTTGATTGATCGTCAACATTCCCTCTTTCTCATCTGTATCTACTTGTGGCCTCAATGGTTCTTCTATTACTGGTGTGGGTACAACTTCAACCTTCGGCGTTTCAGCTTTGTGCATTTCCGGTATATGGTGAATTGGATGACGCATCTCATCTGGCTCCGGTTCTTCGTCTTCCTCTTCTGCATGTGGTATATCCTCAAGCTTAAGTTCGTGCTTGATAACTGAAGGTTCGTCCTGTCTGATATAAGAATAATCGGCCCCGGTGTCATCGCCTCTTAGATCAATATGCGGTACCGGCGCATCAATTTGCGGTTTTTCAGCAATTACAGGTGCTTCCTCCTTTTTTTCTTGTACAGGCTCAGGCTCAAGAATAGGAGGGGCTGCCTGTTGCACTACAGGCTCAAAAAAGCGGGGTTCTGCAACTGGCCCTGGTTTGGGAGGTTCAGGTTTGGTTATGTTAAGCTTGCGCAATACTTCGGAGTGGTCGGCCAAAAAATGGGCGTTGGCTACAAACAATTCAAGCTCAAGATCATTCATCTCGCTTTCGTTTTCTGCCAGGTAATTGTATTGGTCGTTCAGCTCCTTCAATATGGTGCCTATCTTTTTGAAAACTTCCTGTTGCTTCATGACGATATATGCAAATGCTTCTCAAAAATAACATTTAATTATGATATTTGCCGGCTATAAGGAGTTGGAAATGCTGTATAGCGAAGATGTTTTTAAGCGCAGAAGTGAATTAGGCGGCAGTATCGAAGTAATTTGCGGGTCGATGTTTTCGGGAAAAACCGAAGAGTTGATACGTAGGTTGCGCCGTGCACAAATAGCACGACTGAAGGTCGGGATATTTAAGCCGCGCACTGACAATCGCTTCCACGAAACCGACGTTGTATCGCACGATGCCAACTCTATCCCTTCAACACCGGTAGATACATCATCAGCCATATTGCTTTTGGGCAGCGATGTGCAGGTGGTTGGTATCGACGAGGCCCAGTTTTTTGATGAAGAATTACCCAACGTTTGCAATATACTCGCCAACCGCGGGGTGCGGGTAATTGTAGCCGGCCTGGATATGGATTTTAAAGGCAAGCCGTTCGGCCCTATGCCCGCGCTTATGGCCATTGCCGAATCGGTGACTAAGGTACATGCCGTATGCGTTAAATGCGGCAATCCTGCTTTATACTCTTTCCGTACAGTTCCCGACGCGGGTACTATCTTGCTTGGCGAAAAAGAAAGCTACGAACCACGTTGCAGAGTGTGTTATAACCTTGGTTGATTTGTGAGTATTTAACTTCCTATTGGCAAAGTAAACAAAAAGTTCGATCCTTTGCCTTCATAGCTCTTTAAGAAATCTTAATCAGCGGAATATTTTTTGACATAATTTCTATATAACTATGACATAAAAAATACCAATCGGTATAATTATTTCTCTAATATTGTATTGCATTTTAAGGCGAAACATTTCTGTCTTCTGATGTAATTGAAGGTTTGTTATAAAATAAAAAATACCAATAGGTATAGAAATGAATGAATTTAAAAAGAAATTACTGATAGTTACCGTTATAGCCGCCGCGATTATGGAACTGATTGACACCTCGATAGTTAATGTTGCGCTGAATTACATGAGCGGCAACCTGGGCTCGACACTGGAGGATACGGCATGGGTAATCACTTCTTACGCCATTGCCAACGTGATCATTATTCCAATGACCAGCTTTTTGACCAATGTCTTAGGACGACGTAACTATTACATCGGTTCTATTATCCTGTTTGTGTTCTGTTCCTTTATGTGTGGACAGGCAAGCAATATCTGGGTATTGGTGGCTTTCCGCTTTTTGCAGGGATTGGGTGGTGGTGCTTTGCTGTCAGTGTCAGCAGCTGTGGTTTATGAAATGTTCCCTAAAGAAAAGATTGCTGCTGCAAGCGCATTATTCGGTATCGGGGTGTTCATCGGCCCAACCATCGGTCCTACATTGGGCGGTTTTATCACCGAACACTATTCATGGCCATGGATATTTTATATTAATGTGCCTATAGGTATAGCAGCCATCATATCCTGTTATTTCCTGCTACCCGAAGCGCCTAACAAAATGCCTAACGGGAATGGCAGGATCGACTGGCCCGGCATTATGCTTTTGACCGTCGGGATAGGCAGCTTGCAAACAGTACTAGAACGCGGTCAAACTGATGACTGGTTCTCTGCAGGCTATATTATTATATTCTCAGTGACAGCCGCTATTGCCCTTGTAGCTTTTGTATTGTGGGAATTAAAAACAGCTCATCCGGTAGTTAATTTACGGGTTCTGAAAAGCAAGCAACTTTTTATCGCCGCTATACTTACGTTTGTTAGCGGTTTGGGCTTGTTTACTACCATTTACCTTACCCCGGTATTTGCCCAACGCTTATTGGGTTTCACACCTACACAAACCGGTTTGTTATTGCTGCCCGGCTCAATAATAGCGCTGGTAGCATTGATTATTACTGGTAAATTGCTGCAAAAAGGAGTGGCACCGGCAACTATAGTAGCAGCAGGTTTTTTACTGTTCATTTACTTTAACTGGGAGATGGGACATATGAGCCTGAATACCTCGGCAAGAAGTATCAGTTTAATGCTGATCACACGTGCACTGGGTATCGCTTTGCTTACTGTACCCTTAAGCTCACTGGCAGTATCATCCCTTAAAACTGCTGATATTCCGCAAGGAACTGCCCTCAACAATATGATGAGGCAATTAGGCGGATCGTTTGGTATCAGTATCGTTAATACCTATTCAGCAAGGCGTACAGAATTGCACCGTACCGATATGCTGGCTAATATAACTGATATCAATCCATTGGTGCACGACAGAATAGTACGTTACACCAATTATTTCCAGGACAAAGGTAAAACCCTGCTGGATGCCCAGCACCTGGCCGTTAAAGCGATTGATGTAGCGGTAGTAAAACAGTCAACCTTGCTCAGTTATCTCGATTCCTATTTACTGATCGGATTATTGTTTGCAATTACATTGCCTTTGCTGCTATTCGTGATCAAACGCAATAAAACAAAAACTCCGCCAGTGATAGTGTCTGATCATTGACGTGTGGTTGAATAAGTTGATAAAGTTTCAATTACTCGCTGATCAAGTCAATCTACTCAATCTAATTCAATCCAACCTAATCAACTAATAGAAAAACTCTTAAAACACAAAATAAAATGAAAACAACAAAAAACACTATACTGATAACCGGGGGAAGTGCCGGTATCGGATTCGAAATGGCTAAATTATTTTCTGAAGCAGGAAACAAGGTAATTATCACCGGCCGCAATAAGGAACGTATGGATAAAGCCATCGCCAAACTAAAAAACACTACTGATATTGTAAGCGACATAACCAATGCTGAAGATGTAGACAAACTGGTTGCCCAGCTACAGAAAGATTACCCTAGCCTGAATGTAGTGATCAATAATGCAGGCAGCGCTAATTATTACGACATGACAGAGCCTGGAATCAATGCCTTCGGGAAAGCAAGCGAAGAAATTTTGACCAACTACTTGTCTATCATTCGTCTGAATGAAAAGCTGTTGCCATTGCTTAAACTGCAGGCAGAAGCTGCTATTGTGAATGTATCCTCTATCGTAGCATTCGCCGCAAGGGCCAACGCATTGCCAACTTATGGCGCGAGCAAAGCCGCATTGCATTCTTATACCAACAGCCTGCGCATTATGCTGGAAGATACTTCTGTAAAAGTATTTGAACTGATGCCACCACTGGTCGACACCGAATTTTCGGCAATTATTGGCGGCGCAGCAAACGGTATCCCTCCAAAGCAAGTTGGTGAAGACTTAATAACCGCTATGCAGAACAATGAATATGAAATACACGTAGGGAAAACCGCCGATATATTTAACAACTTTCTCCCTTTATCGCCCAAAGCAGTATTGGCAATGAATGGTAGACTATAATCTCAATAATTGACTATTTCCTGGGCCTGTTCGGTATTGAGCAGGCCTTTCTATTGTATGAGCAGGAGAGTTAGCGTTTCATTTTCGCCGAATCTGCCGAAGCTAGTTTATTGGCTGCTTTTAATTGTGCTGCTTTTAAAAGTACTGTATCATTTTTCACTCCTTCCTTTACCTGCGCCACGGTTTTTACCTGGGTTGTAGGTGTGGCTATTGAATTGTTGTATACAAAAATAACCGCTACGGAATCCATCGATCCCTTTTTTACCGAATCCAGCATGTCCTTAACCCTTTGAATATTCATATACTCATTTTTGTACTCATCCGTCTTGAGGGCGTCCTGCAGGTATTGAGCCTTTGATTTTAGAGTGTCTGCGTTTTGGGCTTTTGATTTATCAGCATTTTGAGCGCAGGAAAATAATGTGAGTGTCAGCAAGGGATAAAATAATCTTTTCATTGGATTAAAGGATATCCAACTAATTTACAATTATTTATAATGGAAACCTATGCTAATTCTGACTTCACTTTCCAATAGTAAAAAACATGGCCACCGCAGCAGCACCCATCGCTATAAAGGTTATCCAAAGCAACGAATTGGATAATGCGCCGCTTTTATTCTCGCCCATTATCTTTTTGTCTTTGGCAATCCTAAGAATGAGATAAAGAAGTGGTACAGCCGCCACACCATTTAGTACAGCGGAATAAACCAGCGCCTTAACAGGGTCGATTCCTACAAAGTTGATGAGAAGCCCGATGATAGTTGCAACGGTAATAACCGCATAAAAACCACGCGCCTGCTTAGGCTTATAATCCAAACTGGCATTCCAGTTAAATGCTTCAGAAACGGCATAGGCGGCTGAGCCTGACAATACAGGCACCGCAAGAAAGCCTAACCCAATAATCCCGACTGAAAAAATAAGTTTTGAGAGGAATCCGGCATTGGGAAATGAGTGTACTAATGGCTCTAATGCCTTTGCAGCATCAGCGGCGGTTTTTACATCTTTTACGCCGCTTTGGTGCAATACAGTAGCGCCCACAAGAAGTATGCACCAGGTAGTGATTTCCGATACGATCATACCTGTATTGTTATCCAGGCGCATACGGCGTACCATGTTCCCGGTCACAATGCGTTTGCCATTATTATTTTCGTTCCCATTGCCTTTTTCTTCCTGCTCTTCCACCACTTGCGATGCTTCCCAAAAAAACATATAAGGAGAAATGGTAGTGCCCAGCACGCCGGTTATGATGAATAAAAATGCAAAGTTGAATTCAATGTGCGGCACCACCGTTGCCTTAAATACTGTGCTCCACGGCTGGTGAACAATAAATGCTGTAATAGGATAGGAAAGCAGCGCAAGCGCCAGCCATTTGAGTATTTTAGAATAGGTTTTATAGCTGGTAAATATTTCGAGAGCAAGTATAATTGCAGTGATGGCAAGTGTGAGAATAATGAAATTAACCGGGATAAGTAATTTTGCCGCTTCGGCCATGGCGCCAATATCTGCACCGATATTAATGGTGTTGGCTATCACCACCAGCCCTACCACAAAATATAACACTGGCTTGCTATAATTCTCCTTTACCACCGCAGCAATGCCTTTGCCCGTTACCAGTCCGATACGAGCACAGGCTTCCTGCACGGCCATCATGAAGGGTAGCATGTATAACGCGGTCCACAACTGGCCATAGCCAAATTGAGCCCCGGTTTGGGAGTAGGTGGCAATTCCAGATGGGTCATCATCGGCAGCGCCTGTAGTCAGCCCGGGTCCAAGCAGGGTTAAGAATCTCAAAAATCTATTTTTTCTGAGTTTGGTAAAGTTGTTTGATGGCATAGAGGATTAATAAATAAAGGCTGATTGTTTCAGACTAAAAATACGATTGTTTTTCGCTTCGGCAGGTAATTATGTTATTCTACAGGTAACCGACAGCTTTGTTTGAAAGTAATCATAAAAGAGCATTACGCATGTCACCCCCAATTATAGAAGCTGAGCAAAAGCTAAACGATCTGTTGCATGAACAAAGACTTGAAGGCAGTCCGCCTGCTCCTTTGTTGGCTGCTGTAAAATTGTGACCGGAGGAGGTTGTAGCCAGGTATAATAGTGTAAAAACTGTGCATATTAATTGCTGTTTGGATATATGGTGAAGCGCGATACCAAACAATTGTATAGAAACGCGATGTGGCCACAAGAATTCTGAGAATTCGTTAATTCAATAAATTCTGGTTCAGATTATTCAAACTTCTTCTCTTCAGTCAACCCCTTCCAATTATCTGACCTAAATGCAGCTACCGGGAAACCTTCCTTACTGAACAGGTTAGCGTCAATAGGAGAGTCGGTCCAAGCGTAGCGCACTGCAATTGGTTGTTTCACCTGCTCGCACCATACTTTTACTTTGTCACCATCAATAACAGCAGCTTGTGCGTAATAGAATTTATGATCAGCGCCAGCTAGCTCAAACCCTTTAACATAACCATATTTGTCTTTTACGATAAGGCCATTGTCTGCATAATTGAATTTGACCTCCGCATAGCCGTCCTTAAAATCAACTGAGCTGTATTGCGGACTTTCGTAAAAGCCGGTTTTATTATAAGTAAGCTTTAATGCTTTTGCTGACAATCTAAAGCCAACGTCGGCTTTGTCTTTAGGGTGAATATCATATGGGTTACCAATATCAGTAGTAATAGCCATACCTGTTTTTGGTAGTTTCAGAGTCATGGTTTGTGCTTCACGTAACTCTGCCCACTCGCTTCCTTTATCGCTCCCCTGAAAGCCACCGAATGACGATAACTGCACAAAATAAAAAGGAAATTCACGCTTCCATTCATTGCGCCAGTCGGTGATCATGAGCGGGAACGAAGTGTGATACTGAAATGCCCGGCTCACATTAGCTTCGCCCTGGTACCATAAAGCTCCCGCTATAGCATACGGAATTAGTGGATGAATCATGGCATTGTACAGCATGTATCCTGTATTGTTAGGTAAGTAATTAAAATGGTAAGGCTTATTCAAGTCGGGCATATTGTGCCAGTTATTGTCAGCAAGGTTAACACTGGTGTCCGGGAAGCTGACATACAGGTCGTTACCCTGGCCCATAAGCCCTATGCCAAACCACGACGGATTTTTTTGCTCTGATTTTAAGTTAATGAGCAGTACATTATCGCCCCCTTTCCACGTGCCAGGGGGCAAATCGAGCTGAAAATTGGAAGACAGGGGCCCGCTATTGATCAGCCTACCATTGATATAAATATTCATGTCCGCATCCGACTGACCTAAACGCAGAGTCGATTTACGGTTAGCATAAACATCTTCCAGTTTAATGGTCCGCTCCATAAAGCCCTGTCCGCGATAAGAGTAGAGCTTGTTTTGCCATTCCCATGCACCAGGCGCATTTCCTTTTAGCCACGCCTCAAAAAAAGCAGACGGTTTTGCAGCCAGTTGTTCAGCTGTTAAGTTGGCGACATCGGGTTTGTAATAGGCATCTCTTAATTGTTTATCAAGCCTTTTGCTCACCCCATCCCAATCGGCAGGTAGATTTCTTGCGGCATCGCCCAGCTCCGGCGAATTTAATAATGCCTCTTTACTTATCCAGCTTTCCACCTGTGTGCCACCCCAACTGCTGTTGATCAATCCTACGGTCACATGCAATTCCTGTGAAATCTTTTTAGCGAAAAAGTAACCTACTGCAGTAAAATCGCCAATAGTATTAGTATCTGCTTTCATCCATTGTCCGCCTGATACATCCTTTTCGGGTTCAAGACTCATTTTATTTGGTACTTTAAAATGACGGATGTTCATTTGAGCAGCGGTCTTCAATTCTGAACGGTAACCAAGTGCATTTCTTAGTGCAAATTCCATATTGGATTGCCCGGAACACAGCCAAACTTCTCCGATCATGATATCATTGTAAACCACTTTTGATTTGCCGGAAGTAACCGTCATCGCATAAGGCCCGCCTGCTTCCATTGGTTTAAAAGTAACTTTCCAATTTCCCTGATCGTCAGTTTTTGTGCTTACTTTTTTTCCGTTGAGGCTAATGCTGACTTTAGAGCCCTTAGTTGACCAGCCCCAAACCTGAATATCCTGGTTTCGCTGCAAAACCATGTGGTCGCCAAAAATGCGGGCGGTATTTAACTGGGCCTGGCTTTGTAAAAAAAGAAAAGAAAGGATTAAAGCGATACAAAAAGTTCTCATACAGATTTGGGATAGCATGCCAATATAAGCATGACGCCCTAAAAGTAAACTGAAAAAATGCTTTTAAACAAGCATTTTACATTCATTGAGAATTTTATGTTAAACGCGTATCAGAGGCTGCCTATCTTTTTCTGAATAGCCAACTTATCGGTTTGGGTTCGTGACAGTGCCAGTGCATCTTGAAAGTGTTGGCGGGCAGTATCGTTGTTGATGCTGGTATAAAGTTCACCCAGCAAGGCGTAATAGAAATGATTATTGGTAAGTTTCAGTTTTTCGGCCTCAATTATGGCTGCTTCTTTCCCTACAGTTTTTGATAGTGCGTAGGTTCTGTTGAGTGCAGCGACAGGTGAGTATTCTATTTGCAACAATTGATTATACAATTGCAATACGCTTTCCCATTTGTCGGTTGTATCGGCCTTTTGCGTACCCCAGTATGCAATAGCAGCCTGGATGTGATATTTAGATAGCGTGTCGCCGGTGGTGGCGCAATTTAAAAAATAAGCCCCTTTACTAATCAGTTCCGAGTCCCAGAGGTTGGTATCCTGGTCATCATAAAGCACCAACTCGCCATTTTGATCAATCCGCGCGTCAAACCGCGAGGCCTGGAAACACATCAGGGCCAGCAATGCGTTTACTTCGGGTTTGCAGGTTAGCGGGTTTTCAACCAGCATGGTACAAAGACGCATGGCTTCATCACACAAATCCTTACGAATGATGGTATCCTGGCTGCTGGAATAATAGCCTTCATTAAATAGCAGGTACAAGGTAGTGAGTACGGTAGCAAGGCGTTCATCTACCTCAGCCGGTCCGGGGAACTCGATTTTTGCATTTTCTTCCCTTAGTTTTTCTTTGGCACGAAACAGGCGTTTGTTGATGGTTTCTTTGTTGGACAGAAAAGCATCGGCAATTTCTTCAATGCCGAAACCGCAAAGGATACGCAACGATAAACCTATCTGCGCCTCTGGTGGGATAGAAGGTTGACAAATGGCAAACATCATCTGCAACTGGCTGTCGTTGATGTTTTTGGGCGACAAGTCGATCTCAGTTTCGTAAGATTCATCCGACGATCGTTTCAATTCATCGCTTACTTTGCTTTCGAATACAATATGTCGTTGTAAGTGATTTTTTGCTTTATTTTTTGCCACAAAATACAGCCATGCTACCGGATTTTGAGGGATGCCGTTGTAAGGCCAGGTTTGTGAAGCCGCCAGGAAAGTATCAGCTGTAATATCCTCGGCAGTTTCTATCTGGTCGAAGCCAAAACGTTTACACAGAACGGAGACGATTTTCCTGTACTCCGTTCTGAATAAATGCGGTATCAACTCCTGCTGTTTCACGGTGCTTTATCATTTTTTAGCTATACGGCGAACTTCCATCGTGTTACCTTCACCCCCCAAAACAGGGCAACCTTTGGCAAATTCTGCAGCTTCTTCAATTGACTCTGCCCTTACAGTGATAAATCCACCTATGGTTTCTTTTATCTCACCAAAAGGCCCATCGGTTACCACTTTATTGTGATGCACCACTTTGGCATCAGCAAAGAGTAAGCCTGTACCGCCCACAAATTTGTTCTGTGCAGCAATACCACCGATCCAGTCCATGGTTTGTTTCATCCATTCCTGCATTTGTTCAGGCGAAGCTATTTTGCTGCCATCCTCATGTCTCATAATTAATGCGTACTCGTCCATTTTTTTAAAATTAAAGGGTTAATGAATATATGAATTATACACCCATAACAAGTCATGTTTTGCAAATTGGACAAGGCGTAAGAAAAAGTTTCAGAAATTATTTCGGCTTATTCGCCATCATGTAATCCATTGCCTCCTGAAAAGTAGTTATCCAGATATCTTTTTGATTTTGTTTCAGGTAAGCCAGTAATTCCCGGTGCGCTTGTGCCGAGGTTGTAATATAATCTCCGCCAACACCATGAAACATAATAACCCCCATGCCGCCACTTTCTTTTACCTTTTTCACATACGCGATCAATTTATCAGCAGTTGTATGGTCCTCAAGACCATAAGATGGCACCTGTAGTGGATCAAGATGTTTAAAATCTATGATCACAGCATTTGCATCACCGCCTATGCGCGCGTATTTAATGATGCCATGTGTTCGAAGCGAATCCACATAATCTTTGCCACCAACATGTGTCTCTGTACAGGGATAGGCATAAGTGCGCCCGCTTTTACCATCAACTGCAAATAAGAAATTGTTCATCACCCCAATCTCATGAAGTATGCGGTATACGGTGTAATGCTCCGAGGCCATGGGGTTGTCATCGGTGCTCAGGCAGGGATGAAATACAGTATGATTGGCCAGTTCGTGACCTTTTTTGCTAGCCTTTCGCCATTGCGGTATTGTCTGGCTATTCAGTTCACCGGTAAGAAAAAAGGTGCCTTTTAGTTTAACTGAATCCAGTTGAGGGATAGCCACATTTAATTGCGAGTGAAGCGCGTCATCATAGGTCAATACGATAACTGCTTTTTTGTGATCGGGCCAGGTTATCTTGTCTTGTGCCCGTGCGGTAAAATAGCTTAGTAACAGGAATAATAGGGTCAGTCTTTTCATGAGTTGACGTATAATTGGTAGCTAAATCTAAAAAAGAAAATTTATAAACTACCACCGATCCCAATGGAATGTGCGGAATTAACCTAAGCAGGTTAAATATTGTTATGTATCTCGATATTGGCGAATACCGAAGTGCCTTTGAGTGTTAGCACCTTATCAGAATTTTTTGCGCCGTATTTATTCTCACGGTAGTCGTCCACTGAAGCGAAGAGTTGCGAGATGTCTACCTCAACATGCCAGTCTGATGGTACAGTAAGTGTGATCTCTCCAAAAAGCTGAGAAATGTTTAAGACGGCCACGCCTGTCAGATCAGCATTGCTTAGGTCCACCTCCGTACTTGCAAACATATTATTGATATTTCCGCCTTTGAAATCTTTCGAGATCATCGGTTTATCTATACTGCTGAAAACAGAATTGATGTTGATCTGATTGTCAGTGTCCGGGATGATAGTTGATTGCAAGTTCATGGCCGTAAATTTTAATATAAACCAAAACTAAGGAGGTAAGACTCCTGACAAAAGTTAAATCTTGTTAAATGTTGAATGAAGTCGGCGAACTGCGGATTTTAATCGGTAAAAAATCATCTGCAGTGTTTTCGGTGTGAAATCCCGTGTTAATAATAAAAACTAGTAATTAAATAATTTGTTAAATAGTTAACAATCAATCTTGAAAAACAAATTATGAAAACACAGAACTACATTTTGGCATTCGCACTCAGTGCATTTTCACTGGGCGCTTGCCAAAGCAACAAAGACAGTAAAGGCGCTGCTGACAGTGCCAATGAAGCCAAAGACACATCAAGAAACAGCGTCAGTGACACAGCTAATGCGGCTACGCCTGCAATAAAGGTGGATGAAAGCGATGCCAAATTCGCTGTTGAAGCAGCAAACGGCGGTATGGCCGAAGTAGTACTTGGCAAACTGGCATCAGAAAAGGCTGCAAACAAAAAAGTAAAAGATTTTGGGGCTATGATGGTAACCGATCATTCTAAAGCAAATGATGAATTAAAGGCCCTGGCTCATAAATTAAACATTACATTGCCCGATTCGATCAGTTCTGACGAAAGTAAAACCAGAGATGACCTGGCAAAAAAATCAGGTGCTGATTTTGACAAGGATTATGTAAGCAACATGGTAGACGATCATAAAAAAGATGTAAAAGCTTTTGAAGATGCTGCAAAAAATTGCAAGGATAGTGATTTAAAAGCTTTCGCAAACAAAACGTTGCCAACTTTAAAAATGCACCTCGAAGCAATAGAAAAAATCAAAAAAGGAATGAAATAATTTGGTTATTCTGTTAATAAGACAAAGCCTCCAAAGCATCCCTTTGAAGGCTTTTTTGTTGCAATTTATGAAGATATCAAAATACCGGGTGGTCAATATTAGCATCTTTTATACTGAAGGCATCTTTTAACCGGGTATTTACCTGGGCAAGTTCCGCTTTATCGTGCGTTTGAGTATAAGCCGATTGCAGACCTGTTAACGACCAGCCGTTTTTTGGATTGATAACCAGGTCACGTTTTAAAACGGAAATGGCTTCCTCATACTTACCGGCTTTGAGCAACACATTTGCCAGGAACTGCCTGGCAGGGATCGGCCAGTCGCGAGGTTCATTATAGATCAGGCGATCTTCAGCTTTTACCGCCTGCTGTAAAAAATCAATTGCTGCTGTGTAGTTTTTCTGACCTTCGGCAATAGTACCTTTCAATATTAGCTGCGCCACTGTAGCCGGCTCAATAGCCGGACTAAATATCTCTTTCTCTTTCAATGAGGCATCGGACAATAGTTTATTTAGCATGCCCAGCTCCCTTTTTGCGGATGGAAAATCACCTTTCCGGCTGTAAGCGACACCTTTGGCAAAGTGCGAAAGCAGGGAAGCAAAGATCAGGCTATCAGGAACCTGGGTTTTAATAACTTCGTCCCATTTTCCAAAACGAAGATTGGTAAATGTAGGCTCCATGTAGACGTACTGCACATAGTTTCCCATAGCGCCTTTTAACGAAAGGTACAACGGCGGTATGGATTCCTGTAAACTTATCGACGCACTCTTTGCTATGCTATAATTGCCTGCCATTTGTGCGCAGTTGACTTTCATATGCACGTTATGTGCCTCATACAATGGATAGTCATTCTCGACAGGTGAATACACTTTAAGATAAACCTTGTAGCCTTTAACCGCTTCGTCATTATTAGTGATGCCTTTCCTATAGTCGCCTGTACGGATATAAATATGGGAAGGCATGTGGGTAACGTGCGATACTTGCGGCATTAGTGTATCCAGTACATTGGCACTTTTCAAGGCAAGCTCAGGCGTTGCTGAACCTTCCATGGTGTGAATATAATAATGATTAGCTCCCGGATGTTTAGGAGAAAGCTTTAGCGCCTGCTCAAAAATCGAACGAATCTGAGGTGTCCAGGATTTGGGTGTAAAATCATGTTCATACAAATCCCATGGATGGAGCAGGAGTAATGCATCGCCGTAAAGCGTCACTGCCTCGGCATTTCTTTTATGCTTTTCATAAACCAGCTTCATTGCATCAGCATAATTCGCTTTCAGCTTATTTACATCGATAGTTGTATCTGCGCTGTAACGCTGGTTTACGGCCTTGATCAGATCTTTTTCCAGGTCGGTACATTGAGCGGAAAGTTCCTGGCTTTTTACGGCAGCTTGATAGGCGCCTGAAGGTGGACGATAACCATTGGGATAATTGATATTGGGCCCTAATGCTAAGGCTTTGCCATACCACGCCATTGCGCAATCAGGGCCAAGACGGGTGGCTTTGGTGAATGATGCAATTGCCTCGATATCGTGGAAGGCATAATACATGTTAATGCCCTGGTTAAAGTAAAACTGAACGCTATCTGAAGCATGGGATATTTTCCATTTATAATTCCCCCAACCCTTCAGTGCCGGAACATCAATAGCTGTATCTGCCGCATGGTATAACGGCACACAAATAGCCGCAGGTCGTGGAAACGCCTTGAAATAAGTATGCTGTGGGGATGCGCCTGTTTTCTTTGCCCCGGTGTAAAATGATTGCGTTGCAATAAAACCAACGATCGCAAGCACACCTATTGCGATGGAATACCTGTTTTTCATGATGTTTAATGGTTTGGGTTAATCCGGTAGGGGACAGAAAGTTAAGCTATTTTATTGAAAAATAAAATAGTTATATGCCTGTCAGTAAAAAGTTAAAAGGTATTAAAAATGGTGTTTCATCGGCGTTTTATGCCTTTTCATCTATTCTCCAGAATTGGAATGTAATATTGTTGTGAATATTAAGTTAATAGTTTTTGTTCACTGAGTGGCATATGGCAGTAAGTTCCGCTTTTAAGAAAAGTTGTAAACTGATGGGGAACCATTTTGAGCTGACCGTTGTTGCCAATGACGAGAAATGGGCTTATGAACGAATTGATGCGGGTGTAACCGAGATACAACGTATAGAACGCCTGCTTACTACCTTTAGCGATGACAGCGAAACTAATCTTATCAATCAAAACGCAGGCATCAGCCCTGTGGTAGTTAGCGCTGAGACTTTTGATCTGATTGAACGGTCACTGCGTATTTCCCAGGTCACGCAAGGAGCTTTTGATATTACTTATGGATCAATTGACAAGCGGCTCTGGAACTTTGATCAGCAGATGACATCGTTGCCGGACAATGAAACGGCAAAAAATATGGTGCGCCTGATCAATTTTCATAATGTAATACTTGACCGCAAAAAAAGAACTGTGTTTTTGAAAGAAAAGGGAATGCGAATTGGCTTTGGCGGAATTGGTAAGGGCTATGCAGCTGAGCGCGCAAAACTGGTAATGAAGCAGCAGGGCGTTGAAAGTGGCGTAGTAAATGCATCGGGCGATTTGACAGCCTGGGGTTTTCAACCAAATGGCAGCCCCTGGACAGTAGGCATTGCTAACCCCGATGCAAAGCACAATGTGTTTTCCTATATGTCAATCACCGATATGGCTGTAGCCACATCGGGCAACTATGAAAAGTTTGTAATGATTGATGGTAAGAAATATTCGCATACCATCAACCCGCGTACCGGCTTACCAGTAACCGGTATCAAAAGCGTTACTATCATTACCACTAATGCCGAAATAGCCGACGCAATGGCTACGCCGGTAATGATCATGGGCATCAGGACAGGGCTGGATATGATAGATCAGATAAAAGACATTGAGGCAGTGATCATTGATGATAATGACAGGTTGTATACTTCAAAGAATGTCAATATAAAATAGTACCCCTAAAACTATGATAAAAAAAACTTTAAAAATTGCAGGTGGGCTGGTCGCTATGATGAGTGTATCATCATGTGTTCACCTCAAAGAATATCAGAAAAACCGTATTAATGATGCCGAGATGACATTAAGCAACCGGAAAGTAGAGAAAAATGAACTGAATTTCCAATCGTACAGAGAAGCTGCATCAGGTGCTAATGCCGGTAAAACCGGTGGTGGCTGCGGATGTAATTGATTAACCTTTCTTAAACATAATCATAATGAGAAAGGTATTTTTATCAATAGTAGGTTTTTCCCTGCTGTGTAAATTGAATGTTTCTGCACAGACAAAACAGGATAGTCTTCCAAAAAACTCAGGTATCAGTCTGTTCAAGCCTGTTGGCGAACCGGAACCTGCAGAATATAACCCGCGGGCATTGCATGTAGACGAGATCAACCTGGTTTCGAGCTATTACTGGCAAAATGGCGACCATAGCCCGGTAACAGGCGGTATCGGCACCGAAAAGGTAACTGATATTTCGAATGGACTGGATTTGAAAATGGTTTGGGGCGATCCTAAAGTGAAGCAAAATTCATTGACACTTGGCTTGGGTATCGATCACCATACATCGGCTTCAGCTGCTTATGTGAATTTGAGCGGCGCTTCAAATACCGGTGGTACCAGGATTTACCCTTCGCTTGACTGGACTACCGAAAACATAAAAAAAGGCAGCAGTTTTGGTATTGGTGCTTATTATTCGGGCGAGTATAATTACAGGTCATTAGGCGCAGATATTCATTTCTCGCAAAAAACTGCTGATAAAAATGGTGAGTTTACAGCGAAGTTACAAGGGTATTTTGACCAGGTGACGCTGATTTACCCTACAGACTCTGCTGCAACAACTACAACTACCGGCGGAACAACTGTTATTACTTCAGCAAGCGGTACCAGAACGGTATTGAGCAATGGACAGGTAATCAACGACGACAAAGCGAACCTTGCAAGCAGCCCGAGAAATACTTATACAGCGTCATTTGGTTATTCGCAGATCATTAATTCAAGAATGCAGGTAATGTTCCTGGTAGATGGTGTAGCACAGAACGGTTATCTCGGCCTTCCGTTCCATAGGGTATATTTCAATACAGGTAAGGATACCACCGAGAAGCTGCCTTCAACCAGATTTAAACTCCCGGTAGGCTTCAGATTGAATTATTTCCTGGGTGATAATGTGATTCTGAGATCGTATTACAGGTATTATATGGATAGCTGGGGAATCAGATCAAATACTGTGGGATTGGAAACGGCAATCAAGATCACACCGTTCTTTTCCATCTCGCCATTTTACAGGTATTATGATCAGACTGCGGCAAAATATTTTGCTCCGTATGGCACACATAGCCCGACGGATGAGTACTATAGCAGCAACTATGCCTATTCACAATTCCATGCAAATTTTTATGGGATAGGGTTTAGGGTTGCGCCTCCAAAAGGGGTCTTAGGTTGGCAGAGTCTGCACGATATGGAAATACGGTATGGGCATTATTCACAGTCTACGGACCTGGTATCGAATGTGGTATCACTAAGTCTCGGCTTTAAATAACGCGTATAAGTACAATGTTTTTTAATAATAGAGGTTAGAAGTGTTTGAATATGAAATTGTTAGTAATATATCTAGGAATGTTGTTTTTGCCGGGAATATCCTGGATGGGCGATTTTAATGCAGCAAAAATAGTAGCCGCTCAAAAACATAAATTAATCCTGATCAATTTTTCAGGCTCTGACTGGTGTGGACCGTGCATCCGATTGCGTAAGGAAATACTGGAATCAGGGACTTTTGAAAATTATGCCTCGAATCATCTGGTTTTGGTTAGGGCCGATTTCCCCCGCCAGAAGAAGAATCAATTGAGTAAAGAACAAACCAAATTGAACGAGGTGCTCGCCGATAAATATAATGCAGATGGTAAATTCCCATTTACCTTACTGGTAGATGAAAATGGTAAGGTACTAAAAAGCTGGGATGGTTTCCCTGATGAAAGCCCGGATCAGTTTGTTTTGGATATAAGTTCGCTCAGCAATAAATAAGAAAAAATTGCATAGCTAAAACGGCCCCTGGATTTAATCCAGGGGCCGTTTTTATTGCCACTATGATTTTGAATTGCTCTAACTATTTAATAATTGCTGTAGGTAAACATTATTATAATAGTTGTCTTTTTATTGTATTCTTTCATTTTTTAAAATGATAAAACAAAAAATATAATAATATATTTACCAATAACACCCTTTTTAGCGTATTATGTAAAATAAAAAAAACTCCATGTTTTGTGCGGAATCTTATTACTACCCTATTTATGACAGACTTTAATAGAATTGCCGAAAAATATAATACGCTATGCAAAACCCCCAGTGATATTTATAAATTACTACCCTCTTTGCATAGCTACGCCAAAAAATGCAAGCACATTACAGAGATGGGGGTAAGAGCACCGACGTCAACTTATGCATTTTTAGCAGCGAAGCCAGATAAACTTATTAGCTATGATATAAGCCGCTCTGCGGGGGTGGATGAAGTTGAACAACTGGCGCCAGAAATATTTGAATTTGTGTTGAAAGATGTGCTGGAAGCAGAAATTGAGGAAACAGATTTCTTGTTTATAGATACTTATCACACGGCCGGTCAATTAGAAAAGGAGCTTGCCCGGCACTCGGGTAAAGCAAGAAAATATATAGGCTTTCATGATACTTATACTTTTTGGGAAGTTGGCGAAGAGCCTTATTCGGGTATCAATGAAAGTACGGTAACCAACAAAGGTTTGAAATATGCTATCGAGCCATTTCTAGCTAAAGGGGGATGGGTGATATCTTTTATGACTGATGAGAATAACGGGCTATTAATTTTAGAGAGAGAAGAAGAAGGAGATAATCATCGGAAGCAGCTTTCTGTTCATCGAAAATATCAAACATACCTGCGTTTAAGAAAGGTAAGGGATTTGCCTAAAAATATCCGGATCGGATTCCGTAAGCTTAGGAGACAGGTAAAAGCTAAAATTAAAGAGCAATTTAAGAAAGTCTTTAGAAGCTGAACTGAAGGCTTCTTTAATAGCTTTTTAATTATTTAATAAATAGACTTCGGCCTGTCGGCAATCGCAGTACCAAAATTTCCTGGTTTATCTGTCATCGTGATTACTAACTCTCCACCTTTTACCAGCTGGCTATGCAATAAATAATCATGTGTATAGGGCTGATTATTTAGAGTGACTTTGCTGATGTACTTATTGGCGCTGCTATTATTCTTCACAACAACGTGAAAATTCTTGCCTCCGGGCAATTTTATTACCGCATCGTTTATAACCGGGCTGCCAAAAATATACATACCATTGGCCGGATTCACTTGATAAATGCCTAACGCCGATAAGACATACCAGGCTGACATTTGCCCAACATCCTCGTTACCAATAATGCCATCGGGTTTGGTGGTATAAAACTCGGTTAATATCTGCCGAACTTTTTCCTGCGTTTTCCATGGCTGACCAGCAAAGGTGTACAGATAAGCAATATGGTGACTCGGCTCATTACCATGTGCATACTGGCCTATCAATCCCGAAATATCGGGTGAGGCCTCTTTACCCAGATCACCTTTAACAATAAACAATGAGTCTAATTTTTTGATAAATCCGGCATCGCCGCCATGCAATGCGATCAGCCCTTCCACATCTTCCGGTACCAGCCAGGTGTACTGCCAGCCGTTGCCTTCAGTATAATCATCCTTTTCATGACGTGAAACAAACGGGCTGAAAGGTGTACGCCATTCCGTTGCTGATATCTTACCGCGCATAAAGCCGGTTTGCTTATCAAAATAGTTCTGATAATATTTTGCCCGTTTGCTGAAGTAAGCATAATCGTCCTGCTTGCCCATTTTTAATGCCATGCGTGCTATACACCAATCGTTAATGGCATATTCAAGTCCCATGGCTACCGATTCTACAGTGCTATCCGCAGGTATAAATCCCTGGCTTTTTATATACTTCAATCCCCGGATGTCCTGCATCTGGGTTGTCTTCACAGCTTCGTAAGCCAGGTTGGCATCAAATCCTTTAAAGCCTTTCAGGTAAGCATCGACTATTACCGGCACCGCGCTGTTACCCACCATGGTATTGGTTTCGTTGGCCATCAAATGCCACACCGGTAACCGGTCCTGCTGCTTGTAGATGATCAGCATAGTATTGATAATATTCTTTTCGCGCTCAGGCTGAATAATGGTGTACAGCGGGTTTGCGGCGCGATAAGTATCCCACAGCGAAAATGTAGTTAGATTAGTAAACGACTTATCATTATGAACTTTCTTATCAGCACCCCAATAATCACCGTTCACATCATTAAATGTTGATGGAGCAATCATGGTATGATACATCGCTGTATAGAACTTTTTGTATTGAGAAAGCGAATCGGCTTTGATCTGTATCTTAGATAGCTCTGCATTCCAGGCGTTGTGTGCTGCGGATGCCACTTTAGCAAAGCTCCAGTCAGGTATCTCCTGACTGATGTTAAGCAAGGCGTTAGCCGGGCTAACAGGAGATATCCCCACTTTAACAAATACTTTTTCTCCGGCTTTTGTGCTAAAGGAAATCACACCTTTCACCGCTTTACCTTTTAGCGATGCACCATTTTTTAAATCTGTGGTATCATAAACCGCAAATTTCTCAATCGGTCTAGATAGCACTGCTGTAAAAAAAATACGCTGATTCTTTGCCCAGCCTCTTGAATAACGATAACCTTCGATGGTATATTTATTTACCTGTTTGATGTAAGTCTCTGTAGCGATATCTGCTATGCCTTCCTGCAGATCGATCACAATATGGGATTCTTTGGAGGCAGGGTAGGTGTATTCATGAAAGCCTACACGGTTAGACGCAGTAAGCTTAACATTGATGCCATACCGTTTCAACTTTACGGCATAATAGCCCGGGTTAATTACCTCATCCTTGCGATCAAATAATGAGAAATAACCGTTTTGAGGATCTTTTAACGACCCTTTCATAGAATGAATAGCTCCGGTTGTTGGCATAAATAAAAAATCGCCCAGATCACCGATACCTGTTCCGCTTAAATGTGTATGCTGAAAACCGATGATAGTTGAATCAGAAATATGATAACCGGAACACCAGTCCCATCCTTTCGATAAATTGGTCGGCCCCAGTTGTACTGCACCAAACGGAACATTGGCCCCAACAAACACGTGCCCGTGGAAGCCAGTGCCGATATACGGATCGACATAACGGGTATAATCGGTCTGATTTTTAGAAGCAGCATGTTTGGCCTGGGCAAAAACCTGGCATGAAAAAATTACACAAAAAGCGGTAGCGAAATATTTAAGCATTGGTAATAGATATTGCCAGGACAAGGCACGGCTTGTTATTGTAGTTAGTATTAATATTGAATTTTAAATGCAGCAGCGTGATTTAACCCGCTATTAGTTTGTAAGTTTTTTGGTATGATCACAATAATGCTATCTCCGTATTGCGCCCATTTTAACTTCTTATCAACGCCAAGTAAGCTGATCTTTTTTACTTTACCGTCAAACTTTAAATGAAAGGCAGCTTTTGCAGGTAACGTAACTGAGCCTTTATCTGCCAGAATGAAAGCATAAATGGTATTTGAATCTTTCAGCTTAGTATAAAATGTGTTCCCTTCAGAGTAGGGTGCCACTGAGGCAGAATTATATATGCCTTCGCCATTTATTTTTATCCATGCCCCTATCTGCTGTAATCTTTCATAAGCCATCGGGTCCCAGTCGCCATCAGGACCCGGGCCGATATTCATTAACAAGTTACCGCCGCGCGAAACGATCTTTACCAATAAAGAAATAATCTGGTCGGCAGATTTATAATTATCGCCTGGTACATAGCTCCAGGAGTTGCCCATGGTGATACAGCTTTCCCAAGGGTGATCTAAAGGTACATCAGGTACTTGCTGCTCGGGGGTAGTATAGTTTTCGTATTTACCTGCAACGGTGCGGTCAACCACAATCAAACCCGGTTGCTTGGTACGGGCCATGGCAGCAATTTTGGGCATATCGATGTCCTGGTCATAAGTGATGGTACGTTGCCAGTCTACGCTTGGATCAATGGTGCTTTTAGGTCTTACCCAACCGCCGTCAAGCCATAATATATCCATACGGCCATAATCGCTCATCAATTCGCCGATCTGGTTATAGGTAAAGTCTTTGAATTTCTGCCAGCGTTCGGGGTATTTTGCCGGATCATAATTTACGTTGCGGTCCTTAGGCGGAAAATATGGCCACCAGTAATCTTCTGTATGCCAGTCAGGTTTAGAAAAATAAGCCCCTATCATAAAATTCTCTTTCCTGAAAGCATTGAATATCTCTTTAGCGACATTGGCTCTTGGATTGGAAGAAAAAGGCGTTTTTGTGCTGGTTATTTTATAATCTGTTTGCTTGGTATCAAACATGCAAAATCCGTCGTGGTGTTTGGTTGTAAAAACTACATATTTCATTCCTGCATTCTTTGCAGCCTGCACCCATTTCTCAGGATTGAATTTGGTTGGATTAAAGGTAGTTTGTAAATTCTCGTAAGCTGTTTTATAAGTGTTGTAGCTTGCACTGTAAGGACCGCGGCGTTGAGTCCAACCTTCATCCTCAGGGCATATGCTCCAGCTTTCAACTACACCCCATTGGCTATAGGTACCCCAGTGCATAAATAAGCCAAATTTCAGGTCCTGCCAGTTGGCTAGTTTGTCTTTTACCAATTGATCATCAGGAGCGATATAACTTTTTGACATTTGATGTTCCTGTGCAAAAAGGCGACTTAGTGTAATAAACAAGATGGCCCACAAGGTGAGAACTTTTTTCATTTTTCTGGTGATTTATTATTTGAAATTAGCTTAAATCGGTGAACTTCTGATAGTAATGACAATTTGTATTAATAATTTGCTCACATTGTTTATTTTTTTTAAAAAGTTCACTTACTTATTAAAAAAATATTAAATTTTGTTATGAATTTGTAACTTAAATCGTATTATTGTGATAGTAACTTAACTGGAAGATCAATTTGAAACACCGACCCGACACTTCAGGTTTATGGAAGCAAATATGTTTCAACGATGACCTAAAGGCATTCGAGGCATTATTTTATAGCCTTAATAACAGGCTTATAAAATTCTGTATATTATATGTACACCAAAAGGAAGCGGCAGAGGAGATAGTGTCTGATGTCTTTGTAAAATGTTGGGAAGGGAGGAAGGGTCTGGCTGAGATCGTAAATCCCGAGACTTACCTATTTGTCTGTGTAAAGAATCAATCCTTAAACTACGTTAAAAAGTATTCGAACATTCATCTGGTTCAGATCGAATCATCGGATAAAGTTGAATTCGTAAACACTTATGACCCCCAAAAAGAATTAGAGCGTAAAGAATTACATTTTCTTCTTGATCAAGCCATAGCTAAATTGCCTCAGCAGGCGTGTATCGTATTTAAGCTTATAAAGGAAGACGGGATGAAGTATAAAGAAGTAGCAGAGATATTGAATATTTCACCCCGTACTGTACAAACCCAATTGTTCAGAGCCATAAAAAAGTTGAGCGCAATTTTATCAGACCACCAGTCAGCTTCTAAGTCACTTGTTAACCCTTCGGCAAGCACACCGTTAATTGGGTTAATTTAACCTTTCTTGTTTTTTCACCTTTTCTTTAACATCAGGCAATATTCATCCATTTGCAGGCATCATTTTACTGCAAAGAACATGTAATAAAAATGCCCGAAAACGAAGTACATAAGCCGTAACCTAATCTCTTTTTAACAGCGTTATCTCACAAAGACCGATTGTAAAAAAAAATAAAAATATTTTCTTCAGGCTTGTAGGCAATTTTTAAAAAAATATTGTCCTTCTATCAAACCAGCATTTCCACAAGCCAGATGGTTAACGAAAGATTTATTCAGTTACTCACTAAAAAGCTTTCAGATGAGATAGATGAAAGCGAATTAGCTGAATTGAACGATATGCTGGCCAATGATGAAGAATGTCGGCAGCAATATAGTTTCTTCAAAAATTATTGGGCCCAGGATCAGGAAAAATACTCTAATGAAGGGTTATTATTTCAGCGCATAAGAAGCAGAATCACCATTCCTAATGATTTTGATGATACTGATTCGAAAAAAGGTTGGATCAAAAGATTCCCATTTTTCTGGCGCAGCCTGGCTGCAATTGTAATTTTAGGAATAGGTTTATTTACTTATCGCTCTTCACATAGTGCATCAGGTATAAATAAAAAAGGGAACATTTCAATTACTAAGACCCCAAGCCGTACAAAATCTAAAATTTATTTAAGTGATGGTTCTGTTGTTACTCTAAATTCAGAAACTGTTCTAAAATATCCCCCTTCGTTTGAAGGCACTACGCGAGAGGTTTATCTGAATGGCGAAGCATTCTTTAATGTTGCCAAAGATCACACCCACCCGTTTATAGTACATGCGGGTAAGATGAATATTAAAGTATTGGGTACTTCATTCAACGTGAAGTCATATGCTAATGATAAAAACACTGAAACAACCCTTATAAAAGGAGCAATTGAAGTCACTTTATCTGACCGTCCATCCGACAGGATCATATTAAAGCCTAATGAAAAATTAATTCTAAATAATAAAACCTTTAAAAAATTCGGGCAGAATGCCAATTTATTAGCTTCCGAAGACAGCGGCACCAATTACGCACTAACAAACCTAACTCACCTCAGGTCAAATGACACAACGATAGTTGAGACTTCATGGGTAAACAATGAACTCGTTTTTAAAGATGAAGCTTTTAGCGATCTGGCTAACCAGATGGAAAGATGGTATGGTATTAAAATTAAATTTAAAAATTCAGGTACGAAGGATTACCGCTTTACTGGTGTCTTTGTGAAAGAAAACATCGTCGAGGCATTAAATGCTTTGAAGATGATAGAACCATTTAATTACAAGTATAACAACGAAACAGTATCCATTTATTAACCCTAATTAATCAAGTGCTTATGAATTGAAAAAAACTTACTCACCAACCAAAAAAAAACGGGAGCCACCCTGCAAGGTAACCCCCGGAAAAGATGAACATCCGTTAATTAATCGTGCTACCTTCTCTGGAACAGAATGTAGCTATGTTATCATTCACCTTAATCAAGTAAAAATATGAAATATTTTGGACACCTTAGGGGTGTAAAAAATAGATATCGGCTAATCAAGTCCATATTAATAATGAAATTGATATTAATATTTTTGGCAATTTTCAATCTGCAGGCATTAGCCAATGTTTATTCGCAGCAAAAAGTAAGCCTGAATTTAAAATCGGCTGACTTCAAGAAAGTTATCACTGCTATTCAAAAGCAAACCAACTATCATTTTGTATTTAGCGAGCGTAAAATACCGCCAGCTAAAAACATTTCAATCAATGTTCAAAACGAGAACGTTACCTCGGTTCTTGATCAGTTGCTGGCAAACACAGAGTTTACCTACACGCAACTGGACAATAACCTGATTGTAATTACCGGAAAAAACGAGATTGTTGCCAATAAGGTAGTTACCGGTAAAGTTGTTGACGAAAAAGGCATTCCGCTTCCGGGGGTATCGATCAAAGTAAAAGGCACCGGAACAGGTACTGTTTCGGACATTAATGGTGCCTTCTCTATCAATACACCAGATAATGCTGTATTGGTGATCTCTTTCATCGGCTACGAAACACAAGAGGTTGCAGTCGCCGGAAAAAGCAGCATCAATGTAACCCTTGCAAGCTCAACTAAAAACCTTAGTGAAGTAGTTGTTACTGCGTTAGGTATCAAAAAGGATGAAAGAAAACTGGGATATTCAGTTACTACGGTTAATGGCGACGAATTGAGTAAAGCAAAAGAAAGCAACGTTGCTTATTCGTTAGAGGGTAAAGTAGCTGGTTTAAGTATCAACGGTACAAATGGTGGCCCTGGCTCATCAGCTCGTATCTTATTACGCGGTGTGACCAGCTTTAATGCTCAATCGCCACTTTTCGTTATCAATGGCGTACCAATGGATAATTCACAAAGAGGTGAATCTGGTGAGTGGGGCGGTGCCGACTACGGCGATGGTATTTCCAACATTAACCCTGATGATATTGAAAGTATGACTGTACTGAAAGGTCAGTCGGCATCTGCATTATATGGTTCACGTGCTGCTAACGGAGTTATTCTGATTACCACAAAAAGCGGTAAAAAGAATTCTAACTTCGGAGTAGAATACAACTTGAACTACCAGGCGGATAAACCTGTAGATAATACTGATTTTCAAACAACTTATGGTCAGGGCTTACACGGAGACAAGCCAACAGACGCTGCAAGCGCGCTGCTTGCAGGTAGCGAAGCATGGGGTGCCAAACTAGATGGTTCATCGGTGCCTCAGTTTGACGGCCAAAGCCATGCGTATTCATTAGCTCCAAAAAATTATATAGGTTTTTATAATAAAGGGTACTCCTTTACTAACACAGCTTCATTCACCGGTGGTAATGAAACAGGAGCATTCCGTTTATCATTGTCTGATCTGAACAACCACTCTATTGTACCAAATAGTGGTATGGACAGAAAGACCTTCAACTTCAATGGGTCTCAATCAGTAACCAAGAAACTGGAAATCAATATCGTTGCAAATTATATCGTTGACAACGAGAAAAACAGATCAGGCTTGAGCGACGGTCCGGGTAACCCTAATAACGTTCAATTCCTTGCACCAAACGAGTATTACAAAATTTTGGCACCTGGATACGATGCAAACGGAAAAGAGACTTCTTTTACTGACGATATCTATGTAACTAACCCTTATTTTGCGGCTTATAAATTCTCCAGTACTACAAACAGAACCCGTTTAATAAGTTCATTATCTGGCAAGTACAACATTCTTGATTGGGTGTTTGTACAGGGTAGGTTGGGTTATGACAATATCAATGATAAACGAGTTGATATTACTCCTACCGGAACAGCATATGCAAGCGGTAACGGTGGTATGTCGCAAAATAACTACCAGGTAACTGAGTTTAACACGGACGTGTTGGTTAATGCAAAACACGATCTGGTAAAGGGTTTGTTAAACCTGGATTTGTCTGTTGGTGGTAACATCCGTAAAAATACACAGGATGGTACCTATATCAATGGCAATAACTTTATTATACCATACTTCTACAGTTTAACTAACCTGCCAAGCAGAAGCAGTGGTTATACTACATATAGTAATAATAACTATCCATTTGAACAACAAACAAATTCTGCATATTATACTGCTGATTTTGCTATTAAAGATTACCTAGTGCTTAGCACCACCGGCCGTTATGATGCGTATAGCACCTTGCCATCTAATAACAGGGGTATATTCTCACCTTCGGTTTCGGGAAGCTTTATATTCTCTGACCTTTATCATATCAACGGTCTTGACTTTGGTAAAATTCGTTTGTCATATGCACAAACAAGCGGTCAGCCTACTTCTCCTTACCAAACTGCTGTTTATTACTCTATTAACAATTCAATTAATGGTACTCCGGCAGGTGGTTTTAGTTCGCAATTGCCAAACTTGTTCCTGAAACCATATACGTTGGATGAAATTGAAGCAGGTACTGAAATGAAGTTCTGGGGAGACAGATTTGGTTTCGACTTGACTTATTTCGCACGCAAAACGCATAACGAAATTATTAACGGAAGCATCGACTGGTCAAGCGGTTATACCAATCAATACTTAGGCACAGGTTCTACACAAAATAAAGGTGTTGAAGTTGAACTCCACGGTACTCCTTTTAAAACATCAAGCTTTAGCTGGACTCCTTCGTTCAACTTTACTTACGTTGCGAACAAAATTTTGCATACAGATGGATTTAATAACAACGTAGGTTTCGGTACTTACCGCCCATTAAATGCCAGCTTAGCTCTGGTAGTAGGTATGGCAGGCCCGCAAGTTATGGCTAATGATTATCTGCGTAACTCAAGCGGCCAGATTATTTACGATTCAAGCGGTTTGCCTCAATCCGGCCCTCTTAAACCAATGGGCAGCACTGTTCCAAAAATCTATGGTGGTTTGAATAACACTTTCAACTTCAAAGGGTTCAACTTCTCGTTCCTGATGGATTATCGTTTTGGCAATAAGATATTATCTGCAACAAATTACTACAGTATTTACCGTGGTTTGAACAAAATGACACTTGACGGCAGGGAAACCGGTGTCGTTGGTAATGGTGTTACAGCATCTGGATCAGCAAATACGACAAGTGTTGATGCACAAACTTATTATCAAACCTTAGCTCAAAAAGTATCGGCATTGAACGTTTTGGACGGTAGCTTTATTAAGTTGCGCCAGGTAACTTTCGGTTATACGATTCCAAAAACAGCATTAAACGGTACGCCATTTGGCTCAATTCAGCTATCGTTGGTAGCGAGGAATTTGTGGACAATCATGAAACATACCGATAACATTGATCCGGAATCAGGCTTCTCGCCAGATATCAGGTACGCAGGTATTGAAGGTACCAGCCTTCCGACAACACGGACATATGGTTTCAATTTAAACTTCAAACTTAAAAACTAACAGACATGAAAAAACGACTTATATATAGTTGCCTCGTCATATTGGGCGTTTCTCTTAGCACGGGATGTACTAAAAATTTTGATAAATTAAATACTAACCCTAACGCGACTGGCGCAAACCTGTTTAATCCAAATTTTTTGATGTCACAGGCTCAATTCCAGTTTTCCAATACCGGTTACGATCAATTGCTGTATCAGAGTATGTGGTCACAATCACTTGCCAGTACCTACAGCTATTACAGTAATGGTGATAAATATGTTTACGGCGGTAGTTTTCAGGATTACAAGGCACGTACATGGAATACCAGCTATAATGCCGCTTCGCTGGTTTACGAAATGAAAAACCTGGTTAAAGGTGACGATGCTTTGAGCAACCTTGATAATTGCGGAAGCATATTATTGGTGATGATGCTTGAGCGTGTTACTGATGCTTATGGCGATATTCCATATTCTCAGGCATTGCAGGCAAAAAGCGGCATATCACAGCCAGTGTTTGATACGCAGCAATCTATTTACACTAGCATGTTGAATACTCTGGAAACTGCTATTCCTAAGCTGGATGCTGCTAAAGCTGCACCTTCTGCCGACCTTTTCTACGGTGGTAATATTGCTCAGTGGAAGAGATTGGGTTATTCATTAATGCTTAGAGTTGCTATGCGTTTAACCAAAGTAGATCCTGCTACGGCGCAAAAATATGCTGAAATGGCTTACGCAGGCGGAACTATGACCGGCATAGCAGATAATGCAGGCGCTAAGGCAGATAACGCTAATGGTAATAGCAATAGCGATGCTAATGCATTAAACGTTACTGACGATTTCAGGGAAGTACGCTGGGGAAAAACGTTGATGGATTATATGCAATCAACAAATGATCCACGCTTAAGTGCAGTAGGTGAGATTTCAGCCGGAACAGGTAAAGCTGCTAACCAAACCAAAGCTGCCGGGATTAGCACTGCAGCACTGCAAGTTGGTATGCCAAATGGTTATGATTTGAATGGTGGTACGACAGACATATCTCATGCGCCGGGTTATCCTGGAACTAGTCCTGCTGACCCGTCGGTTACTGGTGATGCTGCTGCTCCTGATGGCAAGTATTCTCGCCCAAGATATCTTGTTTATGACGATTACAACCGTGTAAACTCGATTTTAACTTATGGCGAAACCGAATTGTTACTAGCGGAGGCTGCTACAAATGGCTGGGCTACAGGTAATGCTGCTGTACACTTTACCAACGCTTTGAAAGCCGATATGGAGTCACTAGCTCAACTTAACTCGCCTTCTGTGGCAGTGGTTGACGCAGCAGCTATAACTGCATATGTTGCGGCGCATCCATTGGTACCAGCTACTGCTTTACAGCAAATTAACATGGAATATTTTGTTGAAACATCAACCATGTTTAATTTTAACGAAACCTGGGCTAACTGGAGAAGATCAGGATTCCCTGCAATAACACCGGTTACTTATCAGGGACAATTTGCCGTTAGCACGATTCCCAGAAGAATGCCGTATCCTGTTACTTTACCATCTACAAATGGAGCCAATCTTGCAGCTGCTATTGGTCGCTTATCCGGCGGCGATACATTTACCGCAAGAGTATGGTGGGATAAATAATTTCCCCTACTTCATAATGCAGGGAGACAATTATTGTCTCCCTGCTTGTTTTATTACAATTATAAATCACTATTTTGTATTGTAGTGATCCTGAATATCCCTATTTTGATTTAGAATGCGCAGGGCTAAAATATTATCCATTAAAACAAACATTAAAGTACTTTCCTCTGCTTTAATCTTTACTTGCCTTTGGGCAGTTTCCGCTTTTTCGCAACAGCCTTTATTTAAGCTTTTATCTACGAAAGAAACCAACATTAAGTTTAGCAATGATATTAATGAGACAGAATCATTGAATGTGCTGTCGTACGAATACTTTTACAATGGCGGAGGAGTAGCTGTGGGCGATATCAATAACGATGGTCTTCCCGATATCTTCTTTACTGGCAATATGGGTTCAAATAGATTGTACCTGAACCAGGGCCACATGAAATTTAAGGATATCACGAAGGAAGCGAGCCCCGGTATGGAGGGACGTTCTGGCGCCTGGAAAACGGGTGTTACCATGGCGGATGTGAACGGCGATGGATTGCTGGATATCTATGTGTGCTATTCGGGTAAAACAGACAACGATACCCGTAGAAATCAATTATTTATCAACCAGGGGAACAACAAATTTAAAGAAGAGGCTAAAGAATACGGGTTGGATGACCCGGGATACAGCACACAAGCTGTGTTTTTTGATTATGACAATGACGGTGATCTGGATATGTTCCTGCTGAACCACAATGTAAAAAAGATTGACAATATGGAACTAGCCAGGTACCGGGATCAAACCGATGAACTGGCAAGTAATAAATTATTCAGAAACGACGGTGGACATTTTACTGATGTTTCTAAAAAAGCAGGCATCGTTCAAAATCCCCTGACTTTTGGTTTAGGCGTGGCTATTGCTGATTTGAATAAAGACGGCTGGCCCGATATTTATGTTACCAACGATTATAGTGAACCGGATTATTTATACATAAATAATCATGATGGCACATTTACCGAAAAATCCAAACAAATGTTCAGGCACCTTTCTCATTTTTCGATGGGAGTAGATATCGCCGATTTCAATAACGACGGTTTACCGGATGTAATGACTTTGGACATGCTTCCGGAAGATAATCACCGTCAGAAATTGCTTCAATTGGAAGAAAACTACGAATCCTTTGCATTGATGCAATCGCAGGGATTGTATAAACAATATATGCGCAATATGCTGCAATTAAACAACGGCGACGGTACCTTTAGTGAGATAGGGCAGCTGGCCGGCGTTTCCAACACAGACTGGAGCTGGTGCCCGCTGATTGCAGATTTTGACAATGATGGATATAAAGACATTTTTATAAGTAACGGTTATTTAAGGGACTATACCAACAAAGACTTTTTGCGTTACTGGGGCGATTATAAAATAAAAAAGGCTATGGCTGCCGAGCCTTTTTTGTTGATGGATCTGATAAAGGCAATGCCATCAACTAAGGTCCCTAACTATATTTTTCGAAACAACCACGACTTGACTTTTGCAAATAAACAAAAGGAGTGGGGCTTAGATGAAGCAACCATATCAAGCGGTGCAGTTTATGTTGATCTGGATAATGACGGCGACCTTGACCTGGTTGTTAATAATATTAATCAGCCTGCGTCTATTTATCAGAATATGAGCCGCGAGAATAATAACACCAATTATCTCGCTATCAAATTAAAAGGAACAGCTAAAAATACGAATGCTATAGGCGCAAAGGTATATTTATATACTTCCGGCAATATGCAATACCAGGAAGTAAACCCGAACAAGGGCTATCTATCTTGCGTTTCAACTACATTGAATTTTGGTTTGGGCGATAATAAAGACGTAGACTCTATACGTGTTATCTGGCCCGATCAAACTACAAAATCAATAGCCTCAATTGAGGCAAATCAATTATTGAACATTGATTATCCCGGAGCTTCAAAACCATACGTTGCAACTGTTCTATCGGTAAAGCCGGTATTTAAGCACACTGATCCGGTCATCGATTTTAAACCTGAAGAAATAACGCTTAACGATTTTAAACGTCAGTTGCTGATGCTGTTTATGTACTCTAAAGCAGCACCTGTTATAGCCAGGGCCGATGTAAATCATGATGGTTTAGAAGACTTGTTTATCAGCGGTAATCAGGATAGTCCAGGTAAGATATATTTACAGCAGCCGGGTGGAAAATATATTATTATGAAACTTTTTAGAGAAAGTAATGACAATATTGGCACTACCTCGGCAGCGGTCTTTTTTGATGCAAATGGCGATGGCCAGCCTGATTTGTATATTGCTAAAGGCGGATATTCTTTATATGAACCAAACACGCCTGACCTGCAGGATGAACTGTATTTAAATAATGGACAGGGCAACTTTGTGCTTTCGTCCAATGCATTACCAACGCTCAATGCAAATAGTAAATCAGTTGTACGCCCATGCGATTTTGATGGTGACGGCGATATAGATCTTTTTGTAGGGGGGAGGGTGATACCTGGCCAATACCCTGTAACGCCAGAAAGTTATTTGTTGGTAAATGATGGGAAAGCGAAATTTACCAAGGCCAACATACCGTTCAGCAAAATAGGCATGGTGACCGATGCCCAGTGGATCGATCTGAATAAAGACGGGCGCAAAGATCTGGTAATATGCGGCGAATTTATGCCGATAACCGTATTGATCAATACGCCTGAAGGGTTTAAAGACAAGACATCTGATTATTTCGATTCACCGCAAAACGGCTTTTGGTCTTCAATGGCATTTGCAGATGTAAATGGTGATGGAGAACCAGACCTTATTGTCGGCAACTTAGGCCTGAATTCGCAATTACACGCATCCGCAAAAGAACCGGCCGAAATGTATGCTGCCGATTTCGATAACAATGGCTCAATTGATCCATTCTTTAACTTTTATGTGCAGGGTAAAAGCTATCCGTTTATAAGCCGTGATGAATTAAACGAGCAGATATACCCGATGCGCAGGAAGTTCAGCTCATACGCTGCTTATGCAGATGCAACAATGGCTGAAATTTTTAGCCCGGCAGACTTAACAAAAGCTCAAAAGTTAACGGTCAATGAAACAAAAACCACGCTTTACATCAATCAGCATGGAAAATTTAAAGCTGCTGCTTTGCCATTGCAGGCGCAATTTTCAATGGTGAGCCAGACACTGACAGGCGATTTTGATCACGATGGCTTTACAGATATATTGTTATTAGGCAATCACTCCGACAATCGCCTTAAGCTGGGTAGTTTTGATGCCAACTATGGCTGCCTGTTAAAAGGTGATGGAAAAGGCGGATTTAAATATGTCGATCAAACAATTTCCGGCCTTTCTGTTATTGGTGACGTGAAGTCCGCTGTCGAAACAAAAATTAATAGTGTTCCCTACTTGATTATCGGTTTAAGCGATGGCCCGTTACAGTTTTACAAAGAATGAAAAGCTATTTTAGATATTTACTAATCCTTGGTTGTTCATTGATTATCACGCCTTGTTTGGCGCAAACAAGTAAGGAGGTTTACCCGGATTACTTGCAACCCGATCATGCTGTTAATGCCGTCACCATGGTAATGGTGCACGATGTAGTTAGCCCGCCGGTGGCTGCACGGTATTATGCTTATTGTACGCTGGGCGCTTATAATGTCGTATCAGCAAATAACAAAAACATACCGCCTTTACGGAGTTTTATAAAATCTTACAAGACAAGCGCGTTTTTAGATACCATTCATTATTCATACGATTACAAGATAGCGGCATATTACAGTATGCTCGAAACCGCGAAACTCATGCTGCCATCGGGCTTTATGCTGAAGGATGATGAGGATGGCTTTGTTCAGTTGTTGCAAAGAACGCATGTGCCGCAAAAGACGATCGATAATTCGATAAAAGTAGGTGTGCTTGCTGCAAATGATGTTGTCAATTTCTCAAAAACAGATCATTACGGTCATCTGAGTGCTCTTAAAAGATATACTCCACTGAAAGAAGAAGGCAAGTGGTATCCAACACCTCCGGGATATTTTGAGGCTGTTGAACCTAACTGGAAAACGATCAGAACAATGGTGATCGATTCTTCAAACCAGTTCAAACCAAAACCATTGATCCCATTCAGTAAGGATACGACATCGAAGTTTTTTAAAGGGGTAAAAGAAGTGTATGATGCCTCCAGGCACTTAACGCCAGAGCAGATCAATATTGCATTATTTTGGGATTGTAACCCATTTGCTATAACGACATCGGGCCATATGATGATAGGCTATAAAAAGATTAGTCCGGGAGGGCATTGGATGCATATTACAGGTTTGGTTACGCAGCAAGCGCATTTAAGTTTTGATAATTCGGTTGTAGCAATTGCTTTGGTGGGCACTACATTGATGGATGCATTTATTAGTTGCTGGGAAGAGAAATACGATAGTAACCGCATTCGTCCTGAAACCTATATCGACCGCTACATGGATATAAAATGGCAGCCGGTTTTGCAAACACCACCATTTCCTGAATATACCAGCGGTCATGCTGTTATCTCAAATGCATCGGCTGAGGTGCTCACCTATTTATTGGGTGATAACTTTGCTTATAATGATAATACTGAAATACCTTTCGGTAGCGGACAACGTGCATTTAAATCATTTAAAGAGGCAGCTGCCGAAGCTTCTATGTCCAGATTTTATGGTGGTATCCATTATATGGAAAGCATAACAAACGGTAACAACCAGGGGATCGCCGTGGGCAATAATATCATATCAAAAATCAAAAAGGCCGGTATTTTGCCTTTTGAACATAATTGATCTACCGGAGTTTTATAAAATATTAAAACGTTTATTCGCGAATTGAAGCCACTCATGGGCTATTAGTTCGTGCCCGGCCGGCATAGGGTGTATGCCATCCCATATCCAGTGATCGGCAGGAGCTTTTTTCAAAGCCTTATTAAAGGCCTTCTGCAATGGTACGTACACAGCATCGTATTTTACTGCAAGGTTCTTCAAAATGTCCTGCCTTTTTTGTAATTCATTTGTCCAGCTTGTTAGATTGTCTTTAACCATACCAACCGGCAGAATAAAAGGCTCATTCATTATCAATTGAATACCCGGTAGCTCTGTAATGGTTTGTTGTAGCAACTTGTCATACTTGTTACCAAAATCATCGGCAGTTGCTTTGCTTGTGCCTTTAATTACTGCTTGTACATCATTAATGCCAACTAGTATGCTTAATATGTCGGGTTTTATATCAATAGTATCCTTTTGCCAGCGCGAAGCCAGGTCATCTATCGTATTACCGCTGATGCCACGATTAAAGAATTTGTAGTCTCTGTCTGGATATTCGTAATTAACTCGACTGGTTATTAAATAAACATACCCCTGGCCAAATACATGGTTCCAATCTTTATCAAAGCTTCTTCCGCCGTCGGTTATAGAATCTCCCTGGAAAAGAAATATTTTGGGCGATTTATCAGATTGTGATAAATCATTTTTTTCAGCGGCTGCATAGGTCATATCAGGAAGCAAGTAGGTTGCAGTACCAGCCATTGCTATTTTTCTTAGAAAGTAACGTCTGTTGCTCATTACAAGTGAGAGATGAAATTTGAATTGCTGTTATAAGGTTGTCAGTGAATAAGTTTTTCCTTTTTGTGTTGAAAATGAAGCAACGTAGCCATAATTGGTATGCTTGATATTCAACTTAACATCTTTAATAACAAACCTCTCTTTGGCCCTTATTTTACATATGCCCCCGTCAACCGATTTAATTTGAGCCTTTGTTAATTTGTTGTTGGCCCATTGCATGTTAACTACAAAGTTTCCGCGTGCCTTCAAGCCCTTTACCTCACCGTTCGGCCACACATCGGGCAACGACGGTAATAAGTAAATATCACCCAAATGGCTTTGCAACAGCATTTCGGCTATGCCTGCTGTACCACCAAAATTACCATCTATCTGAAAAGGCGGGCATGAATCAAACATGTTTGGATATACGCCTCCACCATGATGTGAGTCATCGGTTGCTTCAACGTTAGATTTAAGTAATTCCCTGATGAGCTTATAGGCGTGGTCGCCATCCAGTAACCTGGCCCAAAAGCTTATTTTCCACGCAAGGCTCCAGCCGGTGCCATCATCGCCCCTTAATTCGAGTGTTTTACGTGCGGCATCAGCAAATTTGGGTGTAGTAATAGGCGATATTTCCTTGCCAGGGTATAGGGTGAATAAATGCGAAACATGCCTGTGGTGCGGATCGGCATCTTTAAAATCTTTGTACCATTCCTGCAAATTACCTGACTGACTAATATGCATTGGATACAGTTTTGCCCGTTTATTAATTAGCAATTGCCTGAAGTCTTTATCAATATTAAGCTTTTCAGAGGCTTCTATCAGATTACCAAAAAGGTCATAAATAATAGCCATATCCATAGTTGTGGCCACAGATACCTGGCCTTTTTCGCCATTTGGGCCGATGAATTCATTTTCAGGCGACATTGCAGGAGCAGTAACCAGATATCCGTCTTTATCTTCAACAAGCCAGTCGAGACAGAATTGTCCAGCCCCTTTCATCAACGGGTAAGCCTCACGCCTTAAGAAGTTAGCGTCATTAGTATATAAGTAATGCTCCCATAGATCCTTACACATCCAGTTGCCGCCCATAGTCCAGTTTGCCCACATAGGGTCACCATGCCCTTTATCACCAACGGCATTCGATGCAGCCCATATATCGGTGTTATGATGAGCAACCCAGCCGTGCATATTGTAAAATTGCTGCGCGGTAACACTCCCTGTAACGGATAAACCTTTAATGAGTGAAAACACCGGCTGGTGCATTTCAGAAAGATTGGTCACCTCTGCGGGCCAATAATTCATTTCCGTATTGATATTGATCGTATAGTTGGAACTCCAGGGAGGGCGCAATTCGTTGTTCCATATTCCCTGCAGATTAGCAGCCACGCCTCCCGGTCTTGAGCTGGAGATAAGTAAATATCGGCCATACTGAAAATACAAAGTTTCGTATCCCGGATCTATCGATCCATTAGTATAAGCTTTGATTCGTTCGTCAGTAGGTAGATGTTCATACTTATTCTCTGCTTTTTTATTAATCTCAAGGGATACTCTGTCGAAATATTTTTGATAGTCCTTTATATGGGAATTAAATAATAAAGAATAAGGCTTTGCGAATGCCTTTTTCAAATAATTTTCAGCAACAAACTGGTCATCTTTATCAGGACAACGATCAAAACCATTGAAACTGGTAGCTGCGGAAATGAATAGCGTGAGTGATGTGGCATTTTTCACTGTGATCCCTGAAGTGTCAGTTGAAACAGTGCCACCAGTATTGAGTGCTTTAATGATCATCTCAAAACGCATACCTGCGCATTTGTCTGACTCATCATATTCTACCGGATGATCGTTGTGTGTATAGTAGTTAGGGTCATTATGCGAAGGCGCACGTCCCTTCATTATTAGTTTGTTCGTGCCGCCTTTAATCAAATGGTAATGTAGCAGGCTTTTGGATGATATGTTAAGGTTAAGCTGACCCGGCTTGCTGCTTGTTAAACGCACAATGACTACCTGGTCCGGGGCGGATGAGAAAACTTTACGGGTAAAAGTGATTCCTGATGAATTGAACGTAGTGGTGGATACCGCTTTGCTAATGTCAAGGTCGCGATAATAATTTTTGCAAACAGTGTCTTTTAGTTGCTGATGTATATAAAGTTCGGCCATTGGCAAATAGGACTCTGTGTATAGTCCTTGCATCTTTTTGGCTAATTGCCCGGCTTCGGTATAATTTTGACTGTCAAGTAACGCAGTCCTTATGCGTGACAAATACTTGTGCGCCTCAGGATTGACATTAGATTTGACCGGCCCTCCTGACCATAATGTGGCTTCATTCAATTGAATGGTTTCTTCATTTGTTCCGCCATAAACCATAGCGCCCAATCTGCCATTACCTACCGGCAACGCTTCGGTCCATGTCTTTGCAGGTTGTTTATACCAAAGTTTTAAATGATGTTGCGATAGGGCACAAAAGGGCAGTATCGTCAAAAAGTAGACAAAAAAACGTTTCATAAAATTAGGAATGATATAATTGTCGGTTAAACAGTTATGCATATTACAAAAAATTATCCAAAAGGCATTTGCATTAAATACTTTAAGAGTGCTATTAATTCATCATATTAAGCATGTTTTTCACTTCCTGATGTTTGATCAATGCCAAAATAGCTTAAGAAATGGTATATTTTGGAAACTAATTGATAGCGGTTGATGAGTATAATTGTAGGATTGCTTAATTCTATTTAATATTCTGTCAATCAGCAAGATGATCAAAAAGTATATAGTTGCCTTATCAATTTTTTTAGCAAGTTTAATGCTTAATACCTCTTATACCTTTGCACAAACAGACTACGCGCTTATACCGTATCCAAAATCTCTGGAACCCGGTAAAGGCAGCTTCAATATCACCAAGCAAACAGTTATCAGTTCCGCTTCTGAAGCAAGGTTTGGCAGTGAAATAAAACAGTTAAATGAACTGCTTTCCCGGTCATTAAAAGGTGAACTGAAGGTTTTAAAAGTTGCCCGCCAAACTAATGTTATCGATGTTATTTATGACCCGGGAATAAAGTCGGCTGGTGAATATAGGTTAAAAATTGCACCATCAAAAGTTACGGTTGTATCGGGCAGTAATGCAGGTGTGTTTTATGCGATTGAAACCATCAGGCAGTTGCTGCCGGTGTCGATAGAAGAAGGAAAAGTTGCATCAAAACTAACTTTGCCGGCATTAATGGTCAGTGACCAACCGGATTACTCATGGCGTGGCATGCACCTGGATGTTTCAAGGCATTTCTTTTCAATAGCCTACCTGAGGAGATTCATCGACAGGATGGCGCTTTATAAAATGAACAAATTGCACCTGCACCTGACCGATGATCAGGGCTGGCGTATAGAAATAAAGAAATATCCAAAGCTGACAGAAAACGGCGCCTGGCGCACATTTGATAAGAATGATACGGCTTGCATGAAACGTGCCGCTGACAATCCGGATTTTGCTATTGATAAAGAGCATATTATCCAACGGAATGGTAAAACGCTTTACGGCGGATTTTATACCCAACAACAAATGAAGGATTTGGTAAAATACGCTGCTCAAAAGCACATCGATATCATACCAGAAATAGACATGCCAGGGCACATGATGGCTGCTATTAGCTCTTATCCATTTCTAACCTGCAATGGTGAGAATACTTGGGGAGAGTTATTTACCAAGCCAATTTGCCCTTGTAATGAAACTACTTTTGACTTTGCAGAAAATGTGTTCACCGAGATCATGAACATCTTTCCATCGGAATATATTCATATAGGCGGGGATGAAGTTGACCGCAGCAATTGGGCCAAATCAGATGTGTGCAAGGCATTGATGCAGAAAGAAGGGATAAAAGACATAGCCGGATTGGAGAGCTATTTCATTAATAGGATGGAGAAATTCTTCAACTCAAAAGGCCGTAAACTGATCGGTTGGGATGAGGTATTGGAAGGCGGCATCAGTCCGACGGCGAATATTATGTACTGGCGTACCTGGGTGCCCGATGCTCCGGTTAAAGCTGCGCGCAATGGTAATCATGTGATTATGACGCCGGGTAGCCCACTATATTTTGATTATCCAGCTGATAAGAATTCAATCTATAATGTTTATCATTTTAACCCGATCCCGACAGGATTGATACCTGAGCAGGCAAAACTCATTATTGGTGCGCAGGCTAATGTGTGGTCCGAGAATATCCCTTCAGAAAAGAGAGCAGATTACATGACGATGCCGAGGATGACAGCCTTAGCAGAAATGCTGTGGACGAACAATAAAGAAGACTACGCATCGTACCAAAAGCGACTGGTAATGCAATTCCCGCGTATGGATGCTTTGAATATTAACTATCGTTTGCCTGATCTTGACGGTATTGTTGATGGCAAAGTATTTATAAATGATGATCATTTGAATGTGACTTCGCCGCTTAAAACGCTAACCGTTCGGTATACTACAGATGGCTCATTGCCTCAGGCTACTTCGCCGGTATTAAATAATCTGCTGATCAATCGTACCGAAACTGTAAAGGTTGCCGCATTTACTTCCAGAGGTAAACGTGGAGATATTTACGCGATAAAGTATGAACAACAAAGTCTGGCTAAACCAGCAACACCAGAGAAGACTGTTCCGGGACTAAAGGTAGACTATTATAAAGGCTTCTTTAAAGCAACTACTAAAATTTCTGGCGGGAAACCGGATAGCACTTATAATGCAACGAGTATCGATGTGCCAAAATCGGTTAATGCGCCATCGTTTGGATTAAAATACCGTGGCTATATTAATATACTGGAACCGGGAATTTATACGTTTTACCTGACTTGCGATGACGGTGGTACATTGAAGGTAGCTGACCGCATGACGGTAGATAACGACGGTCTGCATTCGGCGCAGGAAAAGACCGGACAGGTGGCATTGGGTAAAGGATTGCAGCCTTTCGCGCTTGATTTTATTGAAGGGGGGGGCGGCTTTACGCTAAAATTGAAATATAGCTTTAACGGTTCTGAACCAAAGGATGTACCATCGGCCTGGTTCAGAAACTAAAGAAATAACCGCTATGCGGTAGAAGATAACAATGATTGCATTTGGTTGTGCAACATTCGTTGATTAGTTGATCGCAACCGTTCCGGGAAACCGGGACGGTTTTTTTTGATGTTTTACGTTATAGAGTTATGCGCATAATAAAGACCTTGAAAAATATTGTACCTGCTTTTTTGATTTTCATATCATTTAGCGCTTATGCACAGCATTCAGACGTCAGAAATAATTACCGCGATACAACAGGCTTACCGCACCTGAAAATTGAGCGGAGAATGATCTTCTCGCCGGAAAAGGAGTGGTTGTATAATCATCACCCAGCTATTACTGCATTTAAAGGTAAATTGATCGCCATCTGGTCTGACGGGATGATAGACGAGGATTCACCAGGTCAGCGGGTTGTTTTTTCGGTATCAAGTGATTTTAAAAATTGGTCGGCGCCACAGGAGTTGGCACCGCCGTCAAAGGGCAGCAAAGGATTATTGAATGTGCTGACTGCCGCCGGTTTTTATCAATTTAATAATACCCTCGTAGCTTATTATGGCGAATACGAAAAAGATCGAACCAACACCCACCTATGGGCTAAAACCAGTACAGACGGCTTGCATTGGAGTGCGCCGATAGATATGCACGTGCCAGTCAACCCAAACCATGGCCCGGCGGTGGTGCAGGGTGGCAGGCTCATTATAAGCGGTAATTTCACTTTTCCTTATACCGACGACCCTGCCGGGCTTTCAGGCTGGAAAATGAGCAGCTTTTATCCGGATTCGCTGTACAAGCAAGATAACCCGGCTGCGTTCTATAGCCCTGCAGAGAAAACAGGATTACCACCACTATGCGAAGGCTCGTTTTTCCAAACAAATGATAAAGTGATCCACATGCTGCTGCGGGTAACAGGAAAAGGTTGGAAAGGCAAGTTGTGGCTGACAGAAAGTAAGGATAATGGCCAAAATTGGTCAAGACCAGTTGAAACCAACTTTACGGATAACGACAGTAAATTCCATTTCTGCAGGTTGCCGGATAAGAGATTTTACTATGTAGGGATACCCGATACGCTGCATCATTACGACCGCAATCCGCTGGTGCTCGCACTTTCTGATGACGGCAAATACTTCAACAAGCAATATATTATAGCCGATGACCTTTACACTTTAAAAAAGAAAGGCTTATGGAAAGGCGGTCAATATGGCTACCCGGTAACTATGGTATATAAAGGCCACATGTATGTGATTATTTCCCGTCAAAAGGAGTCGATCGAAGTAATCAGATTTAAAATATCTCAGTTGAAGTAGAATGTTTTAATAAACCATTAATATACTAAGGAGGAGCTTCTTACATCCAGCTTAGACGGGCAGATTATCTTTTCATTTTTCAGCGACCTGTTATTGGCGATTGCACTGCAAATTAGACTAGCGGCTTGTTCTCCGATCTCAAGTGCAGGCTGGGTTATGGTAGTCAACGGAGGTGATAAAAGCGATGCATACTGAAGGTTGGAAAAACATATCACTTTTAATTCTTCGGGTATACTGATATTAAGCGTCTTACATGCCGTGTAAATCGGGATTGTTAACAACTCAACAGAGATTACTATACCATCGGGGCGTAAAGCCGGATCTGACAGCAGGGAGGTTATAGTTTCCTGGCATTTGCTCTTATCGGTTGATATCTGGTATACATTTTTGTATGCATCCTCAATATGATTTTCTGATAAAGCCTGCTTAAAACCTTCCACCCGTTTTTGAAGCATCGATAGATTTTCAGAAATGGAAAAGAAACAAACACGCTTGCATCCCTGCTCAATCAGATGTTGAGCCGCATTATAGCCACTTTTGAAATCATCGGTTACTACTTTGCCAGTTTCGATATCTTCTACCGCTCTGTCAAAAAAAACCAGCGGCATTCCGGTATCCATCAATTCCTTTATATGATCGGTGCTGGTAGTATCGCGGCAAATGGAAATTAAAACACCATCAACTCTTCCATCCGACAAAAGCTTAAATATCTCTTTTTCCTTACTCACCAGGTCGTTGGTAATATACACGTTGATATGATACCCTTTTTTTTGAGTTACCGTTTCGATGCCCTTGATGGCTAAAGAAAAAAAACTGTCTACAATTTCAGGGACAATAACGGCAATGGCTTTGCTCTTTCTGCTTTTTAATCCACTTGCAAAATGATTAGGCTTATAATGCAATTCATTGGCTGCTTCCAATACTTTATTCTTGGTCGCGATACTTATTTCGTGACTGTCCTGCAGTGCTTTAGAAACTGTGCCTTTTGAGATGCCAAGTTTCGCGGCAATGGTTTTAATCGTAGTATGGTTTTGATTGATCATTACGATCGTATAGGGGATATCAATAATGCTACAATATATAAAAATTCATTAAAAATACCGCTGAACTTTAACATTTTTTTTAAAAAGTTGATACTTATTTTTAAAGTTAGTGTCATAATAACACGCAACCGGTTTCGCAAATAAATCCCGGTTGAGGGCCAAAACTCCTGCCTTTTAAAATTAGATTCGTCTACAGTTTTTCAAAATATGACTTCGGTCATTTTTTGTTAGTTACAGTAAACCAGTGTTTTACTCAATATAAGCTTTGAGGGGGACTTATATGCAATGAAACCTTTACTAAGAATATTTCCTGCTTTTTGCTGTATACTGCTGGTTTCATGTAAGCACGGCCCCGATACTGTCTTTACAGAGATATCACCCTCTCATTCAAATGTCAACTTCAGAAATGATATAGAAGAAACCAAGGATCAAAATATCCTCACTTACGAGTATTTATACAACGGCGGTGGTGTTGCTGTTGGCGATCTGAATAATGATGGTTTGCCTGATATCTTTTTTACAGGCAATATGACGCCTAATAAATTATACCTCAATAAAGGCGATTTCAAATTCGAAGATATAACGGATAAAGCCGGTGTTGTTGGCCGGAATAAGTGGAAGACGGGTGTAGTAATGGCAGATGTTAACGGCGACGGATTGCTGGACATATATGTCTGTTACTCCGGGCCGGGCGGTGGCCTGAACAGGTCGAACGAGCTGTATATCAATAATGGTGTAAAGAACGGGGCGCCTACATTCACTGAAAGTGCCAAAGCATATGGTCTGGATGCTCCTGGTACTTATACCACCTCTGTTGTTTTTTTCGACATGGATAACGATGGCGACCTGGACATGCTGATGGTGAATCATGCTGATGTTTTTTTCAATCCATTCTTCAATACAGAAAAACTACGGGCAACACGGAATGCCAAGTTTGGTAACCGCTTATACCGGAACGATAATGGTCATTTTACCGATGTAAGTGTACGGGCGCATATTGATGGAAGTGGACTGAATTTTAGCTTAAGCGCTTCCATAAGTGATATCAACGGCGATGGCTGGCCGGATATATATGTTACCAACGACTACGACGAGCGGGATTTCCTGTATCTGAACAACCATGATGGCACATTTAGAGAGGTATTGCCAAAAGCAACCAAACATATCTCGCAATTTGCGATGGGCAGTGATATCGCTGATTTTAATAATGACAACAAGCCCGACATCATGGAGCTGGATATGCTGCCCGAGGACAATCATCGACAGAAACTATTGCGCGGGGCAGATAATTACGACAAGTTTAACCTATTGGTTGACCATGGTTTCCACAAACAACTGATGCGGAATTCCTTGCAGCTAAATAACGGGAACGATGAAGATGGTACCCCCATATTATCCGAGATCGGGCAGCTGGCCGGGATATCGAATACTGACTGGAGCTGGGCCCCGCTTTTTGCTGATTTCGACAATGATGGCTGGAAAGATCTTTTTGTTACTAATGGTATCCTAAAGGATATGACGAATCTAGACTTTGTTAAGTATACTTCGGGTTATTCGCCACAGTATGTGAAGGAAAAACAGGATAAAGGCGAGATCTGGGAACTGGTGCAGAAAATGCCTACCACCAAACTCACCAACTACTTATTTAAAAATAATTGCGACCTGACATTCTCCAACGTTACAGCAAGCTGGGGTCTTACCAAACAGACGATAAGCAACGGCGCTGTATATACCGACCTGGATAATGACGGTGACCTCGATCTGGTGATTAACCAATTAAATGACGTAGCGACTATCTATCGCAATAACACTTCTGAGAAATTACACCCACAACATTATTTAAGAGTTCAGCTAAAAGGCTCAAATAAAAATACCTCTGGGATCGGCGCAAAAGTGTATATCACAACCGTGCATGGCAGTCAGTTCCAGGAACAATATTTTAACCGGGGATTTCAATCGTCAGTCGACCCGCTAATGCATTTTGGACTAGGAAAAGATAGTCTGATCCAGTTGGTTAAAGTATTATGGCCAACAGGTGAGGTATCTACCCTGGAAAATGTTAAGGCCGATCGTTTGTTGATTGTCGAACAAAAGAATGCTTCCGCCGCTCAAACAGGCTCACCTGCTCAAAATGAAAATATAAAACCCCTATTTAAAGACGTAACTAATTCAGCCGGAATAAATTTCGTTGACAAACCGTCGCCCTATGTTGATTTTAAGACATCGCCGCTATTGCCTTATCAGGTCTCTAAAATGGGACCATGCATTGCAAAGGGAGATGTAAATGGCGATGGATTAGAAGACGTATTTATTGGAGCAGGCATTGGTCAGGCCAGCCAGCTTTACCTTCAAACCAGGGATAGCCGCTTTGTATTGTCCCCATCTCAGCCCTGGAATAACAATAAACTAATATTTAATGCTGACGCATTATTTTTTGATGCTGACGGGGATGGCGATATGGACTTGTACCTGGTAGGCGGCGGAGCTGAATATCCACAAGGAAGCGAAAACTATCAGGACAGAATATTTGAGAATGATGGTAAGGGGAATTTTAAGGAAGTATTGAATGCGCTGCCAAAAGAAGCTATTAGTGCCAGTTGTGCCAGGGCCGCTGATCTAAATCATGACGGTAAGCCTGATCTTTTTATAGGCGGCAGGTATAAACCAGGCATGTTCCCTATGGCTCCATTGAGCTATGTTTTAAAGAATGTCAGTCAGCCGGATAAAATTCAATTCGAGTTAGACTTATCACAGAAGGATGCAACTCTTGCATATCCTGGAATGGTGACGGACGCCGTTTGGGCCGATTTGAATAACGATGGCTGGCAGGACCTTGTTGTTGTGGGGCAGTTTATGCCGGTCACCGTTTTTGAAAATCATAAGGGTATTTTGGTTGATAAAACCAAAGAATATGGCCTTTCGGGTACCAATGGCTGGTGGAGCAGGATAAATGCTGCTGATATGGACGGCGATGGAAATATAGATCTGATTGTCGGAAACATTGGACTCAACACACAGCTTAAGGCATCGCAAACTGAACCCATTACTATTACCTGCTCAGACTTTAATAACGATGGTACCATGTTTCCCATTTTAAGCTACTTCATACAGGGGAAAAACTATCCATACAATACACGTGACGAACTGATGGATCAGATGCCCTGGTTACAAAAAAAGTTTGCCCGCTACATTGATTATGCTGATGCCCAGTTGTCTGACATATTTCCACAAGGGAAATTAGATTCGGCTAAGGTGTTTAAGATCAATTTATTGTCGTCTGTAGTGCTAAAAAATAACGGCAGGGGCAAACTGGATGTAAAAGCATTGCCTAAAGCTGCCCAGGCAAGTATGGTTAATGGAATAGTGGTAGATGATCTCCAAAAAAATGGGCATAAGGATATCCTGCTGGCTGGCAATTTTTATCCATTCCGGGTTCAATTTGGACCTTTGGATGCGGGTATAGGGACGGTTTTAAGAGAAAATAAAGGCAACTTCTCTTCATTGGGATATGCAGAAACAGGATTAAAAATAGACGGCGATGTAAGAAACCTGGTAAAAGTAAACGGCGCCAACGGAAATTACTACATGATTGCCGCCAAAAGCGACGGCGCAGTACAGATTTTAAAACGGAACAACTCACAACCTAACAATTAAACTTTTGAAACAACACTAACTAAACTCAACTCCATGATTCAAATTCCAAAAGAGAAATTCTTCATTGAACGAAGATTCTACCAGAGGCTTTGGTTAAAGTCCGCGGCATTTACGCTTCTTTTTGTCACGTTTCTGTTTTCTGCAGCAATGGCAACGGAGGGTGTCAGGGAAAATGGCAAATCCCAAGTATCAGAAGCCGCGACTCCTATTAAGGGCGTTGTGCTTGATGAGAACAAGCAGCCCATTCCGGGCGCCACGGTGTCCATAAAAAAACTTGGTTTAATCACGGCTACAGACATCCAGGGCAGGTTCCAGTTTAATGTGCCTCCAGGCGAGTATGATATTACGGTTACTTATGTTGGGATAAAACCTATCCAAAAGCATATTGTAGTTGGTGACCAAACTGGAGAAGACATCATTATCACTGTCCCGGCTTCGGCCTCTACCTTGAATGAGGTGGTAGTTGTGGGCTACGGTACACAAACCAAGAGAGATGTTACCGGCTCTGTAGCAAAAGTGAAAGGGGAGGATTTAAAAAACCTTCCGGTAAGTAACCCTGCTACTGCAATACAAGGAAAAGCGGCCGGTGTTGACGTTGTTCGAAGCGATGGCTCTCCTGGTAGTATACCAAGTATCCGTGTGAGAGGTACGGGAACTATAAATAATGCCGATCCGCTGATAATAATTGACGGCGTGCCGGCAACAGGCCTAAATGACGTGAACTCAAATGACATCGCTTCTGTTGAAATATTGAAAGACGCTTCTTCTTCAGCCATTTACGGCTCAAGAGCCGCAAATGGCGTGGTTATAATTACTACCAAAAACGGCAACTACAACGAAAAATTAAAAACGTCGTTGAATCTTTATGTTGGTTCAAATGAGCCTGTAAAGTATATAAAGATGCTCACTGCACCTCAGTTGGATCAGCTTAAAATTGAATCTTATACAAATAATGGCCAGGCAGCTCCGGCTATCTGGAATAATCCATATTATTCGGTTCAAAGAACAGACTGGCAGCGTGCTTTGCTTGGCACCGGCTATACCAGGAATGCTGATATTGCTTTGAGAGGGGGGAATGCAACTTCCATATACAGTTTTTCAGGTAATTATTACAGCGAAACAGGTATGATACCCAACTCTCTTTTTACACGCTATAATTTTAGAATAAATTCCGAACATAAAGTATCGTCGAGAATTAAGGTGGGCGAAAATGTACTTTATTCAAACACGAACAGCAATGCCCCTGATACCAGGTCAACCCAGGCTGGCTTAGTTTGGAGCGCTATCCGTTTCAACCCGGCTATACCGGTTACAAATCCGGATGGTTCATGGGGTACCTCGCAGGCCGATAATCAACTTGGAGACATAAACAATCCGGTTGCAACAGCAAAATTGACCGATGCCTATAATAAGGTAAATAGAATACTGGCCAATGGCTATGCAGAGATAGAGATACTCACAGGCCTTAAATTCAAAGCTAATTACTCTTATGATGGCGCCTATTCTGATTATTATAGTTTTCAGAATGCCATGCCTGATCAGACAAGGGGGCCTTCAATTGCATCACTTAACCAGGGTTATTCAAAGTCGAACTCTTTCCTGGAGGAGTATTTCATGACTTATAATAAGATGTTTGGAAAGCATGCTCTTACATTATTAGGTGGCTACTCTGCACAAATATTCAAGGGCAATTATGTTAATGCATCCAGAACGGGATTTACAGACACTGACCCTTCCGTTAGAGTATTAGACTTTGGAGGCAGTGCAGGTAATAACGGAAAAAATACGGATGATCGAGGCTTACAATCTTATTTTGTTAGAGGTAACTATGCTTATGACAACAAATACTTGTTAACCGTAACTATGCGCGCTGATGCCTCCAGCACATTTGCACCTAACAGAAGGTGGGGTTATTTTCCTGCTTTCTCGGCCGGCTGGAGGATTTCGGAAGAAAAATTCTATGGCGAGGGTATGAAGAACATTTTTAGTTCTTTAAAATTAACCGGAGGCTGGGGTCAGTTAGGAAACCAAAATGTTGATCCATTTGAATATTTAAGCCGACTAAGTTATGGCCGGAGTTTTGGATATGCATTAGGTACAGGTACCGATTTACAAAATGGTGCCGTAATAACAACGCTGTCAAATCCATTTATAACATGGGAAAGCGCCAGGGAAACTAATATTGCTTTGGAATTCACAACGCTGAACGACCATCTTTCTGGTTCCGTAACCTATTTCAACAAAAAAACTTATCACATGCTGATTGTGCCGAACTTAGTTGAAACGTTTGGGGCGCAGACAAATTTACCTGATGACCCGGGTAACATCACCAAACCAAACCTGAATATTGGCGAAATGAACAACCATGGTGTGGAAGTTGAGTTGAACTACCAAAATAAAGCAGGAGAGTTGAAGTACTCTTTTGGAGCAAACGCATCCTTTTTAAGCAATAAGGTTACAAAGCTTTACGGAGTGGGCGAAGACTACATAGCCGGACCAAATTACGGCAGGGAAAATGTTGATATTTCCCGTACTTATGAAGGTGAGCCGATAGCGTCTTTTTATGGATTTAAAACTGATGGCCTTTATCAAACCCAATCGGATATAGACAATGATCCGAATATCAAAAACGACCCCAATAAAGGCAATATAAAACCGGGCGATGTTAGATTTTTGGATGTCAATGGCGATGGTGTGATCGATAGTAAAGATCGCGTGAACTTAGGAAATCCTAACCCGAAATTTGTATTTGGATTCCATGGAGCATTGTCTTATAAAAATTTCGATTTCTCTTTCAGTTTTGCAGGGCAGACCGGTCTGAAGCTGTATAATGCCGATAGACTCGCCGGCTTAGATGCAACCCAGGTATTTAACTGGTATGCTGAACAGGAAGGAAGATGGCACGGAGCCGGGACCAGCAATACTATTCCACGACTTACCTCGCCGGGTAACAATCCAAACGATAACTATCGTTCTTCAGACCTGTGGGTAGAAAATGGCTCGTACCTGTCATTGAAAAGCGTCGCTTTAGGATACACTTTTGCAAAGAAGAGCATAGCCGGAGTACAGTTGCCTGATATCCGTGTTTATGTAAGTTCCTACAATGTCTTTATGATTACAGGGTATAAAGGATATACCCCTGAACTGGGTTATACCGGCGGCAATCTGCAAAAAGGTGTAGATGTTGCTCAGTACCCGAGTGCCAGGAACTTAACATTTGGAGTGACAGCAAATTTTTAATCTCATAAAAAGAAAGACATGAATTCGATCAGATACAAATTATTAGGCCTATTATGCCTTAGCACGGTATTTATAGCGAGTTGTATTAAAAAGCCTCTTGACCAAAAACCGTCGGGCTCATATACTACAGCTAACTATTGGCGAAACCAGGACGACGTAATTGCGAACGTTTTGGGGATATATAATATTCTTTATGTGGAAGACTGGGTAGGACATGCATTGTATACTTACGATGACCAGTCCGACGACATCTATGTGGCAGGTGACCATTCCGATTTCCAGGCGGTTGGTAATCTCCAGGCCGATCCATCGCTGCAGGTAATTTACTATACCTGGCCATTTGCGTACGAGCAGGTCGGTCGCGCAAATAATGCTATCATTTATATACCTAAGGTGCCGGTTATGGATAAGGCTATCCGTGACAGATCAATGGGTGAGGCTTATTTCCTCAGAGCGCATGCTTATTTCCTGTTAAGCGAGATATACGGTGAAGTGCCGCTGATATTGGAAAACAATGTTTTAACAGCTAGCTATAATGTCCCAAAATCGACGTTAGACCAGGTACGCGTGCAAGTGGAATCTGATCTGCTAAAAGCAGTTGAGCTATTACCAGAAACATACGACTCTGCAAACAAAGGCCGTGTTAGTAAGGGAACAGCTGAAGGGTTACTTAGCAAGCTTTATCTGTTTGAAGATAATTTTGCAAAAGCAATTCAATATGGTTCGGCTGTAACTTCGGATGCTAATTATTCATTGGCACCTAACTATACCGATAACTTTACCCCGGGTATCCAGCAAACTACCAGTACCGAACTGTTATTTGCTGTCTGGAATCAAAACAGTGAAATTTCAGGATCACTTCAATCTCCGATGGCTATTTATTTTTCTCCAAGACCATGGCAGGGATGGGGATTTCATCACCCTACCCAGAATTTTGTGGACGAATTTGAAGCGAATGACCCGAGGAAGCAGGCTACCGTATTGGCGGTAGGCGATTCTATTCCATATCAAACAAACCTGTCAACAATTGCAGGAACAGATGCAGTACAGATGTTTGCCGGGAAAGAAGGACAATCTACAGGCCGTATGCTCCCAAGTATGTCAACCACAGGCTACTATATCCGGAAATATACAGCTTATATGCCAAGCGGCGATGGCAACTTAAACTTCGATCTGAAACAACCGCTTTTGAGAACAGCAGAAGTTTATTTGATCGTTGCTGAAGCCAAGATCAGGGCCAACGGTGCGGGGGCGGGCGACGCAGAGATCAATGCCGTTAGGCAGAGGGCAGGGTTGCCAGCAATTACAGGCGCAGGTATGCCGCAGCTTATCCACGAAAAGCGGGTTGAGCTAGGCGGCGAAAATGTACGCTGGCAGGATTTGTTGCGCTGGGATAAAGATCAGATCATCAACCTGGATACGATAGTGGGCAAACCCAAAAAGGCATCACCATTGGCACCTTTTAACGGCGCGGTAATTGTACCCGCGAGAACGTTCAAAAGGCCTAAAGATTATTTTATGCCTATTCCGCAAAAAATTATTGATGAAAGTAAGGGGGTTATTAAGCAGAACTCGAACTATTAATATATATTTTTATTGAGATCAGTTGTTAATGGGCAGGCCGCGGGCAGCGGCAGCCCATTAATTTTCCTAAACTAAAGTGTCGCACAATAAAATAACTATGAAAAATAAAGACGAAATGTCACCGCTATCGTCCCTGGAGGACTGGGACGAAGATGTGCTGAGAAGATATCCTGAGCCTGGCCAGTCAGCCAAAGCCAAAGAGGAGTTCAGGAATTATGATAAACCCGAAATAGATGGCGTACGCGAGTTTTACAGGCTCAATCACAAATATCAAACCTATGAGAATGTTTTGGCTAAAAAGGCAAACTTCCTGAAGTTTGATAAGAAGGAAATGCCCTGGTGGGCAGCGATGGAGTACTTGAATACCCTAATCGACGATTCGGACCCTGACCTGCAGCTCGATCAGTTACAACATTTACTGCAAACAGCCGAAGCTATCCGCGCTGACGGTCACCCTGACTGGTTTGTTTTGACGGGCTTTATCCATGATCTGGGAAAAGTGCTTTGCCTGTTTGGCGAACCGCAATGGAACGTAGTAGGCGACACATTTCCGGTAGGTTGTAAATTTTCGGATAAGATTGTTTACCCTGAGTTTTTTGCAGATAACCCGGATACTTATGATGAACGCTTCAATACCAAATACGGCGTTTATTCACATCAATGCGGGTTAGATAATGTACACATGTCTTGGGGGCACGATGAATATTTATATCAGATTACAAAAGATTATTTGCCCGAAGAAGCTTTGTACATGATCCGCTACCACTCTTTTTACTCGCAACACCGTGAGCAAGAGTACGACCATATACTTAATGCGCATGACCAGGAAATGTTTAAATGGGTCGATAAATTCAATCCGTACGACCTGTATTCAAAGAGCCCTAAACCACCGGTTGTATCCGAGTTGAAGCCATATTATGAAGATCTGATTGCAAAATATTTGCCCCTAACTGTTAAACTCTAAATACAATCATCGCACGCTGCTACGAGCCTCTTGCGGGTGTTACCGATTTCGGTAGCACCCTGACAAGAGATTAAAATCGTACTATCATCCGTTCTTGTTTACATGAAGAAGCTCTTTTTTATTTTCGTTGGTATCTTATCAGCTGCCAGTTCTTTTGCCCAGGTTGATCAGGCCGTATCGATGGCCTTTATTGAGCGGGTTATTCCAGGCAGGTCCGGCTCATTTGCAATAGAAAATATTCCTAAAAAAAACGGAAAAGACGTTTTTGAGTTGGACGGGAATAGGACCAAAATTATCCTGCGCGGAAATAATGGTTTATCCGTCGCATCAGCCTTAAATTATTATCTGAAAAACTACTGCTTCTGCGATATCGGCTGGAATGGAACAAATCTGCATCTGCCGGCTAAATTGCCTTTGGTGAAACACAAGATTCATAAAAATACGCCGTATCAATACAGGTACTACTTGAATTATTGCACCTTTAACTACTCTATGTCATGGTGGGACTGGGACAGGTGGCAGAGTGAGATCGACTGGATGGCGCTGAATGGTATCAATATGCCATTGGCCATAACGGGTGAAGAAGCCATCTGGCAGGATGTATATAAAAACATGGGCTTTACCAATAAAGATCTTGATGAATTTTTTAGTGGTCCGGCCTATTTCTCCTGGTTTTGGATGGGTAATATAGATGCATGGGGTGGACCCCTGCCACAGCATTGGATGGACACACACCGGGCATTACAAAAAAAGATACTGGAGCGCGAACGCTCGTTTGGGATGACTCCAGTGTTATCTGCATTTACCGGGCACGTGCCGCCATCGTTTAAAGACAAGTTCCCCTCGGCAAAAGTTAAGAAAACGAACTGGGGTGCGGGATTTCCAGACGTATATATTCTTGATCCTGACGATCCGATGTTTGAAGCTATCGGAAAAAAATATATACAGGCCCAGACAACCGAATTTGGTACTGATCATTTATACTCAGCCGATACCTTTAACGAAAATGTACCGCCTACAAATGATTCCACTTACCTGGACGGGATGAGTAAGAAGGTGTTTAGGTCGATGGCCGCAGCCGATCCGAAGGCGGTTTGGGTAATGCAGGGCTGGATGTTTCATTACAATAATGCTTTTTGGCAGCCTCAGCAGATTAAGGCCCTATTGAACGCAGTGCCCGATGATCACATGATCGTCCTGGATCTGTACAGCGAGGAGCACCCTGTGTGGAACCATACGGAAGCATATTATGGCAAGCCCTGGCTATGGTGTATGTTACAGAATTTTGGGGGAAATATCAGCCTGTTTGGGAGGATGTGGCACGTAGCCGCTGATCCTGCGATAGCGTTGCATGACCCTGAATCAAAAAGGCTTAGCGGCATTGGTGTTACACCAGAGGGCATTGAACAAAATCCTGCTTTGTTTGAGTTGATGCTGGAAAATGTATGGCGCAATACACCTAATGATGCTGAGGCTTGGGTAAAAGATTATGCTCACAGGAGATATGGTAAGATTAACCATAATGCTAATGAAGCATGGCATATTTTATTAAACACAGTTTATAGCAGCGGATTAACCGAGGGTGGCCCCGAATCAATTATTGTAGCAAGACCAACCCTGAAAAAAACAATCGATCGCGTGTTAACTCACTTGGATTACAATCCAAAAAAACTGTTTAATGCGTGGGAACTATTAATAAATGCTGCTGACAGCCTGAAGCAAAGTGATGGTTATCAATACGACCTGGTCGACGTAACCAGGCAGGTATTAGCCAACTATGCATCACCCTTACAGCAAAAAATAGCATCGGCATATAAAAATAAAGACCAGGAGAACTTCAAAAAATATAGTTCTGAATTTCTGCAATTGATGGACGATATGGATGCCTTATTAAGTACCCGAAGAGATTTTTTATTGGGTAAATGGATAAATGAGGCTAGGGCCAATGGTGTTACAGAGGGTGAAAAGAATCTATATGAATTTAATGCACGGGATATCATTACCCTTTGGGGTGACAAAGAAAGCGAACTGCGGGAATATTCAAACCGCCAGTGGGCTGGCTTAATAAAAGGGTTTTATAAGCCGCGCTGGGAATTATTCTTTACACAAATGAACAAAGCCATGGATACCGGAACCGATTTTGATGCTGCTAATTTTGATAAACAAGTGAAGGATTGGGAATGGAACTGGGTGAACAGCCACGATAATGCTTATCCGGATACCATAACCGGAAATGCAGTTGATGTGTCCAAACGATTATTTTCAAAATATCACCTGATCATACAAAAAACGTTCTAAGATTCAATTGCGACTGGCTAAAATTGATGAATGAAAGGACAGGCATGTAAATGAGTGATTGTTTGTAGCGCGTACGTAAGAGCACAAAAAAAGCCTTCGGTTTTACGCTAAAGGCTTTTTGTTTTAATTTTTGTGGTATCAGCTGGAATCGAACCAGCGACACAAGGATTTTCAGTCCTTTGCTCTACCAACTGAGCTATGATACCATCCCGTTGGGGCTGCAAATGTAGTGTGTTTTTTTGTTTATGAAAACTTTTTTTGAAAAAAGTCAAAATTGATGGTTTTAACCCAATCAACTTAATCCAATCATTTAACTCTCTCAACTGACACTCTTGGACATTTCAACTTAAAAATTAACTTTGAGAAAATTTACTATGCAAGCATAATGATTGGACAGGTCATATTTATCATCATCCTGGCGGCAGCAATTTATCTTTTTAGCAAAAACGCAGGTAAAATCAGGCGAAACATACTGCTTGGCCGCGATACCGACCGCTCGGATAATCCTGCCGAAAGATGGAAAACGATGGCCAAAATAGCCCTCGGTCAAACCAAAATGACCAAACGCCCCTTTGCTGCTGTGATGCACTTTTTTATCTATGTAGGTTTTATTGTTATCAATATTGAGGTGCTGGAAATACTGATCGATGGCGTATTTGGCTCACACCGAATATTTTCTGCCCCCTTAGGTGGATTGTACAACCTGCTGATAGGCGGATTTGAGTTTTTAGCTGTATTGGTTCTTGTAGCTTGCTTTGCTTTTCTTATCCGAAGAAATATAGGTCGTTTAAAACGCTTCAGCGGTGTTGAAATGACTTCGTGGCCAAAATCAGATGCCAATTATATCCTGATCATAGAAATACTACTGATGACTGCCTTCCTGACCATGAATGCTGCTGATCATAAATTGCAGTTGCTGAATTTGGGTCATTATATCAAGGCTGGCAGTTTCCCGGTAAGTAACCTGATCGGGCCGCTATTACCCGATAGCGCCAACGCGTTAGAAATGATCGAACGTGGTTGCTGGTGGTTCCATATCATTGGCATATTAGCGTTCCTGAATTACTTGCCTTATTCCAAGCATTTTCACATCCTGCTGGCTTTCCCGAATACTTATTATTCTAATCTGAATCCAAAGGGAAAGTTCACCAATATGGCGTCGGTAACCAATGAGGTTAAGGCTATGCTGGATCCTTCATTTGTTCCCGAGAACACAGGTGAGATATCCCGTTTTGGCGTTAAAGATGTAACCGATCTGACCTGGAAAAACCTGATGGAGGCTTATACCTGTACCGAATGCGGCAGATGTACCTCGGTTTGTCCAGCCAATCAAACCGGTAAGTTGTTATCGCCCCGTAAGATCATGATGGATACCAGAGACCGGATTACGGAGATGGGTAACGGTTTGGATAAAAATGGTAAAGATTACAAGGATGATAAATCGCTGCTGGATGATTATATCACCCGCGAAGAGCTTTGGGCCTGTACAACCTGCAATGCGTGCGTGGAAGCATGCCCGGTAAATATCAATCCACTGGAGATTATTACTGAAATGCGCCGCTATATTGTGATGGAGGAATCGCAAGCCCCCGCCAGTCTTAACAATATGTTTGGCAATGTAGAGAACAATGGAGCGCCGTGGAAGTATAGCCAGGCGGATAGGTTTAATTGGAAAGGCGAATAAGTGGCAGCGGCAGCAGCAGTTGCAGTAGTGATCAATATTTAAAGAATAAATCCAAGAATGGAAAGTTCGAAATTCGAAGTAACAGTTCCGACCATGGCTGAAATGATGGCCCAGGGTAAGGAGCCTGAAATATTGTTTTGGGTAGGATGCGCCGGCAGCTTTGACGAGCGTGCGCAGCGGATTACCCGCGATATCTGCAAGATATTGAGTCATGTAGGGATCAGCTTTGCGGTGTTGGGTACTGAAGAAGCTTGTACAGGTGATCCTGCTAAACGCGCAGGCAATGAATTTTTGTTCCAGATGCAGGCGATGATGAATATACAAGTGCTGAATGGATATAATATCAAAAAGATCGTCACCGGTTGTCCGCATTGCTTTAATACGATAAAGAATGAATATCCCAGTTTAGGTGGCAATTATGAGGTGATTCATCATACACAGCTCATACAGCAACTAATAGACGAAGGCAAACTAAAAGCCGAAGGCGGTGAAAGTTTTAAAGGTAAACGTATCACATACCATGATCCTTGCTATTTAGGCAGAGGGAA